>JRYC01003356.1_pt1 | contig 15747 bp, 10 predicted proteins | sample 235301 | NCBI WGS metagenome assembly JRYC01 (sample SAMN03074211, study PRJNA261470) | activated sludge metagenome | biome: Common Effluent Treatment Plant; feature: Wastewater; material: Activated sludge; isolation source: activated biomass of a common effluent treatment plant treating...
TCCGCCCGCCGCCGGCCAGCGGCAGGGTGGCGATGGCGAAGGCCTCGACGGGATCGGGCATGGCCTGGCCTCCGGGGGCGATCAGGGCAGGCTGGCCGCCATCGCCATCGACGGGTCGAGCCTGCAGGTCGGCGGCGCCGGCAGCGGCGGCAGCGCATGCGCCTCCTCGACGATGCCGCGCCAGATCTGCGCCGGCAGGCCGCCGCCCGCCACGCCCTTCATCGGCGTCGGCTTCTCGTTGCCCAGCCACACGCCGACGGTGAAGCGGTCGGTGTAGCCGATGAACCAGGCATCGCGAAAATCGTCGGTGGTGCCGGTCTTGCCGGCGGCACGGATGCCGCGCGGTGCCGCCTGCCGGCCGGTGCCGTCGCGCACCGCCGCGGCCAGCATGGCGTCGAGGTCGCGGATGTGCTCGGGCCGGACCACCCGCGGCCGGGCCGGCGGCTCGCGGCACCAGACGACCCGGTCGTCATTGTCGCGGATCGCCAGCACGGTCTCGGGCGTGACGCGGCGACCGCCGGCGGCGATGCCGGCATAGGCGCCGGTGAGCTCGAGCAGCGTCACCTCGCTGATGCCCAGGGCCAGCCCCGGCTCGTCGGTCAACGGCGAGGCGATGCCGAGGCGGCGGGCAGCGTCGACGACCTCGGGCACATGGCCGATGGCGAGCCGGACGGCCGCCGGATTCGAGGAGTGGACCAGCGCCTCGACCAGCGGGATGCGGCCGCGATAGACGCCGTCATGGTTTCGGATGGTGCCGGCGCGCAGCTCGAGCGGCGTGTCGCGGACGATCGAGGAGGGCCGCATGCCGCGCTCGAGCGCCGCCAGGTAGACGAAAGGCTTGAAGGCCGAGCCGGGCTGCCGCCGCGCCTGGGTGGCGTTGTTCCACTGCAGCGCCTTGAAGTCGCGGCCGCCGACCATGGCCAGCACCTCGCCGCCGCGGCCGAGCACCACCACCGCCCCCTGGTCGATGCCGGCGAGCTTGCCCTGCCGGGCCAGCGCCGCACCGAGCCGCCGCTCGGCGATGGTCTGGATCTCCGGGCTCAGCGTCGTCCTCGCCGTGACGATGCCCGCCCGCTTGCCGGCCAGCCTCTCCGTCTCGCTGCGCGCCCATTGGGCGAACCAGCCGCGCTGCACGGTGCCGCCGTAATAGCCCGGCAGGCCGGTGGCAGGCTTGGTGAGCACCAGCTTCTGCGATTTCGCCAGCTTTGCGGCCTTGGCGGAGAGCCGCTTCTGCTCGACCATGCGGTCGAGGAGAAGCAGGGCGCGCTCGCGGGCCGCCGCCGGCGCCACATGCGGATTGAAGCGGTTGGGCGCCGGCACCAGCTGCACCAGCACCGCCGATTCCAGCGGCGTCAGCGCCTCGGCATACTTGTCGAAATAGACCCGGGCGGCCGCCTGCACGCCCCAGATGCCGGCGCGGGTGCCGCCGAAGAAGATGCTGTTCAGGTAGACCTCGAGGATGTCGCGCTTGCTCAGCGCCGCCTCGAGGTCGCGGGCGGTGACCAGCTCCTTGAGCTTGCGGACCAGCGCCGGGTCGTCCTGGAAGCAGGTGTTCTTCAGCGCCTGCTGGGTGAGCGTGCTGCCGCCCTGCTCGAAGGCCATCGCCCTGACGTCGGCGACGGCGGCGCGGAGCAGGCCGAGCGGGTCGATGCCATCGTGCTCGAAGAAGCGCCGGTCCTCGCTGGTGACCAGGGCGTCGAGCAGGTGGCGCGGCAGCTTTCCCACCGGCACCGGCGGCGCGTAGTAGTTGCGCAGTCCGGCGACGAAGCCGCCCCTGGCATCGAGGATGCGAAAGCCCGGCCGGCGCGTCTGGCGGACCAGGCCCGCCGCATCGTCGAAGCTGCAGCCGAGGATGTCGGCGCCGCGGGCGGGCGCCGGCGGGAGCACGGTCGCGGCGAACGTCAGCAATAGGGCCGCCAGCCCCGCTCGCATCGCATGCAGGCCACCGCTCGCATCCACCGCTTCGTGCCTCTCCCCGACGGAAGGCAGGCTAGCGTCGGGCGGGTGCGGTGGGAATGCCGATCAGGCCGGAACCGCGCGCACCGATTCGCGCATCAGCGTCGGCACCGGCTGGCCGAACAGCGCGTCGAGATAGTCCTCGACCGCCCGGTCCTCGCCGAAATCGGCGGCGCGGCGCTGCAGCATCGCCGCCGGCGGCGGCGCGTCGAGGGTCTGGACGATGGCCTCGGCCATGGCCCGGTCGTCGCCCATGCGCACGAGCGGGCCATAGCGGCCATTGTCGAGGATCTCGGCCGGGCCGGTGGGGCAGTCGGTGCTGACCACCGGGCAGCCGCAGGCCAGCGCCTGGATCATCGCCCCCGGCAGGCCCTCGAAGCGCGACGACAGGACGAACAGGGAGGCGCGGGCGAGGAAGGCATAAGGGTTCTTGACGAAGCCCGGCAGGTCGACATCGGCCGCAACGCCGAGATCGCCGGCCATGCGCTGCAGCAAGGCCTGGCGCTCGGCCGACTTCTCCTCGTCCTTGGCGCCGCCCAGGATGACGAGGCGGGCGTCGCGCTGCGCCCTCACCCGGGCGAAGGCGCGCAACAGGGTCGGGAAGTCCTTCTGGTCGGTGAGCCTGCCCACGCCCAGGATCACCGGCGGCTGGTCGGGCTGGAGCCAGGGATGCTCGACCTTGGCGCGGGCCTTGCGCTCGATGTCGTCGCCGACCACGGGATTGTAGATCGTCCGCACGATGTCGCGCGGCAGGCCGGTGACGGCGGAGAGGTCGTCGCCCAGCGCCTGCGACACCGAGACGATGACGTCGGCCATGGGGTAGGTGCGGCGGATCAGCGGCGGCAGGTGGCGGTGCCGCCAGTTCTTCGACACCGGCAGCTTCTGCGAGGGTGCCGAGCGCTCGCTCACCAGCAGCCGGGTCTGCACGCCGGCGAGGCGGCGGCCCCAGATCGCCTCGAGATTGAGGTGCGGCGTCGCCGAGAGCAGCGCATCGGGCCTGGCGCCGCGCAGGTAGCGGACGAGGGCCGGCAGATAGGGCAGCGTCTGCGAGGCGCGCTTGGCCAGCAGCACCGGGCGCATCAGCAGCGGCAGGGCCGCGGGGTCGGCGAACAGCGCGTACAGCCGCGAGGTCATGCCCATCGAGCGCCGCAGCTCGATGACCGAGACGTCCTCGGGCACCTGGTCGGAAAGGGCGCCGCCGGGCTTCAGCACGAGCAGGTCGACCCGGTTGCCGCGGGCCGCCATGGCGCCGGCCAGCGACAAAGTCGTCTTCTGCACGCCGCCGACATTGAGATCGGCGATCAGGAAGGAGAGATGGCGGCCGATCGAACGTGGCTTCGCGATCCTCATGCGGTCCGCACCCGTCGACGGCTTGAACTCGAGCTTGGTCAGCGCACCAGTCTCGATATCCATTCACATCCCATCCGAACTGCTGCCTCGGGCTCATAACACAGGGGTCTGCCCGCCGAAAGCACGCTACCGTGCCACTATGGGGCGATTTCGCTACCCCTGGAACCACCTCGACGTGTGGCCGCGGCCATGCCAGCATCCCCATCAGGCCCAAGAAAGCCACGACCATGTTCGAAAGCGCCATCCAGCATCACGCCCTGGACAAGGAGACCTATGCCGCCGAGGAGCCCAAGCTTCACGGTGCCTTGATCGACGCCCAGCTCGAGCTCGTGGAGCGGCGGGACTTCGCCGTGGTCCTGCTGGTCACCGGCTTCGACGGCGCCGGCAAGGGTGCCGTCATCCGGCATCTCTACGAATGGCTGGATCCGCGCCACCTGCGCAGCAACGCCTACGACCGGCCGACCGACGAGGAGCGGCTGCGCCCGCAGATGTGGCGCTACTGGCGCGACCTGCCGCCCAAGGGCGAGATCTCGGTCGTATTCAATTCCTGGTACAACGCGCCTCTGATCGAGCACGCCCGCGGCGACATCGACGAGCCGGCGTTCGAGCGCAGGCTCGGCGCGATCGAGCGGTTCGAGCGGATGCTCGCCGACGAGGGCGTGCTGCTGATCAAGTTCCTGCTGGTGGTGTCGCGCAAGGAGCAGAAGCGCCGGCTCGCGGCGGCCGCCAGGGATCCCGGCGAGAGCCGCCACGTCCTCGACGAGTGGGGTGGCGGCAGCTTCCGCAAGAAGGCGCTGCGGATAGCCTCCCGGGCCATCCGCCACACCAGCTCGGCCTCCGCCCCCTGGATCGTGATACCGAGCGACGATCCCGAATATCGCGATCTCACTTTCGGCCGGACGATCGCCCAGTCGCTGCGCGCCCGGCTCGACCGCCCGGCGCAGGCATCGGCGCCGAGCGCCCCGGCCCTGATCCCCAACCTCGACAACCGCACGGTCCTGGATGCCCTCGATCTGTCGCTGAAGCTCGAGCCGGACGCGTACAAGCGCCAGCTCGACAGGTGGCAGGACCGGCTGGCGGCGCTGACGGACGACAAGCGCTTCCGCGACATCGCCGTCGTGGCGGCGTTCGAGGGGGCGGATGCCGCCGGCAAGGGCGGCGCGATCCGCCGGGTGACGGCCGCCCTCGATCCGCGGCGCTTCCGTATCCATCCGATCGCCGCTCCCACCGACGAGGAGAAGGTCCAGCCCTATCTGTGGCGGTTCTGGCGGCGGCTGCCGCGCAAGGGGCATGTCGCGGTGTTCGACCGCACCTGGTACGGCCGGGTGCTGGTCGAGCGGGTCGAGGGCTTCGCCAGCGAGGCCGAATGGCTGCGCGCCTATGGCGAGATCAACCAGTTCGAGGAGCAGCTGGCCGAATCCGGGATCGTCGTCGCCAAGTTCTACCTGACCACCAGCAAGGAGGAGCAGCTCCGCCGCTTCGAGGCGCGGGCGGACAGTCCGGTCAAGGGCTTCAAGATCACCGAGGAGGACTGGCGCAACCGCGAGAAATGGGACGCCTACGCCCACGCGGTGAACGACATGGTCGACCGCACCAGCACGCCCGCCGCGCCCTGGACGCTGGTCGAGGCCGAGGACAAGCGCTGGGCCAGGGTCAAGGTGCTGAAGACGCTGTGCCGGAGGATCGAGGCGGCGCTGTCCTGAGCGCCGCGGCGTCTTGCCGGCCGGCAGCCGCACACCCTAGCTTGGCGGCCGCGACGCCCGGACGCCTCCGGGGGGTCATGCGAGGGAGCCCGCCGCGCGATGCAGCCGGACCTGATCATCCGCGGCGCCAACCTGCCGGACGGGCGCGAGGGCGTCGACATTCTGGTGGCCGACGGCATCGTCCAGGTGGTCGGCCCGCACATCCCGGCGGAGGGCCGGCGCGAGATCGAGGCGCATGGCCGGCTGGTGACGCCGCCCTTCGTCGACTGCCACTTCCACATGGACGCCACCTTGTCGCTGGGGCTGCCGCGGCTCAACCGCTCCGGCACCCTGCTCGAGGGCATCCAGCTCTGGGGCGAGCTGAAGCCGCTCCTCACCCACGAGGCGGTGGTCGACCGGGCGCTGGCCTATTGCGACATGGCGGCGGCACAGGGGATCCAGGCGATCCGCAGCCATGTCGACGTCTGCGACGACCGTCTGGTCGGGGTCGAGGCGCTGCTCGACGTCAAGCGCCGGGTCGCCCCCTACCTGACCCTGCAGCTCGTGGCCTTCCCGCAGGACGGCTTCTACCGGTACCCGACCGCCCGGCAGAACCTGCTGCGCGCCCTGGATCTGGGCGTCGACGTGGTCGGCGGCATCCCGCATTTCGAGCGCACCATGGCCGACGGCGCCCGCTCGGTGGCCGAGCTGTGCGAGATCGCCGCCGACCGCGGCCTGCAGGTCGACATGCATTGCGACGAGACCGACGACCCTCTGTCGCGGCACATCGAGACCCTGGCCTGCGAGACGCAACGCCTGGGCCTGTCCGGCCGCGTCGCCGGCTCGCACCTCACCTCCATGCACAGCATGGACAACTACTATGTCAGCAAGCTGCTGCCGCTGATCGCCGAGGCCGGTGTCTCCGCCATCGCCAACCCGCTGATCAACATCACCATCCAGGGCCGCCACGACACCTATCCCAAGCGCCGCGGCCTGACGCGCGTGGCCGAGATGTGGAGCCACGGCATTCCCGTGGCCCTCGGCCAGGATTGCGTGATGGATCCCTGGTACAGCCTGGGATCGGGCGACATGCTCGAGGTGGCGCACATGGCGGTGCATGTGGGCCAGCTCACCAGCCTCGACGCCATGCGCCGCTGCTTCGAGGCGGTGACGGCCGTTCCCGCCGGCATCCTCGGGCTGGAAGGCTACGGCCTCGATCCCGGCTGCCGCGCCGACATGGTGATCCTCGAGGCCAGGGATCCGGTCGAGGCCATCCGCCTCAGGGCGGCGAGGCTGTTCGTGCTGCGCGCCGGCGAGGTCGTCGCCCAGAGCCCGCCCCGCGTCGCCACGCTGGATCTGCCCGGCCGACCGGGTGCGGTGGCCTTCACCCGGTAGGCCGGGAGGGATGCCGTCCTAGAAGAAGCGCTCCTGCACCTCGACCACGTCGCCCGGCAGCAGGTGGGTGTCGCCGGTGACCTGGTAGCCCTGGGTGTTGGAGCCGCCGCGCTTGAGGACGATGTCGTCCTGGTCGGCGCGATAGGTGTAGCCGCCGGCCAGCGCCACGGCGTTCAGGACGGTCATGCCGTTGACGAAGGGGTAGGAGCCGGGCGTCTTGACCTCGCCCAGGATGTAGAACGGCCGGTAGTTCAGCACCTCGATGCTGACCTGCGGGTCGATCAGGTAGCCGTCCTCGAGCTGCTTGACGATCTGCTGCTCGAGCGAGCGGGTGGTGAGACCGCCGGCGCGGACCTCGCCGATCAGCGGCATGGCGAAGTTGCCGGCACCGTCGAGCTGGAACTCGCCCGACAGGTCGTCGTGGCGGAACACCGTCACCTTGATCTTGTCGCCGGCGCCGACCTGGTAGGTCGATTCGTCGGGCGCCGTCACCGCCGCCTCGGCCGCCGGCAGCGGCGGCGGCGGCGAGCCGCCGCACGCGGCGACCGCCAGCGCCACCAGGGCGAAGAGAAGGCTCGAACGGGCGGCGGCTTTGCGGATCATCGACGACTCCTCGGGAGACGCATAGCGAAGTGCTGACGATTCGGTAGCGCCGCGCGCCGGTGACACGCAAGGCGGCGGCATGCAAAACTACGCACGGCCCCCGCCCCGAACAAGACCGGGCCAGGGGCCGGCGCCATACGCCGGTGAGCCGTCAGAGCTGCGCGGTGATGCCGATCAGAACCTGATGGCGGTCGTATTCGCGGTCGCTCTCGTCGGACTGGCGGGTCGAGTAGGTATAGCCGCCGTTGAGCGAAAATCGGCGATTGAGGAAGTAGCGCACGCCGCCGCCCAATCGGAAGGTGTCGTCGGTGCGCGCGATGCCCTCGAAATCGTCGCGGATATACTGGCCATAGCCGTTCAGCAGGACGTTGCGCAGCAGCTCGTGCCAGACGGCGATGGTGGCGTTCGAGTGGATGCGGCCGGACGCCTCGTCACCGTCGTCACCGGAGACGGTGGTTTCCTTCACCTCGCCCTCGAGGCCGAAGATGATGCTGGTCAGCGCCGTGACGTTCCAGGTCAGCTGGCCGCCGGCGATCGGGCTCGACACGTCCTCGAGGTTGCTGTCGTCGTAGCTGATCGAGGTGTAGCCGGCGTAGACCTCGCCGAACAGGATGCTGGTGATGTCGATGCCGCTGCCGACGCGCAGCACATAGCCGTTGTTGTCGCGGTCCTCGCCGGAATCGTTGGGCGTCTCGTCGTATTTCACCCAACGGTAGGCGGCATCGGCGAAGACGTCGAAGCGCGGCGAGATCTGGTAGCCGACCCGCAGGCCGGTCAGGTAGCGGTTGTAGTCCCGGTCGTCGTTGTTGATGTCGCCATCGTCGAGATAGTCGTAGCGCGTCACGTCGCCGCGCACCGCCGTATAGATCCGGTTGAAGTTGTGGCGGTAACCCAGCCGAGCGTTGCCGGTGTAGTACTCGGTCAGGTCGTTCTCGTCGTCGCCCGAGTCCTCGGGATCGTCGCGGCCTTCGTGGCCCCGGCCGACGCGCAGGCCGCCGGTGACGATGTTGTCGCGGTTGATGTCGAATCGGCCGTCGGTGCCGATGTCGGCGTCCTGGTAGTTGTTGTCCGTATGGTCCTTGTAGAAGGCGGCCTCGCCGCCGGCGTCGAACGACAGCGCATGGCGCGACCATTGCGAGGCGGCGGTGATGCGTGGCGCCACGGTGGCCAGGAAGTCGTCCTCGACGTCGCTGTCGCGGGCGAAGACGTTGCTGTCGTAGCCGCCCTCGACGGTGATCTCGGGGTAGATCAGGAAGCCGCCGGCACGCAGCCCCAGCGGGTCGTAGTCGGGACGCGGCCGCCGCTGCACCGGGACGTTGGGGTTCGGTTCCTGCGCCGCCGCGTAGTCGACCGCAGGCAGGCTGAGCAGGGCCACCGCCGCGGCCGACGTCCAAAGCAGCTTGCGCATTGAATTCTCCCGCAGGCTCGATGCGGCCGCGAGCGCTACCAGGGGTGCCCGGACCTCTCGAATTGCTGGTGTGATAGACGAGGATTTCGCGCTATGACAACCCAGACGGCCGTGTTTCCGTGGTGAGCCGGGCCAGGTGCCGTGGATCGCCCATGGGTTGTCGCCCGAGCGCAACAACCGCGCGTGCGAGGCGAAAGGGCCGTCGGTGCGGGACATGCTGGCACGATCAGGCCGACGGTGACTGCGCATGGTGCTGAAGCGCCTGTTCCATCGCGGGAGGAGCCCGGAGCAGGAGGAGCCCGTCGTGTCGGGCCATCCGCCGCGGCTGCCCACGGGCGTGCGCGTCTATGCCGTGGGCGACCTGCACGGCTGCCTCGACCTGCTGCAGAAGATCGAAGGCGCCATCGCCGAGGACATCGGCACGAGCGGCGCTCATCTCGACCATTTCGTGGTCTATCTCGGCGACTATGTCGACCGCGGCTGGCAGAGCCGGGCTCTTTTGGGCCATCTGGCCAATCCGCCCTCCGACGGCGTCCACCGGGTGCATCTGCTGGGCAACCACGACGTCTGGCTGCGCGACTATCTGCGCGGCGAGGCCGTCGGCGGCGGCTGGCTGCGCTATGGCGGCGACGCCACGCTGGTGAGCTACGGCGTGCGCCTCGCCGCCGGCGCCGACGACGATGCCCGCCTCGACGCCACGCGCGAGCAGCTGGTGGCCGCGGTGCCCACGGAGCATGTCGACTTTCTGGAGCGCCTGGAGATAGCCTTCTCGTTCGGCGACTACTTCTTCTGCCATGCCGGGATCCGCCCCAACGTGCCGCTGGCGTCGCAGACGATCGAGGATCTCATCTGGATCCGCGAGCCGTTCCTCGACTGGCGCGGCGACCCCGGCAAGGTCGTCGTCCACGGCCACACCATCGAGCAGCAGCCGGTCGTCAGGCGCAACCGCATCGGCATCGACACCGGCGCCTACAGCACGGGCAACCTCACCTGCCTCGTGCTCGAAGGACAGCAGCGCCGGTTTCTCTCGACGATGCCGGACGAAGCGATGTAGTCGGGTACGCCATCGAAGCGTGGTCGGACCTGCCATTCCGCGCCCGATTGGCGTATGGGCGGGCGCTGGCGCCGCTGCGGGGGGAGCTGTTCATGGGTCGAGACAGGCGCGGGCTGCGCGTCCTCGTGACGGGCGGCGCCGGCTACATCGGCAGCCATGTCCTGCGGCATCTGGCCGAAGCCGGCCACGCGCCCGTGGCCTACGACAATCTCTATTCGGGCCACCGCTGGGCGGTGCTCGACGCCCCGCTGATCGTGGGTGACCTCGCCGACCGTGCCCATGTCGAGACCGTGCTCGAATCGCACCGCTTCGATGCCATCGTCCATTGCGCCGCCCACATCTGGGTCGGCGAATCGGTCCGCCAGCCGGCCAAGTACTACCTGAACAACACCGCCAACGCGGTGGCGCTGTTCGATGCCTGCGCCCGCCACCGCATCGCCAACATCGTGTTCTCGTCGACGGCCGCGGTCTATGGCGAGCCCGGCGTCCCGGTGATAGCCGAGGATACGCCGCTGGCTCCGATCAACCCGTACGGCGCCGCGAAGATGATGTCCGAGCGGGCGCTCGCCGACATCGCCGGCGCCAACGGCCTGCGCTACGCCATCCTGCGCTACTTCAACGTCGCCGGCGCCGATGCGGCGGCCCGGATCGGCGAGGCCACGCCCGACAACAGCCATCTGATCAAGGTGGCCTGCGAGACCGCCATCGGCCTCCGCCCGGGCATGGTGATCAACGGCACCGACTATCCGACGCCGGACGGGACCTGCGTGCGCGACTACCTGCATGTCGACGACCTGGCACGGGCCCACCTTCTGGCGCTGGATCACCTGGTGGCGGGCGGGGCGCCGCTGGTCGCCAACTGCGGCTACAAGGACGGCTTCAGCGTCCGCCAGGTGCTGGAAACGGCGCGGCGGGTGACCGGCGTCGACTTCCCGATCGCCGAGGCGCCGCGCCGGCCGGGCGACCCGCCGGTGCTGGTGGCCGACAACAGCCGGATCCGCAGCGTGCTGGGCTGGAAGCCGCTGCACGCCGACCTCGACTACATCGTGGCGTCGGCCTGGCGCTGGGAGCAGCGCTACGCGCAGATCCGCAAGGCCATGGCCCGCGCCGCCTAGCCGGATTCTGAACACAGTCCGGCAACATACTGAACAGACGCACGGAACTCGATTCCCCCGGCGGTTGTTGCAGCCCCGGGTCTGCGCTAGACCCGCGATCCATGGTCGGGCCGTCGCCCGGTTGCGTCCGCCGCTCGGGTCCATGCCCCAAACGCCTTGCGTGCTCCGCTCCGTCCGCGCCGCCTTCGCCGCTCTGCTCGTGCTGGCCGGGGGCTGCGCCGGTAATGGCGAGGAGGGCCCGCTCGATGCCGAGGAGGAGGCCGTCGACGTCATCACCTACGACGTCGCCGTCCAGGGCGAGATGCCGGACGAGCTGCGCGCCCTCCTGCTCTCCGCATCCAGCGCCGAGCGCCTGACCGGCCGACCGCCCGCCGGCGAGCTGATCCTGAGGCGCAGGGCCCAGGCCGACGTCGACACCCTGCAGAAGGCGCTGCGCTCGGAGGGCTACTACGCCGGCACCGTCGGCTTCCACATCGAGGGCGACACCGTCCCGCAGCCGCGCGCCAATGCGGTGGCGGCGCTGGCCCAGCCGGCCAGGGCCCACCTGGTCTTCGACGTCGAGCCCGGGCCGCTCTACCGGATTTCCCGGATCGACATCGAGGCCGGCAATCCCGATGCCGCGTTCAAGGTGCCGACCGCGGCCGACATCGGCCTCGCCGTCGGCGACCCCGCCGGCGCCCAGCGCGTGCTCGACGCCGAGACCCGGCTGCTCGGCCAGACCATGCGGCAGGCGCGGCCCCTGGCCAAGCTCGGCCCGCGGCAAGCGGTGATCGACAACGACACCAGGCAGATGGAGGTCACGCTGCGGGTGACCCCGGGGCCGCGGGCGGATTTCGGCGCCATCACCTTCGCCGGCGATTCCGGCATCAAGGAGACCTTCCTGCGCCGCCGCCTGCCCTTCTCGACCGGCGAGGCCTTCGATCCCGACCTGGTCGACAAGGGGCGCAAGAGCCTCGTCCAGACCAACCTGTTCAGCATCGTGCGCGTCGAGATCGGCACCGAGCTCGACGCCGAGGGGCGGATCCCGGTCACCTACGACGTCACGCCCCGTCTTCACCGCTCGGTCGGCGGCGGCGTCGGCTACCAGACCGATACCGGGGCCGAGGTCCACGCCTATTGGGAGAACCGCAACCTGCTCGGCGCCGGCGAGCGGCTGCGCGCCCAGGCCACCCTGGGCCAGACCGACCAGGAGCTCGACGTCAGCTTCCGCAAGCCCGACATCTTCGTCCCCCGCCTGGCGCTGCTCGCCAACACCAATGCCAGCAGCAAGCACACCGACGCCTATGACAGCGATTCGCTGAGCGCCGGCACCGGGCTGGAATACGGCTTCACCGACCGCGTGATCGGCACCTTCGGCATCGCCTACCGCTACGCCGACATCAAGGAGGAGGACGAGGACGAGGAGACCTACGGCCTGGTCTCGTTCCCCGGCACGATCGACTGGGACTTCAGCGACGATCTGCTCGACCCTTCGACCGGCGGCAGGGTCAAGCTGTTTGGCGCTCCCTATTTCGACACCCTCGGCACCGGCACGCGCTTCTACAAGACGCAGCTCACCCACAGCCGGTACTTCTCCGTGCTCGACGAGAAGCGGCTGGTCCTGGCGCTGCGCGGCAGCCTCGGCGCCATGGACGGCGCCTCGCGCGAGGACATTCCGGCCGACGAGCGGTTCTATTCCGGCGGCGGCGGCTCGGTGCGCGGCATCGGCTACCAGCTCGCCGGGCCCCTGGACGACGACGACAATCCGCTGGGCGGCCGGTCGCTGGCCGAGTTCAGCATCGAGCTACGCTCGCGCTTCACCGACAGCATCGGCGGCGTGGCCTTCCTCGACGGCGGCAACGTCTTCGACAACGCCGTGCCCGATTTCGAGGAGCCGCTGCGCCTCGGCACCGGCGCCGGGCTGCGCTACATCACCCCGATCGGCCCCTTGCGCTTCGACGTCGGCGTGCCCGTCGACCGCCGGCGGGGTGTCGACGACGCCTATCAGGTCTACATCAGCATAGGCCAGGCGTTCTGACGCCGGCCCGACGCGGCAGCGACCGGAGCGACACCGACATGGCCAGGCCGATCAGGATCGATTTCGTCTCCGACGTCTCCTGCCCGTGGTGCGCCATCGGCCTGTTCGGGCTGGAGCGGGCGCTGGAGCGGGCGGCCGATGCCGTGACCGCCGAGATCACCTTCCAGCCTTTCGAGCTCAACCCGGCGATGCCGCCGGGCGGGCAGAACATCGTCGAGCACATCGCGCAGAAATACGGCTCGACCCCTGAGCGCTCGGCCGCCAACCGCGAGATGATCCGCAACCGCGCCGCCTCCGTCGGCTTCGAGATGAAGACCTCGGAGAAGAGCCGGATCTACAACACCTTCGATGCCCATCGCCTGCTGCACTGGGCGGCCCTGGAAGGCCGGCAGAAGGAGCTGAAGCACGCCCTGTTCGAGGCCTACTTCACCGATGGGCGGAACCCCTCCGACCGGGAGGTGCTGGCGGAGCTGGCGGGCAAGGCCGGACTCGACGTCGACCGGGCGCGGGAGGTGCTGGCCTCCGGCCGCTATGCGGAGGAAGTGCGCGAGGCCGAGGAGCTGTGGCGCTCGCGGGGCATCGAGGGCGTGCCCGCGGTCATCATCGACGGGCGCTACCTGATCTCGGGCGGCCACCCGCCCGAGGCGTTCGAGCAGGCGCTGCGCGAGATCGCGGCGGCGGCTTGAGCGGCCGCGGCCGGCCTCGAAGGCGATTACCGGACGGAACGGGCGCTGCTAGGCTGGCGGCGTCCGGGAGGAAGAGATGCTGCGCAAGATCCCGATGGTCCTGCTGGTGCTGGTCGCAGGCGTGCTGCTGCTGTTCGGCGCCGCCTTCGCCTATGCGCAGACCGGGATCGCCAAGCAGCAGATCGGCGGCGCCGTCGAGCGGGCGCTCAGCGAGCCCGGCCGGACCGCCGAGATCGAGGGCATCCAGGGGCTGATCCCGTTCAACGTCCGCGTCGGCCGCTTCAGCCTGTCCGACGACCGCGGCACCTGGCTCGAGGTCGACCGCGCCAAGGTCGATCTCTCGCCCACCGACCTGCTGGCAGGCAGGATCAACATCGGCGCCGTGGGGGCCGAGCGGATCCGCGTCGAGCGCATGCCGCCGGCGGGACCGGCGGCGCCGCCCGAGCCTTCGAGCGAGCCGTTCAGCCTGCCCTCGCTGCCCGGGAGCCTGCCCGCCGTCACGGTGGAGCGGATATTCGTCGATTCGCTGGAGCTGGGCCAGGAGCTCGCAGGCCAGGAGGCCCGCTTCGCGCTCGAGGGCCGCGCCACCACCGGCAGCGACGGCCGCCGCGTCGATGCCGCCCTCGACCTGAAGCGCGTCGACGAGGCCACCGCCAGCGCCTCGCTGGGTGCGGTGGCCGACCTCGCCGCCCGCAACCTCTCGGTCGACCTCCAGGCCAGCGAGACCGGCGGCCTGCTGGCCGGCCTCACCGGCAGGCCCGAGGCCGGCTCGCTGTCGGTGGATCTCGACGGCTCGGGGCCGTTCTCGGACTTCAAGGCCAAGCTGCGCGCCGACGCCCAGAACCTGGCCAGCCTGAACGCCGATCTGGGCCTCGCCGTGGAAGGTGCTCCTCGCATCGACCTCACCGGCGCGCTCGAGGTCGCCCCTGGCGTGCTGCCGGCGCAGGTAGCGCCGCTCGTCGGCGACAAGCTCGATCTGAGGATCAAGGGCGGCCAGCGCAGCGCCGACCTCTATGCGGTGGAGGAGGTCGACATCCGCGGGGGCGGCTTCGCGCTGACCGGCCAGGGCGAGGCCAGGCTCGACGCCCGCAGCATCGACGGCAAGCTGGCGCTCGACGTGCCGTCGCTGGCGGTGGCGAGCGGCCTCGCCGGCATGGACACCGGCGGGAACCTGCGTCTGGACGCCACTGCCGGCGGCGACCTCTATCAGCCGACCGTGAAGCTCGACCTCGCCGGGCAGGAGATCACCGCCGACAATTACGGCATCGGCAACCTGCGCACCACGGTCGACATCGGATTCCTCGGGCCGCTCGACCAGGGCTATGCCGGCGTCAGCGTCGCTGCCGAAGGCGGCGCCGATGGGGTGACGATGAACGGGGCGCCGATGCCCGGTGCCGGCGCCCCGCACTGGAGCCTCGCGGCCCGGGCGCCCGCGGTCGGCGAGGCCGAGCTCGAGCGACTGGAGCTCAACGCTGACGCGCTGACCGTGGCCGCCAACGGCGCCGTGGACCAGCAGACCCTGGTCGGCCGGGGCCACCTGAACGTCGCCGCTCCCGACCTCGCGGCCCTGCTCGCCTCGCTCGGGTCGCTGGCGCCACCCAACCTGCCGCTGTCGGGTGCGCTGACGCTGAACGCCGATGCCGAGATCGAGGCCCAGGCCGAGCGGATCACCGTCGATCTCAGGGCCGACGGCGGCGACCTCGCCGGGTTGCCGCCGGGGGCGCAGGAGCTGGTGGGCAGCGGGCCGAGGCTGGTCGCCAAGGCGATCGTCGAGCCGGGCCGGCAGGCGCGGATCGAGGGGCTGTCGCTGACCGGCGCCGAGATGACGGTCGGCGGCGACGTCACCGCCGGACTGGCCGACCGGACGCTGGCCGGCGAGGTGACGGTCGGCCTGCCGCGGCTGGCGGCGCTCTCCGGCGTCGCCGGCCAGCCGATCGAGGGCGACGCCGAGGCCAAGGCCCGGCTCGGCGGCACCTTCGACCGCCCGGCCATCGACCTCGGCGTGATCGCCAACGCCGTCAAGGCGGCTGGCCTCGACCTGCAGCGCATCTCCCTCGACGCCAAAGCCGAGGGCGCTCCGGACGACCTCGCCGGCGACATGCGCCTCGCCGTCACCCAGCCGCAGGGCGAGGTGACGCTGGCCACCGCCTACAAGCTGCTGGGGCAGAAGCTGGGCCTGACCGGGCTGTCGCTGGACGGGCCGGCGACCAGGCTGGGCGGTGACGTCGAGGTCGACCTCGCCTCGCTGCTGGCGTCGGGCAGGCTGCAGGGCGGCGTCACCGACCTCGCGGCCCTGCAGCCCTGGCACGGGCAGAACCTGACCGGCGCGATCAGGCTCGACGCCGACCTCGCCACGCCCGCCGGCAAGCAGGACGCCCGCCTGCGCCTCGACGCCAACGGCATCGCCGGCGATTTCGGCACGCTGGACAGCCTGGCGGTCGATGCCACCGCCACCGACGCGCTCGGTGCCCTGGGCATCGA
>JRYC01002956.1_pt1 | contig 15736 bp, 12 predicted proteins | sample 235301 | NCBI WGS metagenome assembly JRYC01 (sample SAMN03074211, study PRJNA261470) | activated sludge metagenome | biome: Common Effluent Treatment Plant; feature: Wastewater; material: Activated sludge; isolation source: activated biomass of a common effluent treatment plant treating...
CAAATTTGGGGAAGATAATCCGCGTCAAAGGATAGGCGGCTGTCCCCACCAAAAAAAGCGTCCCCCACCATCGGATCACTAACAGTAAATCATTCCCCATGCAACGATTATAAACAGGTATATCCTATGCTACAATCTCATTCATGAAGATTGCTGTTGTCGGAGGCGGATTTACCGGGCTTACTGCCGCGTACGAATTATCCAAGAAGGGACACGCCGTAACACTGTTTGAAAAAGAAAAAACATTAGGCGGCCTCGCCTACGGATTTAAAGAGCCCCGCTGGCAATGGCATCTTGAATACGCGTATCATCACTGGTTTACCAATGACGACGCCGTCATCCGTTTAATCCGCGAACTGGGCCTCAAAAAAAAACTTATTATTAAACGTCCCAAGACCGCAACGTATCTCCCCTCGGGGCATATAGCCCAACTGGATTCCCCACAAAGCCTTTTGACATTTTCTGCGCTCCCACTGTCCGACCGGCTGCGTACCGGTTTTCTTTTGGGCTTATTGAAGCTCAATCCGTTCTGGAAACCGCTTGAACACATAACTGCCAGCAGCCTCTTCCGCACGATAGGCGGAGAAGCGGCGTGGAAGACGTTGTGGGAGCCGCTCATGGTGGGAAAATTCGGTGACTATGCCGACCGGGTGCAGGCAGCATGGCTCTGGGCGCGTATAAAAAAAAGAACCCCCAGCCTTGGGTATATGGAGGGCGGATTTCACACCCTCGTTGAAGCGCTGGAAAGAGCCATTAAAAAAAATGGAGGAACAATACAGACCGGCACCTCCGCATGGGAATTTTCCAAACTACAGCGGAAGTTTGATAACATTCTGCTGACTGTCCCCACGCCGATCGCCACCCGCATCGCTCCCCTGCCGAAAAAATATATACAAAAACTTACAACAATCCCCCATCTTTTTGCCCAGACGCTCATTTTGGAAACTCAAAAACCAGTACTTCGTGATACGTACTGGCTAAACATTACGGACCGCTCATTTCCCTTTCTTGCCGTAGTTGCGCATACCAATTTTGTCGACAAGAAATATTATGCACACCGCCATATCACCTATATAGGCAATTATTTGCCTCAGCATCACCCATTGCTCTCCATGAGCGAAAAACAACTTATGAAAAAATTCCTCCCGTTTATAAAAAAACTCAATCCTGCCTTTAAAGGACTGGGCGCCTCAGACAAGCTCCATGCGTTCGTCGGCCCGTTTGCCCAACCCGTACATCTTGGCAACTATTCATCCCATATTCCATCCATAAAAACTCCCCTCCCGGGGGTGTTTCTTGCCAACATGGATTTTATCGTCCCGTGGGATCGCGGAACCAATTATGCGGTAGAGCTCGGGGAACGGGCTGCGGCATCAATCTTAGCCTGAATGTAGGGAGAGAAGTGCCCGCGGTAGCGCTCCTGCAGTTCAGGACGCATCCAGTCTTCGGGTGTCAGCACTCCCCGGCAGACAGGGCTCTGGCAATAACACCGCCCGTCTTCGGAATATGGCCAGTCAGCATCCGTGTCCCACGTTGCACAATCTACCGTAATCTCCTCCCCCGCCTTGATGTGTCGGCGTGCAACAATGGTCACCTCATCCGTAAGCCATGCTGTGGGGTCACAGGAATGATTTAAATACTCATCAATGCTTTCCGTCGTATCATCTGCAGGCAGGCCGATATATGTTTCGTCATCAATCGGCACAAGCGTCTGCTCGCGATAGGCCGATTCATTTGCCTGAAAAGCCGCCTTAGGGATAAGCTCTCCTCCCCAAATCATCACGGTCTGTCCCTCCAAAATATCTGCTGAAACAAATAGTCCCCTGCCGCTTATGCCGGATATTTTGACTTCGATTCGCGGGTCCACCCATGTGTGCGCAGGGTATTGCATCGTTTTATTATAGAAAAAAGCCGGTACAATACAATTGTGAGACTTCAAACTGTTATTGTGCTGGCGGGCGCCTTGTTTTTTTCTTTTTGGCTGATGATCCATACGTTTTCGTATGATCAGCCGGGTCAAAATATTTTGATGGGTGCCAAGGTCTGGAGTGATTTTGCACAGCACATTCCTGTCATACGATCCTTCTCCCATGGTGCAAATCTTTCCCGATTTTTCGGTCCCGGCGCCATTGACTTTCCCTTATTTTCCGGTGGCGGCATGCGATATCACTTTTTGTTCTATGCTCTAGTAGGCCTGCTGGAACGAGCAGGACTCCGGATTGACTGGGCAATGAATATCCCCAGCGCACTGGGGCTTACCGGCCTTCTTATCGGCATCTTTCTGCTTGCCCGAACGCTGTTTAAAAACACACTCGCCCCTGCGCTTACACTTCTCTTTTTTCTCTTTAACGGATCGCTGGGATTTCTTCAGTTTTTTAAAACTCACCCGCTTTCCCTAAACACTCCGCGGGATATTGTAACGCTTGGCGAATTTCCTTCGTTTGCACCCTGGGGTCCCGGGCCGGTGTCAGCCTTTTGGAACCTGAACATCTATACTAATCAGCGACACCTAGCGGGTGCATTTGCTATAGTCGTAGGATTTATTCTCTCGCTTTTGCATCTTGAAACGAGATCGCGCAAAAAACAACTGCTAGCAGCCGTGCTTTGGGGCGCCGTATTTGGCTTATTTCCATTTTTTCATCAACCAAGCCTTCTTATTGTTGCCATTATTTTAATCTGTTATTTTGTATTTTTCCCCCGCCTGCGCATCATGCTGTGCGTCATTGGTCTCACAACGCTTGTCATTGCGCTTCCCCAAATCCTGCCGGTGCTTTCCGGTGGCCCAAAAACAGTGTCATGGTATCCCGGCTATCTTATTCATGACCAACTCAGCGCACTGTCTTTTTTGACCTACTGGTGGCACAATTTGGGACTCCACGCACTTCTTATTCCGATAGGGTTTTTCTTCATTCCCGTGCGTTCCCGCAAAGTTCTCTCCCCTCTTGTTGTCCTTTTTCTCATCGCAAATCTTTTTAAATTTTCAGTTGAACCTGCGGCAAGTCATAAATTCTTTAATTTCACTCTTCTCTTCGGAAGCATGATAACAGCCCAGACTATTGTCCGCGTGGGAGCACAAAAATTTCATGTCTTAGGGAAAATACTCCTCACCGGCGTGCTGATACTGCTCTTAACGCTCTCCGGGATTATAGACTTTTTTGTCATTTTCAATGATAAAGCCTCTCCGTTAAAAGACATCGGCGCAAACAAGGCGGCACAGTGGATTGACATGCGCACGGCAAAAGATGCGGTGTTTCTGAACAGCAGCTATCTCTATCATCCGGCCTCTCTTGCGGGGAGAGCAATATTTTTGGGCTGGCCGTATTTCCCCTGGAGCCTGGGCTATCCGGAAGGCCGCATGGAGCTACTGGCAGAATTATATGAAAGCAAAAACCCCGCTCTGTTTTGTCCTCAGCTCACCACTCTGGGCATACACTATGTAACTGTGGAGGAAACACATGGCGACGTTGACAGACCAATCATTGATACGGCGTATTTCTTTGAAAATTTTACACCCTCGTATGAAGAGGAGGGGTTTGGAATTTTTTCAACCGACGCATTGTGTAGCGATATACCCTCTATGGAAGGTTGACAGCCAACTATCAACCCTCCATACAAGATACATTTCTTACTCAAAAATAAAGCCTCGGATTGTCTTGCGGAGCATTGTATAACCCCCTCTCCTATATTGTCAAATAGAAAAATGGTTCACCGGAAAAACGGTAGGATAATTTTTCGTTCCGGAAAATTTTTGCAGCTATCGAAGAAATAAAAATCAGATGAAATTATCTTGTTCTAACGGGAAGAATGAATGAAGTTAGCCTCAAAAAAATATTTGACAACTTTTCACACTGCCTGTTAATGTGTTCACTTAGGTATCATTTCATTTTTCACAAATGTGATGATGCCAATTATAAAAAGCATTACTATTCGTAGCTTTTCCCGAAAGGGGGGCCCAAACCCAAGTGCTAGCGGTAGTGATGCTTTTTTATTGCCTTAAAGCGTGAACACAGGGATGCTTAATCCCTTCTCCTTGAGCTTCACGAACTGCTCGTGAACATCCTTCTCAAACCTCACACGTTCCTCCGTAAGCGGAGAAACGCGTGATCTCTTCCCTTGGGGGCCCAATCCCAAAAATGCTAACAGTTTTTTCATACCTACATTCATATTGAAACACTATTCTTTACCCTTTGTCAAGTCCCATAGGATTATTTGGTCGGAAAAACGCTAGTCTTATAGTTTTTTTATGTTTATTTAGCACGTCCTGACGTTCCAAATAAAAATAGACAAAAAATTGTGGATAACTTGTGGAGGGCAGTAGGCAGCCGCCGAACTCAAATTTTTTGCCCACAGCGATCTCGGAATGAGGATGCGAGGACAAAAAATTTAGAGTGAGACGGCGGCTATTTTAACCGCGCAAAGAAGAGTTGACCTGCCGGAGTCTGATGAACCTTGGTTACAACAACCATCACGTCCTGCCCTACTCTATTTTTTGCATCATCTACCACAACCATCGTGCCATCAGGCAAATACCCTACCCCCTGTTCCCGATCCCGGCCCACATGTGCAATGCGGATAGAAAGCTGCTCACCGGGCACGAGAGCTACCTGCAGAGCTTGGGCAAGCTCATTGATATTTAACACTTTTACGTTTTGGGCCCGGGCAAGCTGCGCAAGGTTAAAATCTATGGTTAATAGCCTCGTATTCCACTTCTTCGCAAGCGCGACCAGCTTGCGGTCGGCCTCAACTACTCCCGGAACATCTTCACTCACAACGACAACCTTGCTCTGAGGATTGGCACGCTGGCCCTTCAGCTTACCCACGACATCAAGCCCCCGACGGCCTTTGGCCCGCCGCATAGGGTCGCTGGAGTCCGCAATGTGCTGCACTTCAGCTAAGATAAACTCCGGGATCACGAGCGTACCTGCCACAAATCCGCTATTCACAATAGGCACGATGCGTCCGTCTATAAGAACGCTGGCATCAACCATCATGGGATGTTCGCCAAGACGCGGAGCCTCAGTCTTCTTTTGTTGAAACGGGCGGGCCGTCATGTGACCCAATGCGGTCAAATTTTTGACTATTTCAGCCGCAAGCGCCTGCGTGAATGCAGGCGTAGGCCGGGCAAGCACCTCTGGCTCAGTTTTTTTCTGTTTTTTTGATGATTTCATGCAAGGTCATTGTATCAGAATAAACGTATAAGAAGACAAAAAGTATCAAAAATCCCCCGGCCAGGCGCTTATTGCCCGTCGGGGGAAATTCGTGTTGTCCGTGTTCTTGATGAAATGAAGTGATAATGTGAAGTCTCGGTAAAAACCGGGACTTAAAAAATCACTTCATTTCACTTGTTGCATTCGCATATTCCCATAAGGCTGGGAGCCAAAAAACAGGCTCCCAGCCTTGGGTAGGAGGCTTAGTTAATAATAGGAATGATGAGGCTTGCTGCTAGAGCAAAAAAAGCAACAGCAAGCAGCATATAGGGCACGATCCCGCCCAGCGGGGGCAGGGGCTCACCCGGTTTAATTCCGTCAGCCCATCGCTGACGAAAACTCCCGTCCGGGCGCAGGCGGTCCGGCTTTACTGCAGGTATCCAATGCTTAGACATCTCGGGTCTCCTTATGAAAGTTTTTCCGAAAAGAAAATACGTTCCCGATACGACCTCCTAAATCCTAAATAAGTTGGGAAAGAGCGAAGCGACAAAAAAACAGACAACTACAAAGGATTGTAAAATGACATCAAAGGAAGCGCAAGAGAAGGCTTATCCTACGATATTAGCGGCCTGCTTAAGATTCTTAACCGAAGCGGGTGAAATGACAGTCGTAAATCCAAGACGCTTTGCTTCCTTGATACGCCGTTCTGACGCTCCAATCGTACGGACTTCTCCCAAAAGACCCAATTCGCCAAACACCGCTGTTTTGGGATCTATTGCTTTGTTTTTGAAAGAAGAGATGATCGCCAGAGCAACCGCCAAGTCTGCGGCCGGCTCGCCCACCCGCAGACCTCCGCTGACGTTGACGAATATATCAAAAGATCCAAGGGGAAGGCTTAAGCGCTTCTGCAAAATTGCGACAAGCAGCTGCAGGCGGTTAAATTCCACCCCGTTTGCTACCCGGCGCGGCATAGCAAGCTGACTTGGGACCGCTAATGCCTGGATTTCTACGAGCATCGGCCGGGTGCCTTCCATGATAACCGTCACGACAGATCCGGGAACATTCTTTACTCTGTCTTGCAAGAATAGCGCCGAGGGATTTGCTACTTCCTTTAGTCCTGCATCGTTCATTTCAAAAATTCCTACCTCCTCAACAGCTCCGAAACGATTTTTCAGCGTCCGAAGAATTCTCGCATTGGCAAACCGCTCCCCCTCCAGATACAGGACTGCGTCAACCATGTGTTCAAGCACTTTCGGTCCTGCGATAGCGCCTTCTTTTGTAACGTGGCCCACTATAATCATCGGCACGCCGTGCGATTTGGCTGCAGCAATAAGTACTTCGGCGCTGTGTCTGATCTGCCCGACAGAGCCGGCCATGCCCTCAAGGTCTGATGACGACAGAGTCTGAATCGAATCTACTATAATAAGCGGGTAATTCCCTGTCGCGGCCTGGGCAATAGTTTCCGCATTTGTTTCAGGCAAAATTGCTACATTATCCCCTGCTATTCCAAGACGCTTGGCCCGCAGCTTTACCTGCTCCGGAGATTCCTCACCGGAGATATAAAGACCTCCGATTTTCGCCAGTACGTGCAAAAGAAGTGTAGATTTGCCAATGCCGGGATCCCCTGCCAGCAGCGTGACGGAGCCCGGCACAATACCCCCACCTGTTACGCGATCAAACTCAGAAAATCCGCTTTTGAGCCGGTTTTTCTCAATATGTCGGACATCCGATAGTTTCTGCGGCTTTGCGCCTCCCGCAGGACTTTTATAAGAAGATTTTCCTACGCTCCCGCCGACATCTTTCACCGTTTCTACAAGTGTGTTCCATTCACCACAATTCGGGCACTTTCCATACCACTGAGGCGTCTCATGGCCACATTGCTGACATACGTAAGAAGATCGAAGTTTCACTGGAGGTATTCTACACCAAGAGAAAACAAAATGTTACCGGTACCCCATGGGCTTCTCGGTAAGAGCGATGGCGAGGCTGATTTTTCGCTGATCAGCCTTGATATCTTCAATCGTACAGGTAATTTCTGCTCCCACTTTAGGCTCTTCACCGGGATTCACTTTGCTTATATGGATAAGCCCTTCAATACCGGGCGAAAGGGTCACAAAAATGCCATACGGAGAAACGCGAGAAACCGTACCCTTAACTTCACTATCTTTCTCAAACATATCAAGCACGTGATCCCATGGATCAGGAAGAAGCTGCTTCAGAGAAAGAGTGACTTTTCCGGTCTTTTCATCCACCGCAACAATTTTTGCTTTAATAGTCTCCCCTGCTTTGAGATACTGATTGGGATCCTCTACCTTCTCCCAGGCGATTTCTGAGATATGGATAAGCCCTTCTACCTCATGATCTTTGCCATCTTTGCTCACGGTAAACTTGGCAAAGGCGCCAAACGGAACAACGCCGGTCACGTTTACCGATACAGTTTCATCGACTTTAATCGCATCGATAAGTTCTTTTTGCCTGGAAAGCGCTGCGTCTTCTGCAATCGCCCGCTGGGACAGCACTAAGCGGTTTGTTTCTTTATCAACTTCAATTACCTTTACCATCGCCTTCCGGCCGGTTAGTCGCTCCGTCTGTTTTGAGGTGGCCATGTCCAGCTGAGACTGCGGGATGTAGCCGCGAAGGCCGCCGTAGTCAGCTAAAACGCCACCGCGGACAGACTCACGAAGCGTTACTTCAACGGCCTGACCACTCTTTTGGAAGGCTGCCAAATCATTCCATCGCTTATCAAAAATAAATCTCCGCAGGGACAGAACGCTTTGTCCGCGGTCATTTTCTGCAACGATAACCTGGGCAATCACCATGTCGCCCGGTTTTAAAGTCAGCAGGGCATCTTTGTAGTTTTCAAGCTCACGGTCAATAACGACTCCCTCGGTCTTGCCACCGACATGGACAGCTATTTCTTTTGGTCCGACCCGGGAAACAGTACCCTCAAGCACGTCGCCTTTCTTGAGGCCCTTTAAGGTATAGCCCGTCTGCGCAAGAAGCTCTTCCATCGTGGTTGCGGTGGAAGCTGCGGGCTTTGTTTTGGGCTTGGATTCTGATTTTGGAGCAGCAGAAGAGGTCTTAGATGCTTTTTTATCTGCCGATGTTTTTTTGGAAGTCGCCATTCATTAATACCGCCTTTCAGTGAGAATCGTTGTATTATACGCGATCTTTTCTTATTTTTCCACCACCACGGCCCTGGGGTCGCCAATATAACCGCGGACAGTCACAAAATTCATATATCCGCGCCGCTTATGACGAAAATCAAACGAAGAAAAATCCTGCGGTGCCCACACGGACCGGTGTACCTCTGAAACATGTCCTTCCCAGTCATATTGGACAACTTTATTGGGGAAAATAACCACAATCCACCGGGTGCGATAGACGAGTTCATGCAGCAGATCAATACCGTCAGACTTCTTCAGATGCTCAATAGTGTCCCCTATTATCGCTATATCTGTAGTGTAGCGGGGATGCTTGTCAAAAAATGCTTCTGCGCGTCCGACATAGACTTTGTCATAGATGCTTTTGAGGTGAAATCTGGAAATATAAGAGGAATCGGCTTCTATTGCCTCCACCGTGGCTGCCGGAAACAGGCGCTTGATCATCTGCCCATACTTCCCCGCGCCGGGGCCTATGTCCAAGTATCTCGGATGCGGGATGAGACGCAAAAATGCTTCTGCTTCAGCATCAAAGGTAGCATCTGAATACGGCATACAATATCTCTATTATAACGCTGTCGCGTTAAAGAAGTTCTGCTTCCTGGGAAGGAGGCTCGATAATATCTCCGGAAGGGCGCCTAAATACCACGGTAGAGATGATCTTTTTAATGCGATTCCGTATCGCCGACAATGGCGGCTCAGGGGTTATGATTGATGCGGCAAACAGTTCCGGATCTTTTTCGATACCCCAATCGTCAGTTTCCCCATGAAAACTCATATCACGCGGCATTGTATCAGCTTTTTTGCTCGCATGACAAATGGGTTCCGCCCTGGTTCTGATTGTACAATCCTTCCGTGTTGAGGTAGAATGGGGCGCTATGTCAGCTGAACTGCTTTCCGGCACAGTTTCCCATATCCGCATCTATCCGCTCAAATCCGGCGGGGCCCTCGAGAAAAGTCAGGGAGGAGGCCTTACCGCGGATCTCCCATCAGCCATACTGACACCAGGCGGCATCCAAACACCGGAAGGAGTACGGGATCACGAGTTTATGTTGGTTCGTGAAGAAGCAAACGATCAGGGTGTGCACGAAAAAATTACCCAACGGGACAAGCGGAATAAGCAGGATCGAGCGCAGGGACTTTCCGATCTTGCCCGCATTAAGCCTCAGTTTATCGGCGGGAACCTCTATTTCACCTGGGACCGCCGTGATGCCGTGGAAGTACCTCTTGATGTCAACGGTGGGACAGCCCTGCCTGTGGAAATCTGGGACGGGGTGTACGAGGCTGTCGACCAGGGTGATATGCTTGCGGACTGGGCAAGCACGCACCTCCGGTTACCGGTGCGACTGGTCAAAGCCACCGGAGGATTTCGACGCTTGGCGAACCAAAATTATATGCAAAACAACAATGCAATCCTGATGCAGGATGGCTATCCGATTCATTGGCTAACGGAAGCTTCTGTCGGGGAGCTGAATGAAAAAGCACAGGCCCTTGCGGATCAATCTGAAGGAAAAATCTCCCATAGCGAGATTAAGTGGGAGTCTTTCCGGCCTCAAATTGTCGTACGGGACATGCCTTCCCGGTATGAGCATCAGATACTGAAAGGGGTCCTTGCGGGCATTCCTTTCCAGAACGCCAAGCCCTGTGACCGGTGTCCGATGCCGAAAGTAGATCAGGAAACGGGCGCGGTCAACAAACTTGATCCCAATACGGTGCTTGCCACATATAAGTCCTGGATTAATGTACGCGGTGAAAGGAAAACTATTTTTGGAGAAAATATGAATCCTTTTGGAACAGGAGTAATCTTTGTGGGAGACCTTATCACAACAACAGAATTGCGGAATCCGCCACTTATATACGCCCCGGCGCGTGACCGTCTGATATAATCTCCTTATATGACTGATGTCCGCAACCGGATTGATGAAATTCTTGGAAAAGGGATGCTTATGAGCCTGGGGACCGTGGATGATGGCGGCGTGTGGGTGGCTGACGTAGGATATGTGCACGATGGCAATCTTTGTCTCTATTGGCTTTCCCGCAAAGACAGACGCCACTCTGTGGCCCTGCGGCAAAATCCACGTGTCGGCGCAAGCATCACCCTGTCTGTACCTTCAGAAGATGATCTGGGGCTGCAACTGGAAGGCACTGCGGAAGAGCTGGCAGACATGCCGGCGGTCGTGGATGCATATTGGAAAAAACGCGCAGAAGCACCAAAAAAACCTATCACCAACGAGCATGCGTGGTATAAGCTGACGCCCTCAAAGATAGAGCTTATTGATGAGTTAAACTTCGGCCACGAGAAGCAGGTTTTTACCCCGTAGTCCACAAAAAACCGCTCCACTGTCCCCCAGCCTCGACCTATCTTCCCGGTTCCTTGCGAAACAGGTATTGTTGGCGCTGACGCGTTTCACTTCCGAGTTCGGAATGGGATCGGGTGGTACCACGTCGCTCAAAAAGCTGGAGAACACTAAAGCGGTTTATAAAAGATCTTTTATGAAAAGTAGTTGCACATAAGGGATAATCCCTAACGGATTTCTCTCATGCATAATGTGCCAAAAAGAACAGGAGTATTCCCTCTGTTCTCCACACCATCGACCTATTAGTACGAGTTAGCTAAACACCTTGCGGTGCGTACACTCCTCGCCTATCAACCCAGTAATCTGCTGGGGGTCTATAAGGATTCCTCATCTTGGGGTGGGCTTGGTGCTTGAGATGCTTTCAGCACTTATCCCTTCCAGATCTAGCTACCCTGCGCTGCCGGATGTCCGACAACAGGCACACCAGGGATCTGTCCCTCTCGGTCCTCTCGTACTAGAGAGAGCTCCCCTCAAGAATCTAAACGCTCGCACAGGATAGAGACCGACAATAATGTTACAAAGTTCTTGCTCATTTTGATTCACATCAAAATAGCTTAGAAATTTGGATACCCTTTACGGGTATCTCTATACATCGCTGTATAGTTCGGACTATATCTTCTCCCGGTGTCATACCGAGATTCTGACATATAGTCTCTGAGGGTTCCCCGCCATGGCGGGGTCTTCCCTGCTGATTGACTCCACTGAACGGGTTTTTACCTTACGGTACCGTCAGATACATGAGTGTTTCCAGCAAATAGTCAGATTTATCCTGCATTCATTATGTGGATGAACGCAGGGCTTTCATGCTAACAGTAAAATATTCTCGATGGAGTTCGTAAAAAGAGCGTCGGAAAGCGGACAGCTTTGATATCTCTAACTGTCTCACGACGTTCTGAACCCAGCTCGCGTACCACTTTAATCGGCGAACAGCCGAACCCTTGGGACCTTCTCCAGCCCCAGGATGCGATGAGCCGACATCGAGGTGCCAAACCGCCCCGTCGATATGGACTCTCGGAAGCGATCAGCCTGTTATCCCCGGGGTAGCTTTTATCCGTTAAGCCCGGTCCCTCCCACGAGGGATCCGAGGATCACTAACACCGACTTTCGTCCCTGCTCGGCATGTACGCCTCGCAGTCAAGCTGGCTTGCCGCGTTTGCACGACTCGTCCTGGTTTCCATTCAGGATTAGCCAACCTTTGTACGCCTCCGTTACATTTTTGGAGGCAACCTCCCCAGTTAAACTGCCCGTCAGACAGTGTCCTTCTCCTAGATTTTTATGTAGGAGTAAGTAAGATTTCCCAATTTCGAAGAGTGGTATTCCATTGTTGTCCCGATTGCTCGGGACTCCCACCTATTCTCGACAGTCAAAATAAGGTCCTCAGTGCCAAACTACAGTAAAGCTCCACGGGGTCTTTTTGTCCNNCCTTTCGTGCGGGTCGGAACTTGCCCGACAAGGAACTTCGCTACCATAGAACAGTTATAGTTACTGCTGCCGTTCACCGGAGCTTAAAAAGCTAACTCACTCCTTGCGGAGATCATATACCTTTTTTAACTTACCGGCACTGGGCAGGTGTCAGCCCCTATACGTTGCCTTTCGGCTTCGCAGAGACCTGTGTTTTAGTTAAACAGTCGCTTTGTGTCTTTTGCTGTGACCCCGATTGCTCGGGGTAGGGCATCTCCCAAAGGTTACGCCCAGCTTTTGTTGCCGAGTTCCTTGAACCACTGTCACCCGCTTGCCTTGGTATACTCTACCAGCGCACCTGTGTCGGTTTGCGGTACGGAAAAAATGTGCTCCTCAGTGAGATTTTTCTTGAAAGCAAAGCTGCTTCTGTTGTCTTCGCCTTGCGGCTAGTGACTTCCCATCGCTTCTAAATTAAACATAAGAGCGGATTTACCTACTCTCACTATTTCAAAGCTTAGTCCCGATAAATCGGGATGAAACCTACTCTCCTTTGTCATCACCCTGAGTCTTAATCGACACACTCTTGTAACGGAATATCAACCGTTTATACATCGAGCTACGCCACATTACATATGGCCTCGCCTTAGATCCGACTTACCCGAAGTCGACGAACGTTGCTTCGGAAACCTTGCGCATTCGGCATAAAGGATTCTCACCTTTAAACGCTACTCATACCGGCATTCTCACTTCTTGCCGCTCCAGATAGCCTTACGGCCTGTCCTTCACTGCTGCAAGAACGCTCCCCTACCCACCTCCGATAAAATCGGAGAGTTCTGTCGTCGGTACTATGCTTGAGCCTCGATCATTTTCGGCGCCGCGGCTTTCATCCAGTGAGCTGTTACGCTTTCTTTAAAAGATGGCTGCTTCTAAGCCAACTTCCTGGGTGTCTTAAAACCACGACTTCCTTAACCACTGAGCATAGATAAGAGACCTTAGACGAGAATCTGGGCTGTTTCCCTTTCGACTCACTCGCTTAGCCGAGCATGTCTGACTGGCCGAGTACATACGTGAGTATTCGGAGTTTGATAAGTGAAAGTACCTTGCGATACTTTCACCATTCAGTGCTCTACCACTCCGTATGAATAATCGACCGCTATACCTAAATATATTTCGGGGAGAACCAGCTATCTCCTGGTTCGATAGGCATATTACCCCTAACCATAAGTCGTCCCACAGATTTGTAACTCTGAAGGGTTCGGGCCTCCTCCCGATTTTCATCGGGACTCACCCTGCTCGTGGTTAGCTCACCAGGTTTCGGGTCTACCAACATCTGCATTTGTTCGCCCATTTAAGGCTCGCTTTCACTGTGCCTCCGCCAGTGTGACTGGCTTAGACTGCAGAATACTGGTAACTCACCGGTTCATTCTTCAATAGGCACGCGATCACCCCTTGCGGGGCTCTCGCTGCTTGTTAGCTGACAATTTCAGGTACTATTTCACTCCCCTTCCGGGGTACTTTTCACCTTTCCCTCACGGTACTAGTTCACTATCGGTGCATGTGCGTGTTTAGTCTTGGAGTGTGGTCACCCCAGCTTCCCACAGAACCTTCGTGTTCCATGGTACTCAGGAATCCTGCAGAGGAGAATTAAGTTTCGCATACACGACTTTCACGTTCTTTGGTCTGCTATTCCAAGCAGTTCTGCTACCCAATTCTCTCCCAGACGCAGGTCCTACAACCCCCCGCCTTACGGCGGGGTTTGGACTCTTCCGGTTTCGCTCGCCGCTACTAACGGAATCTCGTTTGATTTCTTTTCCTCATCCTACTTAGATGTTTCAGTTCAGATGGTGCCCCACCGGTTGCTACCTCACCCTTGCGGGCGCATTGGCAACAGGTTACGTATTTAATACATGGGTTACCCCATTCGGAAATCGCCGGATCGCGGGATTATGGCTCCTCCCCGACGCGTATCGCCGCCATATACGTCCTTCTTCGGCACACATGCCCTAGGCATCCATTGTCAGCTTTATAACGTTGCGGAGAACAAAGAGGTGCACACAAAAATGTGCACGGCTCTTGTTCTATTTGGCAAAAATTATGCTGTGAGAGGTAGTCCGAAAACGGATTACCCCTTACGATGCAACTACTTTCTTATCATCATCTTCACAATAGGAATTTCACCTATATAAATATGAAGACGTCATTTATTTATTAAAGTGCAACCTACTTTCATTGTTAAATTGTCAAAGTGTTAAATTGTTTTCGGACAATTTAGCAATTTAGCAATGCAACAATCTTTCTGGTGGACCCGGGCGGAGTCGAACCGCCTGCCTCTTCATTGCAAATGAAGCGTTCAACCAGGTAAACTTCGGGCCCCTGGTTCGTCAGTCCATTAAAAAACCCCGCCTCCATGCGGGGTTACAGTCGTCTTACGACGAGAGGCTACACGATCACACCACAACGATACCGGGTTCGGTAAAGAGTATATGATTTGTTGCTTCTCATGAAAGAATTATGCAAAACGTGGAAAAACGTTTCGCGACCTATTCCCTGCATCTTGTCCCGATTTAATCGGGGCAAAGGTAAAGGGTATTGTAGCGTGGGGGTTTTAGCTTGTCAAGCGCTCTTTTGCATCGCTGCAATAATCCGTCCGACAGCCACAATGAAAGCTGCTGTGCGAAGATCGGTTTTATGAGTTTTTGAGGCGTCCCACACCGCATCTGACGCGGCTTGCATCTTTGTTTTTAGCTTTCTGTTCACTTCCGCCTTGCTCCAGGCTTGGCCTTTGAGGTTTTGTTCCCATTCAAATGTAGAGACAGTCACTCCTCCGCTGTTTGCCAGAATATCAGGAATGACCGGAATGCCCTTCTTATATAGTATGGTGTCTGCTTCAGGAGTCGTAGGCCCGTTGGCCATCTCCAAAACTACCTTTGCTTTAATGCGGGACGCATTTTCTTTTGTAATGGCATTCTCCAATGCTGCCGGAACCAAAATGTCGACCGGAAGCTCCAAAAGTGCTTCGTTTGATATCGGCCTTCCTTTATTAAGGTCGCACACGGATCCCGAACAATAGCATCCCGCGAGGTATCCGTTTTTCTTTTTGCATTCGAGCGTAAGCTCCGGATTGACACCATCCGGCACATGAATGCCGCCCTTGCTGTCTGAAACGGCAACCACCGTAAACCCTGCATCGACAAAAAACTTTGCCGCATTATATCCGACATTTCCAAAGCCCTGTACTGCGACGGTTAATTTTTTGTTATGCAATCCTAATTTCTTTAACACCGCCTGCAGCACAAACAATCCACCCAGGCCCGTGGCTTCTTCTCTGCCCTGTGATCCGCCGTTTTCCAAAAGCTTGCCGGTAAATGTTGCGCGCAGTTGTTTTTTTTCTTGGGCCGTCAGCTTCCCTTGCACAGCGCGATAGGAAGCAAGCTCGTCTACCATCCACCCCATGATTTTTCCGTTTGTATTGACATCCGGCGCCGGCACATCAAGCTGCGGGCCTACCGTATCTGCGATTGCGCGTGCATATCCGCGGGACAAACGCTCAAGCTCACTCTCCGATAACGCCTTGGGGTCGACGATAATTCCGCCCTTTCCTCCGCCCATCGGCAAGTCTGCAATCGCGCATTTTACTGACATCCAAAACGCAAGCGCTTTCACTTCATCC
>JRYC01000081.1_pt1 | contig 15735 bp, 22 predicted proteins | sample 235301 | NCBI WGS metagenome assembly JRYC01 (sample SAMN03074211, study PRJNA261470) | activated sludge metagenome | biome: Common Effluent Treatment Plant; feature: Wastewater; material: Activated sludge; isolation source: activated biomass of a common effluent treatment plant treating...
GTTCATGACCTACGGCCTGCCAGCGACCGGGAAAAGCACGTGGGCGAAAGAACATCAGAAAGCCAATCCTAATACGAAGCGCGTGAACAAGGATGAACTGCGTGCCATGCTTGATGACAGCGTTTGGAGCGGTGACAACGAAAAATTTTTGCTCAACGTTAGAAACTTCGTTATCTTGCAAGCATTGTCAAAAGGTCTTGACGTGATTTGTGATGATACCAATCTCGACCCCAAGCACGAAAAAAGTCTTCGGGAATTAGCGGAGAAACACGGGGCAAATTTTCAAGTCAAAGACTTCTCGTATGTCCCACTCGATGAGTGCATTCGCCGCGATCAAAAACGTTCCGATTACGTCGGGGAGAAGGTCATTCGGCAGATGCACAATCGCTATCTGCGCAAGGACGAAATCCCGGTCATTCCGCGCGACCATCGCCTGCCGGATTGCTACATATTCGACATCGACGGAACCCTGGCGAAGATGATGAATGGCCGCTCGCCGTTCGACTGGGCCAGGGTCGATCAGGATGCCGTCAACGAGCCGGTGGCAATGACCTTTCGGCAACTTCAAGATGGCGACAATGATATCAGGATGCTGATTGTCTCCGGCCGCGATTCGGTTTGCAGAGAAAAAACAGAGCAGTGGTTATGGGAATATGATCTTAGATACAACGCATTATATATGCGCGCCGCCGGGGACAATCGCGATGACCGCATCATAAAAAAGGAAATCTACGAGAACGAGATCATGGGAAAGTACAACATTCTCGGGGTCTTCGACGACCGCGCAAAAGTTGTTAAGATGTGGCGATCGCTCGGACTGCCGTGTTTCCAAGTAGCCGATGGAGATTTTTAACATGCTTAATCTCAAAGATAAAAAAGTTTTGTTCGCCTGCCGATTTGGTTCCCATCTTTATGGAATCAACACGCCGCAGTCCGATTATGATGAGAAAGGAGTTTTTCTTGAGATGCTGGAAAATATCATTCTCGGATGCGCAGCAAAAACGCACAGTTTTTCTACCGGCAACGACAAGAGCCGCAACAGCCGGGTCGATACAGATTACGAGTACAAGGAATTGCGGACTTATCTTCATGAAGTCATGGACGGACAGACGTGGGCGACGGACATGCTTTTCTGCAATGCAGAAAACACGCTGCAAACATCAGAGATTTGGCGATTCATCCAAGCCAACCGCGACAAACTCGTTTCAAAAAACGTCAAGCCGTTCATCGGCTATTGCCGTCAGCAAGCCGGCAAGTATGGCTTGAAAGGAAGCCGGCTGGCTGATCTTGAACGGGTAATCAATCTTCTGAAAGATCATTCCCAAAAAAAATTGGTCGGTGAAATCAACATCGAAGAGAGTGAATTTGTTAGATGGGTAGATGTCGATGCGCCGCATAACGACAAATTTCTTGATGTGCTCGGCAAGCGCTATCAAAGCACTTTGCAAATCTAACGAGCACTGACTTCTCTGCTTCATCTTCGCGAGCGTTACGGCAACCGCGNNGCGTTGACTGGAAGGCAGTTTCGCACGCCTATCGCTGTATGTTCGAGGTCAAGGATTTGCTGACGAAAGGCGAGATTGTTTTCCCGTTAGCGCAAGCCGAATTTTTGATCAAGGTGAAAACTGGTCAAATCACTTGGCCACAAGCCAATGATGATCTTGGTAATATGATGAATGAAATTGAAAGTATCGCAGTCACATCAAACTTGCCAGAAAATCCAGATCGAAAATTTTGGAATGAGTTTATTTTGAGTATTTATTTGAAATAATTTGCATACGGTGTGAACCTGCATCCATTCCGTCACTGCGAATTACGACGGATGGATGCAAAACTTTTAAATCAAAATGATGACCATGCAAGACGTAGCCGACGCCATCGAAGCTGCCGCCAACGGAGAAATTCCCTTATCGCAAATTTGCGAGACGGCGAAACGGCTGGCGATTATTCGTGAAGCGAATAAGATAATTTGTCCGGTCTGCGGTGATGATTTCATTTACGCTGTCGGAGTCTCACGCCATAGCGTCAGTATGGTATTGAATCGCCGCTTGACTTCGCATGAGACGTGCGGTGAATGCGGTGATTGGCAGGGGGAGGATTTGTCTGCGATCATGGAAGGAATGATCGTTGAATTATGAATGCCTTGCACAATATTTTTCTGACCTACGACATCCGTTCCGCCATGCGGCAGGAATTTTTCACGCCGCTATTGCGGAGTGGAATCAAGTATCGTGACTTGCAGGTTGATTCGGTAATCAGCCGATTTGAGCATAACGGGCTTGACAAAGAATTTACTAAAAAGTTCACAAGAATGATGAAAGGGATTTTATGCCTTATAACTATGAAGCCGAAAAACATAAAATTTTCACGGATGTTGGTCAACGTGAATTTTTGAAAGTCCGGGATCGCGCTAAACATTTGCTTGACGAAGCTGGAGCATTTATGATTCTTGCTGCATTGAAAGACATATCGGGGGAGGCTTGGACTATGATGGCATACGTAGATCGCCTTGTTGAACTTGGCGAAATAAGAGAAATCACATCTGCAAATGTAGCCGGACAAAATCGCGTATTTATTCGCGCTTAAAACAGTGAGAGCGAGTTGGACGAATTGGAGAAAGATGTGAGGAATTGAAAATCGTTTGCACACGGCATAAAAGCCCCGTCAACATTGCGGGGCTTTTCTATTTTAAATCCGCCGGCGACCGGGACCGAAGACTGCGGTAGGGGAGTAGCGCAGGCGCCACGCCGGCGGAAGACAATCTTACCGAATCATTTCCCACCCGCCGGCGATAAACCAGCCGGCCAGCAAGATCACCACCGCCCAAAAAATCCCCGCGATAACATTCGGAGTTTCTGTTTTATTTTCTTCGATAGGCTTCGGCGGCAACGGCGCTGGAATCATCACCGGAACCATCGTGATTTGATACGGCTGCGAATTTTGAGTATTGGTTTGCTCATTCATGTTTTTTTCTCGCTTCCTTTTTTAAAAACTGTAAATATTCCTTTGCTGTCTTGATCAGGCCATCCGACCTCAAGGCGCGCTGGAACAATATTAACTTTTGATGTGCTTCTGCATTTAGTGCATTCAAGAATAAGCCGATTATCGCCTTGATATATGTGCAACATCTCATTGCCACAGTTGCCGCATTGCATGAGCTTTAAATCGATTTCAATCATTTCTCATAGTCTCCCGAACCAATAAACGATATTGTAACCGAGCAGAATCATCGACGCGACAATGACGATCTTGAACGCGATGTCTAATATTTTTTCTTTATTCATTTCTTCTCTTTCGCTTTTCGTTGAATCTCAAACGCCATCGCGACGACTTCATTCCAGTCGCGCGCGCCGGAGAAGGCCTCCAGTGCCATGACCAGCTCGTGAGTCTCCTGCGTGTGCGCCTTGCCGTTCTTGCTGAGTTGCTGCACCGCGTTCACGCCGGCGACGAACAGGCGCTTGATGTTTTTGTTGGTCTTTTTCACTTGCTGGCTTTCCACGTCACGTAAATAAAAGTCGTTGCCGCACCGATCAACATCCCAGCCACAAGAGAAAAAAAGAATCCCGCCGACTTAGCATAACTTGCGCCGAACACCGCGCCGGCACTCAAGCACAGCACGGCGCCGGAGAAAAGCTGAATCGTCTTGAGCTGGATGCTGGCTTGCTTCTCGACGATTATCTTGTATTTCGCCAATACCGCCTTTTCAATCTGAATAAGTTCGTCGCCATGCGATCTCGAGACAGGGACGGATATTTTTGGCTTGACTTGAATTGATTTCTCATTCATGGTTATTTTTCAGATGTTCGCGCAAAATTTTTCTTCCAATGTCAGTTTCATTTTTTTGACTTCTTGCGCTTTTTTTCTATCCAATTGCCGATGTCTTCTGCTATGAACCACAGCAAAAAAATGCAAATGAACCAAGTGACCATACAAACCAAAACGACAAACCCGACCAACCAAAAATAGAATACATTAGTTGAGGTCGGCAAATGTAAAATATCGTCGTTGACCCACCTTCCGATTTGAATTGGCGGCCCAGTGAAAAAAATAACTCCGATCAAAAAAACAATCACAACAAATATTTTTCTCATCTCAAACCCTCGCGAATTTCAACATCTCTTCTGGAGTGCAGAGGTACTCTCGCTCGAATGTCTCCCGCACCTCGTTGCCGCGCTCCTTCGGCGCGTACCTACAGTACAGCAAAACATTGTATGCGAGAATACCGAATTCCATCTTCAGACTTTCTTCCGGGGACACTACCATCTCACGTCGCTTCTCGTCATAGCCGGGAAGATATGGCCGGTGCGGAGGATCCGTCTTGCGAAGCCACCACGGCCACCAGCGCATCATCTCAATATCAGTAATCTTTCCGTCGCTCTCGTGATATTTCTCCCAGTTCCAAATGAACAAATCCCACATCGGCTCGAAACTCCTGCCCTCTATCGTCCCGCCGCGTCGGTAGGCCTCGGCGACGGTATGCAGAATCTTCCGCTCCCCCTTCATCGGAACGAGATTATAAAACGAACTGAGCAATTGATAATTCCAACAATCGTCCTGCCCGCCGTGCCCGTTCGGGACCTTGTGGTCGACGTGGCCAACCACCTGCCCAGACACCGCGCTGAATCCGGTATCAATGCCAGTGAATTTCTCCCGTTCCCCGTTATCTTTTTTCTCTCTCTTCTCGCTGCCAAAGCCGGTGTCGGCGGAGACCCGCACCGGCATGAACAATCCGCCATAAGCACAATAGCTTTGCATCACCTGCCGGCCGTTTATCCGGATCGGTCTGAACTGCTCCGCCCACTTGAGCAATTTCTTGTCCGCCGTCATCTCCTTGCGATTAGCGCCCATGCCGGGCGTCTTGCTGTACATCTCGCGCGGCATGGAGAGAATGGCTGGCTCTTTTATTATGACGATCTTGTTTTGTTGGCGGAGTTGCACTGTTTTTTCTTTCGCGGTTTCATGTTGACTACAATCTCGGCTGTGACATACGCATGTTTTTTGGTATAACGATACCTGACCGCGATCAACTTGCTTCCGTATTTTACAGAAAGCTTTTTTGAATCAATGTCACTCATTCATCAAATTTTCTATTTCTGTTTCGGTTGGTAATAATTCATTATTGACAATCCATTGCTTTCTATCGTTATGAGTCTCAACCAGTAGATTCATCGGCATCAAATCCTTCTTGACTCTTGCATCAATGCTTGGTTCACCACTTCTGCGCGATGCTTCGATTTTTATCCAATGTTTGAATTTTTCAGATTCAGCCATTCGACGAAATGCGCGTTGCTTGTTTGTTAATTGCGATCTCATTTCTCGACTCTCTCCAATTGCGCCAGAAGGTCTATGAATTACGCGAATTGCCGAGGCAGTTTTGTTTTGATGCTGTCCGCCTGGACCTCCAGAACAAAAAGCCTGTACTTCACAGTCTTTAATCGTGATTGAAAAAAGCAATTCTTTTTTGTCTCTCATGTCAACACTTGCGCTTTCAAAATTGCACTCCAAAAACTTCGCAAAATGGTATAGTTATAGCATGACGTTGATGTTTTCTCAATATCGGCTGTAAATCAGCAAACGTTTTTTTAATCGTTTCGGGATGTGCTGTATAAGTCATTTCAGTTTTTGTTTCAACCTTCAAAAAATCTGGCATCGGTATTTCGATAGTACGTCCATACTTCATCATCCATTTCTTGATTATACGTTTCTTCTTTGTCTTTGGATATTTTTTAAGAATGCGTTTTCTTATAACCAAATTAGCATTAGCAAATATTTTTATTGGTTTGATTGAAGCAAATTTTTTGTTGATTTCAATGATTGAGTCTATCGTCAACGGCTCGGAATTGTTTGCGGTCGAGCAAGTTTCTGTAAACTCTTTTTTCTCAAAATAAAACGGTGGTGATATAATTCCGAGACGATTCTCATTGCCGAATGGAAACAAGTTCTGTTTTTGAGCTGCGGCAAATGCTTCCAACAAAAATTTTGAAGTCATTGAATTTTCTGTCATGTCAATACCTGCGCCTTCAAAAGTTCTCTCTGCCCCTGTGAGCATCTTTCCATTATCTCCATGCCAGCATCGGCTTCGCATCTTGCTTTAAATGCCAACATCCTTTCCATGCTTTGTCTTCCCCATTCCGTCTCGATCATCTTCTCCGCGGCTTTCTTGAACACCATCGCCCCGCCGAGCGGCGGAAGGTATGGAGTCGCACCAATACCAACGTCGCTTCGCGTTCCTGTTCCGATATAGCCACACACGCCCATCGCATTTGGAAGATTGACTTCTTTCTTGAGAACATAGGCGCTTTGATTCATCGGCAATGCAAAACCCATCCAGAATATTTGATCTCTTGCGGCGCCGGGGAAATAATCTGCAATCGTTGCTTTCTGTGAAACGAATAACAAATGAACTTTGGCGAATCGCGCGAAGCTCACCATTGTTAAGAGTTTTGCTGTTGCTTCACCAATATCGGTTCCCTTGTATTCGTCGCGAATCACTGCCCAATCATCTATCACCGCGACAATTCTAAAAAGCCTCGGCGGATTTAATCTATGTTGCTTGTCTATCTTTGCCTTGTTCGGATCCTCTAAGTCATAAAGCGATTGCATTCCGTAATGTTCTGAGAGAATCCGCTTGCGGTGATCAATTTCCTGTTCACAAGCGTTCACGAATGTCATGAAAGTTTCTTCGTTGTCGATCACGACAATATTTGGAAGCCGTTCTTGTTTGCGTTGCCATTGTGCCGTTAAAACTCTCTCTGGCTTATATGCCGAGTGCACTAAGTAAGGATCGCATTCAAAAACCCGATATTGTGAACCGCTCTTGATTATATCGACAAACACGAAAAGAGTATGTTCATCAACATTTGCAATCGAAGCGCAGAAACCAGTCACTGCAGATGTCTTGCCGCTGTTCGTTCCCCCGACAAATCCCCACATGGTCTCCTGTGCGATGTTGAGATTGTAGACCTCCCCATGCCTTACCGCTATTGGTATCGTATGCCGAGAAGCCGGATTTGGTTTCTTGAAAAAGATGAATGACGGTTTCACGGGAGACTGAAACGGCATTTCTTTCCAACGAATTTTAGAAACCAATCTACCTTCTGCGTCTGTACCAATCTTCAACCCATCCACCAACTCGACACGTGGGAAATTGAAATGCACGAGCAAAGTGCAAACGCAATGAAACCAAAACCACCAAATCAAAAAAGAAAGAATTGTCAAATTTGATGCGCTCTTATGCGCAAGGAAAGGAAGCCATGTGGCGAATGAACCACCTACCACTTTCCAAATGCCGAACTCCTGGGCAATCGGAGAATGACTTCCTATTGTTCTCAGAACCAAATGCAATATGACAGGAGTCCAAAAGACGATTGTCACAATTCCGGAAAAAAAAGAATGGAAGCCAGCATTTTTCTCCCTACGAGAATTGAACCAAGAAACTATCCAAAAAAGCGGGAGCCAATGATGGCGAATACGCAACCACTTACCAGCCACGAGCTGATAAACCAAGCCGAAGGCCAAGAAACCTACTACAGAAACACCCCAAAAACCTAAACTTTTCAAAATCATAAAAAATCAAATAAAGAAAAGAAAAAACAAAAGGTGCGCGTATGTTTTTTGTTACTTTAGCCTAAAATAGGTTTTAGGCTTGATTAAATAAATGACAATCCACGAGTTGTAACGTCAAATATTCGCTTCATCGTGCTGAAGTTTGCCGTTGGTTCCCGCAACACCTTCCCGCAACGGCGTAACGGGTGGCGTTTCGCAGTATTCTTGCCAATTGTGCCTATCGACAAGTTCCGAGATGCGGTATTGTTTCTGCCCGTCGTTTGCGGTCAACATGAATGTCTTTACTTTCTTTACCCTGCGGCTGAGATGCCCCTGATTTGCATGGTCGCGCCCACCCACTCGATGGAGTGTTTCAGAGAAGCTTCCCCCACGTTTCATATCGTATTGCGGATGCTCCTTGTCGATGTATTGCCCAGTGAGCAAAAGAAATTCCAGCCAATCGCAAGCTGCCATCGCGTCCATGTCCTCGAACGGCCGTTTTATCGGCTCAGGCGGAGTTAGAATAGGCGGCGCGGCACTCCTGGACGCATCGATAGGAGTGCCAACGCCGCCGTTTACCGGCGTCGGGAGGGATACTGTAGACCTGTATGCGACAGGCCTAAACAGCACAACGCCGGTGAGATACGCGCCGATCATGAAGAAAAACGCTATTGCCAGGATGTGAGAAATCACCGTGGCCGATGAGATCGCCACCAGAAGATTTCTGCCGATGCTTGCTTCGACAATATCCTCTTCAGACTTGCCGCGATACTTGCCGTCCAATTCTACCAAGACTGAGTCAATCCAACCTTGCGCCTTTAATTTCTCAACAAGCAAGTGCTGCTTGGTCTTCTGCGTCTCAATCAGACTCTGCCCGAGATTGCCCTGTGTCCTGTTAGCCTTCGTCGCGTTCCACAATTGGTCGCGACGCGCGCTGGCGGTCAGCAAAGTATCCCCGGCCCGGCGTGTAAATGCTCCCGCTGACTCGCCGGCTTGCTTCATGGTTGCTGCGAGCCTGACCATGCTATTTTCAGACTCTTCAATTGCTGCGTTTATAGTCGCAAGCCGCTGGCGTCCTTGAGCCAAGAGCGGATCGTTCTCGTATTTTACCGGATTGTCGAACGCCCGCCTTTTCGCTCCGAGCGCGTGGACATTATCAACGATGATTCCGCCGAAGTGAAACGCTCCCCATCCAAAAATTGCCGTCAAAACAACATATAGCGCCCATGACGAGAAATTCATGAGTTTAACGGCGAAAACATTGCGGATGCAAATAAAAGTCGCCGTAATTGCCAAATCAAACCCCAGGACAAGGGTTAGCGATATGCTCATGGCGATCGACGCCGGAAAAGCAGTCTTCAGATTGGTATAGAATCCCCCGACGTCGGAATATATCCCGAACGCCAACGCCGCCCCGATAAGCGAATAGAAGATCACGGCCTCCCGCTTGAGTTGCGAACTGTCTCTCTCCGCTGGCGTCAGCTCTATCTTTTTTTCATTGAATAGATTCAAAATTTCACCCTACAATTTTTCTTTTTCATCTTCCACAAGAGTATATCCATTTCTTAAAAAGAAACGGTCACATCTAATTTTCACCCGGCGGCCATTTTGTGAACCAGAACGACAATGTGCATACCTAACATTTAGATCGTATTCTAAGCTTTCAATATAAATTTTTCTTCCATTGCTTCTTGGATCGTTATCACGCCATGTTTGTCCGACTTCAAGCAACATTTTATTTCCTTTCATCTATTTTATAATACCACGCTCTTCCATCGCGCTGACGAGTAACAAAACCAGCTTTTCGCAATCGTTCTAACTTGTTGTTTACTGCGCTACGGGTTATGTCGTTCAAATCCGCATGGAGAGCTTTTGCCGTAACTTTATCGCTTTTCAAGATTTTAGAAAATATTTCCAGAAGATCAAGCGGTAACTCTATTTCTCCGCTTCCGCCGCATCGCGGACAAGTCATCTTGTTTTCATTTTTCATAATGCGTGAATTTAACAAAATTCATTATGAAAGTCAAGGGGAAAATAAAAGGCGGCGCCGTGAGTGAGCGCCGCCTGGCTGTGCGGTTAGAAGTGTGGGGAGGTAGAGGCTCTTCTAAAATATCAGCGTTCTCGTCTGCGGATTCTTTATCCGAACCGACGCGATAAAAAGGTTTCGGTCATAGCGGCTCTCCAAATAGGTGTCATTATAAAACATGAGATAAATCGGAAGACCGCGTAACTGCACGGACTGCTGAAATATCTGGTAGGTATCGCTGTTGACGACTATCTCGTTGATAACGTTTTGCGTATCGCCCACGGCGATTTGCAGGATTGGCCATTCGTCCAGTGCCTGCTCTCCGCGCGCCTGAAATTCCAAATCAAAAGTACCAGTCAAGTCAACATCGAATTTTACCCATGCCTTCTGTTCGTTGTTGTTTCCCCAAAAGGCGAGCGTCCGCCGGCCGTCAAGCGGATCGTTCGACTTGCTCGCCCCGATGCTGATGTTGAACGCCGGTGAATCCGGAAGGAACATGGTATCGACCGCCGTAAAATCATGTGGCGGCCAAACCATCTCCTTCGAGAAGGCGCTTTCGTTCCCCGCCGTGTCGAACGCCGTCAGGGCAAAGTAATAGGTCAGCGTCGAGTCAAGCCCTTTGACGACTACTGACGTTTCCGGTGCGGTTATTTTGATTACGTTGTCATAAGCCCGTGACTTCAGTCCATAGTGAAGCCTGTAGCCGGCGAGGTCGCTCTCCGAATTTCCGTTCCAGGTCGCGGTCAAAATGAACTCTTCCTGTTTGTCATCGTTACACGTGCAACCGACGACAAACAATGCGAACAAAAAAATAAAATTTTTCATTTTTTGGTCACTTTTAAATTCTTTGGAATGTCGGGTGAACTGATGTCCGGAATCGGTATCGTAATGCTGGCCTCGTTCGAGAATCCGCTCTCATTGCCGGAGCTGTCGAACGCCGTTACCGCGAAGAAGTATTGCGTCCCTGCGATGAGTCCCAAAATAGTTATAGATGTATCTGGAGCGTTCACGGTAATGGAAAAATCGTAGTTGCGAGAGGCCGTGCCGCGATGAACCTTGTAGCCGGCAAGATCGGCCTCATGGTTCGGCGACCATATCGCGATGACTTCATTTCCTGCCGATTGTTTCAATTCCGGTTTGCTTTTTTGGCAAGAAACAAATAAGCATACGGCAAAAAGAAAGATAAAAAATTTTTTCATTGTGTCACCCTGAATCCATGTGGTGCTGCCGGTGGTTGCGTATCTCCGGCAGTGGCGCCCTGAAAATCAAACTTGATAGCGTCGGCCATGAGCGAGCCGTTCACGTTGTTGTTGAAACCGACGTAGCCGGTCTCTCCGGCATTGAATTGATACTCCCCCAAAAGATTCCACAGCCCGAAGTTTATCGATTGGTTAACTGCCACGGTCGAAATGCCGCCGGCGTGGTGAACTTTGTAGCTGGCGTTCGTCGCTTCGGTGATTGCAGTCGGTGATACGCCTAAATATCCGTGCCACTCATAAACGCGGTAATAACCGGCGAGCCCTATCGTCGGTCTGAAGACTACCGAATCTGCTCCGCTTCCCGCTGCCGTGTACGCATAACCGTATAGCGTCGCAGGATCGCCGGGGTCTTCAAAATATCGGTCACGCAAGGAGTAATATTCTCCGCCGCTCTGATCAATCGCCGTCGGCATGTTCGTCCATTGCCCTGAAAAAATTGCCATGTCATTCCCCGGCAATGTTCCATGACGCCAGTTGTCTATAATGATGTCTGCGACTACGTCGCTCGCTGTCTTCAGCATGATGAGAGATGTTCCCGCGACTGAACCTGGATTTCCCCCCAGTGTAAGCGTATCGCCATAAATTGATTCGCTTGAGAACTGCGCCCCGTCGTTCACGGTCGGGTCTTGCCCGCCGCGAAAATGATAGTAAGGCCCGTCATATCCGGTCAAGCCCGAAATGTCCGACACCTGCACCGACTGATCTGTCCCCGTGCCATTAAACAAGACTACGCCGTTTTGGAAAAATCTTATCCATAATCCTCCTTCATCTCCAAGCCCATTACGCAATTTGTAGGCTGCCGTGGTCGGATAGCCAAGATCGATCTCGAATTCGTCGTACCACAACGTGTACATGTGCTGCTCGTCCGGCGAATAGGAGAAATATCCGTCGCCCATCAACGTGAAGCCGAGCCAGAATCGCATGTGCTTGAAAGTGTTCTGCGGCGCATTCGCATCATATTCGATCACTCCAGTCGTTGGCTCTCCGTCAATGAGCACTACGTGCGGAGACGGCGCGGCTGCGATGAAATCAAGGTAAGTGTCGAGATTATAGGTCACGTCGCCCAGCGAATAGAAAAAAACTGAATGCTCCTTCAACATGCCGTTCGTCTCTGTCCATCCCCACGTGTGCATCCCGCCCGAATTTATCAGAATGACATGGTCTGTCCCTATTATGTTTCTCACGTTCGTCAACAGCACGTCGATCCCTTCCTCAATTCTCGCGCTTATCCAGGCGTCTCCCTTTCCCACCTCGTCGAAGTCGTTCAGTCCGTTGCGGTCGAGGTCGATGTCCCCATTCGCGCTGTTCGGCGAGTTCCAAAGCCCGTCCGTTGAAAGTCCATCATAATAATTAAGATTCACCAGCCCCGCGTGCCATTCCGCGACTGCCTGATTGTATCGCAGCCCAGACCATGTTCCGCTCGTCGCCGGCGGACAGTAGTTCGTCACGTCCATGTAAAAATCGTCAGACGTGTAGAGATGCACAAACGAACCATCGCTGTGCCGCATCTTCCATTCATCCGGTATCGTGTAGCCATAACTAAATGGCCCGGCATTCCAATCGCGTGTCGGGAGAATGATCGCGTCCGGATTGATTGACTTGACGGCCGTAGCGAATGATGTTGAGGTCTGCCCGGTATTGATCAAGTCGAAACGCGCATGATAGTCAACTGTACCACTGCCGAATTGAAATTGTCCGATGCGCGGGTATGAGTGATTCACGATTTGCGCGAATACTGGCGACACAACAAAAAGAAATATGATCATTTTTTTCATTGCGTCACACTGAAATTAGACGGCGCTGCTGGCGGAGTCGTATCGCCTGCCGGCGGTTCAGTGTCTCCGGTTGCAACCCAATTATCGAAATCATAGTTGATCGTCAAGCCATGTCGAGTAATAGTAAATTGATTTGTCGATGGATTGGTAATAATATCAACTGGAGAACCTGGCGTTGTAATATCTACAACACCCAATCGTGGATAGTTGCTGTCTTTTAATTTTACGAATGCTCCAGACCCGTCTTTATAGTATGTAATTCCAGATGAATCCGTAATGAACGTTCCGCGACGCGTCTTGTAGGTATTCTCATCGATAAACCGCGCACCAGTTCCGGAATATGGATTGCTACCGAATTTAGATTTAAAATCAGCATAGGTCGGTTCGTCAATTCCTATGCGTGATGCCTCGATAACATTTTGTCCATCCTGCATTGTAATTGCCACGGCAACTCCATTTTCTTGCTTAAAAAGCCATGTAGAGGCGTTTCCTTCCTGCGCATCCCATGAATTACTTGCCAGCGCTTCATGCAAAATTAACCCGGCCCCGGAAATATAAATGGCATCTTTATATTGATGCCCACTCTGCCCCATTTGACTCTCATAATCACCAGGATTGGCGGATTGGTTCAAGTCATCCACATAATTATTCATCCATATACGAAAATTGAAACCCGGACGTGCAATTGGAAATGGGCCGGAATTGCCTGAATTTATTTCAAGACACCACGAGCCCCCATCCGGGCCACTGCCCAGAGTAAATTTTTTGGTAACATACGTATAGGCATTTTGCATTTTCGTTTTTATTATATGGGTATATCCAGACGATTCATCACCATAACGTCCAGCATCTTCACAAACGGTTGGTAGGCGATACTGTGAAATGTAAAATCCACCTTTGTTGCCATAATGAACCTGATAAGGGCCGCCAAAATAAGCGTCGAACGGAAAAAAGAAATAATTTCCGCTGACGTGCGATGAAAGATATGTTCGGCCGAGTGGCCCACCCAAATGATGCCCATTGGAAGCCATGCCATGCTCAAGCAAAAATAAATCTGCCGTGAGTGCCGCCCGCTCACGCATGGTTGCATCTGAAACCATTCTATCATCTGCCAATGTGATCAGGCAATTGATAAAATGATATGAATAAGTTTCACTGCGCATCTCGCCATGTAAATACTGATTCGTTACAAATCGACTCATCCACATATAAAGCCAATCGCGACAAAGCTCTTCGGTGTTGTATGTCTGCCCCGCCGTGTATGTCGTCCCCTCCCACGTGAATGTCGCCGGCGCATCATAGCCATTCTCGCCGGGGCCATACCGGCAGGTCTCCGTTCCAGCCATTTTTCGCGCCATGATATATTTCACCGTAACGCAGTTTATCGTTCCGTTGTTCCACGCCTGCGCCCAATAGTAATCGTCACCCGGCATATTACTCAGAGCATCGTAAAGTGTGTCCTTCACCCCCGAGTCGAGAATATCACCGAACCAATAGTATGCTTGAAGCGCCTCCATGCCACTTTCCCTCGCACCATCGAACCACGGCGTTGATGCTGGCAATGCTTTGAAATAGGCATTGATCGCCCCGCGATTTGTGCCGCTGCTATAATCTCCGTTCGTCATGATGGCGAACGCACGATTGCTCGTCATGTTGTCGTTGCACGAGCTTCCCGTCCATTTGTCATGCAAACAACCCTCCCGCGCCAGCCAGGAAAGCTTCTCAGTGTCGGTGATGGACTGAGAAAAAGCGAAATTTGCAAACCCAAAAAATACCGAAATCGGGAGAATGCTGTTTGAAAATTTCATATCATTTTCCTGAATTATCTTGGAATGACAAGTACGCGCGTCGAGCCGAGCGACTTCCTTGTCTGCGTCTGAACCGGAATTACCAAAATTCTGTACTCGGAAAGAACTCCCTGAGTTATTACTCCCTCATCCGTGTAGCAATAAACCGCGACATAATAAGTCCCGTCCGGCAAGGTCAACCCAATTTCTGCCGAAATGGGATTTACATTCGATGGTGTTACATTCGACTTTATTACCGTCGCGTTGTTCCAGTCCGGTTCAGTGTAAAGCTTGGCGACAACATCATAATGATCAATATTCTCCGGTGGCAATATTTCACCGTTGTCATACCTTGCCGGTCTGTTCCATTTTACAGTTATCGAATCAGTCGTCGCTCCGCCCGCCGCCGTGGTGTCAACATAGAAAACCAACTCTGCAGAATAACCACTTTCATTCCCGGTTGCATCCGATGCGGTCAATGCCGCGAACCAAAGACCGGCGACNNACTGACAACGAGTTTGCGTATGGCGCTCCCGAGTTGGTGTCCCAGTAGAGCTTGTACCCGGCCAAGTCGGACTCGATATTTGCATTCCATCGAAACACCACCGGCAGATCATCCGAAAAATGCAAGGTATCAGATTGCGCCAAGACAATTGCCGGTGCTAATAAAATAAATAGAATTTTTTTCATTGTGGTGTTATGGTTGCATTTCCATTTGTCACAACTCTATATTTCATTTCCAAAGTTGTTTGACTAAAACTTGAAACAGCATTCGCCCGCAAAATAAATCCGTTTGCCGGCGATGTGCTGCTGTCAAACGTTACAGTTAATGTGCCACCACCGCTACTCACAAACGACTCATTTATTGACGAACCGATGGTTACTGTTTCCGTTCCGGATTCATTTATAGCAGAAAAATTAAAACTCCCGGTTCTCACTTGTGATACAATCGTATTGCTATCATAGGCGTAAATCGTATAATAAACCGTTCCGCCCATGTACGAATCAGATGCAACAGAAATCTGCACAAAATTCGTTGCACTTGATTCAGTCAATGTTTTGGTTTGTGCACCCATCGCCATTCCGTTTGATGCGATCTGGCCTTCAACATTTAAACTGATCACGCCAGAGCCTTGATTGCGCAAATAGACCGTTCCTGTCGTTGCATTGCCGCCGCCGGCATAGTTCGGCTCTAATGAAATATCGCTCGATGTAACGCCCTGGGCAAAAGTCCAGGTATCATTGCTGATTTCCATTGAAATTGTCGTCGGTCCAGACCCAGCATTGGCCAATGTGATATTGTTGTTTGCGAAGGCAATGTAACCATCCCCCGTTGTTGCTCC
>JRYC01004045.1_pt1 | contig 15686 bp, 22 predicted proteins | sample 235301 | NCBI WGS metagenome assembly JRYC01 (sample SAMN03074211, study PRJNA261470) | activated sludge metagenome | biome: Common Effluent Treatment Plant; feature: Wastewater; material: Activated sludge; isolation source: activated biomass of a common effluent treatment plant treating...
CCAGTTCATCGCCGAGCCGATAGACGACGCCGAAATGAGCAAAATTCTGGACGAGTTAGAAGAAGCTCGCGCCGCTATGCCGGTATTTGCGCCGGACGCAGGCAATCAGGGCAATCAGGGCGACGAACCAGCCGCCGACGGCGACGAACTGAGCACTATCGGCCGCATCTGGAGGAACGGCAATGGACGCTAACCGTGTTGAAATTGTGCGCACCGCCGACGGCGATACTGTGACGGTGAACGGCGTGGTCATTCCCGGCGCGTCGCTCATGTTTCAGGATTCGCGCCGGGTCGTTATCAGCATCCCGGCCGTCGAGGTGAAAATGACCGTTGGCGAATATCGGCCGCAGGTGCGCCGAATCGCGCTTGGAGAACATGAACTATGACATTGCACCGTTTCAACGCCTACGCCGCGCCCGCCCGCGTTGATCGTGAAAAACACGTGATTTTCGGCGTGAGTGCGCTACAGGCAGTAGAGGCCCTCGGCCACCGGCTGATGGTTGACCACAAATCGCTGCAACAGTTCGCCGACCTGGGCAACGCCGCCCGTAACGGCCTGAAGTCGCGTTTCACCCACCCCGGCTTGAGCGCCGACGGCCTCGGCAAGCATTTAGGCCGAATGCGTGATTTTAGGGTCGTGGGCGACAAAGTTCTCGGCGACCTGTACCTGTCCGAGACGGCCGCCCGTTCGCCCCACGGCGATTTGCGGGCCTACGTTGAATCGCTGGCCGATGAAGACCCGGAGGCGTTCGGCATGTCGGTTGTCGTTGACGGTTACGGCGCGTGGCAACTGGCCGACGGCACAGAGCAGGCCGACGACGGCAACGGCCGGCCGACCACGGCGACGGGCAAATATCCGGCCTTGCGGGTTGTGGCCGCCCATGCCGTTGACGCCGTTGACGAACCGGCCGCCAACCGGGATGGGTTGTTCGGTGCATTCAGTCGCACGACCAACGAACTGGCCGCGGCGGTCTACGACATTCTAGACAGGTATCCGGCGCTGGATTTCGGCGCGTTTTTTGAGAACGGCGCAATCCCGGCCGCGTTCCAACCGCTGGCCGACGAATACGACATTGACGCAGACAAGGCGCGGATTTTCGCCGCGCAATATCTGGCGCACCGTGAGCGGCACGCCGCCCCGACGCGCATCACCCTGGCGGCCACTGCCGCAACATCTCATATGGAGAGTGACCCAATGGAACCTGAAATCCAACCGGGCGCGGCTCAAAATCAACCGGCCGCCCCCAACCCCCCCGCCGCCAATGAATGGCTGGCGGAACTGTCCCGTTCAACCGCTGCCGCCATGATTCAGGGCAGCGGCCTACCCGCGCCGGTACAGGGCCGCCTCCAGCGCGGCCGGTACGACAATCCGGCGGCCGTCAGCGCCGCCATTGACGAGGCCCGCGCCGAACTCGCGGCCATGCAGGAGGCCCAGACCGTGCAACTCGGCAACCGGCCGCCGCGCGGTCAGTTCCATGTGAGCGACGCGCTGGAAGACGCCGCCGGCATGGTCGAATATTTTTTCGGCGTGCCCGACGCGGCCGTGCCGCCGTCCAACATGCGCCGGTTTAGCGACCTGTACGTCGCGTTGACCGGTGATGAGGAGTTTCGCGGCCTGTTCGACCCGACGCGGCTCATGTTCGCCGCGGCGACCACGGCCACCCTGTCCAATCTGGCCGCCGACGCCATGAACAAAGTCATCGTCAACAAAATGGCCGTGTTGAACCGTTGGTACGAACAGATCGTCGAGGTTGTCCCCAATAACGGCACGCTCCATGATGTGAACCTCATCACCGTCGGCGGCATCGGCACACTGCCCACCGTGGCCGAGGGTGCGTCCTATCCTGAGTTGCCGATTGACGACACGAACGAAACGGCCGAGTTCATCAAAAAGGGCGGCTACGTAGGGATTACCCGCGAGGCGATTAAAAACAGCGACATTTTGCAACTCCAGGCCATTCCCCGCGCCCTGGCCTCGGCCGCCATTCGCACGCGCTCGAAGGCGGTTGCCGCCCTGTTCACCATGAACAGCGGCGTCGGCCCGACGCTGGCAACCGACAGTAAGGCGCTGTTCCACACCGACCACGGCAACGTGGCGACCACGGCGTTCGGCACGGACGCCACGGCCTGGCGCGCCGCCCGTCTGGCGATGTTCAAACAGACCGAACTGGGCAGCAGCGCCTATATGGGCGTCTATCCGCGCTACCTGTTGATTCCGGCCGATCTGTACGACGTGGCCTTGACCGTGCTGGGGTATGGTGAAGGCCAGCCGACCAGCTACGTACCCGAAGCCCGCGACCGGGGCGTGTACGACCCGCGGCCGGTTCCCATCGTTGTGCCGGAGTGGACGGACGCGACTGACTGGGCCTATATCGTTGACCCCAACATCTGGCCGGTTATTCATATGTCCTACTCCCAGGCCCCCGGCGGCGGGCGTCATCCCGCGCCGGAATTGTTCTCGGTTACGTCCGAGACGAGCGGCCTCATGTTCACCAACGACGTGCTGCCCATCAAGGTACGTGACGAGTTCGCCGTGGGCGTGAGCGGCTACCAGGGCATCGGCAAGCGCAACGTCGCCGGTTAATCAGGTTAATTAGAGTGGCGCGGGGAAGGCCCCGCGCCACATGGAGAAAACATCATGTTGGGTAATCACCTGCTTCTGCCGATTAATTTTCTGGACGCCGCTCTCGCGGCCAACCACACCTACCGGCTGCGCCTGCCGTTTGGCGTAACGCTGGCCGGGGTCAGCGCTGCCGCCGCCGATTCGACCAGTTTCATTCTGGACATCGGCACGGCGGCCGACAGCGACGCCTATCTGGACGGCGTAACCGTCACCGGCGCGGCGGCTACGACCACGCTGTACGGCCGGTCGGATTTCGTCAACGGCGAATACCCCCACATCCCGGCCAACACCGAGATTCTCGTCTCCATCGACTACGACGGCGGCGCGGGCGGCGATGCAGCCGACGTGTCGTTGACCCTGATTTTCACCGAGGGGTAGGTCATGAAATATACGAACGCGCAGATTGCCAAACATCTGGACGTGACGGCGGATGACATCCGCGAAACGGCCGTGCGCGAAGGAACCGGTGAGATCGTCGTCATCCTGAGCGACTACCGTAAATTCGTTTTTCCGGCGTCGGCCCTGAGCGGCGAAAAGGCGGCCAAACTGCCGTTGCCGCCGGATTTGAAATAGGTGTGGGGGCGGCACATCGGCCGCCCCCTTAATCACATTTTACGAGACTGTTATGACAGTCGGTTTTGTATCAAATCAAACGGTTAACACCGGTAACAGCCGCAGTAGCGCGTCGTTTTCGCACACATACCCCACCGACCCGACGAGCAACCGGATTGTGCTGGTGTGTACAAAAACGCGGGCCACGTCGGCGGATCGCACGTCCACGGCGATAACGTATGGCGGCAGCGCCATGACAGCCGCGACCGGTGGGGCGTGGACAAACGAGTATGCCGCCGGGGTATATCACACTGAAAAATGGTGGTGGGTGCTCGCGCCGGCATCCAACAGTAATTACACCGTCGATGTGACGTATGGCGGCAGTACGGCATCGGATCAGGTGTTCGTTATCACCGCGTACAACGTCAACACTGCCGCGCCTGTCGGGGCGACGAATGTAGCCACAGGCAGCGGGGCGACCCTGTCGGTTGATTTGACATCGACCGTCGCCGACTCGGCGATTATCGGCGGCGGTATGATGCGCCGGGCCAGCGGTGAAGATTATTCCGTCGGCGGCGGCACGATCCTGCGGGCTGATGGCCAAACGGGCACGGCGGCGCAGACGGATTTCACATATGCCGATCTGACATTGGGTTCGCCGACAATCGGGGTGTACACCCTGACCACCACAAACGCCACGTCATCGGTGCAATGGCTGATTGGCGCGATTGAAATTGTACCGGCGGCGGGTGTCGGCGTGGGCGACGTTCTCGGCTCGCGTGTGTTCGGGGCGATTGTGAGGTGATTTATGTATCTGGGCACATGGCAAATTGACGACCTGCTGACATTCACGGTCACAACCCATGCCGCCGCGACCGGCGCGTTAACCGACGCCGACAGCGTGCCGTCCTACCGGATTTATGAGGATGAGACGGGCACGGCCATATTGACCGGTTCAATGGCCAAATTGGATGACACGAACACAACCGGCCATTACAGCGAGCAAATCACCCTCAGCGCGGCAAACGGTTTTGAGGTAGGCAAGTCCTACTCAATCTACATCACGGCGGCCGTGTCATCCGTGACCGGCGGCNNGCCTCAGCGTTGACCACGCTATCGGGGCTGGTCGATGACCTCGAAGGCCGCCTGAGTGCCACCCGTGCCGGGTATCTGGACAGTCTCAATAGCGGCGTGCCGTTATCCGCCGCGGCCGTCGATGCGATTCTGGATGACACGGTGGAAGGGTCGCTCACGGCGCGGCAGATATTGCGGATTCTGCTGGCCGCACTGGCCGGGGAATCCAACGGCGGCGGCGGTTCGACCATCAATTTTCGTGACGTGGCCGATAGCAAAAATCGCATATCGGCGACGGTTGACGCTAACCGCAACCGGACGGCGGTTACTCTGGATGGGACATAATGACGAACTACTACGTCGGGGCCGGCGGCAACGACAGCAATAACGGCCTGAGTTGGGCTAATCGCAAACTCACATTGAACGGCGTTGAGGACGTTNNGACGTGTCGGGCAGCGCGGGGAATCCGATAACGTATATCGGCGACTACACCGGGGCCAACACCGACGGCGCGGGCGGCGTGGTGCGCATCACCGGCAGTAATGATGACATCGCCACCACGCGGTCGAGCTGCATTACAGCCGCGTCGAAAAATTACCGGACGTTTCGCGGCTTCACCTTCGACCTGTCATCCAGTCATCATATCGCCTGTTCGACGGCCTGTTCCAACTGGATTGTCGAAGATTGCTATTTCTCGCTCCTACCAAACAACAGCGTCGCGAGCGCCGAATTCGCCGGAACGGGCACGAGCAACACGGTTCGCCGTTGTTTTTTCATTGGCCGTCATTTCGGCGTCGAATTCACGCATTCATCGACCGTTTCGAGCGCGGGACATCTGGTCGAGAATTGTATATTCATCGGCATGATTCGCGGCATCTCATCAGTCAGGGTCGGCGGCGCGACGGTCAAAAACTGTGCGTTTTGGAGTTGCACGGCCGGCGTGCGCGTGGCGACGGCGCTGGCCGGAGGCCAGACGATCACGGTTAACAATTGCCTGCTACAGATTTGCACCACCGCATTTCAGGCGACGGCGACAGGCGAGATAACCGAGAATTACAACGCGCTCTATTTCAATGCGACCGACCGGACATCAACCGACACCGGCGCGAACAGCAATGCCTATCCGGCACTGCTTGACCCGCGCTGGTTTTTTGAGGCTGTGACCTGATGGCCGTCCTGAGTCCATTCGACCTCGCGCCCTACTGTGCCCTCATCAACGTGGCGGGCACGTCGCCGCCGTCTGCCGATATGCGCGGCACGACGGTGCAGGGGGCGCAACGGGAATGGGGGTCGTTGGAATACGACCCGGCGCTGGAAGTAGCCCCGGCGCTCGTTTCACCATTCGACCTCGCGGCCTACGCGCCGCTCATCAACGTCGCCGGGACGAGTCCGGCGACGGCCGACATGCGCGGGACAACCGTCATCGGCGCGGCGCGTGAATTCGGCGCGCTGGAGTATGACCCGGCGCTACTGCTGGAGCCGCCGGGCGGCGGGCTGGGAACTGACACGCTGACCTACGCCTGGCCTAACGATTACTGGCCGCCGTTTTATTGGCCGGAATATTGGAACGACTTCGGCGTATCGGGACAAACGATAGCGCTCAATACCCTCAGTGGCGGGCTATCGGCCGTCAGTCTGGCCGTTGCGCCGGGTGGAGTGGCCGTCACCCTATCGACCGTCACGGCGACCGGTGAAGTCATCGACCTGACCCTGACCCCCGGCGCGGCGGCGGTGCTGCTGTCTACCCTCGCGACGGCGCTGGAGGCGGTCGATTTGATTGTCACGCCGGGCGCGGTCACTGCGGCGCTGAATACGCTCATGGCGGCGCTGGCGGCCGTGGCGCTGTCAGTCGGTGAAGACGCGGCCAATATCAGCCTGAGCACTCTCTCGGCCAGCGGTTCGGCCGTGGCCTTAACCGTTGTGCCGGGCGCGGTAGACGTGCTCCTGTCGGCTCTCAGTGGCGCGTTGGGGGTAGAGGATTTAACGGTCGTACCCGGCGGCGTAACGCTGGCCCTGAACACATTCACCCTGATTTCACAACTCATGGAACTGGTCGTGAGCCAGGGCATCGGCCTGAGCACCCTCAGCGCGACGGCCACGGCGCAACCGTTGACCGTCGTCCCCGGCGAGGCGGCGGTGCTGTTGGCATCGCTGGTTCACGCCCTGAGCACCGTCAATCTGGAGGTTATGCCCGGCGCGGTGACAATTGAGGCCGCCACCCTACAGGCCGCGCTCCAGGCCGTCATCCTGGCCGTGTCCACCGCCGGCGCGGATGTGACGGTGCTGCTGGAGGCCGTCACCGGCATGTTATCGCCGGTCGAAATCGGCGTCATTCCCGGCGAAATGCTCATCCCGCTCCAGACGTTGACCCCGGCGCTCAATTTAGAGCGGCTTATCATTTTCATGATGTTGGGCTGTGTCATGCTGGGCGACCGGGCCAATTACAGCGCGGCCGTGGGCGATTTGCGCCGTTATCTGGTTGCGGTTGATGACCGTGGGGGGTGCTGTGAATAGTTACGATTTGGGCGACCAGGTACGCCTATCGGCCACGTTCACCGACGCCGACGGCGCGGCGGTTGACCCGACGGTTATTACGGTCAAATACGCCGACCCCACCGGCGCGGTGACGGATTTGACCTACGATGTGGATTTAGCCGTCACCCGCGACGGTGACGGCACGTACTACGTTGATTTCGTGCCGACGGCGGCCGGCACGTGGCGTTACCGGTGGGAATCCACCGGCGCGGTCACGGCCGCGGCCGAGGGCGCGTTTATGGTACGACGGAGTTCGTTTGAATAACGCACTACAGGCCCATATCGGCCTACAACTGTTACGCGAATACGTTCTGGCGTTTGACGACGCCGAGGCGAAACAGCATTTTAACGCGCTGGTTACGCGCCTTCAGGCGCTGGAGGCCGACGCGCAACAACAGGCGACAACGACAATNNCCCGCGAGGTGAAATTATGGCACAGGGTGACGGCGCTCTCTACAACGAATTCAAAGAGGAATTGTTTTTGGGCAATCTGGATATGGACGGCCACACGTTCAAAATGATTCTGGTGACGGGTTACACGCCGAACATCGACTCGCACAATGGCCTGTCGGACGTGTCGGCGAATGAGGAATCGGGCACGGGTTACACGGCCGGCGGCGCGACGCTCAGCAACAAGGCCGTGACGAAGGACACGACCAACGACCGCGCCAAATTCGACGCGGATGACGTGACCTGGACGGGGCTGAATGTGGGCACGCCGTCGCACGCCATTTTGTACGACGACACCCACGCCTCGGATTGTCTCGTCGCCTACTGGGAGGTGACGACGCCGACCAACGGCGGCAATTACACCCTCCAGTTCGGCGCGAACGGGATTATCCTGCTCACATGACCACGACGTTCAATCTGTCCAGCAGTGATTACGCCGTTCACCGGCGTTCCCAGTTGCGCCTGCTCATCGGCGACGCGACCGAGAATGACGGCCCGCGGCCGGGGCAGGCGAATTTTCAGGATAACGAACTGGATGAAATCCTGAGCATGGAAACCGACGATTTGAACCGCGCCACGGCACGCGCGTTTGAAATCCTGGCCGGGCAATGGGCGCGGTACGCGGGCAACTACCGGCTGGGGCCGGAATCGGAGGAAATGCGGCAATCGACCGCGTTTGCCGACCGGGCCGCTGCGCTGCGCAACGTGTACGGATTTACGACCGCCGATAACGCCGATGGCGAGGCCGACGGCGCGTTTGTGGATTGGTCAGGCGTCTACACCGATTGGGTAGGCAAATTTTAGAGAGGTAAATCATGGCACGAACAACAATCACGGCCACGGCCGTACCTGATACCGGATTGAATGTCACCGATGCGACGTTCGCCACGCTCGGAACCGGTGCGAGCAACGGCGTGACGTTCCCCTACGACGGCAACAATCGTATTTTGCTCAAAAATGATACCGGCGGCGCGGCGACGTTCACCATTAAATTGCCGACGCCGACAACCCATTCTAATTTGGGTGTGACCGTGCCGGATATGACCGTCGCCGTCGCTAACGGCAAAACATATGAGTTCAAAGCGTCATCCCTCCAGGTGGCGCGGCAATCCGACGGCGCGATCTACATCGATTGCAACGTCGCCGGTAAGGTGCTGGTCGAGGCGTAAATGTCCGCCGCGCGTTCGTTGCGCCTGTCGCATACCTGTGACGTGAAGCGCGTTCCGGCCGGGAGCGACCCGGCGGCGCGGGAAACGATGACCGCCGGGCTGGCCTGTAGCAACGTCTACCCGGCGTCGGTCGAACAGGCCGAGCGGGCGGGCATGGCCCTCACGGCCCGGCTCATGGTCGTTTACACGGCGGCCGTGACGGCGCAGACGGACTGGCGACTCGTAACCGGCGGCGTGGATTACCGGATTAGGGCCGTGAGCCGCTGGCCGCAAGGCACGGCGCAATTCGTGGAACTGTTGGTAGAGGCTGAATAACGATGCTGGATTTTGGTTGGGAACCGGGCACTATCGGCGAATTCCAGCGCCTGAGCGAAATGGCGCAGGCTAACCGCGGATTTCTGCAGGAGATTGCCGACACGTCGGCCGCCGGGCTGCTGGGCCGGGCCGTGGCCGCCGGTACGCTCCAGTTGCGCGATCTGGTTAGTGGCGCGTCGCCGGTCGATACCGGCACGCTGCGTAGCGCCCATCGGGGCGAGTTGGAACCGTATTCCGGCGGCGTACAGGGCACAGTGTTTATCGACCCCGACGCGCGGAACCCGGTCAACAATGCCCGCCCGGCCGTCTACGGTGAAATTCACGCCATGTTCTACGGCAGTTGGTTTGACCGTGTGGCCGACGTTCACGGCAACGACATTTTAGACGAAATGGAACAACGCATTATCAACAGAGTAGGTGATTTATGGTTCTAGGACTGAGCGGGCCGGTATTGCCGGAAAACACTGTCAATGACTGCCTGAATCAACTCACGGCGCTGGTTAGCGCCGTTGACGGTCTGGATGTCGTCTACGGCTACCGGACGAAACGAACAGAGTTGCGGGCGCAGGCCATTGTCACATCGGTTTCGGCGCTGTTGGGCGACACACCCGACGGCCTGAGCGCGGCATACGATTACCTGATTGACATTCAGGTACGTATTGACGGCGATTATGAGGCGGCCGAACAGGATGTAAACGCCATTTGCGACGGCATCTGGCGGGCAATCTGGGGGCCGAACGGCGCGTACTGGTCGAATTGTTACCCCTACGCCGCCGACCAAAAACCGGCATCGACACAGGAACTCGTCAACTGGCGGCGCGGCCTGTTGTACGTGCGAGTTATTCCCAATTAGGAGAAATTCATCATGAGCATTTCACAGACCAACATCCCGAAGGCCACCCAGGTCACGATCACCGTTGACGGCACGGCATTTCAAGATCAGACGACGGCGATCAACCCGTCGGGCGGTGAATTCAGTGTCAATACCCTCAAGGCGCTGAACGGCGACACGTTCACCCAGACCGGCGACAAGGCGCCGCGTAGTTTTGAATTCGTGTCCGTCTATACCGACGGCGAAACGAGTGACCTGTGGCCGGTGCTGCACGGCAAACACGGCACGGACGTGACGATTGTCTACAAACCTAAAGGCGCGTCTTCGGGCACTACGTTTACCCTGGTGGGCCTGCTCTACCGGGTGGACATCCCCGGCGTGTCGGCCGACGCCAACAGCATGAGCTATACGTGGGCCGTCGCCGGTAACGTCACTATCAGTTAATCAGGTCATTCAGGAGGCATTGTGACCGAACAGTATCTATCACCCGATGGCGTGGGGGAGTCACCGTTGCCGGATTATCCCGGCCGGATTGTGTTCCCCCACGTCATGACCCTGCCGATGCACAAAAAATGGCAGGCGTTCGTCAACAATCAACCGGCGGTCGATGACGAAACGCCGCGCGTCGGCATTGTGTTCACCGGCCCGACAACCGGCGACGGTACACGGCTGCCGTTTGCGTATCAGGATGTCGAATTGGCCCTGTTATTCGGCAAACTGGATGTAACCGGGCCGGACGGTAAAAAATTGGCCGTAAAAACATCCGACGATCTGCCGCTGCCTGTGGCGGCGTGGGTAGCGCGCTGCTACCGGGAGTGGGAAAACTCGCAGTTGTTTTTTCGATGGAATGGCACTGCGGATATGGTTGCACCGGACAGCGCCGCGTGACGTAGCCGCGCCGTGGGCGTTGGAACTGGCCGAGCGCTGCCGCCGATTTCACGTTTTGCCCGGCCCCGGTGGCGCGTATGACCAGGACGAGGCGCTCATGGCGGCCATTGAGGACGCCATTGGTATCAGTGAGCTATTCGATATCGACGGCCGCAAACTGTTGACCGCCGACGAACGCCTGAAGGCACTGCACAGTCAATTAACGGCCGAGGCCATTGCGTTTACTGAGTTAGTCAACCGACGCGAAAATGACGACGCGAACGCTGGAACTCAATCTACGGGCGCGGGCTGATACCCGCGACATTGAGCGGCTAGGCCGGGAAACCGACCAACTGGCCGCGGCGTTGCGTCGTTCGTCGGCGGCCTTTGACGAGGCCAACGCCGACGCGCGCAGGCTGGCTCAGACGTTCGGCCAACTCTCACAGGAAGAGCGCGAACAGATTCAATCCGCCTCACAAGTGGCCTCGGCCGTCAGTCGCGCGGCCGAGGCCCGTGAACGGGCGGCGGCGGCGGCGGCCAACGCGGCCACGGCCGAGAGCCGGGCGCTGGCCTCGCAGCAGCAGGTCGAACAGGCGGCGCTACGCACGGCGGCGGCCGAGGAGACATTGGCCGCCAAACGGGCCAACACGTCGGCCAGCGTCAGCCGGGCGGCCGGGGCTGAAGAGAAATTAGCACAGGAACGCCAGAGCACATTCCAGTCTACGGCCAAATCAGAAAAAGCCGAGTTGGACGTGGCCCGCGCCCGCGAGCAGTTGCGCGTGGCGACCATCCGCGCCGAACAGGCCGAGAAGCGCATTGCCGATACGCGCAAATCGTCGGGACTGGCAACGGATATCGTTCGAAAACAACTCCAGGCCCTGATTGCCGGTGGCGTGGCGCTGGAGGCCGGGCGGCAGTTGTTGCAATTTGGCCGTGATTCGATCATGGCCGCCTCGGACGCAGAGGAAGCGGCGGCTAAATTCGACCAGGTTTTCGGCGCGTTGTCATCCGGCGTACGCGACGAACTGGAGGTCATGGCTGACGCGAACCGGCGGTCGGTTTATGACCTGGTTTCATTTGCCTCGACCCTACAGGACACGTTTGTGCCGTTGGGGTTTGCGCGTGACGAGGCGGCCGACCTCTCCCAGACTGTTACCCAGTTGGGTATTGACATTGCGGCGTTCTCGAATAAAGCAGATTCAGAGGTCATTCAGAATTTGACCTCGGCCATTGTCGGCAACCATGAGGCCGTGCGTTCGTATGGCATCGTTCTCACCGAGACGGTGTTGAAACAGGAACTGGCCCGTATGGGGGCGCTCGACCTGACCGGGGCGCAACTGGAATTGGCGAAAGCCCAGGCCCGCGTGAATATCATCATGCGGGCGTCGGCCGACGCCCAGGGCGCGGCCGTGCGCGAGGCCGACAGTTACGCCAATACGCTCAAAGCGTGGGACGCGGCGATACAGGATTTACAGGTCAGTATCGGAACCGGATTGTTGCCGCTCATGACGCAATTGGTAACGGCGGCAATCCAGATGGTTGACGTGCTGAATGCCAGCGGTGATTTTACCGCGCCGTTCGAGGTGTCCGCCGCCGCCGCTAATTCTATAGAGGATGTGGTCGCAACGGCCCGGCAATCACGGCAGGAACTCGATGAACTGGACTTCTGGGGCTGGATAAAAGTCAATATGTCCAGTTTTGTCGGCCTGGATTTGGCTGAACAGCAAATCACACGGATTGCCGAATTGTCCAGCGATGTGGCCGATTTTCAGCGAACGATTACCAGCGAATTTACCCGTCTGGAAATTTCCAATTTAGCCAATAATTTGGGGATTACCGACCAGACGTGGGATTTAGACGAGACGACGGCGGCGATTTACCGGCGCATTCAGGCCATTCATGAATTAGAAATTGCGCAAAATGACGCCCAGGAAATGGCCGCCGCCTGGCAGCGGCAACAGGAACAAATAGCCGCGGCCAGTTTGGCGCTCCAAACCGAGGATGTTATTCCGGCGTGGATGGATGAATCTCGTACGCGCGGCGCAATGGACGCCATGCTGGCATGGTCTAGTGAGTTGGGTAATTACGCCTACGCCGCCCAACAGGCCGCCGCCGCGCAAAAGGAGTTTAATTTGGCGTTCGGCGAATCATTCGCTAACGCCCCGGTTGATGACCTGATTCAGGCGCAACAGGATTTACGCGACGCGACCGGCGAATGGCGCGATACGACAATCGACAATACCCGCGGCATCGCCGAAATTCAGGCCCAACTCGCGGCCGATCTGACCAACGACCAAAAATCCGAACTGCAAAAACAACTCAGGGACCTAGATCAATTTAGCGCCGAGTACATGGCAATCATCGGACGGCTGGAGGGTGACCTATCCGACAGCCAGCGATTCGACCTGACACAACAACTCGACGCGCTGCAATCCCGGCAGGGTCAGACGGCGCGCACCTACACCGGCGACGTAGAGGCGGCCGAGGAGGCCCGCGCCGCCATTATCGCCGCGAATCAGGCCATTCAGGATTCGTATTACGAACGGGCCTATAACTCAATTGCCGCCCGGCTGATTGAAGAGGGCAATTTTGAACAACTGGCCGGGATTGCTGTGGGGTTGGGCCTCATGACGCAGGAGGAGGCTAATTTGCGCCTGGAATATGCGCAGACGACGGCCGCGCTGGACGCGTTGACCCAATCCACGGCGTTTTATGGCCTCACGACCGAGCAACAGGTGGGCGCTATCCGGTCAATGGCCGCCGGGGTGTACGACACGGCCGCCGCCGCAATTGCGGCGCAGGAGGCCCTCAAGGCCACTCAGGATTTTTACAACACCGCGCCGGATTCGTATCAGATCGGCCAATATTACCAGAATTTGGCCGATCAGGCCGCGCCGCAGGAGGGCATCACCACAACAGTCAGTGTGGCGATTGACCCGCAATCGGAACTCGAATTCCGCGGCTACCGGGGTGAACTGGAGGATTATGACGCGGCGGTATATGAGACGACGGTCATCTCTGATAACCGTGATGCCGCCCGCGATTTTGAAAATATGGCGACGGCGCTGAGGAATTTGACGAAAGACACCTGGATTATCAAAGTGAAATACGAGACGGAGGGGGAAGCCCCCACTACCGGCGGCGGCGGCGGCGGCGGTGGCGGCAGCACGCCTACCCGTTCCACACGCACGAGCCGCGAGCGCAGCAGTGCGGCCTACGTTGATTTAACAGTCAATAATTACGGCGCGGCCGATGTGAGCGGCGCGGTGCGAACCGGCGTGCTGGCCGCATTCAGGAGTTTGGGCTAATGGCGAATCTGTTTTTGCCATACGGGTATATTGACCAGTTTGATAATGTCAGTTTCAGCAACCCGGTTGTTATGCCGCTGGTTTGTCGGCTGCGGGGGCCGCGTACGGCGCGGATTCTCACCCTGGCCAACGGCCGGGCGTTGAATGCCACCGGTGATACGGTCGCGCCGATATTCCCGATTGACCAGGAATTGGAGATTGCCATTCACGGAACAACGTCCGGCGAGGGGCCGCTGGTTAATGCCCTGCTGGAGACAATCGCCAACAAATCCGGCAAAACAGGCGCGTTACGGGTGCACATCCCCAACAGCAGCCGCATTTTAACGGCCCAGGCCGTGCTCGATTACGCCGAAATATCCGAGGATGGCCAGATGGATGACGACGGGGTGATCAACTGGTCGATTATCCGTTTGTATTTCAAACAGTTGGAATTATTCCATGACTGATTGGATCGGCGCTCAATTGCGCGTCTATGACGAGGGCGGGCAACAATTGTATTACTCTGAGGACATTATTGAGGCTCAGGGTAATTTGATTTGGCATGAGGCCGGGCGCGGCGCGTCGGTGTCCGTACCGTTTTTCGGCACGAACGCCGATTTTATTTTCGCCCGTGGGCGGCAGGTCGTTGTACGCGTGACGAATGCCGTGTTGCTCACAACTCACTATATCGCCGATTTCATCATTGAGGCTACGACCATTGAGGAAATACCCCTCGGTGAAAACGGTTACGGCACAATCATTAAAATCACCGGCCGGGACGAGGTGGCGGAGTTGGGTGAGCAGCCCGTTCGGCGGCGGCACATTTCAAAATTCCGCCCCGGCGGGTTGGCCACGGCAATCGGCAAAACGACACTCCAGATGGGGGCGGCGGCCACGGCGGCCTATGCCGGTATGTCGCTGGTCGGTTGGACGGTGGAATTAGAGGACGGCAACTGGTCGGAAATCAAAACCCACACGGCCGGGGGCCTGTTGACCATCGATCCGGCCTGGCAGGTTAATACAGATGACGAGGAGGCCGCTGCGCCGCCGGTGCAACAATTCTCCCTCTACGGCGCGGCGTTTACCGAAACGACCGGCGATTATACCGACCTGAAATTGGTATTGCCGCCTGAGAGTGGCGCGGCCCCGTGGAATTGGGGCCTCTATTCGGAGGGGTATCAATCGACCAAAACCGGATCGTTTGTGGCTGTGGGGGCCGAAGCCAGCAAACTCAAGGCACTCCAGATGATCGCCGCCCAGACGGGAGAATATTTCGCCCGCGTGCCGGGCGAGCGCAGCATTCAGTGGCGGCGTGAGGTTCCCCAACTGACCCACCCACAGTACGGTTATCCGCTGCACCTGATTGTCAGTGACACATTCGACCCAATCAGCGAGGCGGTTATTCAACCCGGCGCGAAACTGGTTTACGAGGCCAATGATTGGGCAACCCGCGTGCGCCCCACCGGCGCCGGCAGCGGCGACAAGGCCCTCACTCTCAAGGATTTTACGCCGGGCTACTCATTGCCCGCCGGGTACTCGCTGGACGGTGAATATCTGGTGTACAACGCGGGCGAGGCAGGCGGGGAACGGGCGGCGAAGGACATTCGTTTTGATGGCATCGGCCCGGCCAATGATAGCGCCGTGTCCCGTCAACTCGCGGCCGAGGCGCTGTTCAATGCGGCGTTATTGTGGTTGAAGGAACACAACAGCGAACGGTTGAATTTTGAATGTGAGGTCTATTCCGCAATCCCGATTTATCCGGTGACGTATGTATACGTCACAAAAACTGGGCACGCGCTGGATCACAAACTCATGTACGTGCTGGACGTGACGGCGACGTACCGTGACGGGCTGGTACTGTACAAATTGCAATTATCGGACAAAAAATCACCGATAATGACCGACGAGCGCCTGCTGGCCGAGGCCATTCGACAGACCGACGTGCAACTGTTTTATACCAACGCCCCGGCGCGGAATAGCCG
>JRYC01008030.1_pt1 | contig 15606 bp, 18 predicted proteins | sample 235301 | NCBI WGS metagenome assembly JRYC01 (sample SAMN03074211, study PRJNA261470) | activated sludge metagenome | biome: Common Effluent Treatment Plant; feature: Wastewater; material: Activated sludge; isolation source: activated biomass of a common effluent treatment plant treating...
GATGCCTTGTATAAATTATTGCCGGACGGCCCGATGAGCGTATTTGGTATTGCCGTTGTCGGATATATTGTGCTCTCCCCTGCGCTGGCAGGCAGTATAGGTTTTCGCCTGCTTACAGCCCTTTTCGCTTCAGGATTTTTTGCTTCCCTGTGGGCTATAACGAAAGGGCGCGGGATGGGGTTTGGTGATGTAAAGCTTGCTTTCATTTTAGGATTTCTTCTGGGATACCCTGAGATTGTCATTGCCGTGTACGCTGCTTTCTTGACGGGTGCTGGGGTGGGTGTCATACTGATGATGCGGAGCAAATTGAAGCTAAAAAGTAAAATTGCGTTTGGCCCGTTTTTGTTTGTCGGCGCCATCGTTGCTCTTGTGTGGTCGAATGAAATTCTGCAGTGGTGGAGAGGGCTTTTTGTATGAAACATCTTATCCGCGGACTTATCCCGATTAAATCGGGATTTACGCTTGTTGAGCTACTTATCGTTATTNNCTCTCTTGCGACCGTTTCGTATACGTCGGCTCAGCAAAAAGGACGCGACGGACGACGAAAATCGGATCTGCATGCGATGCAAAATGCCTGGGAACAGTATTACGCAGATAATGCCGGAGCATATCCTTCTTCCTGTAGCGTGGGATCAACATACCTTCCTGCCGGTGTGCCGACTGACCCCCAGACCCAAGCTGCGTACGCCTCTACCTGCTCATCCATTGCCTATTGTTTTTGTGCTACCCTGGAGTCAGGTATAGGCAACGCTTCAAGTGCGACCTGTACCGTGGGAGCCGGAAGTTATTATTGTGTAAAGAATCTTCAATAATTATGAAAAAATATATTCGCGGATTTATCCCGATTAAATCGGGATTTACGCTCGTTGAGCTACTTATCGTTATTGCCATCATCGGAATTCTGGTGTCACTGGGTGTTGTGTCGTATGGATCAGTCAACAGGCGGTCACGGGATGCCAAGCGTAAAGGGGATGTCGAGCAGATCCGCTCGGCTCTTGAGATGTACCGTGCTAATACAGGTTATTATCCTTCGGCCGGCACGGGCAACTGGACTGATGCCAGTTCACTCGGAGGTGATTTGGTATCCACGTATATGCCGGCAATCCCGTCAGATCCTACCCAGGACGGGACGTATCGATATCGGGCAACCGACGGTAGCGGGACTCCGACCCGGTATTACGGGTATTGTGTAAGTGCGCTTATAGAATCGGAGAACCCCTCAGACAGCTGTACGCCTGACGCAGGCGTCAGTCACAATTATGGCGTCAAGAATCCTTAACGATTCCCCTCTCCGNNTCCGCGAGGCTGGTCTGATCCGCAGTGCCAAGGCATGTGCGGAAATCCCGCGATGCGCTGTGCAGACTAATATATGTACAATAGAACTATGAAGAGCCGACGGGGGTTTACCCCGATTCAATCGGGGTTTACCCTCATTGAGCTTATTATCTCTATAAGCATTACATTGCTTTTGGTGGGTGGAGTGGTTTCCAACTATAACGCCTTTAATGAAACGCAGCTGCTGACCCAAACGGCATTAACGCTCAAAAATAATTTCCGGCTTGCACAGGTGAAAGCAGTTGCGGTAGAAAAGCCTTCGAGCGGATGTACACAGCTCATAGGATACCGCGTTACATTTGATACGTCTTCCTACGCCACGCAGGCCCAATGCACAGAAGGGCCGGTGGGAGGGATCTCAAGCGTGCGCCTGCCTGACGGCGTGACATTTTCTCCTATTCCCGGTGCGGCTACATTTGCCGTTTTGTCCGGTGCGTTGGCAAATGGTGCCCCGGTAAGTGTAACGCTTATGGGTCGTCAGAGGAGCTATCTGCTGCAGATTAGCACAAACGGAACCGTTGCAGATATGGGATTGCAATAACATGAAACCTGATGCCAAAGGCCAGTCACTTGCAGAAATCGTAGTATCCATAGGGGTGGTAGCCTTATTAGTTACCGGTGTTATTGTTGCTACTACGTCCTCGTTGCGAAACAGTCAGGCGGGACGTGTGCGCAGCTTGGCGATTCAGGCTGCCCAGGAGGGCGCAGAACTTGCCCGTGACCTTCGTAATCAGAGTTGGAGTGAATTTCTGGCTTCTGAGGGTGAATGGTGCGTAGAGAAGGATGGCGTATGGAGCGCTGCTGCGGAGGATTGCCCGTTTTCCATAGATAATACATTTGCCCGCACTATCACACTTAGCTGGGATACATTACACGAGCGCATGATTGTCGTTGTCGTCGTGTCGTGGATGGAGAGCGGCGAGGTGCGCCAAACAACTATAGAAACGTATATGACCAATTGGAGATAAACAATGAAAAGGAAGAGGCATATTTCGGGATTTACCCTCATTGAGATTTTAGTTTCTGTCGGAATTTTAGCCACTATCGCTATTGTGGTTGCCCAGGCTTTTTTTACCGTGCTGAGAAGTAATTCAAAAACAGAAATTCTTAAAGATGTGAAGCAATCAGGTGAACAGGCAATACTAACGATGACCCGGCTGATTAAACAGGCGCAGGAGATTACATCGGAGTGTGAAGCCGATGGTGCAGAGTCCTCCTCGCTGTCTCTCGTCAATGCTGACGGCGGAACTACAACCTTTGCATGTAATCTGGATGCGGGAGTGACGCGCATCGCATCAGTAAGCGGTTCAACAGAGTATCTGACAGATCGTCAGGTCACCATTGGGGGCGAGTCCTGTGCTGCCGCGACTCTTACATTCGTCTGTACGGCAATGGCGGGCCTCCCAAGCAAGGTTACTGTTTCTTTTTTCCTTACACAGACGGGCACATCGGAAGATCAGGCGCAGCAGGCGCAGGAGTCTTTTCAATCCACGGTTCTTATTAGGAATGAAAGGCCCTAGGCGTATGCTACAATAATTCTATGAAGCATGAATCCGGTCAGGTACTGCTTATTACGCTGCTTGTGCTGACTATTGCCACGACGGTAGCACTTTCCCTCATAGGAAGGTCCACGACGGACGTTGCGATAAGCACGCAGCTGGAGGAATCCGCCCGGGCCTTTAGTGCGGCCGAGGCAGGCATTGAGGAAGCATTGCGAAGCGGAGAAAGCGGTTCGGAGGTGTTTTCTGCAGGTGCCTCGTACAGCGTCGCAGTGACGTCCATAGGAGGCGCTGCCGGTACATACAGGTTTCCCCGCAAAACTCCCCGGGGAGTTACCGAAACGATTTGGCTCGTCGCGCATGATGCAGCAGGGGCCGTTGTGGAGACTCCTACCTATACCGCTGCCAGCATCGGTCTTTGCTGGAGCGCAGAAACGACAGTCCCCGCTCTTGCAGTAAGCGTGTTATACAAGGAGGGCACCGACGGCAGTTATAAAGTTGCCCGGTCTGCTTTTGATCCGGACACCGTGCGGGCAGCGGCAAACAATTTTTCCAGCGGAGGAGCTGCAGGAACAAACTGCGGAATAGCAAACTATTACAGGCAGAACATAAACTTTACATCATTGGGAATCACTCCGACCCAGGATGCTATCATCGCGCTGCGTATACGTCCCGAATATGCAGACACCACGCTTGTCGTGGATCCCGGTGCTGTCGTCCTCCCTCAGCAGGGAAAGCGTATTGAATCGACCGGTTCAACACAGGCCGGAGTGAGCCGGAAAGTTATTGTGTACCAACAATACCGGGCTGCAACAACAATTTTTGATTCGGTTATTTATAGTCAGTCGTCATCATTCGGTCACTAGTCCCGATGTGCACCGGGAACTGCCCATATGAATACACTTATTGGTCTTGATATCGGATCACATACAATAAAACTGATTGAGGTTGAACATGATAAGAATCAGTTGGTTCTTCGGGCCGCAGGGAGTGCCCCTACACCATCCAAAGCACTCACCTCTACCCTTCCCGCTGATCAAAAAGCTGTGGCGCAGGCAGTGCAGCAGTTGATGAAAGATACGGGAGCAAGATCCACAAATGTTGCAATTGCTCTTCCGGAGTCACAAGTTTTTACCCGCGTGATAGAAGTTCCTCACCTTTCTGCGCGGGAGCTTGCATCGGCAATCCGCTGGGAAGCAGAGCAGTATATTCCCCTGCCGCTTGAGCAGGTCAATATGGATTTCAGCGTGTTACGGGATGAAAAAGAAACATCTTCCGGCATGATGGAAGTGCTGCTGGTCGCAACACCGAAAGCGCTTTTGGATAAATATTTGACCTTTCTTGAGCTTGCGGAGTTGACCCCTGTTGCTGCGGAAACTGAAATTATTGCAACGGCGCGGGCATTATCCCGTTCGGTTGCAGGAGTAAAGACTGTCATGATCGTTTCCTTGGGAGCGCAGACTACTGATTTATCCATCCTCAGAAACGGCGTTCTTGCCTTTACCCGTTCTATCTCCGCAGGCGGCGAGGCATTGTCCCGCGCTTTGGTGTCAGGGTTGGATTTTAATACGGCACAGGCAGAAGAATTTAAACGGACATATGGGGTGGAGTCCGATAAGCTGGAGGGAAAAATTGTTACCGCCGTAAAACCGATTATGGATACGATCATCGGTGAGATGAAGCGTGCGATTGCCTTTTATCAGGAAAAACATCCTGACGATCGGATCGAAACTATTATTCTGGCGGGAGGTACGGCGAAGCTTCCGGGCATGGTTGTATATCTGGCGCAAAATGTAGGATTGGAAGCTCAGCTTGCTAATCCGTGGGTCGGGATGGCGAAAGATGCCCGTTTTTCCGTCCTGGATCATGAAGGGCCCACATTTGCAGTCGCGGTAGGATTGGCAATCCGGCAATAAGTCTATGGCAGAAGAAATCAATCTCCTCAGGTCCACTTCTCCTTTATCCGGCACCATGATCAGTCTGGAAGATAAATTGCGGCGCGCGGGTGTAATAAGCGCGGGAGTGATTGTTGTGATAGGGCTGTTGACTGCATTTGCGTACGGACTGTTGAGGCTGCAGATAGAGCAGCTGTCGAGCCGTAAGGCAGAAGTGCTGGCAGCCGTAGCAGGACAAGGACAAAAAGAAGCACTTCTTGTCGCCTTGCAGTCCCGACTGACGACGGTGGAAAAAGTATTGGCTCAGGCAAAGCCATGGAGTCCCGCGCTTGATATGGCAGCAGAAATTTCCGGAAACGGGATCATTGAAGAGGCTGCGACTGATGATCAGGGCCGGTTTACTTTGGCTATGACAGCACCTTCTTTAACAGACGGACTGCAGAGTGTGCGGGAGGTCCGTTCGCTGGCAGAGGAAGGGAAAATCCGCACCCCCATGCTGGAATCCCTGCTTTTAGAAGATGACGGGAGTATACATATGCGTATGTCATTTTTTATTATATTCCCATGAGTGCATTTTCCCGAACTATCCGTCCGTATCGTCCGCTTATTACGTCAGCAAGTATACTGCTTATATCCTTGTTAGGATTATTTGTGGGAGTGGTGCCGCTTATCAGGACAACATGGGATATGGCCTCGCAAGTGGGACCCCTGCGGGAGGAAGTGGCGGTTCTTGAGGAGAAAGAGTCTGCCTTGTTAGGGATGGATCAAGCCGAAATTGAAGAAAATTTAAATGAACTTCTTCTTGCCGTCCCCCAGGATAAATCCGTTTCTACGCTTTTTTCGACAATTGAAGGAATGGCAGGAATGTCAGGTGTAAGCATCGGGGATATAGCAGTGGTGAGTCCGGGGTCGATTGCTACGTCTGCAGCGACCAGGCAAACAGCCGAGGAGCGTCAGCTGGGAAGCGGGCTTTTGCCATTCACTCTCTCTCTTGAGGGATCTCTTGCGCAGGTGCGGGAGTTTCTCTCTCTGACAGGCAAAGTGCGGCGGCTGAGCCGTGTCCGTACATTTGCGATATCTGTCCGGGATGACGGCTCGGTGCGTACCACGTTGGACATGGATGCGTTCTGGTTGCCCTTCCCGGCAGCTATCGGCAAGGTGGCGCAGCGTATTTCTCCCTTAACGCAGGCACAGCTTGATCTGGTCACCAGAGTTATAGCTCTTGATTCTTTTCCTGCCTTTAATCCTGTTTCCGCGACTTTTGAGGAAGAGCTTCCTCAATCGGCAATTAAGAGCGATCCTTTTGCCCCTTAAGAAGATCCGGGCGTTTTGCTTTTGTTCGTTTCAGTTTTTCCTCCGCTCTCCAGGCAGAAATTTTTGCATGGTTTCCCCCCACAAGAACTTCAGGCACGGAGATGCCGTTATAGGTACGCGGTTGAGTATAGTGCGGATACTCAAGGAGTCCTTCTGAAAATGTTTCATCCTGTGCGGCTTCCGGCCGGGCGAGTACGCCGGGAAGCAGCCGGGTGACACTGTCAATGACGGCCATTGCCGGTATTTCTCCTCCGGTGAGGACAAAGTCTCCCATAGACACTTCTTCATCGACGAGGAGGCGTATCCGTTCATCCACTCCTTCATAATGTCCGCAAATGAGAATAAGATGATCGCAGCGCGTCAGTTCCTGTGCTTTCTGTTGGGTATATGGTACACCCTGCGGATCAAGCAGGATAACGCGTTCGTTTTTTGCTGTTGCATCCCGGGCACTTTGGAGAGCGCTATCAACAATATCGACGCGCAGAATCATCCCTGCTCCTCCCCCGTACGGGCGGTCATCCACGGTGCGGTATTTGTCTTTTGCAAATGAGCGGATGTCCACAAAATTTATGCGTACCTGTTGTTTTTCCTGGGCACGTTTTATGATGGAGTGATTCAGGGGACCGGCAAACATCGCCGGAAAAAGCGTTAAAACGCTTATACGTAACGGAGAATTATTCTGCAAGGACGACGTCGACGTAGGCATTCTGTTTGGTAGCCATGAGTTTAATAAGATCGCGAACGGCACGGATGATACGTCCGCTCTTCCCTATGATTTTTCCCATGTCTTCAGGGTTAGCGCGGATGGTAAAGACGGTTCGATCCTGATCCGTTGTTTCTTCCACCACGATATCATCAGGATGGTCCGCCAGCTTGGAGAGGATAAATACGAGTGTGTCTTTCATGATTTAGCAGAAAGAAGCTTCTCGACAGAGGGCGTCATCTGGGCGCCCACCGAAAGCCAATAGTCAACCCGGTCTTTTTGCACGCTCAGATGGGCCGGCTTCACCAGCGGATTATAGAATCCAAGGATCTCAATCTGCCGTCCGTCCCGCCGTTTGCCTTCTTCGATGGCAATGATACGGTAGGTTTTTCTATTCTTTGATCCTGTTTGTGTGAGTCGAATTTTCACCATAGGTGGCTATTGTATCAGTCTTTTTTCTGTTTCTCAAGCGCGTCGGCAGCGGCAGCTTGTTCTGCCTCCTGCTTGGACTTACCCTTTCCGGATCCTAAAACACGCTGCTGCACCATGGCTTCTACCCAAAATGTCTTATCATGGTCCGGGCCTTCGCTTTTTGCGACTCTGTAGGTAGGAGAAATGCGGGATTGTTCCTGGATGATTTCCTGAAGCAGACTTTTATAATCGATATAGCTTTTGAGCGCAATAATATCGTGTGTTTTGGGAAATACATACTGCTCGAGGAATTTTTTTGCAACAGATATGCCTTGGTCTAGGAATATCGCCCCCAAAAGTGCTTCAAAGACATCGGCGAGCAGGGAAGGATTATTGCGGCCTCCGGAATCCTCTTCCCCCTTGGACAGCTTCAACAGCTCTCCCAGCCGCAATTCCTGGGCAATCTGACTGAGGCTTTTTGTTTTTACTAAGCTGGAGCGGATATTCGTCAATGTCCCTTCCGGATAATCCGGATAGGTGGCGTACAGATAATGGGATGTTAAGAAGGACAATACCGCGTCACCTAAAAATTCGAGGCGTTCATTGGACTGATGAACATGCCGGGCTTCGTTCAGGTGCGATCGGTGAATAAACGCAGCCTCAAGTATCGTTGCATCCGTAAATGTTATGCCGATAGCCTGCTGAAGATCCTGGAGTGTCATAGTGTTTTTAAAATGGTACCCAATACACCATTGACGAATTTGGCACTATTCTCGTTTCCGTACTCCTTGGCTATTTCTACCGCCTCATCAATAATGACCTTGGGCGGTTCTTTGGCAATTATTGCCAGTTCGTAGGTCGCCAGCCGTAAAATAGCAAGGTCGATTTTGGCAATTTTTTCAACCGGCCATTCAGGCGCAGCTTTTTGGATTGCCTCATCCAGTGTGGAAAGGTGCGGGAGGATAGCTTCAATTTCTGCATCGGGACTGCTTCCCGAAAAACTTACTTCAAAGAGTCGTTTTACATCCTCAATGCGTTTTTTGTGTCGTGGGTCCTGGGAGGTCTTCATGCCTTGGCGCGCTTCATGATCACGGGCTTGCCGTTATAGTAGCCACAGTTTTTGCATACACGATGCGGCAATATGAGCGCCTTGCATTGAGCACAGACGACAAGTCCTTTAAGGCGCAGTGCGATAGAGGCTTTCCGTTTGCCTCCGCGGCGCGTAGAATGTCTTCGTTTTGGTAGTGGTGCCATAGGGATTTAATCCTTTGATACAGTCTGTATTGTACTCTTTTTGGCGTAGTCCCGCAATCGGGGAAACGCGGCAAGATCAGCATCCTGTGCGGTGATAGCGGCCAGGGCTTCCTGGGTTTCCTGTACGGTTTTCATATCAGTGAAGGTGGCGATTTTAAGATGCGGCACTCCATGCTGCCGGGTGCCGAATACCTCGCCGGGACCCCTCAGAGCCAAATCAATATCGGCAAGTTTCGGCCCGCTAAAGATGGATTCTAGCGATTTGAGCCGCTGTATAGCCTGATCTTCTTCTTTTTGGGTAAACAAAAGACAATAGGACTGCTTTTCTCCCCTTCCCACACGTCCCCGTAATTGATGTAATTGTCCCAAACCAAAACGTTCAGCGTCTTCAATAACCATAACCGTCGCATTGGGAATATCAATTCCCACCTCAACGACAGGAGTGGCTACCAGAATGTCATGAGTCTTGTTCCGAAATTCTTCAAGCACCCGGGTTTTTTCCGGCGGCTTCATGCGTCCATGCAGTACTCCAACGCTGCGGCGCGGAAACTGCGCGGAAATTCGTTTTACCTCTTCGGTGACTGCTTTTACTGTTTCCAGCGACTCTGACTGTTCAATAAGCGGACAGATCAAAAATATCTGTCCTCCTGTCGTTGCCATTTCTTTTTCCATCCAGGCGTAGGCATCCTTTCGTTTTTGAGAAGGCACCACCCAGGTTTTGATAACCTGTCTGCCGCGGGGCATTTCCGACAGCACTGAAAGATCAAGCGATCCCAAAATGGTTTTTGCCATCGTCCGGGGAATGGGAGTTGCGGTCATGGTCAGAAAATGAGGCGTTTTCCCTTCCGGCCCTTTCCCCAACAAGACAGAACGCTGTTCTACGCCAAAGCGCTGTTGTTCGTCAATCACGACCAGCCCTAATTTTCGGAGGGTCACTGTTTTGGAGAGCAGCGCATGCGTGCCCACAAGTACCTGAGTTTTTTTCTGCATTATTTTTTTGGTACCGGTTACTAATCCCACCGATATGCCCAAGGGGCGCAACGCATCAGAAAGGGTGTTGTAGTGCTGTTCTGCCAAAATTTGCGTGGGCGCCATAAGGACAGCCTGAAATCCATTCGTGCAGCTTATATACATTGCGGCAGCGGCCACAATTGTTTTTCCTGCGCCTACGTCCCCTTCCAGAAGGCGGTTCATGGGCACTGTCTTTTGAAGATCTGCCAGAATTTCCTCAATGGAACGGGCCTGGTCAGTGGTTAAAGTAAACGGCAGCGACCGTACAAAATCCGTAACGTGCTGGCGGTTGATGGTAAACGGCATGGCGCGTTGTTTTTGTTCCCACATCCGTTTTTGGGTGTATGCGCGCAGATGAAGAAGAAATACTTCATCAAATGCGATTCTGCGTCTGGCCTCTGCGAGATCTTTTTGTGTTTGGGGAAAGTGTACTTCAGAAAGAGCGCGCGGGAGATCCATGAGTGTATGTGTGGTGCGCACAGCGGGAGGAAGGATGTCTTCCAGAGTGGGGACAACGGTTTTCAGTAAGAATGCTATTCTTCCCCGGAGCCATTTGGAGGATACACCGGCAGTTTCCGGATACACGGGAACAAGCCGGCCGGTGTGAAGGGAGGTATTCTGCGTGTCGGAGATAATTTCATATTCCGGCGCACTTAACACTTTTTTGTTGCCAAACCATCCGACTGTTCCGGACAGGTTTACCTGATCCCCTGCCTTCATAGCCTTTACGAGGTACGGTTGATTAAACCAAATGACCTGCAGCCTACCGCTCTTGTCAGCAACAGTGGCTTCCTGGATGTTTTTACCGGTTTTCGTAAAAAAATTACGGAAAACTTCTATCGTGGCCCGGAGGGTTACCGTTTGTCCCGGTTGAGCCTGCGCCACCGGGGTGATCTGAGAAAAGTCATTATAGCGAAACGGGACGTGGTACAAAAGATCGCGTACGGTTGTAATTTCCAGTTTCTTCAGCCGGGCAGCCATGGCGGGTCCGACGCGGGGAACGTATTGAACAGGAGTATCCAGGGTAATCGTCATAAGCCGCCTGCAAACAGCGGTATAAATGAAGATGCGACAAGCGCAAGCGTTGCGACTGCCACGATAATTTTCCAGAAGGTTTGGTGTTTTCTAAAAAAGTTCATACAAGTTTTAAGTATTTTTTCTTACCGACTTTTATTATATCACCTGGTGCTACAGTGATCATCTGCTTGGGATCCTCCGCAACAGTTTCATTGTATTCAACAGCCTTTTGTTCAATGAGTCGACGGGCCTCTGACTTGCTTCCGGCAAGGCCGGTATCCGTCAAAAAATCAATGAGAGCTCGTGTACCCGCAAGGGTTTTGGCAGGCAGGGTCGGTAAGCTTGCCTGTGTTAAGTTGCCTTGCTGACTTCTGAGTTCAAACTGGCGCTGCGCCTCCTGCGCTTCCGCTTCGCTATTCAGCTGTCGTGTGAGCTCAAGCGCGAGTTGTTTTTTGAAGGTCATCGGATTTTCGCCTTTGGCTATTTGTTTTTGTATATGTTCTATATCTTTTTCCGGCAGATCAGTGAGAAGCGTAAAACACGGTATGATGGCATCATCGCCCAGTGACATGATTTTTGCGAAGAAGTCTTTGGGAGTATCGGTAATACCGATGACGTTTCCTTCGGACTTGCCGATTTTTACCCCTTTTGCATCCGTCAACAGCGGCACGGTCATGACGAATTTTTCTTTCCCGAGCATTGCTTTGACGAGCGTCCGTCCCGCAAGCATATTAAATGTCTGATCCGTTCCTCCCAGCTCAAGATCTACTTCCATTGCCACCGAGTCGTATCCCTGAAGAAGCGGATACAAAAATTCCCGGAGGCTTAAGGTGGTGCCGCTTTTTAGCCGTTCCTGGTACAAGTCCCGCTCAAGCATTTGCTGGAGGGAAAAGTGTCCTGCAATGGTGAGGATATCTTTCAAATTTAGTTTGTTGAGCCAGTCGCCGTTGTATAAAATTTTAACCGGATTATCCCCCTCAAAGCGCACAATTTTTCCGGCCTGTTGTACATAGTCACGCGCATTTTCCCGGAGTTCTTCGTTGGTAAAAAACTTTTCCCGCGCTGTTTTTTTACCGGACGGATCCCCTGCCTGTCCGGTGCCATCGCCGATAAGAAAAATGACTTCATGGCCCAGGTCCTGAAATTGTCTCAGCTTGCGAAGGGCAACGGCGTGACCGATATGAAGTTGCGTGCCGGTCGGGTCAAAACCCTGATAGAGACGAAGTTTTTTTCCGCCGCGCAGTGCCTTTTCAAAGGCGTTGCGGTTGGGGTAAATGGTATCCACTCCCCGTGTCAAAAGTCGTTCAATTGCGTCCATACAATTCTTTCCTAACTATAGCATATCCACTGTTGCGCTCACTAATATATCAAGTGTGTCAAATACCCGCAGCGTTGATGTTTTTGGGCGCACCGTATCAAAATCAGTGCACGCAAGCAGCACATTGCGGATATTCTTTTGCTGAAAAAAAGTAAATGCGTGGGTAAGCGCTTTTCGTAAGTGTGAGCCGTTTTGTGTTGATACAAAATGATCCAGGCCCTGGTCTATCTTTTTTTGTAATACATCGGGCACACACACAAATGATATACGACTGGTCTGTTTATGAAATAAATTTTCCTTGATTGTCACGCGGCTTCCTAAGAGGCCGATTTCGGAAATATTTTTTTCGTTAAGGACATGTACCGTGGAAGCAATGATGCTGACAAACGGCACGGTTATAGCCGCACGAATAGCCTTCTCATGAACATGGAGCGTGTTGCAGGGTAAAACGATTATGTCTGCCCCCCTCTGCTCAAGGTCGCGTGCAGCTTCCTGCAAAAGCGGTACAAATGCGTCTAGATTTTTTCCATGAACCAGCGCATTTTCTTCCAGTGTTCTGGGCACAACAACGTGCCGCATAATGACATGCGTTCTTCTGCGGGCCAGAAGACGCAGGTAGAACTGCGCCGTTGCTTCCGGTCCGAATCCTCCGATGATACCTATGGTTTTCATAGTTGCCACAAAAAAACCCGCCTCTGGCGGGTTTGGTTGAAATAAAATTTTTTTAATGCATCACAACCGCTCCCACCATGGATGGGTTTGCATAATACCAAGCAGTCTGTGCCGTTTTCATATACTCTCTTTGCATATCTTAAGCCCCCAAGGGTAATTTGTCAAAGAAAGCCAGAATCCGTACAATAGGTATATGTTGGATTTGTACTGGGAGCGCCAGAAGCGACGCAGATTTCATCTTCCAAAAAACAGGCTTCAACTCTGGAGTACGATAGCAGTCGCCGCGTTTATCGGAGTGGTCGGCATGGTTTTGTTTGTCGGCTTTTTGTTTGCCTGGTATGCCAGGGATCTCCCCCGCCCGGATAAAGTACAACGAAGCGACGGACTTTCCACTGTCATTCTTGATAGAAACGGCGAAAACCTCTACGACATCTTTGAAGAAGAAAACAGAATTCCTTCTAAGTGGGAAGACATCCCCCAGGACCTCAAAGACGCGACGATTGCAGTTGAGGACAAAGACTTTTATAAGCACCAGGGGCTTTCCACCATTGGTATTGTGCGCGGTATGACGGCATGTGTCATCTTGCGTCGGTGCCAGGGAGGGTCGACGCTCACCCAGCAGCTGGTCAAAAACGTACTTCTTACCAATGAACGCACACTTCCCCGCAAGATTAAAGAAGCCGTTCTTGCGATTCAAATTGAGCGGAAGTACAGCAAGGATGAGATATTACTCATGTATCTTAATGAAGCGCCGTACGGGGGCACGGCGGTCGGCGTTGAGGCAGCGGCTCAGTATTATTTTGATAAACCCGTGCGCGAGCTGACGACCGTCGAGTCGGTTATTTTGGCAGGTTTGCCCCAGTCCCCCAGCCAATACAATCCATTTATCGGAGAAGAAAATGCATATGCTGTCCGTGCTCACCAAGTATTGCGCCGGATGCGCGAAGACGGATTCATCTCCGCCGATGAAGAAACACAGCTGAGAAAACAACTGGAATCAGTTCAATTTGCTACAGAAGACAGCGGACTTCGCGCTCCCCACTTTGTCGCATATGTCAAAGAGTTGTTGGTTGACAAATTCGGCGAAAAACTGGTCGATGCCGGTGGTTTACGTGTGACGACTACCCTGGATTGGAAGCTGCAGGAACAGGCGCAAAAAATCGTAAAAGAAGAGGTCGAAAAAGCAAAGAATCTTCGCGTAGGCAACGGCGCAGCGGTGGTTTTAGATCCCAAGAACGGCAATATACTCGCCATGGTGGGATCAAAAGATTATGCGGCGACGGATTCATCAGGATTGAAATACAACGTTGTGACACAGGGATTGCGACAGCCCGGAAGTACGATTAAGCCTATTTCGTACGCTGCAGCATTTAAAAAAGGTTATACGCCCGCCACGCTCCTCGTGGATGTAGAAACCAAATATCCGTCGGGTGATGCATCCAAGCCTGAATACAATCCTAAAAATTACGACGGCAAATACCGCGGCCCCATGCAACTGCGGTATGCGCTCGGCAACTCTATCAATACGATAGCGGTCAAAACTGCGGCGCTCGTAGGGACCAGGGAAATATTGGAAACTGCCTACAGCATGGGGATCCGGAGCCTTGAGCCTACGACAGCGACCTTAAACCGGGTTGGCTTGTCCCTGACGCTGGGCGGCGGTGAAGTGACGCTTCTTGATATCTCAAGCGCATTTGGAGTATTTGCCACAGGCGGCATGCGTCAGGATCCGGTGGCAATTCTGAAAGTAGAGGATTCCAAGGGGAAAGTAATTTTTGAAAACAAATCGCCTGCGGCACGCAGGGTGCTTCCTGAGGATGTTTCATTTCTTATTTCAAGTATTCTTTCAGACAATGATGCGCGCAAAGATGTGTTCGGCACCCGCTCGGCGTTAGTTGTTTCCGGCAAAACGGTGGCCGTCAAAACAGGTACGACAGATGATAAGAAAGACAATTGGGCCATTGGATATACACCGTATGTTGTTGNNGCGCTAGTTGTCTCCGGCAAAACAGTGGCCGTAAAAACGGGTACGACAGATGATAAGAAAGACAATTGGGCCATTGGATATACACCGTATGTTGTTGTGGGCACGTGGGTGGGCAACAACGATAATACGGAGATGCATCCGTCCCTGTCTTCAGGTGTCACAGGAGCTGCACCCATATGGAACAGGATTATGCAGGAGGCTACAAAAGGCCGCGCCGATGAAGCCTTTATCCGTCCCTCCTCTATTGTGGAGATGGAGATAGATGCGTATGGCGGCGGGCTTCCGGTAGACGGGCAGCCAAAACGCCGTGAATTTTTCATCAAGGGAACTGAGCCCACCGGCCCTGCTTCTATTTACCAGTCGCTGAAGATTTCCCGAAAGGACAGCAATAAACTTGCCAACGAGGTGGAGTCGGCAACGGGTGAATATGACCAGAAAAACTTTATTGTATTGAGAGAAAATGATCCGGTATCCACAGACGGAAGAAACCGCTGGCAGGAGGGCATCGATGCGTGGCTTGCGGGACAGGGCGATCCGAAATACCGTCCCCCCAGGGAAACCTATCAGAGCGATGCCATTGCACTCTCTATACAGGAACCTTCGGACAAAAGCCAGGTGAATACCAATAGCGTGAAGATAACTGCGGAAGCATTCACCACAACGGACTTTAAGAAGATGGAAGTATTTGTAGACGGCACGCTGGTGCTGGAAAAGTCAGATAAGCGTATATCCGAAACGATAAATATTTCAAACGGGCAGCGCACAATCCGTGTCAAGGCAACGGACAGAAATGACCGTTCGGCCGAGCATTCTGTGACGATCGGAGTAAATCAGCCATACGCCTCCCCTACTCCTTAAACCGCTTTGAGTTGTGCTCCCTGAGTTGCGGCGGCTTTGATAATCGCCTGTCTCGCCGGAGCAATATCCTGTGAGGTAAGATTTTGTGCAGGATCCTGAAACCACACGCGCACGGTTCGTGTATCTTCATAGATATCTTTAAGAGCGACGCGTGCGATACGGGGATGGGCGTCCGCAAGACGGGACAGAAGCGGCCCGACCGGTTTTTTTTCAGGGAGTATAAATGTGAAATCTTCAACAACCGGCGGGTGCATCGGGATGGGTTGGTACACGCGACGCGGATTGGCATGCTTTACCAGCTCATCTACATACAAGCTCACCATGGTGACTGG
>JRYC01000919.1_pt1 | contig 15591 bp, 12 predicted proteins | sample 235301 | NCBI WGS metagenome assembly JRYC01 (sample SAMN03074211, study PRJNA261470) | activated sludge metagenome | biome: Common Effluent Treatment Plant; feature: Wastewater; material: Activated sludge; isolation source: activated biomass of a common effluent treatment plant treating...
GCTTCAACGTCGAGATCATCCAGCGCACGCTGTGATGCTCCTTCAGGGGGGCAATTGAAGACCCCCGCACCCCGACCCTCTCCCCCGAGGGGAGAGGGAGAAGGGTTGCGAAGCTCGTGCTAGAGGCCGCACTTGAAAGTCGGGGGTCCAGGGGACAAGTCCCCTGGACTTCGCTCTCTCGATCGCCGAGGCGGCTCGCGAGGGCCGCCTCTTTCGCATCAGTAGAAGATCAGGATGCCGAGGCACACGGCGGCGGCGCCAGCGCGATAGATGTTGCGCTCGTTGACGAGCAGCCAGCGCGTCAGGCGGCGCGGCAGCTCGAATAGATAGCGGAGCGCGCGGCGCGGAAGCTCGAGCCACGAAACGCGGTGCAGCGCTCCGAGCGAAAGACCCGCTGCCACGCCGAACGCTGCCGAAGGCAGATGGAGCGAGGCCGCATCGACCTGTGCAAGCCCCGGCACAGCCGCCAGGATCGCCTGCAGGTCGACATGGTCCCAGCCGAGCCAGCCGGCCGCGCCGACCACGGTTGCAGCCCCGACCCAGGATCCCGTCTTCATATCGACATCTCCCTGTCACCAAGACGCGTGCTCAGGGCACCGGCGCCCCATATCTCGTCGCTTGCGTCCGAACCGCCGCGATGCGCGCTCGCTTCAGGATAGACCGCGCGTGTCACCATCGCGTTAACCATACCGCTGGCAAACTCGCACACGCATCGACGCTCGCGACGCATCGATCACACACAGTCATGGTTCGTTGACAAAAGTGATGCACTTGCGCGGGCGCCAGCTGCGAACCCCGTTGACAGGATTCCGAACCGAGCGCACACTTCGACTATCCCTTCGATAGGAGGTCTAAGAAAATGTCTCCGCCGGGTCGCTAAAGTGCCAAATGTACTGAAGATCTTCAAAGATCTTTAGTAATATTGGCAAAGTTTTGAAAAGCTGAAACTTACAACGTTTCTGAACGTCAATTGGTGCAGGATGCCTGTGTAGACTGGCACGCATAGTGCGTCGCCTGAATGACTTGGTGCAATACTTGGCTTGAGCACCGCCATTCAGCAGGCAAGCTTTCACTAGGTGAGGGAAAGAGCGTAAATCTCGACGGAGGTCGTTACCAGGCCAATAGGACGTTCAACGGCACAAACTCCCGATAGCTCCGACCAAACTTCGGGCACATGTTCTGATGCAGCCTCTTAGCGATGCAGCTGCGGTCCAGCGACAGAAGGTGCAGCCTCTAGTGTGTGGCGATCACACCTAGTACAGGACGCAGACCACTGTTCCGGCATGATGCACGAGCGGCGCGAGCACATGGGAATGGCCTAACGTCAAGACAACGGCCCATGACATACGATCCGGCAAGCCCGGGGGGTGTTGAGACGCCCCACCGGGCTTAGTCGTTTTGGGTCGTCGGGATGCTGATACTGCAGCGCTTGCAAGGTTGTGGGGATTGCGGCAGCGGGCTGGAATGGCTTTTTGAAGTTCACGTATTGCCACTGTTGCCGGGCTCGCTCATCAAGAGCTTTGGGCAACGCACATATGATACCGAAAGCAACGCGTATATGGGGCCTGCACCAACCGCTGGCTCAAACCTGCTCCTGCCTGCCCTGCGGCTTCAACATTTGATACCTGTTTTTATGTCGCCGGCAGCCGCAGCGATGGCTGAGAACCTGTCCAAAGTGCATTCGGTTCTCGGGCTTGGACAGCGAGCAGGGAACGATTGCTGGTCTTGAGTTTCTTTTTCACAGTACGGTTCCAATTTGCCTTGCGGCTGTTTCCGTTTGTCCGTTTTCTCTCGCCATGTATCTGGGTTGCGCCGATTGATGTTCATGTTCGTTGCTCACGGCGCTCGCTGGCCGCTCTCTACGCGGTCCCTCAACTGGTAAGCCCTATCTCTCGGGACATTCCGTGACCAAGAATCTAGATCTTCATCGTCCTTCGGATCGACTCAATTTGCAGTCCTGATGCTGGTGGCGGCAATGGCAATCCTTGATCGGTGGCGTTCTCGGTATTGTTCCGCGATTGGTGCCGCCGTCGCCTTGATTTGGTTTGAGATGTGCGCCGTGGATGTTGGACCGAAGACTATTTTCACCGTAGAGAAGCTTGTACTGCCTGCGACATTGCTCAACGCATTCGACCGAGTCACAGCTTATTTGATGCGAGGAACGCATTCCTTATTCGCGCGTCAAAGGCTGCATCCGCCCAACTCGGCCTCGCTTGCTTTGCTCACAGTATCATGTGCGCTTGTATTGGCTTTGGCACGTGTTGATCCGGTCATCGCGCAGACGCGAGCATTGCAGCCTTGGCCTACAGCCTCCGCGCGAGCCGAGACGCTCAGTCAGCGCATTGCGCCGCCACTGGGCTTTGCGCGCAAGTCGGTTCCTGCGGATAGTTTTGCCGCTTGGTTGCGATCACTTCCCATGAAGCCAACGGACGCGCCGGTGATGCTCTACACCGGCGTCAAAAAAGCACGTCAGGATGTTCATGCTGCCGTCATCGATATCGACGTGGAGAAGCGCGATCTGCAGCAGTGCGCGGATGCGGTGATGCGCCTGCGAGCGGAATGGCTATGGAGCATCGGTGCGAAGGATAGCATTGCGTTCAATTATACGGGTGGTGGCCGCGTGGCCTACACACGGTTTGCGTCAGGTGAGCGGCCGAACGAGGACGGCAAAAGATGGAGGCGCACGGCCCAAGCTGACCGAAGCTATGCAGGCTTCCGTCGCTACATGACGAATGTGTTCAGCTATGCTGGCACTTATTCGCTTGCGCGCGAACTGAGTTCGGTCCCGGATGGATCGATGCCGCGGATTGGCGATGTCATCATCAAAGGTGGGTTCCCCGGTCACGCCGTGCTCGTCATCGACATGATTGAGAATGCGCAAACCGGCGAGAAGCGCTTTTTGCTTGCGCAGAGCTATATGCCGGCACAGGACATCCACATACTAAAGAACCCGGCAGCCGCTGACGGCTCACCTTGGTACGCGGCTCCGATCGTGTGGCCGCTGGTTACACCGGAGTGGACGTTCGCATCCGGTAGCCTCAAGCGATGGCCCGATCGATGATGCAGGCTGCGGTTGATCGCCCAGCGCTCCAAATGCGCGACCGCAAAAAACCACCGCGATACCTTTTGTTCGGTATGCCGAACCTATGGAACTAGTTCAGGTTCGCCGCTTATCGTGCGCTTCAGCGTCCTTGAGCGTTTGCGCCAGCAATTCTTCGTCCTCGTCGTCGATATGGATGTCATCGTCATCCATCACGCCCGCATCAGGGTTGTTAAAAATTGCCATGTCGACTTTGCCTTCGGAACTGGCAACGATCGTTGTGACGACTGCATCGCCTGACACATTGACAGCGGTGCGCAACATATCCATCAACCGATCGACTCCGAGGATCAAAGCAATCCCCTCGATTGGCAATCCCACTTGGTCAAGCACCATCGTCAACATGACCAAGCCGACACCGGGCACACCGGCAGTGCCGATCGAGGCAAGCACCGCCATGAGTATAACAGTGACGTAGCCCGAAACTCCCAATGAAATTCCATAGACGTTGGCAAGAAAGACCGTCGCAACGCCCTGCATAATCGCTGTACCATCCATGTTGATCGTGGCACCGAGCGGAATGGTGAACGAGGCAACAGAATTGTTCACGCCGACGCGCTCAGTCACCGAGCGCAGAGTGACGGGAATTGTTGCGTTGGAACTCGCGGTCGAAAACGCAAACAGCGTTGCGGGACGGATCTTCTCGAGGAAAATCCTCGGCGACAAGCCCGTCAGAATCTTCAATATCAACATCAAAACGATAAACAGGTGAATGGCCAGCGCTGCCACCAGCGTCACGACATAGGCCAACACGGGAATAAACAGGTCAATACCTTGCTGCGCGAACGTGCGTGCGATGAGCGCGAATACACCGTACGGCGCGAAGTGCATGACGATCGTAACGACCTTCATCATGAGATCGTTCATGTATTCGCACGCACGAACGAAGCCTTCCGACTGCTTTCCCAGCATCAGCGCTGCGGTGCCGACGATAATCACGTAGAAGATGATCTGAAGCATTTCGCCATTTGCGAATGCTTGGATTGGGTTTGAAGGAACGATGTTTGCGAAAACGTCCCAAACCGACGGAGCCGCCTTACCCTTGATGCCGCTCGCGTCGACGCCCTCCATGGTGAACCCTGCGCCTGGTCCAATTAGGAGCGCCAGCGAAATGGCCGTGACAATGGCAATCGCAGTCGTTGAAATATAAAGCACGAACGCTTTGCCGCCGACGCGGCCAAGCACCGAGATGTCGCCAATGCCTACGACGCCGCACAGCAGCGAGAAAACGACGAGCGGAACCACCAGCATCTTGAGCGCATTCACAAACATTTTGCCGATCATCTGGAACAGACCGTCGACAATGTAGGTATCGATGAATGGCAAGCTGACGTGATTTAAAATCACCCCCAGCGCGAGGCCAGAAACCATGCCGATGATAATCTTGGCTGTGAGACCCATAGGGGCGCGGCGGGTCGGTGTGTCGCTCGACATTGGGCCGTTCTCCATCGGTCATTGCAACGAATGCCTGATGGCAGATTGACATGAGCCGTGCGGACCACCAATCCCGAAATTAGAATAGTTTACTGTTGCAAGCTCAACGCGCCGAGCGCCTCGCTCACAAACAGGCGGACCAGAAACGAACTGTCAGCTCGCCTCGGCCCGACTTAGCGACAAAGCCTCTGCAAATAAGTCGAGATCAGCGTCAACACCGCAGGATACGCGGATGCAGCGGTTCAACGGCGCGACACCCGGCATCCGTATGAACACATCTCGGGCAAGCACGCCATCGAGTATGTGGCGAGCGTAGGCACCATCGCGTTTACAATCGATGGCGACGAAGTTTGTGGCGGAGGGCAACGCGGCGAAGCCATTGGCATTTGCGATGTCGGCAATACGTGTTCGGGCACGGGCGATGCTCGCAACGGCCTGCTTCAGGTAGGCTTGGTCATCGAGCGCAGCCATAGCGCCAAGCTGACCGACGCGGTTCATACCGTAGTGATTGCGGACCTTCTCGAACTCGGCAATCAAGTTGGCGGGGCCGAAGCAGTAGCCCACGCGGGCTCCCGCCAATCCGTAGGCCTTGGAGAAGGTACGGTAGCGCAGCACGTTGGGGCGGGTTACGTTGACGGCCGGAAGCGTACCCGCGGGAGCGGTGTCACAGTAAGCTTCATCGAGGATCAGCAGCATGTCCTCAGGAACCTGATCCATCAGCCGCTGAATCTCATTGGAGGGCCACCACGACCCCATAGGGTTGTCGGGATTTGAAACGTAGAGGACACGCGCCTTCTCGCGCTTGGCGACATCGAGCAACGCTGCCAGATCCTCCTTGTCGTCGCGGTAAGGCACCTTGATGAGGCGTCCAGAATGCATCGCGACATGAAAGTTGAAGGTGGGATAGGCACCTTCGGAGGTGACAACGGATTCACCGGGTGAGAGCACCAAATGCAGTGTCAGTCCCAACAATCCGTCGATACCCTCACCGATCACTACGTTGTCAACGGCAAATCCCATGTACTGCGCGATGGCGGCGCGCAACTCATAGCTTTCAGGGTCGGCGTACATCCAATTCTCGGCAGCGGCCTTTTCCATTACGGCTATGGCCTTTGGCGAGGGTCCGAACACGCTCTCGTTGGCGCCAATCCGCGCCTTGAAATGATGACCCGACTTGCGCATGAGCGCTTCTGGTCCGACGAAAGGAACGGTCGGCGGAATGGCGCGGATACGTGCGTTGATCAGAGGGTGGGTCATGCATGCGGCGCCTCCAGCGCCAAGTCATCTGCGCCGCTTGGCGCGGGGTCTATTGGGAGGTTCCGGCCGATCCGGACGTGAGGCGGGGCAAATTGATCAGATCAGACCCAACTCGGCAAGCTCGCGCCGCAATTGCTCCGGCATCGCCGCAAGTCCGCGTCCACCTGAACCATCGAGGTCGGCTGGCGCATCCTCGGCCGTCAGATAGCGCCATCCCTGGAAGGCGCGTCGTGGAACCGGTCGAACTGGAACCAGTTTAGGATCGAGCAGCAGGAGGCAGCACGCTGAGCCATCCTCTTTCTTGCCTTGCTCCAAACCAATCAAGCGCTGGCGCACTTGGATCTGCCCTTTGATCACCCAATAGAGCGAACCGCCTTCGAGCAATTCATCCTGGCGCTTCGGCGTCTGGAACGTTGTATGAAAAAGCTTTGCTCTTTGGCTGATCTTGCGTGCTTCTGCAAGCCGCCCTGCCTGCCATTCGGCAAGGTCGTCGATCGAGACAGCGCCAACACAGAGCTTGACCAAGTGAAGCGTCATCGTCGTTCCGTTGCATGGGCGTGGCATCCGCCAAGCGGCCCCATTCGATTTACAATGTACGCAAATACAATTTACCCAAAACGGGAGTTTCAAATTTGCGCAAAACGGCCGTCAGATGAGTTGCGGCAAGATTTGAGGATCAGGGTAGCGGCTTGCACTGACCGCTATATTGGGCAAACACAGGCTGGCCCAACAGCCCAAGATGACGTGAATGCACAGCTGGATAGGTGCCGCGCGACGCGTCAAGCTCGTATATCGTCGTCAAATTGAGGAAGCCCTCATTGACGACTTCGAGAAAGTGATTGGCGTTTAGTGCACGGACGATACGCAAGGTTCCCGCGCCGTCACCTTCGCCGGTCAGCAAGCGGGCAGACTGGGCGTCCAGGTCGATGTCGGCTATTTCAAATGTGAGCGGTTGTGCGGGTTTAGAGGTGAATTCTCCAGCCTCGTAGGTGGTCGACGTTCCGCGATCGAAGGTGCAGGACAGCCTTTTGGCAATACCTTCTGCGGAAACCTCAAATGGCATCAGCATGGCGATCGCCGCTGCCACGGCCACAACTGACCCACCCGCCCTCGCACTTTTACCCACGTTCTATCCTCCAGAATTACACCGATCACGCCGCTGAACTCGTATTGAACTCTCTGATCGCTCGTTTCTCAAGATTTGGCAGCAACTTCGCAGTGCCGCCATATGCCACGCTCATAATTGCTGCCTGAACTGTGGATTGCCATGATTAGTCCCAATTGACCCCCTAGCAGAACAGGTTAAACCTCTCGCTGAGGTATGGCAGTGGAGGTATGGAAGCGTCCATTTCCGGCATAAGCGATGGAATGAGCCTGACTGGCGTGTTTCGTGGTTGGAGTGAACTGGCTGGCGCATCTGTCGCTTCGTGCGAAGTAGCTGGGCTCACAATGACACGGTCTTTTGCGGCACACGCTAGTGCAAGCAGCGTACATACTCTTCAAGCGGCAAGAAGTTATTCAATCCGCCCGGAAATACAGGTTTCCGCTCGAATGGCGGCAGGTAATGCAAGGCGGCATGATCAAAGTCACGGCAGAAAGAGCGCTTAGAGCGGCAAGGGTGGGGCTGGCTTATTCGGCTGGTGCTATGCGCCTCTCCTTGGTTGCCGCCACCGGATTGGCGCTCGTGTCGGTGGCGGATGCCCGTGCACAAGGGTTCAGCTGGCCGTGGGAATCGGAGGAGCGCCCCCGTCCTGTGCCACGCGAACCGGTTTACCGCGATAACCCGCCGAGGCAGGCGCCGGGGCCCTCGCAAGGGGCACCACCATCCGAAGGCCGCTGGAATCCGGATGTGTCGCAACAAAGCACAAGCAGCTCGATCTGTCTGAAACTCGAGCAGCGGCTGGTGCAGGAATCGCAGGGCGGCAACAAGGCGCGCGAGCAACTGCCCGAGATCGAGCGTGCCTTGCGTCAGGCGACTCGCGATTTGCGCAGGCAGGAACAGGAACTTGAGCGGGCNNGAACACGCGCAACTGTCGCAGCGCGGTGGATCAGGTCGACGAGACGAAGCGGCACATCGCAGAGCTGGAAGGCCGGCGCCAGGACATCGAATCGACCAGCGGCCGTTCCTACCAGGACGAAATCATTCGCGAGTTGGCGCGCAACAATTGCGGTTCGTCCTATCAGCAAGAAGCGCGGCGTCGCGATCGGGGTCCGTTGTCGGGCTTATGGCAGGATGAGGATTCGGGCGGCAGCGGCTACAATAATGGTTTCCGTGCGCTGCCGTTTGCCACCTATCGCACTGTATGTGTGCGGCTATGCGACGGCTATTATTTTCCCATCAGCTTCTCGACGCTGCCCAATCACTTCGAGCGTGATGCCGAGATGTGCCAATCGAAGTGTGCCGCTCCCGCGCAGCTTTACTACTATCAGAATCCCGGCGGGGCCGTCGACCAGATGGTCGCCTTCTCAAGCAACGAACAATACACAAAGTTGAAAACGGCGTTCCGCTACCGCAAGGAGTTTATCAACGGCTGCTCGTGCAAAGAAGCTGAGTATGTTCCGCAAACCCCGATGCCGGGCGGGAGCGGAAAGAAGGCCGATGCTACCGGTGGAGCAGTGGCTCCAACCACGGGCAGCACGCACCGTGCGCCACAAATCGGTGATGCGCACGATCCCTGGAGACCGCGCTGAGGCCGTAGCAGATACCGCCTTCAATCTGGAACGGCTGAATGTGATGAGCGCGTGAGCGTCCGATACGACTGTTGGTCAGGCACTATTCCGAAGTCGTTTGAGCGAGCGCTCACGACCGATCAACGGTAGCAACGTTTTCAATTCTGGGCCCGCCTCTCGACCGGTCAGTGCCAATCGCAACGGATGAAACAGCGCGCGGCCCTTGGCTCCCGTTTGCTGTTTAACGGCGCCCGTCCATGCTGACCAGGTGCTTTCATCCCACGGTTCGTTTGGCAACAACTCGGCGGCGCGCTCAAGAAATGCGCGATCTTCTATTGCGGGTTCAATCTCACCCGCGACGACGTTCCACCAGAGCTTGGTATCGCCGAGCTTTTCCAGATTGCCACGCACGGCCAGCCAGAATTCCTCGTCGCCACCGACACCCATTTCAGCGAGCCGCCCCGACACATCGGCATACTCCAGCATGTGTAACAGGCGCGAATTGAGCCCATCGAGTTCGGAGACATCGAAGCGTGCCGGCGATAGCGATATACGCGTGAAGTCGAGCGCATCGGCGAGCGGCGCCAGTGACGTGTATGGAGCGATTGCTTCAGACGTGCCGACAAGTGCAGCATGGCAAACGACGGCCATCGGTTCGTAGCCATTTGCGCGCAGCCCTTCGACGGACAAAGAATCGATGCGCTTGGAGAGCGCCTTGCCTTCACCATCGACGAGGAGCGAGTGATGACCGAAGGCCGGTGCTGTGGCGCCCAGCGCTTCGAAAATAGAGATCTGGACGCCGGTGTTGGTCACATGATCGCCACCGCGCACGATATGAGTGATACCGAAATCGATATCGTCGACGACGCTGGTGAACGTGTAGAGATACGTTCCGTCGGCCCGGATCAACACCGGATCGGACAGGGAGCCAAGATCCACAGTTTGATCGCCGCGGATGAGGTCGTTCCAAGAAACGATCGTCGGCAGCGGCTTGAGGTCGCTTGAGCCTTCGGTATTGGGCAGGCGAAAGCGCCAGTGCGGCTTGCGGCCTTCCGCGTCGAATGCGGAGAGTTCGGAGGGCGTGAGTTTCAACGCTGCGCGATCATAGATGGGTGGCAGACCGCGCGCCATCTGGCGCTTGCGGCGCCGATCCAGTTCATCCTCGCTATCAAAACAGGGATAAAGAGCGACTGACGCCTTCAGGGACGCGGCAACCTCATCATAGAGCTCTAGCCTGTCTGACTGGCGCGCATGCCAATCGGTGGTCAGACCTAGCCAATCAAGATCGCGATGGATGCCTTGAGCGAAGGCCTCCGTCGAGCGCTCGGTGTCAGTGTCGTCGAGACGCAGGAGAAAGCGGCCGCCCGTCTTTACCGCGTAAAGGTAATTGAGAACGGCGGTGCGAATGTTGCCGATGTGAAGCCGCCCCGTCGGGCTTGGCGCAAAGCGGACCGCGACGTTCATTATGCCACCTCGCCACCGTCCGCACGCGGCGCGACGGTCTTGGGCACGTTTTGGGCGTGCGTTGTAGATTCAGTCCGTCCGCTCCCGGCTGCGATGTTTTCGCGGAAGCGGTTGGTGATGGGATAGCGGCGATCACGGCCGAAGTTCCGCGACGAGATCTTGACGCCCGGTGCTGCCTGGCGGCGCTTGTACTCGGAGATGTAGAGCAAGCGCTCCACCTTCTTCACCGTGTCGGGGGCATGACCGCGCGCAATGATGTCGGGAACCCTCATTTCACGCTCGACGAGGCACGCGAGAATATCATCGAGTGCATCATATGGCGGCAGGCTGTCCTGGTCGGTCTGGTTCTCGCGCAGTTCCGCAGTCGGCGCCTTCGTCAAAATATTTTCGGGAATGACGATGCCGCCTGGGCCTTTCGCATGCGGTGGGCGATGGGCATTGCGCCAGCGCGACAGCCGATAAACCTCGGTCTTGTAGAGATCCTTGATGGGATTAAAGCCGCCGTTCATATCGCCATAGAGCGTTGCGTAGCCTACCGACATTTCAGATTTGTTGCCGGTGGTGAGCACCATGCCGCCGAACTTATTGGAAATTGCCATGATGATGGTGCCGCGCGTGCGGCTTTGCAGGTTCTCTTCGGTGATGTCTGCGTTGGTACCCTCAAATAGTCCGGCGAGCGCTTGCTCGAAACCTTCGACAGGTGCGTTAATCGGAACGACATCATAGCGGATGCCGAGTGCGTTGGCGCAATCGGCTGCATCCTTGAGTGAAGCATCCGACGTATAGCGGTACGGCAGCATGACGGCATGGACGCGCCCAGGTCCCAGCGCATCGACTGCAAGTGCTGCAACAATAGCTGAATCGATGCCCCCCGACAGTCCCAGCACAACGCCGGGAAAGCCGTTCTTCTCGACGTAATCATGCAGTCCGAGCACGCAAGCTGCGTAAGCCGCCGCATCGCCTTCAACGAGTGGTGCGACGGGACCCTTCGCACACGACCATGCGCCATCGACCTTCTGCCATTCGGTGACAACGAGTTCCTCGGTCCATTGGGGTAATTGCAGAACCAGGCGGCAATCTGAATCGAGTGCGAACGATCCGCCGTCAAAAACCAATTCGTCCTGCCCACCAACCTGATTGACATAGATCAGCGGCAAATCGGTCTCGGTGACACGTTCGACGGCGATGTTCAAGCGCACATCCGGCTTCTTCCAATCGAAGGGCGAGCCGTTGGGCACGATGAGCAATTCAGCGCCGCATTCCGCGAGGCATTCGGTGACTTCGTCAGTCCAGATGTCCTCGCAAATGGGCACGCCGATCTTGACGCCGCGAAAGGCTATGGGCCCGGGTAGCGGGCCGGTTGCAAAGACACGCTTCTCGTCGAATACGCCGTAGTTGGGCAGATCCACCTTATAGCGAACCGCTGCGACCTCCCCCTTCTCCAACAACACGACAGCATTATAGACCTTGCTGTCTTCGACCCAGATGGTGCCCAGTAGTACGCCGGGCCCATCGTCATCGAACTCTTTGGCAAGAGCCATAACGCGCGAGCGCGCAGCATCCTGAAAGGCAGGTTTCAGGACCAAGTCTTCGGGTGGATAGCCGGTGATGAAGAGTTCTGGAAAAACGATGAGATCGGCACCCTCGCGCGCGGCCTTCGCGCGGGCGGCAACAACCTTCACGGCGTTGCCGTCGATATCGCCGACGGTGGGGTTGAGCTGGGCTGCTGCGATTTTCATTAGGCGGGATGATCCTGCGGCACAGACGGAGTGCATCTGCGGGACACTTGGCCCCTAACACACTCGAATGTTGGCGATCACCTGCCCAAGCCGCAAGTGACAGCGTTGGTGCATAGCTTGGGCCAACATCGGTGGAAAATCGATCCGCCGATGCAGCCCCAAGCCTGACAGGCAATCACGCTGTCGCCGAGGCCACCATTGGCTCAGCGCGCGCGTCTCTCTCCGCCTTCACTCGTTCCGCCACGAGGAACGCGAGTTCCAGCGACTGATCCGCATTGAGGCGCGGATCGCAGTGTGTGTGGTAGCGATCGGACAAGTCCGTCTCGCTGATCGCGACAGCGCCGCCCGTGCACTCGGTTACGTCCTGGCAGGACATCTCGACATGGATGCCACCGGCATGTGCGTTCTCGGCACGCAGCACCTCGAAGAAGGCATCGACCTCCTTCAAGATGCGGTCGAAGGGCCGCGTCTTGTAGCCGGTCATCGCCGAAATCGTATTGCCGTGCATTGGATCGCATGACCAGACTGGCAGGCGACCCGCCTTTTGCACAGCGCGCACCAGCTTCGGCAGATGCGCTCCGACTTTTTCGGCGCCGAAACGACAAATAAGCGTGAGGCGTCCGGGCTCGTTCATGGGATCGAGAATATCCATCAACTTCAAGAGACCGTCAGGCTCGATCGAGGGGCCACACTTGAGGCCGATCGGGTTCTTCACGCCGCGCGCATATTCAATGTGAGCGTGATCGGGCTGGCGTGTACGATCGCCGATCCACAACATGTGACCGGACGTGGCGTAATAATCGCCGCTGGTGGAATCCAGCCGCGTCATGGCCTGCTCGTAACCTAACAGCAGCGCCTCATGCGAGGTATAGAAGCGCGTGGTGCGGAGTTGCGAGGTGTTGTCCGACGTGATCCCGCACGAACGCATGAAGTTCAGCGTCTCGGTGATGCGATCAGCAAGCTCCTGATAGCGATGGCCCTGGGGACTATCCTTGACGAAGCCGAGGTTCCACTGATGCACGCGCTCAAGGTCAGCGTAACCGCCGCTGGCGAAAGCGCGGATCAGATTGAGCGTGGCTGCCGATTGGCGATAGGCCTGGAGCTGGCGAATTGGATCTGGAATGCGCGCATCCACTTCGAACTCCGAACCGTTGATGATGTCACCACGGTAGCTCGGAAGCTCAATCACGCCCTTCTTTTCCGTCGGAGAAGACCGCGGCTTGGCGAACTGGCCGGCGATGCGGCCGACCTTCACCACGGGCGAGCCGCCGGCATAGGTAAGCACCACCGCCATCTGCAGGAAGACGCGGAAGAAATCGCGGATGTTGTCGGCGCGGTGCTCAGCGAAGCTCTCGGCGCAATCCCCACCTTGCAAGAGGAATCCGCGACCCTGGGCTACTTCACCCAGCGTCCTTTTCAACTCGCGCGCCTCGCCGGCGAAAACCAGCGGCGGGAACGTTGCAAGCTTGGATTCCACGTCCTTCAGAACTTCAAGATCGGGGTAGTCTGGCACCTGGACGATCGGTTTCGAACGCCAGCTGTCGGGGGACCAAGGTGCCGCCATGGCTTCACTCTCCTAAAACGAATGGAACGGTGTCCTGCTCGGGTTTTCATGCCCGCGAAGGAACCGCCCAGAAGCTTTCTCGCTCGGCAATTATGCCATTCGAGCGGCCTTATAGGCCATACCTTGGCGGGTTGCCAGCCTTCCAGGGCCATTCACCGGCCAAAGATGACTGATCCATGCCACTTGGATCCCCTTTAAGCGCCCTGTGCGGACCTCGGATTGACCAGGGTCATCGCAAGGCGCCAAACCAGCCGCTGATCTGGTCTGCCAATCGATTCTTGAGACTTTTTTGGCTGACGCACCCGCTTCGGGTATGGCAGCCTCGTAGAGGTTAGATAGTGAGCTGGCAACGCGAATGAAACCACCCTCCTTCACCTTCGGTATCGAGGAGGAATATCACCTCGTCGACCTCAACACGCGGGATCTGGCGGCGGCTCCCGCTGACCTGATGGCGGCGTGCGAGGAGGACCTTGGTAAACAGGTCGCTCCCGAGTTCTTCCGTAGCCAGATCGAAATTGGCACCCGCCCCTGCTCGTCCTTTGCGCAGGCCCGCGACGAGCTCTCACATCTGCGCGCCACGATTGCCCGCAGGGCGGCGGAATTCGGCCTTGCGCCGATTGCGTCGTCGACCCACCCGTTTGCCCGCAAAGCACGGTTGGAGACCACTCCCAAGGAGCGCTATTTGGCGCTGGCGCGCGATTTCGGGGGCATCGGCAGGCGGCTGTCAATTTGCGGCATGCATGTGCATGTGGCGATCGAGAATGCCGATGAACGCGTCGATCTGATGAATCAGGTCAGATATTTCCTGCCGCACCTGCTGATGTTGTCGACGTCATCCCCGTTCTGGGAGGGTGAGGATACTGGGCTTAAAAGTTACCGGCTGTCGATTTTTCACGAACTGCCGCGCACTGGCCTGCCACAGCACTTTGAGAGTTTCGCCGAGTACCAGCGCACCATTGATGTTCTGGTGCGGGCGCGCGTCATCGAGGATGCAACCAAGGTGTGGTGGGATTTGCGCCCGTCGGCGCGCTTTCCAACGCTGGAAATGCGCGTCACTGACGTGTGCCCTCGCATGGAAGATGCTCTGACAATAGCGGCGCTCTATGTTTGCGTGGCACGCATGCTGTATCGAATCATGGGGCAAAATCAGCGTTGGCGCCGCTATCCCGCATTCCTCATCGAAGAAAACCGTTGGCGCGCCCAGCGCTACGGCGTCGATGACAAACTGTTCGATTTTGGCAAGGGAACGCTTGTTCCCTTCGCGGATCTGATTGAGGAACTGATACAGCTTATCACTGAGGATGCCACCTCTGTCGGTTGCCTTGCTGAAATCCAACGCGCCCGCTCAATCGTTGCCAATGGAACGGGCGCTGACCGGCAGCTCAACTCGCTGGAAGAACAGATCGGGCGCGGCGTTGATCGCGATCAAGCGATGAAGGGTGTCGTCGATATGCTGATCAAGGAAACTGTTGCCGGACTGTAGTGGCGTAGCACTGCCTATCGGCGTTGCATTTCAGTCTCGATGGTGATGCGGATCTCGTCAGATACGAGCGGGATCGAGCGCATCACGTTGAACTCGCTGCGCAGGATCTGCGTGCGCGCCGAGAAGCCGGAGGCGTAGACACCCGCGTAGGTCGGGTTGACCTTCGATAGCGGATGCTCGCCCGAGAAATTCCACACCACCGACAGCGTCGCCGGCTTGGTGACGCCGTTGAACGTCAGATTGCCGGTGACATTCGCGGTGCGCGCCGTCGTCACCACCACTTCGCTGCTCTTGAAGGTGATGTCGGGATGCTCGGCGGCGTTGATGTAGTCCGGCTTCCTCAGCAGCACGTCGTCGAGCTCCGGGATACCCGTACCGAGGCTCGCCAGCGGAATGCGCACGTCGACCGTGCTCGCCTCGGGCTTCTCCGCGTCGAACACCACCGTGCCGGTGACGCCGTGAAACCGGCCGGACTGCCGCGACAGGCCGAGATGGTCCCAGCTGAAGCGCACCTCGGTATGATCCTTGTCGAAACCGTAGGTTTCAGGCGCCGCGCGCGCGACATCGGACGCGAGCAGCGCGACCGACGCAAGAGCTGCGGCAATTCCGGCCCGAAACGCGATCATCATCATCTGCTCCTCGTCGTTGGCGGTCGTCCACCTCGCGGCGCAACCGTGGCACAGTCGTGACGGCGCGTCACCCGTCCACAGTGATCCGTCGCGGCATTCTCAGAGCCCGGCCGACATGCCGCCGTCGACCATCAGCTCGGCCCCCGTGACGAATGCCGAGTCGTCGCTGGCGAAGAACAGCACGGCGCGCGCGATGTCCTCGCCGGTGCCGAAGCGGCGCATCGGCGTCTGCTCGATCAGCGCCTTGCGGA
>JRYC01003644.1_pt1 | contig 15546 bp, 11 predicted proteins | sample 235301 | NCBI WGS metagenome assembly JRYC01 (sample SAMN03074211, study PRJNA261470) | activated sludge metagenome | biome: Common Effluent Treatment Plant; feature: Wastewater; material: Activated sludge; isolation source: activated biomass of a common effluent treatment plant treating...
TTACGCTGATTTGCGCACCATGTCGTGCAGCAAGAGCGCGAGCTTCTGCTTCAAGCTCTTCAGGGCCCAGATCCGATGCTGGCGTATTGATGAGATCGCGCCCGAGCCAAATACCATCGATGATATCGAGAACCGCTTTGCGATCAGCACCGGCAGGCATCGTTAGGCGCGCGATATCGGCCGGCGGCGCGCTCGACTTATAGCGGCGATAGCGATAGGCGCCCAGCCCCCAGGCAATTGCCGCCAGATCAGGATCGATTTTTTCCGCGCTCAGCGCATAAACGCCAGCCGGTGCTGACGCAGCGACTTGCCCGACAAGCAGTTCGGATGGTCCGCACGGGTCACCAGCATTACCATTACCGGTGCCGAGCACCACACCCGCGAGATTGCCCTCCGCGCCAGGCAAAAGGGTCTGTTTGCGGGCAGAGGCGTATTCGTTCCCCAGTGCTTGAATCCAACGCTGCTGTTCTGGAGTTAACTGCGCGATGTCCGCAGAGTTCTCACCAGATCGAATGAGATGTATATGCCGCGCCGACCCGTCGCCTTCTCCGGCGAAAACATCCTCTGCCTTTGGCCTTGCCGATACGGTGTCGGTCGCCATGCGAATTTACCTCCAGCTGATCAAATTGCGCACCAATTGGGGCGNNACCACATTGGAGCTAGGGGCGCCTCCATGTCCTTGTTTGAGCGAAGGCATTCGCGCGGCAAGCAGAGCGGCCCGCACCGCCAATCCGGTATATGAGGTTCTTGCCCGATTGGGCATCACTGAAACGATGTCCGGCAACCCTAAGCAACCCACACGAAGTCCACACAATCCGCTGAATTAATTAAATTATTTCTAGATTGCCCAACCCGCCCATAGCGGGGGCCAATTCAGTTTGGCGTGCACATTCCGCCAGCTGCGCCTGGAGTTGGGTGCGAACGCCGGTGAGGCCGCAGCGCATGTGCGAGGCTGCTGCCCAATCGTGTTGCACCTCGCACGCAAACACAAAGTGCTTAAGTCAAGTTTTAAGCCTTTGTTGACCGCTGTCCCAGAAACTGACGTCAACGCAACAAGCGATTCGCAATTGCAATCGCCACCAAAGGGAATTGCCATGCCCTTCAACGCAGCGGTCCTGGACATGCATAAACTGTTTCGGCGTTCTGCCATGGGGACGTTGGGCGCTATAGCGCTCGCATTGGGCGGCTGCTCGGGTTCTGGCTCCGATCTCACGGCAGAACTGCTCGGTAGTCCGGAGAAGCCAAAGCCGGCCGCGACCGAGCTTGCTGGCGAACCGCAATCTGAATTGGAAAAAGCGACACAATACTGGGGCGAGAAGTTCGCCAAGTCGCCAACTAACCTGGAATACGCTCTCAATTACGCACGCAACTTGAAGGCCATGGGGCGCAAGCGTGAAGCACTGGCGGCATTGCAGCATGCGTCTAGCCATCACGCACAAAACCGCGAATTCGCCGGTGAATACGGCCGCCTTGCTTTGGATCTCGGACAGGTTCAGACGGCCAAGAAGGTGCTCGCCTTCGCCNNTTCGGCGCGCGGCACCGTGATGGCCAAGGAAGGCGAGACCAAGGAAGCTATCCGGATGTTTGAGCGCGCGCTTGTTCTGTCCAACCGCAATCCCTCCGTGGTGAACAACCTCGCGATGGCCTACGCTCTTGACGGGCGTGCAGGCGAAAGTGAGCGCTATCTCCGCGAGGCGGCAGCTAAGGGCGAATCCGACAAGGTTCAAAAGAACCTCGCGCTCGTACTCGGACTGCAAGGCAAGTATGACGAGGCCCAGGTCGTCGGCAGTCGCGTTCTGGATCAAACCACCGTGGCCGAAGACACCAGTCTCGTTCGCAAAGTCGTCGGGCTTGCGCCACAGCCCTACAATCCGACAGCCAATCCGATGGCCAATTCGACGCAAATTGCTGACCGGGCCGCCGCGCAGCCAGCCGTACAGCGGACAGCTGCAAAGCCTGCCCCTGCACTGCGCCAAACCGCACAGCCGACATCCAGCGATGCGTGGGCGCCAAAAGTTGCGAATTCTACAGACTGAGCCAAACCATTGGCCATCTAGAGCGGCATCAACGCCCAGCCGTCTTGAACAACACACGGCTGCCGGTTTGAAAATGACCGGCGGCCGTAGCTTTTCTCTGCCTCTTGGGTGATGCCGTTTCGGATATGTCTGATTGACGCTTGGTCGAGTGGTGATGCTTGTCAAACACTCGCGATCGTCATTCCCGATCGCCGGCCGCCGATAAAATCGATTCGAAATCGATCTTGGAAACCTCGATTACCGCCTGGGTTCGCGAAGCAACGTTCAACTTCCGCAGAATTTCTGAGACGTGAGCCTTCACCGTCGTCTCGCCGACGCTAAGTTCGTAGGCAATCTGCTTGTTGAGCTTGCCCTGCCGCAGCATCTTCAGTACCCGAAGCTGCTGTGGTGTCAGTGATGCCAGCCGCTGCGCCAGATCGGATGTCGAAACGATCGCCTGTGGCGGCTTATAGCTCGCAGGCAGGTAAACGTTGCCCGACATCACTTCGTTAATTGCAGTCGCAAGCTCTGCGCGACGAACTGACTTCGAGATGAAGCCGGAGGCACCATAGCTAATTGCCTCGTAGATGATGCGCGGATCCTCCAATGCCGAGCAGATGACGACTGGCAGCTTCGGATAGAACGTGCGCAATTCCAAAAGTCCGTCAAAGCCGGTTGTATCGGGCATCGACAGATCAAGCAGCACGAGGTCGAACGAACCCCGTTCACCGATCAGATTCCGAGCCTCGGCAATCGACGAGGCCTCGGTGATGCTCGCATTCGGATAAGCTGAACTCAAAGAGAGACGAAGCGCCTCCAGAAAAAGAGGATGGTCGTCAACAACGAGAAAACTAGCCGGCACGGCGGTCGCCTCCCAGGCAACGAAGTGGAATTCATTATCCACTGACATGGCTTTCTCGCAATTTTCCAAAGCCTGGCGGCCATGGCAAGGCCAACTATGCCTGGCAGGCTAGAAGTTGAGACAATTATATTAAAAAAGGGCGAGCGGTGCGGCCGCTCGCCCTCTTTCCTCGACCCGCGGTGCCATTCAGGGCGCAGGCCAATCAGTTCTGAGCGGTCCGCTTGGCCAGCTTGAAGGTCCAGACCATGCCGCCCTGATTGAGGTTGGCAATCGTCTTGGCAACTTCGCCACCCCAGAGCGGAACAGCACCACCCCAGCCCGATACGACCGAGACGTACTGCTCGCCGTCCTGCTCCCACGTGATGGGCGAGCCGACGATGCCGGAGCCGGTGTTGAACGACCACAGCTCTTTGCCCGTAGCGTCATCCATGGCCTTCAAGTCGCCTTCGGGCGTGCCAAAGAACACGAGACCACCGCCGGTCGTCAGAATGCCACCCCACAGCGGAGCCTTGTTCTTGTATTCCCACTTGACGTTGCCGTTGGCCGGATCGATGGCCTTCAGCGAGCCGATGTGGTCATCGAAGATCGGCTTGATGGTGAAGCCAGCGCCAAGATAGGCCGCGCCCTTCTTGTAGGTGACCGGCTCGTTCCAGATATCCATGCCCCACTCGTTGGACGGGATGTAGAACAGCTTGGTGTCTTTGGAGTACGCGATCGGCATCCAGTTCTTGCCGCCAAGGAAGCTCGGCACGGCAAACACTGATTCGCCCTTCTTACCGTCCTTGGATTTAGATGGGTTGCCTGGGCGGTTATCCGGCACGTAGATCGGGCGGCCATCCTTATCGAGACCTTTCGCCCAGCTGATGTTCTTCACAAACGGATAGCCACCAATGAACTTACCGTTCTCGCGATTGAGAACATAGAAGTAGCCATTGCGGTCGGCAGTAGCAGCAGCCTTCGTGCCATTGAGATCGAAGGAGACGACTTCGTTTACGCCATCGAAGTCCCATCCGTCATTTGGTGTCGTCTGGAAGTGCCACTTGATCTCACCGGTCTCAGGATCGAGCGCCAGACGCGAGCAAGAGTAGAGGTTATCGCCCGGACGCATATGGCTGTTCCACGGGGCGGGGTTACCGGTGCCGATGAAGATCAGGTTCGTTTCAGGATCGTAGGTGCCACCAAGCCACGTTGCACCACCGCCGGTCTGCCACAAATCTCCCGGCCACGTGGCGTTCTTCTTGCCAGTCATGGTCGAATCTTTGCCATTCAGCATGCCCATATGACCCTCGATGGTCGGGCGTGACCAAACGAGATCACCAGTATCGGCCTTACGTGCCTCGACACGGCCGGCGATGCCGAACTCACCACCCGACACACCCGTAACGATGATGGGACCATGCGCCTTGGAAGGCACGATGAGCGGAGCTGCAGTGTAGGAATACCCAGCTTTGAAATCGTCGATCTTCTTAGACCAAACAACCTTACCGGTCTTGGCGTCGAGCGCGACGAGCTTCGCGTCCAGCGTACCGAAGTAGACCTTGTCACCGAGAATGGCAGCGCCGCGGTTGATCACGTCGCAGCACGGCAGAATGCCCTCTGGCAAACGAGCATCATATTGCCAAATCTCGCGGCCGGTCTTGGTGTCGATGGCCCACATGCGGCTATAGGAGCCGGTAACGTACATGACGCCGTCCTTGACGAGAGGCTGGCTCTCCTGACCGCGCATCTTCTCGCCACCAAACGACATCGCCCATGCGGGAACAAGCGCCGCAACGTTGTCTTTGTTGATCGTCTTGATCGGGCTGTAGCGCTGGCCCTGCGGACCAAGGCCGTTGCTGACAACGTCTCCCGCCGTTTCAGCATCCTTGACGACGTCGTCAATCGTTACGTCAGCGAGCGATGGCTGCGCCAACGTCAGCGACATCGCGATTGCACTCGCGGTCGCAAACCATTTCCAGGTCTTCATTCGGCAATTCCCTTGGTTGTTTTCCTGGCTGCTTCCCCTTTGACGGGCTCTCGGCGGCACAATGGAAGTCGGGCCGGTTGCGACGTTATCGCAGGGACCATTTCGGTCTTATTGCCAAATAGTACAAACTTGCGATTTGAAACCGCTTTTTGAGCATTTTCACTCAGCTACAAAAGTACAAATGTGCGAAATAGAAGCGCAATAAATTACGACTTTTGAACCACAAACAATCCAGCAAATAACATACAAATTTTGATCGCAAATAATTTCCCTTTACGCGATCGATCCGTCAGCCTTTTTGGTCGACGCGCGGCCACTGCCCCGCTTCGAGCTGAGGAAAGAAATGCATGACAGAACGCTCATATTCGTACCGCGCAAGAGCGATCCTATTAGCCCAATCGGGCAGTGGCTCTTCCATTGCTTCATTTATCGTCAAGCCGCGATCGAACGCTGAACGAATTGTTTCCTCGACCATCGATAGCCAATCGCGCGTTTGATTAAATCCGCGTGGCGCGCTTTCGACCGGACCGTGGCCGGGCACTATCTGTGTTGCCTTGATGGATGCCAGCGTATCAAGACTTTCGCGCCAGCGGCCAAGATCCGCGTGAGGTGTCGTTGGTGCGCGATCCAGAAATACGAGATCTCCAGCAACAAGTATGCCCGACGCTTCTTCGACTATCGCCAGATCGGACGGCGTATGACCACCTAACGACTTTAATGCGAAGCGGCGGCCACCGATTTCCTCGACGCTATCACCGACAGCCTTGCCGGGAAGCACCAATTCAGTACCGCGCATCCAGTCGCCCGCTGCAAAATACATCGCAGAAGCGAAATCCTCGCCGAGCGATCTCAACCCATCAATGACGCCTTGAGGCGCTGCAATCACCCCGGCATCGAAGGCTTGATTGCCAAAGACGTGATCGGGATGAAAATGTGTGAGATACACACGCACAACCGGCTTGCCGGTCAATTCACGCACACAAGCCTCAAGTGCTGCGCCATAACGCTTCGACGGCCCCGTATCGACGATGACTGCGCCTTCGCGCGTGTCGAAGATCGTAATATTTGCAATTGCGCCGCCGTTAGAACGATCTATCGGCTCAGGCACGCCATAGAGCACCCACACGCCTTCTCCAAGAACCACCGGTACCAACGGATAGGTCAACGGCGCCGCCGCGGCAATATCGAACGCACCTGCAATCAGCGGCATGGCAGCAATACCAGCAAGCCGCATTAACGCCGCGCGTCGTGAAACATCGACCTGCTCGCAAGGTAAATGCGCACCCCCATCAAACATCATGGACTGCAATGGGCGCTTGCCACCTGCTCGCCGCATCACTCAACGATCCTTCATTTCGGTTGGTGTCTTGATTTCGCTCTGGCGCCAGGACGCGGCAAGCACTGATCGATACGGCTCGCCATGATTGTCTCTCCCCAAGATGGTCAAACCTTTATCTCCCAATGGTAAGCGCAGAAGAACCGTTAGCGTTGGGTCTTCGCTCACGGGCTCGCGCAGTTCGAGCGTGGCCAGTTGCTCGCCTGCATCGGACCGAAAATCGAGGTGCTCGATGAAGTATGAAGGTATGTTGTCGCGGGACAGACCTGTGTCCATCGGATGGCGCACGCGAAAGCGCACACGCACCGCGCCGTCCAATTCACGATAAAGCTTGCCTTGCGCGTGGCCAACGGTGTCAGACCAATCATCATCCTTGCGTGCCATCGCAGGTGCCGAGCAGCCGCCGCCCGCAGCATCAAGGAATATGCTGCCAACATGCCATACACCATCCGCCGTCTGGGCCGCAGCACGTACTGGCGTCCCCTGCTCAACCTTCATGCGCAATGCGATGAAGGGCGCAGCTTTGGCGACTCCAAGCGTTGCGACATGCTGAATCGGATTGAGATCTGCAAACACCACAAGCTTTTTTACGCCCGCCACCGCGCGCGCGTCCGCTGTCACTGGAACTTGTGCCTGATTTTCGACAATGCGCGGCACAGATACCTTCACGCGATCGTCGAACACCACAGGATCATTGCCGAAGAATTGCTCCTTCATTTCAGTCCACATGATCGACTGCAGTGGATCGTCGCCGGGGGCAGCTCGGGCATCATCACACCATGCAAGCACCATCGCCAAAAGTGAGATTGCAATCAGTGCCAAACGCTGAAAAACATTCGTCGCGTAGGCGCCTACAAAGCACTTCCCGGATCTCGAAAAGGTGTTCATTCGCCAATCGCCTTAACTTTAATCCGCCAATAGTTCCGCCGAACTATCTGTAGCACCGAGCTCGGCGATGCGCTTTCACCCCGAACCCAACAATTTTAAACAAATGAGCATTCACGGAACCTGCGGAGCAACACGAGTGACGCCGTAGCTAGCAAAAATTCTTGCAAGTTCGCCCGTTTCCTCCAATTCACGCAGCGCTTTACCGACGGCATATCCGGTATCGCGGCTATCCTGCTTGACTGCCGTGCCTATCGTCCACGCCATCCGCAAATCCGTGTCGAACGGAGGCTCTGAGATTACCACCTGTTCACGCTTGCCACCCAACAATGCTTCAATCTCAGAGCGTGGGCCAAGAATGCCGGCCGTTTCACGAGCCAAGAAGCTATCCATCGCATACTTCATTTTTCGGTATGGATTGATGTTCGTCTTGTAGGCCTCGTCATCGGCAAACATCGCGTAGTAGTGGGCAACGCTTGCAAACTGCACGGCGAGTTTTGCGTTGCTGAACGCCTTCAATCCGGCTGACGGATCGACCATATCGGCATGAACGGCAAGCACGACTTGCTCGTGATGATAGGCGTTCGATATTCCGACCAGATTGTTGCGCGCGATGAACTCTTTCTCCATCGGCACATGCATCATGAAATCGCCCACGTGGCCGCCTGTGCGCGGGCCCTGCCAGATATTGGAGCGCAGGTCATCATCGACCTCCTCGCCCGCAATACGCGCAATAATTTCAGGCTTCAGCCCCATCTTCGCAGCTATGGCGCGCGCGATGTCAGCGTCGATGCCTTTAACCGTGCCATCATCTTCAGTCCACGAAAACGGAGAAAAATCGTCGTAGACGATGACGCGCAGTACACCGCTTTCCATCACGTCGTCGAGCGGACGCGCTGCTGCGGCTTCTGGACTACATAAAATAAAACCGAACAACAGCACACATGAAGCGATAATGGGAACGAGGCCCGCTGGGAGCCTCGCCCACGAGTGACGCGTGCTGGGGGACCGTTGCTTGCGCATGGTTACACGCGCCGCCCTGCTCAACTGTCGTCGTGCTTAGCTTCAATGTAGGCGCGGATCGCCCACATTGCTTCCTGGCTAATGATGCCCTCGAACGCTGGCATCTTGGTCACGCCATTGATCGTGGCGCCGCGACGAATGCGTTCCATGAACCACTCATCACCGGCTTCGCCTTTCTCCAGGTAACGCAGGTCAGGCGCAAGGCCGCCAGAGATCACTTCCAACCCGTGACAACGGGCGCAATTCTGATTGTAGCCGGATGAACCGATCTTGATTGCTGTTGCGTTGCCGCTGTACGGGTTCTTGTCGCGCCAGTCCGCCCCCAAAGGGTCCAGTCCGGTCGTATCGATTGGCTGAGGTTGCACGTCACCGTGGGCATATACCTTTGCTGCCGTAGCTGCGGTGACTGCGCCGATAAGGCAAACCGCCGTCAAAATGCGAAAAGAAACCATCAATGCACTCCGCGTTTCCGAAAGGGGTGATTGTTCTTGTTGTTGGCGCCGACCATAGTCGAGCAAGAACGTCGGATAAAATTGCCAAATAGTGCATGAATGCCGATTTGAGTGTCTGCGGCGGGCAGGCGCGCCCCATTTCAGCTGAGGTGGCAAGCGGACTGCTTGACGTGCTTTCGCCCGTGCTTTTCATTGCGCTGCCATATTGTACCTTAGTACACTTGGTGGTCCTGTTTGGCCTGCTTAGTCATTGCGGATATGTGAGCCTATTTCGCTGTGACCAATAGAAATTTTAAAAAATCTATTCAACATCGAGCAGTGAAATGCGCGAAAGGAAAGAATTGCAAAGATGCAGGTAAAAACTAGGGCAACTTTTGGGGCCCACGCAGTGAGCATACTTTTCTTCGCCGCAGCCCTACCCGGCACCCTCAACGCACATGAGGCCTACGTCACCAACGAGAAAGATAATACGATCTCGGTTATCGATACCGAGACGCAGAAGGTGGTGCGCACGTTTTCTGTAGGACAGCGGCCGCGCGGAATTACGTTCTCACAGGACTTCAAACATTTATACGTCTGTGCGAGCGACAGCGATGCCGTGCAAGTTTTCGACGCGGCTACGGACAAACTTCTCTACGACCTTCCCTCAGGCGACGATCCCGAACAGTTCGCAGTCTCTCCAGATAACAAGCGGCTCTACATTGCTAACGAGGACAGCGCGGTTACTACGGTCATCGATCTGGCTACTCGCAAAGTAATCAGCCAAATTGATGTCGGCATCGAGCCAGAAGGCGTTGCGGTATCGCCAGACAATGCCATCGTTGCCACGACATCGGAAACAACGAACATGGCTCACCTGATCAATACGAGCACGTTCGAACCGATTGATAACATTCTCGTCGATCAACGCCCACGCCATGCCGAGTTCACACTCGACGGCAAAGAACTTTGGGTTTCATCGGAAATCGGTGGCACGATCTCAGTCATCGATATGGCAACCCACAAAGTAAAGAAGACCATATCTTTCCAAATACCCGGCGTGCGTGCGGATCAAATCCAACCGGTCGGCATGACACTTTCGCACGACAACAAGCGGGCGTTCGTTGCGCTCGGACCGGCAAACCGCGTCGCAGTGGTCAACGCAGAAACATACGAAGTTATGAAATATATACTTGTCGGACAGCGCGTTTGGCATCTGGCACTCACGCCGGAGGAAGACCTATTATTGACCACCAATGGGGTGTCCAACGACGTTACGTTCATCGATGTTGGTAAACTGCAGGCGGTTAAATCCGTTGNNGCTGAAGATCCCTCTTACGATCACATTGATCCAGTCACAGGCTATCGAACCGAACGATACCAAGCCTCGGTTCCCGAAGTGCCCCCCGTCGGCAAACGTGTATGGGTTGCCGATGTCGACCGCTTGGTCGCCGAAGAAAAAGCGGTGCTCATTGATGTGTCTCCAGTCACGGGCCTTGGCTATGATCCCGCAACCGGTCGATGGCGAAGCAACAAACGGCACGTCAGTCTACCTGGAGCGGTTTGGCTGCCAGACGTGGGGCGAGGCGTGATCGACGCAACTGTAGAGCGCTTCTTCCGCACCGAATTGAACCGCTTGAGCGGTGGCAACAAGGCCCATGCGCTCATCCTGTTTTGCAATGCCGACTGTTGGATGTCGTGGAACGCGATGAAGCGCGCAGGCCGGCTTGGCTACACCCAGCTCTATTGGTTTCCTGAAGGCACGGATGGCTGGCGCGACTGGGATCGCGAACTCCAACCCATCGAGCCCGTGCCCGTTAAACTCGAGCCCTCGCCAACCGCTCCCTGAGTGTGCGCCACTATCCGTACGAGGAACCGAAACCGCAGTGATCGATCGCTTATTCAACTGCTGAAAGCGGGAATGCCAGTGATGGCGCGGCCAAGGATCAGTGCGTGCACATCGTGCGTGCCCTCGTAGGTGTTGACCGCTTCCAAATTTACCATGTGGCGCATCACGTCGAACTCGTCGGAGACACCATTTGCTCCAAGCATATCGCGCGCGACGCGGGCGACATCGAGCGCCTTACCGCACGAATTGCGTTTGACGATCGAGGTAACTTCGTGCGCGGCGTTACCTTCATCTTTCATGCGTCCCAGCCGCAAACATGCGCCAAGCCCGATACTAATTTCAGTCATCATATCGGCGAGCTTTTTCTGGATCAGCTGATTTGCTGCAAGCGGCCGTCCGAATTGCTTGCGGTCGAGAACATACTGACGCGCAATGTGGAAGCAATTCTCTGCCGCTCCCAATGTGCCCCAGGCGATGCCATAGCGAGCCGAGTTCAAGCAGGTGAACGGTCCCTTTAGACCCTTTGCACCAGGCAGTATGGCGTCGGCTCCCACATGCACGTCATCCAACACGACCTCGCCGGTGATCGAAGCACGCAACGCTAACTTCCCGTGGATGGCTGGCGCGGACAGACCCTTCATTCCCTTTTCAAGAATGAAACCGCGAATAACGCCATCGTCGGTCTTGGCCCAAACAACGAACACATCCGCGATTGGTGAATTTGAAATCCAGGTCTTCGCCCCGTTGAGACGCCACCCACCATCAACAGCCTTTGCGCGCGTCGACATGGAGCCGGGATCTGAACCATGATTGGGTTCAGTCAGGCCAAAGCACCCGATCAACTCACCTGCTGCAAGCTTGGGTAAATACTTTTTCTTCTGCTCCTCCGATCCGAAAGCAAAAATCGGCAGCATCACGAGAGAGGATTGCACACTCATCATGGAACGGTAGCCAGAATCGACACGTTCCACCTCGCGAGCAATCAAACCGTAAGATACGTAGTTCAATCCGGCACCGCCATACGCCTCCGGAATTGTTGCGCCAAGCAGACCCAACGCGCCCATCTCGCGGAAAATCGCAGGATCGTTTTTCTCTTGGCGAAAGGCATCCCGCACCCGCGGCGCAAGCTGATCCTGGCAATAGCGGTGCGCGGTCTCCTGCACCATCCGTTCATCGTCGGTCAGTTCACCGGCGAGCAAGAACGGGTCTTGCCAATCAAACGGCGGGTTGGCGGAATCGAACGACATCGGTACCTCACGTGGCTGGATGGCACGGGCTTGTCAGTTGAAGTCAAACTGGCGCAATTCCCGATCTAGATAGCACGCTTTGAGTGTGCAGATTCAAGACCATCGTCACGTACCCCGCGGTTTGGCGCGAGCCGTCGGTGCGGCCGTGGCCGGGTCATCAGGCCAGACGTGCTTGGGATAGCGGCCACGCATATCAGAACGCACATCCGCCCATGACCCCTTCCAAAAGCCGGGCAAATCGCGCGTGACCTGGATCGGACGATGCGCAGGCGAGAGCAGCTCCAGCGTCAGCGGCAGGCGACCTCCAGAAATTGCCGGATGCTCCTTGAGACCGAATAGCTCCTGCACGCGGATGGCGAGGCGCGGGGCTCCTGCACCCTCGTAATCGATTGGATAGCGATTACCGGTCGGTGCTTCGAAATGCGTTGGCGCCTCTACATCGAGACGCCGCTTCAACTCATAAGGCAACATGGCATCGAGTGCCTCACCCAGTTCAGCGGCACTGATGTCAGTTAGACGGGACTTGCCTGCGAGGAAGGGAGCCAGCCACGACGGCGCTGCTTGTGCGAGCGCCGCATCAGTAAGGTCAGGCCAGGATTTTGGATCTGTTGCGCGCAAGAAGGCGACGCGGTCGCGTAGTTGTATTTGCGCCTTGCTCCAGGGCAGCCGATCGACGCCGCGCCGGACAGCGCCTTCGGCAAGAGCAATCGCGACGTCTTCGTCGGGTCGGATGGCGCGCGACTCGGAGGCTAGCGCCAGACAATTCAATTGCCGTACGCGGCGCGCACGCACAGCACCCGCCTGCTCATCGTACACGCATTCATCGCGATCTTCGACGCGTTCACCTGCAACTGCCAGGATATCGCGTTCTGACGCGGCAGCGGCCAGCAGTATGCGCGTACTGGCTGCACTCCCCTGCATTTCGACAACGATGAGGTATGGCGCACGCGCGAGAGCATCCGTAGCATCGACGGCAGCGGCGCGGCCGTTAGCGAGCAAGAATTGTCCGATTGAGCCGCGCGCCTTCGCAATACGTTCAGGATAAGCGGCAGCAAGGCAGGTGACCTCAGAGGGAGGCTCATATTTTGAGGTCAGATTGGAACCCGCCGACGATGACGAAGCAGAAGCAGAAGCAGAAGCGGTGCTGGCATTCATATCGTTTTTCGTCGAGCCGCTTGCCCGCAGCGCGACAAGCCGCACCCAGCCATCCGCCAAGCGGCGCATTTCGGTCGCCCGCTGAGAGCGATCGCGCCGAAACGCCTCTATTCTGTGCGCGATATCGGTGTCATTGCCTCCAAGGCCCCGCTCCACCAACAGCGCGGCGATATGGGCGGCGTCACGTGTTGCCTCGGGTCCATCGCGCGATGCTGTCATCAGCATGGCGGCAAGGCGAGGCGGCAACGGCAGCGCGCGCAATTCGTGCCCCAGCTTGGTGATCCGGCCCTCACCATCGATGGCAGCAAGTGCACCCAATTCTTCTCGCGCGGCGGCGAGCGCTGCCTTTGGCGGCGGATCTAACCAAGCAAGAGTTGTGGGCTCAACGACACCCCATGCCGCACAATCAAGCACCAAGCCCGCAAGATCAGCAGATTGAATTTCGGGCGCTGCAAAAGCCAGGAGACTTTGCGTCTGCGGCGCATCCCAAAGTCGATAGCATACTCCAGGCTCTACGCGACCAGCGCGACCCTGACGCTGATCGACAGAGGCACGAGAGGCACGCACTGTCTCCAATCGCGTCACGCCAATATCAGGCTCGAAGCGAGGAACGCGCGCAAGGCCGCTGTCGATGACAACGCGAACGCCGTCGATCGTCAGTGACGTCTCTGCAATCGATGTCGCGAGCACGACCTTGCGCTTGCCCGACATCGCTGGTGCAATAGCGCGATCCTGGGCGACAGCATCCATTGCGCCGTAGAGCGGTGCGATGATGACGTTGGCATCGCTGATGTGTTCATCAAGTCGCGCAGCGACACGACGAATCTCGCCCTGTCCAGGCAGGAACGCGAGGATCGAGCCTGGCTCTGCTCCCAGCGCGCGACGGATCGCATCCACCATCTCGTCCTCGATGCGGCGCGCGGAGTTGCGGCCGAGGTAGCGCGTCTCAACGGGAAAGCTGCGCCCTTGGCTTTCAACGATCCTGGCGCCGCCCATCAGGTTTGCCACGCGCGCACCTTCCAGCGTCGCGGACATGACAAGGATGCGCAAATCAGGCCGCAAGCCTGCCTGAGCGTCGAGCGCTAATGCAAGACCGAAATCAGCATCGAGTGAGCGCTCATGAAATTCATCGAAAATTACCGCCGCAATACCTTCCAATGATGGATCATCGAGGATCATGCGTGTGAATACGCCCTCAGTGATGACTTCGACGCGTGTCTTGGCGCTTACTTTCGATGACAGTCGAGCACGAAGCCCCACTGTCGCACCAACGCGCTCGCCAATCGTTTGCGCCATGCGATCAGCAGCAGCGCGCGCTGCAATACGGCGCGGCTCCAGTACGAGTATCCGCTTATTATCACGCCAAGGGGCATCGAATAGCGCCAACGGTACGCGCGTCGTTTTACCCGCCCCCGGAGGAGCTATCAGCACTGCATTGGGTGCAGCCGCGAGCGCTGAACGCAATTGATCGAGTACCGCGTCGATTGGCAGGATCGTATCGAATTGCATCAGCGGACCATCAGGCAAAGTTGCCATGGAGCTCTATTGATGAATTGAACGGGGAGCATCAACCGCATCGGTTCATTGAGACCTGATATATACTTGATTCAAAACCGCTTGAATCTAGCATTCGCTTGGGGCGAACGCATCTGCATGGAACTGTTTCATGGTAATCTAACGCAGTTTGCCCGTTGATCGCCCCATGCCGCTCAAATCATTCCATTGACCATCTTCAGATAAACGTCAAACTGATCCCTATCGACGCTAGCTCACAACCATGCTTCATCAAAATGGCTAGCACATACTATTTTCATGCCCTGGACGTGCTTTTCGCAGTTTGATCCCCGGATACTTCAACGCAACACGCACACCTTCTCAGCCCATTAGGAACAACCAATCTCGACCATCCAATTCCCCCACAACGATATTTGCGCAAACAATTCGTCCCCTCGCCACAAACGCAACACATCACAAAAGCGAAAAAGCGAACTCACATGACAGATTCCGCACCCCCACCCTCAGACAAACCAGCCGGCAACGGACAACCGAAGCCCCAGCTCGACGTCGAGACTGCAACAGCACGATCGCGAGCCCTGGCGGCCAACTTGGGAGCGGTCGTGGCGATCATGATGCGCAGCCCGGAGCATCGCAACGCGACGCTGTCTGAAATTCAGACCTTGGTTGGCCCGCCGCTCGGCCTCGATCAAATTGCAATCGTCGAGGCCCGCGACCCGAGCAGCGGCATCATTGCTCCAGTGGCAGCCGTTTTGTGGGCACTTGTTTCTGACAAGGTCGATGCGAGTTTGTCGAATGTCGATGATCCCAAACCAAAGCTGGAGCCACGCGATTGGAGAAGCGGACCCATTCCCTGGATCATCACCGCGGCTGGCCACAAAGCAGCCGTCACCCAACTTCTGGAACAACTCGTCGCGACGCGCTTTTCCGACTCGCCTCCCAAGATCAGGGTTCGCGAAAAAGACGGTACATCGAAGATCGGGCTTGTCCGCATTGGCAACCCAGAGGCTGACGAGAAAAGCTAGTCCTGCATCTGAAAATTATCCTTGGCAAAACGACCGCTAGAATAAATTCGCCTGCGCGCGGAGGCTTGCATGATGAATGCTGATGCTGATTAGCAGTTCAGCACAATCTAACGATTGCAGCAGCTTCGGTTCGCCTCCATATTCTACAAATAAGAATTAGTTTGTTTCAGACACAACGGTGAATCCACCCGTGCACGGAGCGCCTATCCGGGATTCGCTCGCGGTAATGCAGCAGTC
>JRYC01005123.1_pt1 | contig 15509 bp, 7 predicted proteins | sample 235301 | NCBI WGS metagenome assembly JRYC01 (sample SAMN03074211, study PRJNA261470) | activated sludge metagenome | biome: Common Effluent Treatment Plant; feature: Wastewater; material: Activated sludge; isolation source: activated biomass of a common effluent treatment plant treating...
CTTGTCGCCGGCGCTGGTCGGCGCCAGGGCCTCCTCGAAATCGTCGCCGTCGAAGCTCGGCAGGGTGAAGGCACGTGTGCCGGCGGCCTTGGCCTGGTAGCTCACCAGCAGCAGCAGCGCCCGGTCCTCGGCACCGGTGAGCGGCGCGAACGGGATGTTGAGCGCCGTCACATACTGGTTGCCGTTGGTCGAGTAGCCCTCGGTGAAGGGCGGGCTGACGCGCAGCACCTTGGGCTGGCGCAAGGTGGCGCGGCGGGCCGAGCCGCCGGCCCAGGTGGCGACGGCGCTCATGCGAAGCCGCCCAGCCCCGACAGGCCGGCCGCCACCAGCTCGGCCTCCCAGGTGACGCCGTTGTCCATCGTCGCGATCAGCACGACGTCGATGGCGCCGGCGGCGGTGCTGAGCGTCGGCGGCGTGCCGTCGGGCCATTTGAAGATCGACGGCCAGTCGATCGTCCGGCCGCCGGTGCCGTCCTGGCGGATGTAGAGCCGGCCACCCATCCAGTCGCCGCCGCCGGCATGGGTGATGGTGAAGGCGGCGATGTTCTGGGTGAGCGTGACGCGCTGGATGTTCGCCGCGGTGAGGTCGATCAGCAGCCGGCTCTCGCCGCTGTTGATGCTCATGTTGGCATAGTTCTCGCGGCAGCCGCGCAGGATCGGGTTGCTCAGCACCTTGCCGTTGGCGTTGACGTTGCCGGCCCAGATGTTGGTGAGCACGGCGGCGGACAGCTTCTCGGGCGTCACCGCGCCATCCGGGATCTTGGCGGTGGTGACGGCGCCGGGGGCGATCTTGCTCTCGGTCACCGAGCCGTCGGGGACGGTGGTGCTCGAGATGGGCACGTCGTTGGCGAAGCCGTTGGCGTCGTCGTTCCAGGCGATCAGCCGGCCGGCCGCCGGCCGGCCGATGGTGGTGTTGACCTCGCTGAACTCATAGGTCCTGGCGATCTTGAGGCAGCGCGCCAGCTCGGCCTTGAGGTCGCCGAGGGCCATGGCCAGCAGGTCGAGGCGGCGCTCCAGGGTCTCGGCGTCGAAGCCGTCGCCGTTGACGAGATCGGCGGTCTGCGTCGCCGGCGTGCGGCGGAAGATCGTCACCTTGTCGGGGCTGGTGAGGTCGGCGAGCCAGGTGCCGATCGCCTGCACCACGCCGCCGGGGTTGCTGGCCTGGTCGGCGTTCAGCGCGATGGTGTAGTGGACGTTGCGGCTGAGCTGGGTGATGACGTTGGTCGCGGCGGCACGCCACTGCACGATGACATGCGCGGTGTCGTAGGCCTTGAAGTCGAAGGCGAAGCTGGTCGCCCCGCCCGAGACGTTGTGATAGCTGAGCGCGTTCTCGCTACTGACCGTCATGGTCCGCTCCGTCGGGTGGGGTTACGGGCGGGCATCGGCGGGGCGGCGCTGGAGGAGGCCATAGCGCAGGGCTTCGCCCAGCGATTCCGGCTGCCAGTCTCCAGTGAGCCAATCGTGGAAGGCCTCTCCGGTGATCCAGATCTGCCTGCCAGGCAGGCGGCCCCAGATGGAGGCGGTGAGGAAGATCTCGCGGGCTTCGGCGCGGGTGAGCTCGTCGCCCTCGACCGCCGTCTTGAAGGTTCCAGCGAGGCCGGCGAAGGCCGCGACGGCAGGGCTGATGTCATAGCCGTAGTCGCCCAAGGCACCACTGGCGAGGTCACGGATGCCGACCACGGCCTGGAACGGATAGAGGGCCAGAGTCTTGCCTGACCAGGTGAGCCAATCCTCGTCGTCGTCAGGCCCGCGGCCGGCGATCAGCTCGCCGAGGATCGCCGGTACGAACCACAAGAATATCATCGACGAGAACAGGTGCGGCCAAGTGCTCGGATCGGCTTTGACTTGCCCGGTCTCCCTGGCAAACTGGTTGTAGAGAACAGAGAAGTAAGAATAGAACATGGTCAGCAGCTTGGCGTATTCCGGCCCGCGCTGGATGGCGGCGAGGTCCTTGGCGCCGCCGGCCGACTGTGTCATCCGCACGATGCTGTCGGCGTAGGTGGCGGCCGCCGCCTCGTCGCCGTTCCGTTCGGCGAGCGCCTGCTCGAAGGCGCCGAGCCAGGTGGGCAAGGCGACACCCATATCCATCAGGCCGGTGAGCCAGAAGAAGCTCTGCTCGACGCCGTTGAGTGGGCCCGACTTGGTCAGCCGGCGGAGGGTATCCTGCACGTCGCGGTCGAAGCTCTGGCGCCGGTGGCGCATCATCTCCGAGCGCTCGAGCACGAAGTCGACCTTCTGCTGCATGGCGCCCGGGTTGCCATAGAAGCCGATCAGCCCCTTGGTCGCCCAGCGCGGCCCGAGGTGGCTCACGGTGGTGAGCCAGCCCAGCGGCTGCGCCAGCGCCGTGGTGAGCTTGAGGCCCATGTTGACGATGGTGGTGCCGGTGCGGGCGTGGGCGGCGACGCGCTCGACCGGCGCCACGGGCTCCGTGCGGCCGGCGGCGATGTTGACCAGCCATGGCTTGATGAGCCGGTAGACGTCGCGGCCGGCAGCAGTCTCGATCGCCGCGCGGACGTCGCCATGCTCGGCCAGGCGCATCACGTCGATGATGGCGCGCCGGTGGGTGAGGTCGTGTACGACGTTGCCGAGGTGCGTGCCGAGGACCGAAAGGTCGAGCCGTACCGGCTGGCCTGCAGAGCCCACGCGCGCCTTGGTGTGGCCCTGGCGCGTCGCCGCCCGGCTCCAGTTGCCGCCGAACAGTTCCTTGACCGAGCGCTCCTCTTCGCGGCGGAAGGCCAGCCAGGAGCGCTCGGGATCGTAGTGGAGCGGGTAGTAGCCGCCGCGGAAGAGGCCGTGCGGCGTCTCGATCGGCGTGGCCCGGACCTTGTCGGGCGCTCGGCCGGCGAGATCCCTCTGCAGGGCCTCGATGTCGGGCCAGAAGCTGTCGACCAGGTCCCAGACGGCCTGCACCGTGTCCCAATCGCGCCGATCGAGCCGGGCCAGCGCCTGCTCGACCTGGCCCGCGGTCCAGCCGTAGCCGCGCATGACGGCCACACGGTTGCCCTCGTTGCCCCAATTGAGCGCGAGCGCCAGGAGCGAGCTCTTGGTGAAGCTGCGGCCGAGTTCGGGCACATGGATGCGCCGCGTGTGCATGGCGACCCGCTCCAGGCGGGAGTAGCGGCCGAAGATGCGGCGCAGCTCGGCTGAGACCGTCGCCATCCGGGTGCTTTCGGCGTTCTCGGCATCGGCCAGCGGCTTGAACAGGTGGTGCCAGGCGGCGCCATGACGGAAGCCGTCCAGCCGCTCGAAGACAAACTCCAGCTTCAGATGCGCCGCCATGAAGGCCTTGGCCCATCGGCGAACACCCTCGAACCGCTGGGGTGCGAAGTCGCCGCCATCAGTGGGTGGCCGATCGCCCGCGCCGCCGATGCTGGCGACGATCTCCTCGGCCGCCTCCTCGAGGCTGGCCTGGCGCTGGGCGGCGAGCAGCTGGCCGTCCTGCCGCGCCAGGTGGGCGAGCTGATCGACGGCGTCGGCGAGACCACGAAAATCCTCGACGGTCATCTCGCGGTAGGGCTGGCGGAAGGCCTCGTTGCGCAGGTGGTCGGGGATGTCGACCTGCAGGCCGGCTTCCTCCTGCTGGCGGATCCAGTCGGCCAGCGCCTGGCGCTCGCGCGCCGCCTTGGCCGGGATGCTGCGCCGCAGGTCGAAGCGGGCGAGCAGGGCCGCGATCTGGTCGTTGTAGGCGGCCGGCAGCTTCCTGGCCGTCTCGGGCCGCGACAGCCTGGCGAAGCGGTCGAGCGCCTTGTCGACCTCGCGGGCGGCCTTCCTCGCCTCCTGGAAGGCGGCGAAGTGGAACAGCTGGCGCCGCTTGGCCTCGGTGGCGGCCTGGAAGTCGCCGGCGGCGACGGCCCGTTGCGCCTCCCGGGCCCAGCGCTGACTGGTGTGCAGGTGCCGATCGTGGCGCAAGATCATGCCGACCTTGCTGCCGGCGACGAAGCGGGCGGCGCTGTCGCGAATCACCGCCAGCGGCGTCGGCGTCGATCCCATGCCGGCGCGGCGCGCCAGGGCCGCCAGCTCGAGGCTCAGGAACTCGGCGCGTGCATCGCCATGAACCGCCTCGATCGCGGCCTCGGCGATCCGGCCTTCGTCGAGCATGTCACCATGGCGCTCGCGCATGCGCCGGGCGGTCTCGGCCTTGGCGATCTCGGCCCGCGATGGAGCCGAGGCCAGCGCCTGCGCCATGGCGTCGCCGGAATCGAAGCCCAGCAGCTCGGCCAGGTGGTCGGGGTGCGCCGGCTTGCTGGCGAGGTCCGCGATCGCGGAAGGATGGGCCGCCGCCAGGCGGTCGGCGACCTCGTGGCCGGAAGTCTCGACCAGGGCGGCGCGATCGATCCGCAAGCCGTGCAGCTCGTCCGGCAGGGTGCCGTCGACGCCAGGCAGCTCGCCGGTCTCGAAATACCGCAGCGCCCGGTACACCGGCCGCCGGTCGAGCTCGGCCTCCACCTCGGCGGCGATCGCCGCCTCGTCGGCCTTCCAGGTGGCGGTGCGCTCGCGGCGGATGTCGGCCATGGCGCGGGCGATCAGCGAGCGCTTGGCTGCGGCGGTGGCCTTCTCGGCACTGGCGAGATAGGCGGCGTGCTCGGCCGGGGTCATCCCGGCGCCGGCCGGATCGGCCAGCAGCGGCGCGAAGCGGCTGGCCGCCTCGGCGGTCTCGATCTCCTGGTCGGTGGCGAGCAGCCGGTCGAAGACGCGGCGGACTTCGTCGGAGAGCTGGACGTCGAGGCCGCGCAGCGTGCGGTAGATGCGGGTGAGCCAGGCGCGGAAACGGTCGAAGACCGACTGCAGGGCGAGGCTGGGTGCCTTGCCCTCCATCAGCCAGGCCTCGAAGCCGCGCGCCCATTGCTCGTGCTGGGCGGTGCCGATCGCCGAGCCTTCGGGCACGCCCAGCCACTCCAGCACCGTCTGCCAGTCCTGCCGCAGCGCCTCGGGCGCGTCCTCGGCCGTGGCCACCTGGCGCAGCACCTCGAGGAAGAGGTGGCCGCTCTCGTGCAGCACGGTCGACAGGTTGGCGTGCTCGAACAGCTGGATCAGCGTCCGGCCGTCCGGCAGGAAGGAAATCGCGCCGCGCGCACCTTTGGGCGCACGCTGGAAGTAGGGATTGCCCTCGTCGTCCTTGACGCCGTCGAGCGCCTCCCGCACCGTGATGCTGCCCGTTGTGGGCCGAGCGGGGGTCGCCGAGTCGCCCGGTGTGCCCTGCTCGGAGATACCCTCGGGTGAAGGGGTGCCCGCTGTCGCACGACGGGCGTGGCGACTGCGCTGGTCGGAGGTACCGGCGGGCACCTCCCTTTCCAGAGCCAGATCGTAGGCGAGCAGGTCGATGTCCTCGACCTCGGCCCTTTGGCTCGCATACTCCTTGACGGTGATGCGGGCGGTGAAGAGCCGGCCGCCGATCTCGATCGGCGCGTACAGCCGATGCACGCCTTCAAGAGGCGCGCCGGCGCCCTTCTTCGTTGATCGGCTTTCGATAGCCCGTGCACGACGCAGGAGGTGGGGCAGGTTTGCGAGGGCCTCCAGCCGCTCCACCATCTCGCGCGGCAACGACCCGGCCTTGCCATCGGATTTGTCGCCGCGCTTGATCGCATGACGCAGCGCGCCGCGGCTGACGCGGATCTCCCAGCCGTGGTGCTCGTTGCGGTAAGGGCCGCCCTCGGCAATCTCGGCGATCAGGCTCGGCGGGAAGCCGTCCCGGGCCTCCCGGTAAGCGCGGCCCTGAAACCGCGGCTCCGCCACGGTGATCGTCAGCTCGGCGTCGAGGTCGACGTCCGCGCGCATGGGCTGGAACAGGGCGCCGTCGGCGTCGCCGGTGCTGGTGGCGGCGCGCAGCTCGGCGGCGGTGACGGTGGCCGGGTCCAGGCCCAGCTCCTCGACCAGCTTCTGCAGCTGGCGCTGCTCCCTGCCGCCGAGGGCTTCCAGGATCTCGGCGGTGGTGCTCGCCGCCTCGCCGGTGAGGCCGGGGCCTTGGCCGCGTTTCTCGGCCTCGCCGAGGAAGGCCTGCAGCGTCGCGACCAGGCGTTCGCGCCCGGCGAGGCGGCTGTTGCCCTTCCTGTCCATGACCAGGAAGGCCGACAGGAAGGCGCGGGCGTCGGCGGACAAGCCGGCGCCGAACATCTCGGCCTGGTGCAGCGGGAAGTGCAGTGGGTCGCCGGCATCGCGCTGGCGCAGCACCGCACGGGTGGCGTCGACCAGGGCGGCGGTGGCGTCGGGATCGGCGAGCGCCGCCCAGCGTGGGGCGACGTCGAGCAGCGCCCGGCCCAAGGGGCCGAGCCCGCCCTCGTCCTCCTCGAGCAGGCGCTCGACCAGCGCCATGTCGCCATAGGCGCGGGCCAGCAGCGCACCGCGGATGCGGCGCCTGCCGTCGAGCGACAGCTCGCCGGCCTCGGTGACGAAGGAGCCCAGCTCGGAGGGTGCGGCCACCTGGGCCAGGAAGGCGCGGGCGAAGGGCCGGTTGGCGGTGGCGGCGATGTCGTTCGATCGCAGCAGCCCCAGGATCTCGGGTGTCAGCGCCGCGGCGTCGGCCTGGGCCTGCTCGGCGGCCGACATGCTGGCGGTGGTGCGGGCATTGGCGGCGCGGGCGAAGGCGGCGCGGCCTTCGTCGTCGAGCTCGGTGCGGCGCCGGCGGACCAGCACGGGTGCCGTCATCCCGCTCACGTCGAAGCCCTGGCTCTCCAGCCAGGTGCGGTAGCGGGCGGCACTCTCCATGTCCTGGCCGTAGGCCCGGCGCAGCGCCATGACGCGGCCGTTGCCGCTCTCGACGACGCCGTCCGGCCCGACGATCGGTGCGCCGTCGGCGGCATTGGCCGACTGCCCCAGCAGCTCCGGGATCAGCCGGCCGGCCATGCGGGAGATCTGCTCGCCCGACGCCGCGCGGCCGCGGTCGCGCGGCTGCAGCGCCTCTGGGAAGGCCGGGTCGGGTGCCAGCTCGTCGGTGTGCGAGGTGAGCAGCGAGGCCAGCTCGACCAGCTCGTAGCCGACGTCGACGGCGCTGCCGTCGGGCAGGAAGGCCCGGCCATCGGCCGGCGGCTTGCGGGCGGCGCTGCCCGGCGGTACCGATTCGGCCGCGGGGGCCCCGGTCTGATCCGCTAGGTCCTCCCCGCCGGGGCTGCCCGCGCCCTCCCGGCCGAGCAGCCGGTCCAGCTCCTCGTCGGAAAGGCCGGCGACGCTCTCGGGCAGGGAGCGGCGGAGCTGCAGGCCCTGCCGGCGGTACAGCTCCCAGGGGTCGATGCCGGCGCGCTCGCCCAGGGTGGCGAACACGGCGCGGAACACCGCGGCCTCGCGGTCGGCGACGTCCGGGGTCCGGCCGGCCTCGACCAGCTGGCGGCGCACGTCGTCGAACACACGGGCCGCCGGGCCGTCGCTGGCGCGGACGGCGGTGTCGGCCTCGAGGGCGCGGCGGACCTCGGCCTCGATCTCCGCCACCATGTCGCCCTTGAAGGCCTCGGCCTCGGCCAGGGTCATGTCGCCCGGGGCGAGCCGGATGTGGCGGGAGAGGTCCTGGTGGAAGCGCGAGCCGGCCAGCCTGGCGGCATAGGCTTCCAGCGGCACCACCAGGTCGCCGCCGACCTCGCGCGCCCTGGCCAGCTGGTCACCTATTCCCAGCTCGCCGGCGACCGCGGCCGGATCGACGCCCTGCTCCTGGAAGTAGGTGGCGAAGGCCTCGGCCGGGATGTGCAGGCTGTCGACGCTGCCTTTCGCCCGGGCCAGCCATTCCTGGAACTTTTCGGGCATGCGCTGGCGCAGCCGGGAGGCCGAGGCGGCCTCGCCCAGCTGGCGCAGGAAGGCCTGGGCGTTCTCGGCCGCGCGCATGCGGCCGACGTCGGCGCGCAGCGCCATCGCCGCCGGCGCCCGCCGGTGGCCGGCGAGCATCGCGATCTCGACCGGGGCGGTGCCGATCTCGGCCAGGGCCTCCAGCGCCACCTCGGCAGGGTTGACCTCGCCCTTCGACAGCAGCTGGCCGGTGGCCTCGCCGGCGGCACCGGCGGCTCCCTGCACCGGCAGCTGGGCGACGAGATTGGTGGCGGCGCGCGGCAGCGGCCGCATGCCCGCCGGTGCCAGCGTACGGCTGACGATGCCGGCCGACAGCGCGTCGAACAGGCCGACCGGCCCACCCTTGCGGGCGGCGATGTCGCGCGCCCTGGCCATCAGCGCCGGATCGCGGAAGGCCTCGGCCAGGCCCTGCTCGGTCAGGGTGGCGCCGGCGTCGCGCAGGACGTCGAGCACGGTGAGATTGCGCTCGACCAGGAAGGAGCCGGCACCGATGGCCGCCGGGCCGGCGATGGGTGCCGCCGCCAAGCCCGGCGCCATCAGCGGCAGGCTCTCCAGCGGCAGGCGCAGCAGGATCGAGGGATCGTCGATGATGGCGTCGACGACGGCCCACACCGTCCCCTGCTGGATGGCCCGCTGCAGGCCCTCGTCCTGCGGCAGGGCGGCGAGCGCGGCCTCGTCGCCGACGATGCCGGCGACATGGTGGGCCAGGCCCTGCTGCAGGCGCTGGCGGAGGGCCTTGCGCGCGGCGGCGTCGCCGGCGGCGTACTGCGAGATCTCGGGATCGTCGTAGAGGCGGGCGAGCGCCAGCGGGTCGCGGTTGGGATCGCCCCAGGGCTGCATCGGCAGCCGCGGCCCGACCAACTCGGCGGCCTTGTCGGCGGCGGGCTCGGAGCGTCGGCCCGTTGCCTCGTCGATGCCGGCGCGCGGCAAGGCCTCGGTGCGGTCGATCCGGTCGAGGATGGCCAGCCGCTCGGCGGTGGTAAGCGCCGCACCAGTGCCGGCGACCTGAGCGAGCCGCAGCGTGCCGGCGCGCAGGGGATCGGCGACGTTGCGCTTCAGCAGGCCTTCGAGCCGGCTGAGCGGGCCGACGTCGTCGCGGGCGACGCGGGCGTTCTCGGGATCGGCGAGGAAGGCGGCGGTGGCCGGGGCCTGGTCGACCAGCGCGGTGCTGTCGAAGCGCAGCCGCTCGGCGCGGCGGCGCAGGCCGACGAGGTCGCGCCGTACCATCTCGGCCGGCACGCCGGTCTCGCCGGCGATGCGCAGCGCCTCGGCCGCCTGGTCGGGATCCGGGCCGTCGAGGGCCAGGTGCAGCGCGCGGTCGACGTCCTGGCGCTGCTTGCGCCGGGCCACCGCGTCCCAGTCGATGGCGACGGGGTTGGCGGCGGCCGGCGCCCATGGTGCCGGGTTGCCCGATTGCGGCTCGCCCAGCCCGGCTTCGTGCGGCGTGCCGAGCTTCTCCGCGACGGCATCCCAGTCGATGGCGGCGCTCATTCGCCCGGGCTCCCCGCGAGTTTCCACAGCTCGCGGATCTCCTCGGCCGTGACCGCCTGCTTGCGGCTCTGCAGGCTGGCGATGATGTCGGTGACGTGGCGCCGCGGTATGCCGGCGAGCGCCTCGTTGGAAAGCTCGCCGTCGACGATGGCCTCGATGTCGCCGGCGTCGAGCTCGAAGGCCGGCTTGCTGCTGCTGCCCCACAGCCGCCCGGGCACGGCGATCTCGACGGCGGCGCGATCGAGGATGTGCCGCTGCTCGTCGAAGGTCAGGGTCTTGCCGGTGCGGCGCTGCTCGGCGTCGACGGCGCCACGAACATAGACGTCGAAGCTGGTGGCGGCCTGGGGATCCTTGTCGATGCGCAGCAGCACCTGGGCGCTCTTGATCTGCTGGTCGAGCGAGCCCGGTGCCGCCGGGCTCTCCGGCGTCTTGTTGCGCAGGTCGGTCTGGCGCTTGGCCAGCTCCTCGAAGTCGTTGGCGGGCAGCAGATGGGCGTACTGCCGCAGGTCGAGCTTCTCGAACTCGGCCAGCGGCCGGTTGACGAGGTCGTGGTACAGCTCGGGGTTCTTGGGCGGATCCACCCGGGCGCGCTTCTGGGCCTCGCGGCCCTCCAGCGCCTTGATGCTGTCGGGCGAGAGGTCGGCGCGCACCGCGTCGGGCAGGTCGACGACGCGGCCGCCGTTCTCCAGGGTCTCCCACGCGGTGTCATAGGCGCGCCTCTCGCGGTCCTCGGCGGCGATCCCGGCCTCCTTGTGGCGTTGCCCGATCTGCTCGCGGACGACGTCGCGCAGCCGCGGGTCCTCGATCTCCCCGGCCTTGGCGAGGGCGGCGCCTACATCCGCCGCACCGTCGTACAGGCTGTCGCCGAGGGAGATGCCGCGCATGGCGAGGTTGCGGGCCTCGGCCGCCGCGGCCAGGCTCTCCTGGTGCCGGGTCTGCTGGCGCAGCTCGGATTGTGCCGAGTTGAGGAGGCCGCCGCGCATCTCCGGGGCGAGCTTGGCCGCCAGGGGATCGTCGCTCTGCAGCAGCTGCACCGCCGCCGCCGGATTGGTCTCGGCCAGCCCCCTGTAATGCGCCGCGGCGATGCTCTGCTCGGCCGTGCGGACCTTGGCATCGGTCTCGGCACCAAGCCCCATGCCGCGCAGTGAGGTGGTGGTCTGCTCCAGCACCTGCCAGGTGAGGCGCGGGTTGGCGTAGACGGTGTTGGCGGCGGCGTCGGTGACGGCGTCGGCGCTCTCGTGGCGCGCGGCCTTGCGGGCGTCGCGCTCGAAGAGCATGGCCTCGCCGGCGACGCTGGCCTGCAGGCGCTTGTAGCGGGTCGCCAATTCGGTGCGGGTGGCGTCGTCGGGCGCCGCGGCCAGCCGCTCCTGGACGCGGGCGTCGAAGGCCTTGAGCACCGTGGGCGTGAAGTCGGGTGCGCCCGAGCCGGCGCTCTCCTGGAGGCGCGGCAGCTCCTGCGTCCAGTGCAGCTGCTCGTCGGCCAGATCCCTGGCGACGTAGGCCTCGCGCTGCTCGCGCTCGTGCTGCTCCCTGGCGCGGGCCGCCCATTGCAGGTCGCGGCCGGTTTCGCGGAGCGCCTGGCCGACGGCGACCAGCGGCGATTCGGTGACGGCCTGCACCGGCCGCGGCCCGAGCCCCTGGGGTGCCACCTGGCGCTGGTAGACCGGGATCTGCGGCATGGTCAGTAGCCCAGCCGGGTGGCGTGGGGCCTGCCGTAGGAGGGTGCGGCAGGCGTGCTGCCGGCGCCGCGGGTGGCGGCGGCGTAGCCGAGATAGCCCTGGCCGGCGGCCGACAGGATGCCGGCGGCGAGGCCGATCGGCGCGCCGCTGCGCAGGGTGCGGCTGCGGCCGCGGGCGGCGTCGCGCTCGTTGAGCAGGCCGCGGGCGGCCAGCTCGCCGTTGTAGCGGACGGTGAGCGCGTCGAGCTCGGCGTCCTGGGCGCTCTGCTCGATCACGTCCTGGGCCGTGCCGGTCAGCTCGAGCCCGGCCTCGGCGATGGCGGCGCGCTGGGATCCTGCCAGGGCGTGCGCCCGGCGGCGGACCTCGCCCTCCTCGGCGGCGGCCTGGGCCCTGGCGGTGCGGGCGTTCTGATCCAGGATGTCGGCGTTGACCTTCTCGGCCGCCGACTGCGCCTTGGCCGTCTGGTACTGGCCGTAGGCGGCGACGGCGGTGCCGGCGACGGCCGCACCGGCGGCGATGATGGGGGCCCAGGCCATCTAGGCCATCCCCGGCGGAGCGCGCCGCAGCCTCGACCACAGGGCGGCATCGCCGCCGCCCGGGAAGGCGCCGCGCAGGCAGGGGTGCTCCAGCTTGAAGCCGAGCTGGCGGGCGAACTTGTGGGCCCTGGGGAACAGGGTCGAGGTCCAGGCCTCGACGCGGCCGGTCTCGCCGGCGAGGAACAGCCGGCAGGCGCGGGTGATGCCGGTCATGCAGGGGCCGGCATTGTGGGCGAACACCGCCCAGGCGATCTTGCGGCCGGGCCACTGCTCCATGATGCCGCCGGCGGCGATCGCCCGGCCCTGGCGGTCGAGCGCCGCATAGGCCGGGCCGGTCTGCAGGATGGCGGCGACGAAGGAAGGCGGGTCGCGGAAGGCCTGGGCGATGTAGCGCTGCGACTGCTGCAGCTCGATCTCCTCGATGTGCCGCGCCTCCAGCGGCACGATGCGGACGTCGCCGGGCCTCATGCCGCGCCCGCCAGCAGCTCCAGCGCGCCGGCCGGCGGATGCCATGCATCCGACCTGTTGCCTGATGCGCCGCCGCCGGGCGGCGACGGCGGCGGCCGGCCCTGTTCCTCGGCGAGGCGCGCCACGGCCAGGCTGTGCCAGTAGGGCTCGCACTCGATGCCGACGAAGCGGCGGCCGGTGCGCAGGCAGGCGACGCCGGTGCTGCCGGCACCCATGAACGGGTCGAGGATGCGCCCGCCGGCGGAGACGAGGGCGACGATCTCGTCGACGAGATGCAGCGGCTTGCCGGGGAAGTGCCGTGTCGCGGCACCGTTGCTGGCCCAGACCAGGAACCGGGAAGGGCCGATGGCCCATGCGGCGATGCCGCGCCATGTCCATCCGGCGGCCTGCACGGCGTCGGTGAGCGCGGGCAGCCGGCGCCAGTCGATCGAGCAGGCCAGCAGCCCGCCGCGCGCGGTGAGCGCGCGAGCCGGAGCCAGCCAGGCGGCGGCCCAGGCCAGGAAGCCGCGGCCGTCGATCCCGGCGGGGATCGCCCGAATCGGGTCGGTGACCACGGCGTCCAGAGGCGCATAGAGCCCGGCCATCGCCGGCAGCACGCGCAAGGTGTCGCCCAGCCAGCATTCGGCTGGGCCGATGATCTCGAGGCGGCTGTTCATCGCGTCGCGATCTCCGGTGCCAGGGCGGCGAGGGTCGCGGGCAGGGGCGCGGTCGATCGGATGCGGATCCTGGGGTCGATGCTCCAGCCGCCTGGGAACGGCCGGACCATGCGCCAGGTGGTCTGCAGCGGCGGCGGCTCGCCGTAGGGCGTGCTGGCCGGGCGGCGCTGGGTCTCCTCCCAGCGGCTGCCGTCGGCCGAGACCTCGAGGCTGCCGGTGAGGATGACACGGATGCCGAGTGCTATGATGCGGCGCAGCTTGGCGAGGGCCGTGCCCATCGGGTTGCCGGCGTCGATCGGCAGGCTGATGAGCTCGGCAGTGTAGCCGAGGCCGGCGCTGACCTTGGCGGCGGCGCGGTCGAGGGTGATGGTGCCGCTGGCGGGCACCAGCTTGTCGGCCTGTCGGCGGCCGTCGGCCAGCACCTGCACGGTCTCGCCGGCGAGATGCGCCAGCCCGCCGATGGTGGTGACGGTGGGGGCGCGGCTCTCCTGCACGCCGCAGTCGACATAGTAGGCGTCGGCGAGGGCGGTGGTGGCGAGCGGCCGGCTCAGCACCTCGACGAAGCGGCGGATGGTGCCGTCGATGGTGCGGCGGGTGACGAGGAACACGTCGTCGCCGCCGCCGTCGGGGTTGGGGATGGTGCAGACCGCCTCGACGGCGCCGGTGCCGCCGGGCTTGAAGCGGGCCCAGGCCGCCACCTCCTGCTCCGGGTGCCAGGTGAGGGTGAAGCAGGCGCCGGTGCGGGCGACGCACCACAGCCGGTTGTCGGGTGCGCCCTGCCAGGCGAAGTCCATCACGCCGATCTCGCTGAGGTGGTCGGCGAGGACGGACAGGTCGACGATCTCGAGGCCGTCGCCGGTGGCGAGCTGCGCCGGCCTGGCGGCCAGCATCTGCTTGCCGGACCGCTGCGCGAAGACGATGCGGCCCTGGGCGGCCTCGGGCCGGATGCGCCGGCTGCCATAGGCCGACAGCTCGACGACCTGGGCGTTGCTCGGGCCGAACGGCGCGCTGGGGCTGATGCTCTGCAGGCCGAGCTCGCCGGCCTCGGTGCCGATGACCAGCCGGTCGCCGCCCATCGGGCAGAGCCACTTCATGCGCTGGATGCGGTCGCCGCCGACGGTGAGCGTCATGGCGTCGTCGTCGAGCACCTGGCTGGCGGTGCGGTCGCCGAACTGCTCGAAAGCCTTGACCTTGGAGGTCCACAAGGTGCGGTCGCGGCCGAGGATCAGCCGGTTGCGGAAGAAGGCGACGCAGGCGGGGTGGCCGTCGGTGTCGCCGCCGGGCCAGGCGCCGAGCTCCCAGATCGGCGTGGCGTTGCCCGAGCCGACGACCTCGTCGGGCAGGCGGCTGCGGACGATGCCGGTGGCACTGGTGGCGCCGGCGACGTCGGTGATCTCGACGACGCCGTAGCCGCTGTGGCGGTACTGCCAGGCGACGCCGGCGTCGATCAGGCCGCTGCCGTCGCTGGGGTCGGTGATCTTGCCGCTGCTGTCGTAGGCCGATCCCTCGCGGTGGGTCGGCGGCACGCTGCCGGTCCACGAGCTGTTGAGGGCGCGATAGACCTTGCCGTCGTTGCGGCGATAGTCGTCGGCGGTGATCTGCTGCTGGGCTTCCCACGGCTTGACGCCGGACAGCTGCTCGGCCCACAGCCGGATCAGCCCGCCGACCATGGCCGGGGTGAAGATCGCCGCCGAGGCGGTCAGCGTGACGCTGCCGGTGGCGGCCGAGGCGTAGACCGTGGTGCTGCCGGCGTTCTTGTCGAGGAACGGCCCGTCGAAGGGATTGAAGCTGGCGATGGTCCAGCTGGTCGCCGACAGGCGGGTGATCTTGCGGGTGCGGTACTTGCGGTGGGCGGCGTAGATGACGTCGCCGCTCTGCACCAGCGACAGGCCGAAGGTGCCGTCCTCGCTGGTGAGGTCGGCCTCGGTCCAGGGGGTGACGAGCTGCAGGCTGCTGTCGTCGTCGCTGAGCAGGATGCCGGCGGCGGTGAAGAAGCGCAGCCTGCCCGGGGTGAACTCGAGGACGCAGGCGTCGGTGGTGTTGAAGACGAAGCGGGCGAGCCAGCCGCGCTTGCCGGTGTTGTTGAGCTCGCGCAGGTAGCGGGTGCCGGCGCGCTTGACCGCCGGCCCCTGGACGTCGGGCAGCCAGTTCGACAGCGTGGCGGCACCGGCCTGGTACTTGGCGAGGCCGGCGCGGCTGTGCAGCGACGGCGCCAGCTCGCCGCCGTTGAAGCTCTCCTGGAGGGGATCGGCCCTGGTCATGCGCCCGTCACAGCCGGGCGCCGAGCCAGTCGGAGGGCTGGGCGACGGGCTGCGGCGGCTGCTCCATGGCGCCCAGGCGGCGGGCCTCGCGGACCAGCCGGGCGGCCCTGGCGTCGAGGGCTTCCATCTTCGAGGTCGAGCCGGTGATGCGCTCGCACATGGCGGCGGCGAGCTTCAGGCCCAGGATCTCGACGAAGCTGGCGTCGAACCTGGGGGCTTCGGTGACGCGCACGATGTACCGAATCGGGACCGGCGGCTCGGCATCGGTGAGCAGCGCCTCGCCCTCGACGCTGTAGGGCTCGGGCGGATCGCAGGGCCGATCGCCGATCGACAGCACGCGCAGGCAGGCATCGGGGAGCTGCCAGGCATAGGTGAAGCCGAAGGCGACGGCGCCGGGGGCGGCGGCGGTGAGCACGGCGCGGCGGATGGCGAAGCGCCAGGGGTAGGCGCGCAGCAGCGCGTCGCGGCAGGCGGCATAGACCGTGCGGGCGGTGACGGCGGCGCCGTTGCCGTCGTCGTCGAGGCTCTCGATCGTCTCCGCACCCAGCGCGATCAGGGCGAGGTTGACGATCTCGGTGTCGCTGGCTGCCATGGAGGCACGGCCGGGGCGGCGCCGCCTGTCGGCTCTGCCGACATCCCTCCGGGGGACCGG
>JRYC01004508.1_pt1 | contig 15494 bp, 14 predicted proteins | sample 235301 | NCBI WGS metagenome assembly JRYC01 (sample SAMN03074211, study PRJNA261470) | activated sludge metagenome | biome: Common Effluent Treatment Plant; feature: Wastewater; material: Activated sludge; isolation source: activated biomass of a common effluent treatment plant treating...
AGATCGTGCCAGCGGATCTCGTGCTCACCAACGGCGATTATCTGAGCTGCGACCAGGCCGCGCTGACGGGTGAATCGCTGCCGGTTTCCAAGAAGCTGGGTGACACAGCCTATTCGGGCTCGATCGCCAAGCAAGGCACCATGGATGGTTTGGTGACCGCCACCGGCAACAAGACCTTCTTCGGACGCACCGCCAAGCTCGTCGGTTCGGCCGGCGCAAAATCGCACTCGCAGACGGCCGTCTCGCAGGTGGGTGACTTCCTGCTGTTCCTGGCCTTCGTGCTCGCGTTCATCCTCGTGAGCGTGCTGGCCTACCGCCAGTTCGTGGTGACGCAGAACTGGAGTTGGTCGGATGCAGGGCAGATCGCGCAATACGTGCTTGTGTTGCTCATCGCGTCAATTCCGGTGGCGCTGCCTGCGGTGATGTCGGTGACCATGGCTATTGGGGCCTACAAGCTGTCGCAGGAGAAAGCTATCGTCTCGCGCCTGTCGGCGATCGAGGAACTGGCTGGCGTCGATGTCCTCTGCAGTGACAAGACCGGCACGCTGACGATGAACCGCCTCACGGTGCAGTCGCCCATTCCCTTCGGCAGTTTCGCCGCCAAGGACGTTCTGAGCGCTGCAGCTCTCGCCACTCAGTCAAGTAGTGAGGATGCTATCGACGTTGCTGTGCTTCATGCGGCGAAATCGGCCGCGGCACTTGCTGACATGAAGCAGACGGCTTTCGTGCCCTTCGATCCTGTCAACAAGCGTACGATCGCCACCGTCACGGACGGCTCCGGCAAGATCCTGCATTTCGCCAAGGGCGCGCCGCAGGCGATTTCTGCACTCGCCACACCAGCCGCCGATGTGCTGGCCAAGTATCAGGGCGACGTTGCTACGCTCGCCTCCAAGGGGTTCCGCGCCCTTGGCGTCGCGCGCTCCGATGACGGCAGCCACTGGCAACTGGTCGGCCTGATCTCGCTGGAGGACCCGCCGCGGCCTGACGCAAAGCAAACCATCGCCGAAGCGGAGAGGCTCGGTCTCAACGTCAAGATGGTAACGGGTGACGACGTGGCGATCGGCGATCAGATCGCCGCGCAGCTTGGTCTAGGTGATAACCTGCTGGTGGCGGGAGACGTGTTCAAGCCAGGCATGGAGGCGGGCGCGATACCAGCGGCGGTGTTAGAAGCGGTTGAGCGTGCGGACGGCTTCGGCCGCGTCTTCCCCGAACATAAATACGAGATCGTGAAGGCGTTGCAGCAGGCCGGTCACATCGTCGGCATGACGGGAGACGGCGTCAACGACGCACCGGCTCTGAAGCAGGCTGATTGCGGCGTGGCAGTGAGCGGTGCCACGGATGCGGCGCGCAGCGCCGCCGCCCTGATCCTTACAGCGCCCGGTCTCTCGACCATCGTCAATGCGATCAAGGTGGCGCGCGAGATCTTCCAGCGTATCGAGAGCTACATCCATTACCGCGTGGCGATGACGCTAGCCATCATGACGCTGGTCGTGGCCTCGGTCATCATCTTCCGGTTCCAGCCTTTGACAGCAATCATGATCGTCGGCTTGGCGCTGCTCGATGACATTCCGATCATGACGATTGCCTATGACAATGTGCCCGCCGCAGAGCGGCCTGTGCGCTGGCACATACGTGATATTCTGACATATGGCTCATTCATGGGCCTTTTGGCCACGGCGCAGACGGTGCTGATGTTGCTCATCGGATTGCGCTGGCTTGCCGACCCAGTCCTGCAGGCAGTGATACCGCTCGATACCTCGCAGCTGCAGACGCTCATGTTCCTGCAGTTGGCGGTCGGCGGGCACTTGTTGCTGTTCGTGGTGCGCACGAAGAGCTCGCTGTTCCGGCCTCCCTATCCTGCAGCCAGGCTGTTCTGGGCCATCCTCGCGACGCAGGTGGTCGCCGCGGCGGTGGCACTGTTCGGCATCCTGGTCACGGCCATCCCGATCAAGGCGGTGCTGGGTGTGTGGATCTACTGTCTCGTCTGGATGGTGGTGCTCGACGTCGCGAAGCTCGCCTATCTGCGCGTCATTGCCGAGCGCGAAGCCAGGATTTCCGGTCGGGCTGCAACTTTTTCCTGACGCATTTTACAGGAGCACGATATGAATCTCAAAAAGCACTTTCGTGTCGAGCCTGGCTCGACCATTGACCTTTCGAAAATCGATGCGGCTTTCCATGGCAAGCATGAGTCCGAGGCGGCTGCCGCCGACGAAATTGCGCATCACCTCAAGCGCATTACCAAGCTGCAACGTAAGCTTTATGCCGACCGCGGCCACTCCCTGCTTATCGTACTTCAGGGGATCGACGGCGCGGGCAAGGACGGCACGTGCTGGCACGTCATCAGCGCCATGGATCCTCAGGGCGTACAGGCTACGGGATTCAAGCAACCCACCGAGGAAGAACGCGACCATGACTTCCTGTGGCGCATCCATCCGCATGCGCCGGCGCGCGGCCGTGTGGCGGTGTTCAACCGGTCCCATTATGAGGACGTGTTGCCAGTTCGGGTCCATAAGCTGGCGCCGAAGCATATCTGGAAGGCACGCTACGACCTCATCAACGATTGGGAGCGGCTGCTTCACACGCAGAACAACACCACGATTCTCAAGTTCTTCCTCTACATATCCAAGGAAGAGCAGCTCGCCCGTTTCAAGGAGCGGCTAGACGATCCTTCCCGGCAATGGAAGATCAGCGCTTCAGATTATTCCGAGCGGGCGCTGTGGGACGATTACACAGTGGCCTTCGAAGATGCGCTGTCGAAGTGCTCGACGGAGCATGCGCCGTGGTTCATCATCCCGTCTAACCACAAGTGGTTCCGCAACCTCGCCGTTTCGCAGATTATCGCCGACACGCTGGAGGACATGGACCTGCAGGTGCCAAAGCCGACTGTGGACCTTGCGCAGATTCGCCGCGAATACCACGCCGATGCAGGCGAGGCGGGATCTTCACTGGCCGATAACGACCCAGAAGCCGAGTCTTCGAAACACGGCAAGCGCAAGGACAAGAAAAAGAAGAACCACGGAAAGAAGAAACATAAGGTCGACGATGACGGCGACAATGCCGCCGTGACGGCATCCCCCGAACCCAAGAGGACAGCCGACGTAGAGGCGTCCTGACGTGATCGCTACGAGCAAGGCAGTGCCTCCGCCCAATGGCATCTTCACGGCGCTCGACGCCGCAGCCATGTCGCCGGCGCGTTATCGCGCATGGTTCCTGGCGGGCGGTGGCACCTTCCTTGACGGGTTTTCGGTGGTGGCGCTCGGTATCGCTCTGCCGCTACTGCGCCGGCAATTCGACATGTCGCCGCTCGTGGTCGGACTGATCGGCGCTGGGCTCGTCCTGGGTGCCGTGTTTGGCGCGTGGCTGGGCGGAATGGCTGCCGATCGTTTCGGACGCAAGCCAGTGTTCCTCGCCGACATGGGGATCGTGGCACTGGGGTGCTTCATCGCAGCCACGGCGTCCGAACCGTCGATCATCATCATCGGGCAGATCATCATCGGAATTGGCATCGGCATCGACTTTGCGGCAAGCGGCAGTTACGTCTCGGAACTGATGCCAAGCGCGGCGCGCAGTCGAATGATGGTGGCGACAATCGCGCTCCAGTCGGTTGGCATGGTGTGTTCGGCCCTCGTATGCATCGCCATCCTCCGGCTCATGCCCGGTATGCTTGACTGGCGCCTCATGCTGGCGGTGAGTGGCGTGTTGGCGATTTTGTTCCTGCTAGGGCGTGCCGGTCTGACTGAAAGTCCGCGCTGGCTGGCGGGCAAGGGTCGCGTGGACGAAGCGATCGCAGTTCTGAAGAAACTGGGTGATCCGCCGCCGCCGGGCGCCACCCTCTCTGCGGCGCTAGGTGACGCACATCCCGTCCAGGCAAGACCTGTGCATAGCCGTCTGTTCAGCCCCGGCTTCCGCGATCGCACCTTCCTCGTCAGCATTCCGTGGATGCTGATGGATGTAGCGACCTACGGCGTTGGGCTCTTCACGCCAGTGATCCTCGGGGCCATCCATTTTGGCGGAACGGCAGGAGGCCCGGTGGCGGCGGACATCGCCAACGCTGAGGGCACCGCCCTGGTCGATTTATTCCTCTTGCTGGGGTTCCTTGCCGGCATCGTGCTCGTGCCGCGGCTTGGCCGCATCACTATGCAGGTTGCGGGCTTCGCCGGCATGGTGCTGGGCATGTTCATCTTGCTCTACGCGGTGTCAATTAACGAAGGCGGGCCGATGCATGTGGGCCTTGTCATGGCGGGCTTCTTCCTCTTCAACCTCGCCATGAACGCCGGCCCGAACGCCACCACCTTCACTATGGCGCCAAGCCTTTTTCCGACATCGATGCGTGCCTCGGCGAGCGGCTTTGCAGCGGCCAGTGCCAAGGTCGGAGCGGTTTTCGGTATTATTGCCGTGCCACAGATTCAGGAACATTGGGGTATCCCCGGCGTGCTGGCATTGATGGCCGCGGTCAGCGTGGCCGGTATTGCCGTCACCGCGGCGCTCGCCCATGCCGTCAATCGCGAGGGAGAGATAGAGGAGAATGAAGACGGAGCGCTTCCCCGGAGGCGGACCTAACTGTTGGATTGCTACCCAAGCCGGTTGAAGATCTTGAGTTCACCGTTGTCTTGGAAGCGTACCGACATGGCGACCGCCGGCATGTGATCCAGCTCGTCATCGCTCGAGATGTCGTGCGAGGCGCGTGAGAATCTTTCCAGGCAGTACGACCACTATTGAGGCCGCATTGGTCAGCATGGTTCAATCTACTTCTGACCTGCTTTAGCGCCATAGCCTGATCGATGAAGACGCTTGTCTGAGTCCCAATTTGTCATCACGCCAAGCTGGAATTTTCCAACGACCGAAATTCACTTCGCACGCTCGAAAAATCGCGGTTGCCGTGAGATTGGCCAGCAAGCGGGCACGTCAATTCTTCCAGCGGTAGTTGACGGGAACGACAAGTTCAATTTTATCGGCGGTAATGTCACCAGGTGGAACCGGCAACGGGCTCGCCTTGTTCAACATCGCAATGGCAGCTGAATCAAGCAAGTCATAGCCACTCGACTTGGCGATTCTGGCGTCATGCACGCGCCCCTCGCGGTCCATAGTGAAGGCGACGTTGACGATGCCGTAACGGCGCTCTTCTCGAGCTTGCGAGGGATATCTCTTATGGCGATTGAGATGCAGGACGAGATCGCGCTGCCAGTTCTCGATCGCGCGGCGGTCGATGCTCGATAAGCCAGTGTTTAGCCCGCGTGGCGTTTCGGATGTTTCCTGGGCATTCTCGATCAGTTGCGGAGCAGCAGCCTCGCTTGCTTCGACCGGAGCCTGCGCAGCTGAATCTTGTGCCTGCGCAACTTTTGTCTCCTCCGGCTTAACATCCTCTAGTGCTTGTTCTTCAGGTGGCTTGATGAAGGCGTCATCGGGAGGAGGTTCGTTGAACTCGGGAACCGGCGGCAGATCTTCAATCGGCTTGGCCTCCGCTGTCGAAGCTTGCTGTGGCAAGGACGCCGCCACCGGGGAAACCTCGTCGCTCGTCTCGCCAACGGCAACATTACGCCGTTCTTCGTCGGGCGAACTCGTGAGCTCAGCAAGCTCAATGACGAACGCGCCACCGGTCTGACTAACCTCATTGTCTATCGGCGGGTCGTGCAATGCCATTGCGATTGCAGCACCGTAAGCCGACGCAACAAGGAATGCAGCAAGAGCACCGCGCGCAAGCCGTACTCTGGGTGACTCAAGTATCATGGGTGTGACGGGCTTTCTGCTGCCGGGCGCGCGGGCGAAGCCTCAAGCGCAACCAGTCCCACTTTCAAGTAGCCGGCCGCGCGCATCAGATCGAGCACCACGAGCACTTCGCCATAGTCGACGGTCTTGTCTGCGCGCAAAAACAACCGCGCGTCGAGTTTTCTGCCCGTCAAGTCGTCGACAGCGGCAATCAGTCGGTCGCGAGTGATATTCTTTTCGCCGACGGCCATGCCGAGATCCGCCTTGATCGTTACGAACAAAGGCTTCTCCGGCCGCGGCTGCGGCTTTGCCGTCGAGACCGGCAGGTTGACATGCACATCGACTGTAGAGAGTGGTGCTGCAACCATGAATATGATCAATAGCACCAGCATCACATCGATGAAGGGCGTGATGTTGATCTCACTCTGTTCGTCGATGCCATCAGCGTCGTCATCGAAATCGCTTTGAAGTCCGCCAGCCATATCGCTTCACTCCGCAGCCATATGCAACTTGACTGCGGGGCGCTCGACGGTTTGACGCTCGATCTGGCGCGACAGGATGCGTCCCACTTCACCCTTGGTTTCTCGCGTCAGACGTTTGAAGCCGGCGATGCCATGTCCCAGTTGGTTGTAAAGAATGACCGCCGGAATTGCCGCGACGAGTCCGATGGCTGTTGCGAGTAGCGCTTCGGCAATACCAGGTGCTACGACGGCAAGATTGGTCGTCTGAGACTTCGAGATGCCGATGAAGCTATTCATAATGCCCCAGACAGTGCCGAACAGACCGATGAACGGCGCTGTGGCACCGACAGTAGCGAGGAAACTCATGCCGCCGCGAATAGAGCGGTTGGCCTCAGTCTCGATCTCGCCCAGCCGGGATTGAACGCGATCTTGGACAGATGTGCGTGCGAGGTTCGTCGCAGTCTGTAGCTCACGTCTCGCTGCGTCCAGCATGGCCCGTGCGAGTGAGTGACGGCGAGTGAGTGGCGCCAGGCCCGCGTCAAGAGAGGTCTGACCGCGCATGAGATCAAGCTCGCCATGCAAACGTCGCCGCGCGAACCAGAGCTGCAACAGCTTGGCGATCCAAATGCTCCAGACCAGAAACGATGCCGCGGCGAGCCCAACCATCACCGCTTTCACCACGATGTCGGCGGCAAGGAACATGCCCCATGGTGATAGGTTGTGTGGCAGCATTGAGCGGTCGACGGCAGCACTCGCTGGTTTTGTTTGCGTATCTTGTGAATCAGGACGATCTTGTGCGGCGGCATTGGGCATCGTGGCAAAGCGTCCATCGAGCGGCAGTGTCTGAACGGGTGCAAAGGCCGGATCGGCCTTAGTCGAAGGAACATCCGCAATAGCGGCAGGCGCAGGATTGGCGACTTGAGCAATAGCGGGATGCGTTTGTCCGATCGCAAGGACGAGCGCAGCGCCAATCCCCGCGATAGCAGGGATGCGACCGATCCCAATGGCTCCCACTGCGAACATTTCTCTGATCATCCTCGTCTCGCCATCGATACTGCTGGTCTGTTCAACGCACCAGTCCGCGACGACATGGTTTGACTATGCGCGGACTGTAAAAAAATAATGTCCGGGTTGATGGCATTCGAAATGGAGCGAACCGCCTCGCATATTCTGAAGCTTCGGGTTCACCCGCGGCCGGCTCGACCGAGCTATACCGATAGATACGACTTCAGAGCGGCTGAGCGAGCTGAAACACGTTGCCTTCCGGATCGACGCCATCGCATCTGAGGGAGCCACCAAACTCCCACTCCTGTTCAGGTGGGAAGATGATGCCTCCGTGGTTTGGTGCCGCTAGCCGGGCGTGTGCTATGTTGTCGATGGAGAACACCAACTTTATTGGTGTCTCCTCGCGCGCCTTGAGTGGCTTTTCGACGTGTGTAACAGCGGAAATCGAACTCGGAAATAAGCACGATATAAAAGCGAAATTGGCGTTCTCCAAGAAGGCAGAAACCCCCATCGATCCAATCGATCTGCTCAAGTCCGGTCACCGCCGTATAGAAGGTCGTGACTTTCTCCAGGTCCTTGGCAAAGAGCACAGCGGATGCGACCATCGTTCAACTCGCACGCTTGCTCGCCAGCCGATCGCGCAACGCATGAAAGCGCTCGACCTGTTCATCGAGAAGATTGCGCTCTTTGTCGCGACGCACGAACACCTTGAACATGGCTTCACCGGTACTGTTAAAGAACTGCACCGAGCACGACGGACGGCCCATGAATGGACGCGAAACGAATGCAATCGACGCGCAATTCTCGAACTTGATGTGACCGCCGATCGGGCTATCGCCGTGCATATTGTAATAGCCCCTTCCTACGCTGCCCGGTGGAATGGTGCCTGCGCATTCGAGCACGATGTCAGGAGTGTGGACGATGAACAGAACTTCGCCCCACGTCTGCAGATCGGCCATGACCTCGTCGAAACGCTCACTCCCTATGAGCGTTTGGTGTTCGGTAGGCAATGCGGCAACGACATCGCGCGTCGATACGCCATGCTCGACGGCGATTCGCTCAAGCACACCGTCAGGGTTCTTGGCGAGCAGATCTGCCAATGTGACCACGGCATTAGATGAGGGCTCGTTCATATGGCTCGACCCTATGCCGCTTCGGACGCATTGCCGTCGGCGGCAATCTCTTGCAGCACGTGGAAGCCTTCGAACTCTGGGTGACCGAGATAGAGCGGGCGGATAGCGCTGCCACCGGCGCTCGCATGCGATACGCGGAATTGTTCAGATTTGGTCCAGTTCTCAAAATCGGCGTAGCTATTCCAGACGGTGTGTGAAGAGTAGAGCACGTGATCTTCACGCTCCGGTCCTTTCAGAAGATGGAACACGACAAAGCCGGGCAGTTCGTGCAGATAGCTCTTACGGCTCTTCCAGAGCTGCTCAAAAGACTCTGCGGTTTCCTTGCTGACTTTGAAGCGGTTCATTGCAATGTACATAAGAATTCCTCTGTGATGCGTAGTCGATTGCGAGATACTAAAGAATCAATACCGCAAGAGTAAACAAAAAAATCACTCAACGTTGCCTCAGGGCAAGCGCCATTGCCTCTGCATTGGAACCATTCCAATCTAGATGTTTTTTTGTTGCGCACGCGCCACGCTGGTGCGGCAGCAATGGTAGTGGTGCAAGTCGTATACTTGACAAGAAAAGTAAAGAAATAAAATTTACGCCATCGGCAATTCGAGCCAGCCAGCCCGACTGGAAGCGTCCGAACGACAATGGGGAAATGCATGCATAGGATTATTCGTTCCAAAACGCCGGGCCTGGAGTTGCTCTGTGGCGCTCTGAGTACTTATGCTGTGCTCGCCACGAGCGCAGCCTACGCCCAGGCTCCTACGGCTGCCGATCAAGCCGCGCCAGCACCACCCGCTGCGCCACCACAAGTCCACACGTCTCCTACAGGGACGCCGAATTCGCTGACGTTGCCCCAGGTCGTCATCGAGCCTCCCAAGAAGACGGTGGCGAAACCAGAGCCCACGCTCCAGAAGTCTGCGGTGAATGCTTCGTCGTCTCGTCCAAAGCCGGCTCCGGCAAAGCCGAAGAAGTCGGCCGTCAAGGCCAAGCCACAACAGCAACCTCAAGCCCAGCCGCCGGTCCAATCTGCTGAAGAATCCGAGAATGAGGGCTTTGACCCGATCAAGGGCGTCGCCGAGCGCGGTGCCATCACAAGTTCGCCAGCCACCAAGACCACGATTGGAACGCGCACTCCGGTCTCGGTGCAGGAAAACCCGGCGTCGGTTAGTGTTGTTGGCCCGGAACAACTCACGAGCAAGCCGGTCCTGAGTGTGGCCGAGGTCTTGCGGGATATTCCAGGCGTCGAGGTCGCCGACGCCGCGGTCGCTGGCATGATGCGGATACGTATTCGCGGAGAATCATCGCAGCGCGTGACGATCCTCGTCGATGGTCAGGAGGTCACGGATCACAGCTCCTATGGTACGCCGATTTTGATCGATCCATCATCGATCGAACGCATCGATGTTCTGCGTGGCCCCGGAGCGGTTCACTACGGAACGCGTTCGGTTGGCGGCGTCATCAACATCATTACCAAGCGCGGAGCAAAAAAGCCCGTCGAGGTCGAAATCGGCGGCACGTATTTTTCTGGATCGAACGGCTGGCAGGGGTGGGCGGCGGCGTCAGGAACTATTGGAGCTCTCGATTACCGCATTTCAGGAGCCCTCGCCGATCATCAGGACCGTGAAGTGCCCAATGGCCAGTACACATCTACGGGCAAGCTGGATGGCACCTCGTTCAGCGATGATAATCTTTATGCTCACATGGGTCTGACGCTCGGCGCGGCGAAGAACCACTACATTGCCGTAAAAGCGATGCAGCATCGGCTTGATGCCGAAAGCTGGACGGATCCAATCGCTCTGACAGACGGTGTCACTCATTTCTTCAATGACCTGCCGCAGCGCGACTTGCGCAAGATCGGTTTGTACTACGACGGTACGGATCTCAGTCCGATCGTCAAGAAAGTACATTTCGACGCCTTCTATCAAGACGTGAAGCGCTACTTCATCAATGAGGTTACTCAAACGTCGAGCTTTGGTCCCATGTGGCCCAACGCATCGACCGCCGTTGTGTCAACATCTGACGACATGATTACCAACTACGGGGGCACCGGGCAGATCGATTTCAAGTTCCATCGCGATCACTATACGCTTTTTGGTGTGAGTTATCTCCAGGATCGGCTGCAAACCGACAAGACAACGTCGACAGCAAGTTCCGGCTATCCGCCGTTTATCCCCGTCCCTCCATTCACGTTTTCTGCACCCGAGACTGAAGCGCACATCGATACCACATACCTGTTCGCGCAAGACACCTGGAGCCTTACCAACAATCTGAAATTCACGGCAGCACTGCGCTACAACTTCGTCAACATGGCGCTCGACGATACGACGGACGCGCGCGTATCTGGGTTCCAGGGCGGTGACGACGAAAAGTTACTTAAATCAGCGGGGCTGACCTACACCGGAATCCGTAACACGACGCTGCGCGCCTATTACTCGGAAGGCTATGCATCGCCCACCCTGCTGCAATTGTTCACCGTCACTTCAACAGGCGGCACAACGCTCTATGGAAATCCAAACTTGACCGCAGAGACATCACGCAACTATGAACTCGGCGCTCGGTATTTCGGACAGGGTCTGGTCGTAGACGTCACTGCCTATTACAGCCCTGCTAAAGACTACATTGGCACGGTGGACTGCACAGCAGCTACGTGCCCTGCTGGCTTCCGAACGGGCGCGCGGGTGTCTGAAAACATCGATACTGCGAAGTCGCATGGCATAGAATGGCTTGTCGAGTACACGTTGCCGGGAACCGGCGTGACGCCCTACGTCACCGGTGCCTGGACACGCCGCAAATTCGAGTTTGATACGTTCTCGACGTGGAACACGAACACACCAGAGTATTCGGGCCGTGCCGGCGTCCGTTATCAATGGAACATGGCCGGCTGGCGAGCCTGGACTGACTTGTTTGTACGCGCTTCAAGCGGCGTCAAGCAAACCACGGAGGTCAGTGGTGTGCTCGACACTGACACACTCGACAGTTGGGGTACCCTCAATTTCGCGTTTGGTGGCAGCACCGGACCCGACGACGCGTTCAAGTTCGGCGTTGCACTCAACAACCTGACCAACGAGGAATATCGCGCCACACTTGACGAATTGCCCGGCGTTGGACGGTCAGTGCAAGTGACGGCACGTGTCAAGTTCTGACAATCGAATTGCCGTTGCTATTTCATGTTTGCCGCAAGGAGCCCTTTCATGTTGTCCATGTTTATTCTTGTCATACTGACGGCGGCCCCTGGCGGCGAACTCTCGGCGGCATTCGTCACCACCGAAACCAAGGCGGAATGCGAAGCGCGCAGCGAGGCGATCCGCGGAATTCTCGAAGCGGGAAAGATCGATATCAAGGAGTTCGCCTGTCTCAAGAGCGAGCAGCGCTTCGAAAAGTTTATGCATGCCGAACCCACCGACGCTCCTCGGTATTCGTACTCAATAAGACTGGAAGCCGAGACAGCGAAAGTCGCGGCGCAACCCTCTCAGCAGGCCTGCGAGACGTCGCTTCGCGAAGCGCGTCCCAGCAATGGCCTTAGGGACTATTGCGCGACCTCGACACAAAAGCTGCTGCCGACCTCAAGTGACTGACAAACGGTAGTTCTCTCGATCATGCTCCGCAAGATCGTGATGAAACCCGTCGGTCGGAGCCGTATGGACAAACGAGATCATTGAATTTAAAAAGTAGACGTAACAAGTAAAGAAATAGGGTCGAACGGGGGTGAGTAGCCCTTTCGTGCGGCTTGATGAAAAGCCCAACTGTTCAACTGGCCAGGGCTAAAGTCCCGATCAGGAGCGGGGGTGCAGGAAGTCGAACCACGGTGCGCGTGGTTCGTGTGCTTCTTCGCAGTTTGAGCAAAGTGATCCTCGATCACGACGAATGGATCTGTCGGTTGCAGCTGACGTTGGCTGGCAAGCTGATATTCGCGAGGGAGCAGCGGAGCAACGCATGACGAATGCACTGAGGTCACAATACTGCTGTGGAGGAAAGTTGAGCTGGGCCTGGGCGCTTGTCGCGCTGGTGATCATGTGCGGCGCTGCTGTGGCCAAAGAGCCCAGTTCGCAGGACGTGTCCGAAGGACGGCGCGGTGTGTCTCAGAAAATCGTCAGCATTGGTGGCGATACGACCGAAATCCTCTATGCCCTCGGCTTGGGTGATCGCATCGTTGCTGTCGATTCAACTAGCCTTTATCCAGAGGTAGCGCTGAAGGAAAAGGCCAACATCGGCTATATGCGCCAGCTTACGACCGAAGGCGTACTTTCGACCGGCGGCACCATTGTCGTAGCTAGCGCCGGCGCAGGGCCACCAGATGTCGTGCGTGCTCTCAAATCCTCAAGTGTGCGTTACGAAACTTTGCCAGGGAATGAAACGGCAGACAACGTGGCCGACAAGGTGCGGTTTCTCGGCAAGTTATTTGCGGTCGAGGCCAAAGCCGAACCCCTAGCATCCGAAATAAATCGCCGTTTCGCAGCGTTAGCTGAGAAGCGCCTCGGAATAGAAAAGCCGATGCGTGTGCTCTTCGTTCTGGGCGTCGGCGGTTCGAAAGCGATGATCGGCGGAACAGGTTCGACAGCCGACATGGTGTTGAAACTGGCTGGCGCAGAAAATGCCGCTTCTGAAGTCTCCGGCTACAAGCCTCTGACTGATGAAGCACTCATCAGTCTCGCGCCCGATGTCATCGTCACCATCCGCAGGGCAGGCGCGGAGGATACTGACAAGTACGTTGCCGCGTTGCCTGGATTTGGCGCGACGCCAGCGGGTAAGTCCGGCCGCATCATTTCCATGGATGCTCACTATCTGCTCGGGTTTGGGCCGCGCACGCCGCAGGCGGCAGAGGAACTAATGGCGTCGGTCTATCCCGGAAGGAGGTAGGGCGGCATGGCAAGCAGCGACGTAGTTGTGAGAGATGCGCTGCAGGATGGACCCTCGGTGCGTGAGCGAGTGCGCGTGCCGCTGCTTCTGTGCGCAACTCTGGCACTCGCCGTGCTCGCGATTGTTTCGATGTCCACCGGGTCGACAGGCATTCAACTGACGTCACTTCCCGGTGCAATCGCGGCGGCCATTGGCGTGAGCAGCGATTCGGCGGATCAGCGTGCGGCTCTCGTGCTGCTTGATCTTCGGCTACCACGAACGTTGCTAGCCATATTCGTCGGCGCCTCACTCGCGGTAGCAGGCGCCATGATGCAGGGGCTGTTCCGCAACCCGCTCGCCGATCCAGGTCTCGTCGGCGTGTCCTCTGGCGCAACGCTCGCCGCGGTTTCGATGATCGTGCTTGGCAATAGCATATTCGGAAGCTGGCATCAGGTGTTAGGCGTATTCGCGTTGCCGATTGCTGCCTTTCTTGGAGGCCTGCTGACAACGCTTGCACTCATGACGGTCGCTTCACGTCACGGCGCCACGGCTGTCGCCACTCTGCTGCTCGCTGGCATCGCGTTAGGCGCACTGACTGGTGCGCTGACAGGTATTCTTGCTTACATCAGCAACGATCGCGAACTGCGCGACCTCACATTGTGGAGCATGGGATCACTATCTGGAGCGAGTTGGCCGAAGGCAGCCGCCATCGCACCCTTTGCGATAATTCTCGCCATCGCCCTTCCTGGCCTTGTTAGGGCTTTGAACGGATTGCTGCTCGGCGAAGCGGAGGCGTTCTATCTCGGGATTGATGTCGAGAGTGTGAAGCGCCGCATCGTCGTGCTGACGGCGGCAGCGGTGGGGGCGGCGGTAGCCGTCGCGGGAATCATTGGCTTTGTTGGCATCGTCGTGCCGCACCTTGTCCGCATGATCGCGGGACCAGACCACCGCATTCTGCTTCCAGCATCGGCACTGATCGGAGCGGCGCTCGTGCTCCTAGCTGATGTGATCGCTCGTGTTATCGTGACGCCGGCCGAATTACCGATCGGCATCATCATGGCGATCATCGGTGCGCCAGTCTTTCTGCATCTGGTGCTGAAGCGATCAAGTGGCGTGGTGATGTGATGATCACGACTGAGAAGTTGGGATACGCAATCGGCGGAAAGACGTTGCTTTCCGGGATCGACATCTCGCTTCGGCCGGGACGCCTTGCCGTCGTGATTGGACCCAACGGTGCTGGCAAGTCAACGTTGTTGCGACTTCTAACCGGAGAACTCAAACCAACCGCAGGCCGCATCGTCGTCGGCGGACGTGACCTTGTCGATATTCCAGCTGCGGTGCTGTCTCGAACTCGTGCCGTGGTGCCGCAGCATACTCTTTTGTCGTTTCCTTTCACTGTGATCGAGGTCGTGCAGCTCGGCGTGACCGTGCCGGGCCTGATGCCGCACGGATTGCGGTCACGCCGGCTGGCAGAAGCGATGCTCGAACGCGTCGGCTTGTTGCCACTTGCCGATCGCGACTATCCCAGTCTTTCTGGCGGCGAGCGGCAAAGGGTTCACATCGCCCGTGCTCTGAGCCAGCTTGAGGCCTCGCCGCAGGACGGAACACCACTCGTCTTGTTCGTCGACGAACCGACTTCTAGTCTCGACATCGCGCATCAACTCGAGGTGCTAGAGGAACTAAAAGCGCAAGCCGCAAAGGGACGCGTTGTGATCGCAGTGTTGCACGATCTCAATCTGTCGGCGGCCTATGCCGACGACATCCTACTTCTTTCGCAAGGTCGGTTTGGCACCTTTGGCGAGCCCGGTGCCGTTCTGACGGACGCACTTCTTTCTCGCGCCTACCATTGCGACATTCGGCTCAATGCGTTGCCGCGCGACGGATGCCCGTTCGTTTTGCCGCAAGCCTGCAGTATCTGTTGATTGCCGTCGACGCTGATGAGTTCGAGTGAGCAGAAGCGGTCGCTGCGCACCAGCGCCGGATTAAATATTGGGGTAGTTGTCGGTATCAGAATGTGGTGCCGCTGGATGGAGCCAGCCGCGACCACCGCAATCATGGCAGACGATGGAACCGTCATCGAGGCAGAGGATGCCGCGCCCAATACAGGTACGGCACGCTGGTAGCGCACCACTCTCGCGGGGCGCTGCTCGTGCCCGCGTTACCGCAGATGTTGGCTTCGCGCCACTCCAAAGCATGATGGGCTCTCCTGGATGGGAAAGACGTTACGGATCGACAAGATCAGGTTTTCCTGCCTGAGAGCGTCAGCGAAGCGCATCGTCTCATCGATAACGGCTTCGCCGGCCACGTTCTCCAGCAAGGTCGATAGGATCGATGCCGTTGTGTTGCGGCCGTAGTGCTGTGC
>JRYC01001012.1_pt1 | contig 15374 bp, 13 predicted proteins | sample 235301 | NCBI WGS metagenome assembly JRYC01 (sample SAMN03074211, study PRJNA261470) | activated sludge metagenome | biome: Common Effluent Treatment Plant; feature: Wastewater; material: Activated sludge; isolation source: activated biomass of a common effluent treatment plant treating...
TGGGGGATGGCGAACGTCTTGTGCAGGTTCAGGTGGATGACGTCCGGCCCGAAGTCACCGGGGCGACAGATGGCGACCAGCGCGTTCATGTTCGCGCCGTCCATATAGACCTGCCCGCCGTTGTCGTGGATGATCTTGCAGATCTCGCCGATCGACTCCTCATAGACGCCGTGGGTCGAGGGGTAGGTGATCATCAGCGCCGACAGGGTGTCGCGGTGTTGCTGGGCCTTGGCCCGCAGATCATCGACGTTGACATTGCCGTTGTCATCGGAGGCGACGACGACGACTTCCATGCCGGCCATGGCCGCGCTGGCGGGGTTGGTGCCGTGGGCGCTGGCGGGGATGAGGCAGACGTTGCGGTTGCCCTCGCCGCGGGCGATCTGATAGGCGCGAATGGTGAGCATGCCGGTGTATTCGCCCTGCGCGCCGGAGTTGGGTTGCAGGGAGCAGCCGGCAAAGCCGGTGATCTCCGACAGCCACGACTCCAGATTGTGGAGTAGTTCCTGATACCCCTGAGCCTGATCAAGCGGCACGAACGGGTGCATCGCGGCGAAGCCGGGCAGGGTGATGGAGAGCATCTCGGCCGCGGCGTTGAGTTTCATCGTGCACGAGCCGAGCGGGATCATCGAGTGCACCAGCGAGATGTCGCGGTTCTCCAGACGCTTGATGTAGCGCATCATCTCCGTCTCCGACAGATAGCTGTTGAAGACGGGGTGGGTCATGAACTCGCTTTGGCGCTGGAATGGTTCGCCGTAGGTCAAGCCGGCCGCGTCGGCCAGGGAGTCGAGGTTGATCTCGCCCTCCTTCGCGCCGAACACGGCGAAGAGGGTCTCCAGGTCGGCCACGGTGACGGTTTCGTCGAGCGACAGACCGACCGAGCCATCGTCGTTGTAGCGCAGGTTGACCTCATGGGCCAACGCCGCGCCACGCAGTTCGATGTCCCGGCAACGGCCGCCGCGGACGGTCAGTGTGTCGAAGACCGGATGCGCGTTGACCTCATAGCCGAGTTGCTTGAGTCCGGCGGCCATGACCTCGGTCAATAGGTGAACGCGAGTGGCGATGCGCCGTAGCCCGACCGGCCCGTGGTAGACGGCGTACATCGATGCCATGACGGCCAGGAGCACCTGCGCCGTGCAGATGTTGCTGGTCGCCTTCTCGCGGCGGATGTGCTGCTCGCGGGTGGTCAATGTCAGGCGGTAGCCCTTCTTGCCGGTGGCGTCGATGGTGACGCCCACGAGACGACCGGGCATGATGCGCTTGTATTCGTCCCTGGTGGCGAAGAAGGCTGCGTGCGGGCCGCCGTAGCCCATGGGCACGCCGAAGCGCTGGCTGTTGCCCAGCGCCACGTCCGCGCCCCACTCGCCGGGGGGCGTCAGCAGCACCAGCGACAGCAGGTCGGTGGCGGCAACGACGAGCGCCCCGTTGGCGTGGGCCTTCGCGGCGAAGTCGCGGTAGTCGTGGATGTCGCCGTTGGTGGCCGGGTATTGCACCAGCACGCCGAAGGTCGCCTCGGCGAAATCGTAGGTGGCATGGTCGCCGACGATGACCTTGAAGCCGAACGGTTCGGCGCGGGTGCGCACGACGGCGATGGTCTGCGGGTGCACCTGGTCGGAGACGAAGAAAACGTTGGCCTGGGAGTTGCGCGGCAGGGCGCGATGGCAGAGGGTCATGGCCTCGGCCGCGGCCGTAGCCTCGTCCAGCAGCGACGAGTTGGCGATCTCCAGGCCGGTCAGATCGGTGACCATCGTCTGGAAGTTGATGAGCGCTTCAAGGCGACCCTGCGAAATCTCCGGTTGGTAGGGCGTGTAGGCCGTGTACCAGCCGGGGTTCTCCAGCACGTTGCGCTGGACGACCGGCGGGGTGATCGTGCCGTAGTAGCCCATGCCGATGAAGGAGCGGTAGACCTTGTTCTTGCCGGCGATGCGGCGCAGCTCATCGAGGACGGCCTGTTCGCTGCGGGGCGCGTCCATCGCCAGATAGCCGTCCATACGGATAGACGCGGGGATGGCCTGGTCGATTAGCTCATCCAGCGAGTCGAGACCGAGGTCGCGGAGCATGGCGGTGACGTCGTGGCTGCGCGGGCCGATGTGGCGCTTCACAAAGCGGTCGGCGGGCATGAGCAAGTCGCGGTTGCTGAGCTGCGGCGCGCCGTTGCCCGACGCGGAGTCGGGAGCTTCGATGATGTCCTGCCAGTTGGCGCGGGGAGTGGGTGATGTCATGGGATAATTCCTCCGACAAACGACGAACTATGATCTGCGAACGCCGATCCGGCGCTCCGGATTCCTTATTCGTAGTTCGTCGCTCGTAGTTTGTTAGTGTTCGCGCGTGGCGTTATAAGCCTCATAAGCGGCGGCGTCCATCAGCGCGTCGACCTGGGACGGGTTGGTCATGCGCAGCCGGACGAGCCACGTGCCGTAGGGGTCACCGTTGAGGGATTCGGGCGAATCGACGGCCGCGTCGTTGACCGCGATGACTTCGCCGTCGATGGGGATCAACACGTCGGACGCGGCCTTGACCGATTCGACGACGCCGAACGGGTTGCCTGCTTTAACCGTGTCGCCCACGCTCGGCAATTCCACAAAGACGATGTCGGACAGGGCATCCTGCGCATAGTCGCTGATGCCGATCACCGCTTCGTCGCCTTCCACGCGAACCCATTCGTCGCTCTTGGCATAGCGCAGATCGGGCATGATTTTCGTGCTCATGGTCATTTCTCCTTAAGTTATTGACGATCGAGATTTGGTAGATTCAGATGAAGATAAACGAGGACGCCGGGCGAGAATACCTGCCTGAGGTGTTCTCGCCGGCGTCCTCTGTCATGAACCTGAGAGATTCACGGAGCTATGCGCGTGTGGCTCATACCCGTTTGCCCCTTCGGTGGGAGCACGAAAACGTGCTCAACGCTTTCCAGAAGAAACCCGGCCGCTCGGTCCCTTGTGCCTGAGAGATTCAAAGGCGAATATGCTCGCCCCCTTGCCCCTTCGGCGACCCCGCGCGGGGTGCTCTCCCGGCGGCCGCTGCATCCTATTCCGTTAGCAACAACTGATGCATATATTGTAGTCGGTGAGGGGGATGCGTCAAGGGGTGACTGCGATAAAATAACCTTTATATGATCAATGGTCCAACCATTATTTCAAGCGGCATCCTCCGCCCCACCCAGGTCGAAGTCGATCTCTCCCGCCTGACCGCCAACTACCGCGCCATTCAGGCTCACGTCGCTCCCGCGGCCGTCATGCCCATCCTGAAGGCCAACGCCTACGGCCACGGGCTGGTTGAGGTGGCGCGCCACATGCAGTCGCTGGGCGCGCCCTATCTCGGCGTGGCCTTTCTGGAAGAGGGCATTTTGCTGCGCGAGGCGGGCGTGACGACGCCCATCCTCGTGCTGGGCGGCATCATCGGCAATCAGGTGCCGCTGTTTCTGGAGCATGACCTGACACTGACCGCGTCGTCGGTGGAGAAGCTGGGCCAGATCGAGGAGGCGGCGCGGGCGATGGGCGTGCGGGCCAAGGTGCACCTGAAGATCGACACCGGCATGGAGCGCATCGGCGTTCACTACTACAGCGCCGTCGACCTGCTGGAAGCCTCGCTGGCCGGCGAGCACTTCGAGGTCGAGGGTATCTTCTCCCATTTTGCCAACGCCGACGCGGCCGACCAGGCCTACTCGCGGCTGCAACTCGAGCGCTTCCACGCTGTCCTCGATTTCTACGAGTCGCGTGGGCTGTCCCGGCCGCCGCTNNGATGTGCCGCGCACGGTGGATGTCTCCCCGACCCTGAGATGGAAGTCCCGCGTCGTCTATTTCAAGGTCGTCCAGCCGGGGCACCCGGTCAGTTACGGTTCGACGTGGCAGAGCGACCACCCGGTGCGCGTGGTGACCGTCCCTGTCGGTTATGGGGACGGTTATTTCCGCAGCATGAGCGGCCAAGCCGAGGTGATCATCCGCGGGAAGCGCTACCCGGTCGTGGGACGCGTGTGCATGGATCAACTCATGGTCAATATCGAGTGGGAGACGGCCTACAACGGCGACGAGGTGATTCTGATCGGCCAGGCAGAAAATGGCGCGACGATCACCGTTGAGGAACTGGCCGAATGGGCCGGCACGATCCCGTGGGAGATTTTGACCAATGTCAACACGCGCGTGCCGAGAATTTACAGGAATTAACCTTGGCGTCTCGCGCTGATTGCGGGTAAATTCTCTCAAAGACATCGCGTCTGGAGAAGTAACCCTAAATTTTGATTGGAGCCGATTTATTCAATGGATGCCATATTAACTCTTCAGAATCAATTGCACTTCACGGCCGTAGCCGATAGTGGTTTTACCGTCCACATGGATACAAAAGCGCCGGCGGGCGAAGCAAGCCAGGGCGCCAGCCCGATGGAGCTGCTGATGATCGGTCTGGCGGGCTGCACAGCGATGGATGTCGTCTCGATCCTGCGCAAGAAGCGCCAGAACCTCACCGGCTTTGAGATTCGCATTCACGGCGACCGGGCCACTGAACATCCGAAGGTGTTTACCGATTTCGAGTTGGAGTACATAGTGCGCGGCGTGGACATTGACCCGTCGGCCGTAGAGCGAGCGATCCTGCTCTCGGTCGAGAACTATTGTTCAGTCCACGCCATGCTGGAGAAAGCTGCCCACATTCGCACACGCTTCACGATCATCCAGGAGCAGGAAGCGTATACGGGGTGATGGGTATCGCCGTGGCCTGACCGATTTTCGGTGGCCGACGTCGGCTTACTCGCTGTACTCATATAGGAGAGCGCTATGGATCTGATTCAATTTCTGGAAGCGGAAAGTGAACAAATCGTCACCGAGGCCACCGAATCGCTGACTCGCTCGAACCTGGCTCGTTACAATGAGGCTGGGCCTCGTGTCAGCCGCGAGCGATTGGCGGAATTATTCCGGATGACGGTGGCGGGGATTCGCGACCGTGACCTGTCGCTGATAAATGAATACATGGGCCAAGTCGCCCATGACCGCTATCATGCCGGTTACGCCATTCGCGAAGTCCAAATTGCCATCAATGTTCTGGAAGAGGCGATCTGGACTCACATCGTGCGCACCGCGCCACCGGAGCAATTGGCCGAGGCGCTGGGATTGGTCAGCACGACACTGGGCGCGGCCAAGGATGCGCTGGCACGCGGCTATGTCTCGCTGGCTTGCGAGGGCAAGGCTCCGTCGCTCGATCTGTCGGCTTTGTTTGAAGGAAAGACCAGCGGCTAAGTAGCGCGTTCAGATTGCGGGAAGCAACGCCAGGAGTGCCAGCAAAACCACCAGCGCGGCCGTCGCCAGATAGCCGGCCGTCGTTCGCAACCCCGTCGTGCGCGATAGGTAGAGCAGGCGTGCCGGCAGGAAAAGTAAAGCCAACACGACGAACGTGATCAACACCCATAACCAGCTGCCGCCGAACTGCTGTGCGAGTGTTTGCCCATGTGCCGCGAGAACGAGCGTCATGACGGCCGTGGTTGCCAGACCGAATACGGCCGCGCCCCAGTATCCATGACTCCCTGATTGGATACGCGGTTCCACCTTGAAGGCGAAGACCAGCACATAGGCCAGGGAAAAGGCGAGCCACGCCCCCGGCCCATAGACGAAGTACGACGACGCACCGCCTTCGCCCATTTGCGTCGTATCCACCAGGGATGCGGACTGAAAGAAACCCAGTTGCCAAGCCAGCGCCAGACTGAAGAAGAAGGCGAAGATCAATGCCAGAACTGAGCGTTGGCCGCGGGTCAGCCACTTGTCTGTGCCGGCCGCGGTCGGCATCATGCGCCGGATTACGTATGTGCCGATGATGAAAAAGAGGAATGCAGCGCTCAATAACAGGGCGTTCCATCCGCCCGGAATCTCCATCCGGGAGACAAGTTGGGGCAGGGTTAGTTGCGCAACGATCAATGTGACGACATCGGCCGCTATTGCCAAAAGGCTGTAGGTGAAATGACTGGATTGCTTCATAAAGAAGGCATTATATCAGACCGGGATTACCGCGAAACCAATTAACAGCCGCTATCCCGATCTCGTCTCAATTATGTTAAACTGCGTCACGGATATGCCATCGGTTGACAGGCCTATGACAGACCCTATAATTTATTATCAGATGGTGAAGCGTTCTGCAGTATGTTTCCCACGAGATGACCATCGATAGTCGGTAGTCGGCAGTCGTCAGAGCGGTATTAGGGGCGCAAAGCGGTTGGGAAGTCCGTGCTGTGTCCGACATATGTAATGGTTACAGCTATGAATGAGGATCAAGGGAACGACGTTCGCGCCGGGCAGCCGGTCGATGATGGTTATTGGGCGGCTTTATTCAATACGGAAGATGCCTTTGCCCGCGAAGTGGAGCCAAATCCCGCCGACACTACGCCGCCCTATGACTGGATCGAGACGCCGGTCGTGTCGCCCCCTGAAAATGGCCTCGCCGGCTCCCTGTCGCCCGCAGCACCCGTTGAACCAACGTCCGAAGTCGATCCCTGGATATTGGCCCGGCAATGTATGGATGCTGACGAGGTGCTTGAGTTGCGGGTCGTGGATTATAACAAGGGGGGACTGCTGGTTTTCTGGAACGGGATCCAGGGCTTTGTTCCCGCTTCGCAACTGATCGATTTTCCCCAGTTTCACATTCCACGTGAGCGAAATCAGACGCTGGCCGAATGGCACGACCGCGTTTTGCGGGTCAAGATCATCGAGGTCAATCAGCTCAGCAGCCGTCTCATCTTCTCCGAGAGGGCGACTCTGGTGGCGGCCGATGAACGCAAAGACCTGCTCAGGGGCGTGCGCCAGGACGACCGGCTTAGTGGGATTGTCACCAATCTGACCGATTTCGGCGCGTTCGTCGATCTGGGTGGGGTAGAAGGCCTGGTTCATATATCCGAAATCTCCTGGAGCCGCGTGGTACATCCCAGCGCCTTGCTCCATCAAGGGCAGCAGGTGACCGTGCTGGTCCTGAGCGTCGATCAGAACGCCGAGCGGGTGGCATTGAGTATCAAGCGGTTGCGTTCCGATCCGTGGGCCGCGGCCGAGGAACGCTACCGGCCGGGGCAACGCGTGTCGGGGATCATCGGCAATGTCACCACCTATGGCGCGTTTGTCGTGCTGGAGGAGGAGCTTGAGGGACTGGTCCACATCTCCGAGCTGGCCGAGGGTGTCTTCATGCACCCGCGCGACGTCGTCACTACCGGAGATCGGGTGGTCGCTCGTGTCCTGAGTATTGACGCCCGCAACAAGCGAATCGCGCTCTCGCTGCGAGGGACGAGCGGCGACCGCGCAACCGGACGCTAGGGTTATATGGCGCGCTCGCAGCCCCCGGCCGAGAAACCGCCCAGGAATAGCAGCAATCGGCCGGAAGAGTTCGGCCCCCTCACCTGGGACGAACGGCTGGCCGATGGGATCCTCGGCCGCCGGCGCGAGATCGGCGGGCTGTTTCTTCTCCTTTTCGCCACCGTCACTTTGCTGGCCCTGCTTGGCCTCTCCCAGGCCGGCCTCTTGCAATGGTGGACGAGGCTATTGCGCCAGATCTTTGGTTGGGGTGCGATCGTCATTTGCCTGGCGCTGGCAGCGTTAGGTGTGCGTCTGATCGTCGGCCCGCTGTGGGAGCGTGTTCGGGTGGAGCCGACCAGACTGGCCGGGGCGGGCATTCTGGTCATCACCGCCATGGGACTGTTTCATTTGGCCGGCGGTTATGGGCTGGTCGATGCCGTTGCCGGTCGTGGCGGTGGGCTGGTGGGCTGGGCGCTGACCGAGCCATTGTTTGATTTCTTCGGCCCTTTCCTGTCGATTCTCATCTATCTCGCGCTGTTTGGTTGGGCCATTATGCTGCTGGCCGGGCGAACGTGGGATGACATTCAGGGCGGGTTAATGGCTGCATCTCGCCAACTCTCCGCCTGGGCCGATCGAGTTGACCCGGATCGCATCGATGTGGTTGGAAGTAGCGAGCGACACGCGCCACAGACGACCGCCGCGCCACCCCCTGAGCCGGCGATCCCCTCGCCGCCGGACACGACGGAAGGCTTCAGCGATATACGCGGCCGCGATCCGCGCCTGCCGGCTTTTGATCTGCTGGAGCGTGGGGAAACCTTGGTCCAGGCCCGTGACGAGATCGCCTGGAAGAGCAAGCGCATCGAGGATACGCTGTTCGATTTCGGGCTGCCGGCCAAGGTGGTCGAAGTGCGGCGCGGCCCCACGGTCACGCAATTCGGCGTCGAGCCGGGCTACGTTGAGCGACCCGGCCCCGACGGCGAGATGAAGCAGCAGAAGGTGCGCGTCGGGCAGATCGCCGGTTTGCAGCGCGATCTGACGTTGGCCCTGGCCGTGTCGCGCTTGCGCATTGAGGCGCCCGTGCCCGGCCGCAGCGTCGTCGGCATCGAGGTTCCCAACGGGCAGACGAGTGTTGTCCGTTTGCGCGGCCTGATCGAATCGCCCGCTTTTGTCCGGCTCAACTCCCCGCTCGGCGTCGGGTTGGGGCGTAATGTGGCCGGCGACCCGGTAGTGGCCGATCTCGGCAAGCTGCCCCACTTGCTCATTGCCGGAACCACCGGCTCCGGCAAGTCGGTCTGCATCAATGCCTTTATCAGTTGTCTGGTCTTCAACAACACGCCTGAACAACTCAAACTGGTGATGATTGACCCGAAAAAGGTGGAGCTTGTCCGATTCAACGGCCTGCCCCATCTGATCGGCAATGTCGAGGTGGATGCCGACCGGGCCGTGGGTGTGTTGCGCTGGCTGACCTCGGAGATGGACCGCCGCTACGAGTTGTTTGAGAGCGTGAGCGCGCGCAATATCAGCATTTACAATCGCAAGCACGCGGCCGCCGCCAAGGCCCATCTGCGTCTGCCCTATATCGCCGTCTTCATCGACGAACTGGCCGACCTGATGCATATGTATCCCGGCGATGTGGAGCGCAACCTGTGCCGGCTGGCGCAAATGGCCCGTGCTACGGGCATTCATCTGATCGTGGCCACGCAGCGCCCGTCGACCGACGTGATCACCGGCCTGATCAAGGCCAATTTCCCGGCCCGGCTGTCCTTTGCCGTGGCATCGGGCACCGATTCGCGCGTCATCCTCGACACCGTGGGCGCCGAGCACCTGCTGGGCAAGGGGGACATGCTCTTCCAGTCGCCCGATGCAGGCGCGCCCGATCGGGTGCAGGGCGTCTATGTGACCGACACGGAGATCGAGCGCGTCGTGGCTCACTGGCGGGCGGCTACCCCCGATCACGTGCCTGAGCCGCCGCCGTGGGAGCCTCTCATCGCCCGCTACGCGCTGCTTGATGAGACCGACAGCCTGCTGGAATCGGCCGTCGAGTTGGCTAAAAAGCATGATAATCTCTCGGTCTCTTTTCTCCAGCGTCGCCTGCGCCTGGGCTATCCGCGCGCTGCCCGGCTCATGGAACACCTGCACGAGATGGGGCTGGTGGATGACCCACAGACGGGTGGCAAGACGCGCCGCTCCTTCGTCAATGAAGACGACGAGGACCCCATTGGCGACTACCTCTCCGATTCATAAACCAAACGGCTCTTCGGCGGCTCCGGGCGAGCGAGTCGTTAGTAATCTTCGACTATTCTATAATCAACCATCATGTCGACTTTCTTCAAAAATCATAATAACTTCACGCGCTACGCGTGGTTCGTTCTGGCGTTCCTGATCCTGGTTGTTTTGTGGGGCGCATTCGTGCGCGCTACCGGCTCCGGGGCGGGCTGCGGCAGCCATTGGCCGCTGTGCAATGGCGTGGTCGTGCCCCGCGAACCGCAAATCGAAACGCTCATCGAACTTACCCATCGCGTCACCAGCGCACTTTCCGGCGTATTGGTGTTGGGGATGCTGTTCTGGGCCTTCCGGCTCTTTCCGAAAGGCCATATCGTGCGCAAGGCGGCCGTCTACTCCACCGTCTTCATCATCACCGAGGGGCTGGTGGGGGCCGGTCTGGTGTTGTTCGAGTGGGTGGCCGACAATGAATCAGTGGCGCGAGCTATCTCGATGGCCGTCCATCTGGTGAATACTTTCCTGCTGTTGGCGGCCGTGGCCCTGACGGCCTGGTGGGCGGGTGCGGGTGGCGATTTTCGCTTGCAACTGCGCGGGCATGGACGCGCCGGCCGCCTGATCGGCATCGCGGCCGTTTTGCTGCTTATCCTCGGCGTCAGCGGAGCGATCACGGCCCTCGGTGATACGCTGTTTCCCTCAGGCACATTGCGCGAAGGCATCGCCGCTGATTTCGAGGCGACCGCCCATTTCCTCGTCCGCCTGCGTGTGTATCATCCTGTTATTGCCGTCCTCACCAGCCTTTACTTGTGGCTGGCCGCGCCGGTCATCGCCCTGGAGCGGCCGGGCATCGGGCCGCTGTTCTTTTCCAATGCAATCCGCGCCCTCGTTGCCGCCCAACTCGTGGCCGGTGTCGTCAATATTCTGCTGAACGTGCCGATCTGGATGCAACTCGTTCATTTGTTGCTGGCCGACCTGTTGTGGATCGCCGTGGTGCTGTTAGGGGCGTCGGCACTGTCGCAGCCCGTGGCGGTCGCACAACCGGCTGCCCTGGCCCTCGAATCTCAATAAAAAAGCCCACCACCGGCGAACCGGTGGCGGGCTTTTCAATTAATTGACGGTGATAAATCAGGCAGCCCCCGTGTAGGTGCCACCCGCCTTGTTGCCGAGGATCTTGGCCGCGATCTGGCCGTACAGATGCCCACCGACGAACGAGATGTAGGGGCCAACCGCCAGGCCGATGATGGCGGCGGCGATCCAGCCCAGGCAGGGGATGATGCTCAGCACGCTGATAATGATCGACACGGCAAACGCGGCGACGAGTGTCACCAGGAAGGCGACCAGGATATCAGCCATATTGTTGCGAATGATAGCGAACACTTCGCCGAAGCGGAAGGTCGCTCCGAAGTCGTCCTTAATCGCGTATTGGATCAGGATGGCCGGCGTCAGGAAAAGGAAGGCGATGGCAAACAGAAAGATCAGGCACATCAACAAGAGGCCGCCACCTGTGGCCGCTATAGCCGCCAGATCATCGCCACCGCTGAGGCTGGCCACGCCACCTGTGGCCAATCCGCCGACGATCATCAGGAGGATGAAGGGCAGGGTGTAGACCAACTCGGCCACGAATACATAGAAGCCGTCGCGCAACAGGTTGCCCCAGTCATCCCACTCCGGCAGGCCGTCCCAATCCCCGTTCATGACCTGGCGGATAACCTTGACCACATACCCCTGCAGAATGAGGGCGGGGAGGATGAGGAAGCTCAACACCGACATCAGAGCGCCGATCACCAGCTTGCTGATCCACTGCTTATCATCGAACACGTACCGAATTGACTTGTTTACATCCATGATAATTCTCCTTGGCTTGATAGCTAATAAATACTACGATGCATATTGCGGAAAGTTGCGCGACGGTTCGCATCATAGTGTCATTGTGCTGGTCTGTCAACGGCAGTTGATCGTATTGCGACGAGTTGCCATGGCTGGATAATTGCCTATGATATACTGTACATGATCCATTCCATAGCCTCATGCATCGGATGTATTAATGATTAAAATCCTGGAAACAGAACGCCTCTTATTGCGCCGCCCGGAACTCACCGATCTGGATTCACTTTATAATCTCTACCGCGACCCCGAAATGCGCCGCTACTTTCCGGTCGAAGGCACTTCACTCGACCGCACGTTGACCTATGAGGAGACCCGGGAGGAACTGGAATGGTTCCTCAACGGCCATCCCCGGCATCCCGAACTGGGGTTATGGGCAACGATTCTGAAGGAGAACGGCGCGTTCATCGGCCGCTGTGGCCTGTTGCCGTGGTCGATTGACGGGCAGGAAGAGGTCGAAATCGCCTATATGATCGACAAGGCGTATTGGAGAAGGGGGCTGGGCGCGGAAGCCGCTCGCGGCATCCGCGATTATGCTTTCACGCAGTTGGGCTTGTCACGCCTCGTCTGCATGATCGACCCCGAAAATGAGGCATCGATCAAGGTCGCCACGAACATCGGCATGGCGTTTGAGAAGGAGGGTGCCGATGAACTTGGCCCGTTTTGGGTCTATTCGATGAGCCGTGGGCCATGGGTCGATGTTGGGCAAGATCGAACTGTGGAGCAGTAGATGGCCGAATCAGGACATGTGATCCGGGCCATGGATCAGATAACGCCGGAATGGTTAACCGGTGTGTTGCGGCGGGCCGGGGTGCTTGCCGCCGGTCAGGTGACATCGGTTATTATCGAATCCAGCGAGCGAATTCTGTCAACCGGCACGCGTCTTCGCATAGCCTTTTCTGAAAATGCCACCGGATTACTGCCGACGAAACTATTTCTGAAGACCGTCAAAACCGATCAAGATGAAGACTTCTTCGGCCCATCTGAAGTCAATTACTACCTTCGCGATTACAAGGGCGTCACCTGTGCCCCGATTCCACGATGCTATGATGCCGTGTTCTCGGAAGAACAGCGTTGCTATCACTTATTACTCGACGATCTGGCCGATACCCATATCGAGGCCAGGCACAAGCCGCGCACCCTTAAGTATGGGCTTGCACTGGCTGAAGCGTTGGCATGTCTCCATGCTGCTTGGTGGGGAGGCAAGCGGCTGACCAAAATAGACGAACATCTGCCCACTGCCCGACAGATTGAGTGGTTTGTGGAGGTGGCCCGACCGGGAGCCGGTCACATTCTCGACGCCTTTGATCATGAGTTAAAAGCCCATTGGCCGGCGGCCGTCGAGGAGATTTTGCAGCGCCACCCTTTAACAATGGTCGCGCGGACGAACGAGCCGAACGGTTTTACCTTGATCCATGGCGACCCCAACTGGAACAATATCCTCGTCCCGCACGATGCCGACAGGCCGCTCTATATTATCGACCGCCAACCGTTCAACTGGAGCCTTACAGTGTGGTTGGGAGTCTATGATTTGGTGTATGCGCTTGTGCTTGATTGGAGCATCGACGAGCGTCGCCGGTTTGAGATGCCGATCTTGCGCCACTATCATGACCGACTTATGGCTCTCGGCGTTCGCGATTACTCTTGGGAACAACTTCTTCTGGACTATTGTCTCTCTGTGCCGATATGCGTCTACGTGGCTATCGAGTGGTGTCGCGGCGGGATCAACGAGCAATGGGTGCATGTGTGGCTGCCCATGTTGCAACAGGCATTGACCGCTTGTGACGATTTGAACTGCCGCGAGCTTTGGATGTGACATTGATCACCTTAAAGAAGTGCTAATTGTCGTGATGCTTCAGCCTGGAGTATGATACGCTTCCAAGTGGTCTGGATCGTTGATTCAACCATTTGGCTCGCTGCCTTGCCGGCCGTGCAAGCCATCTTTTCGACCGAAAGCGCGACCATACCCGCTATATTTAACACCAAGATCCATTAGAGGAGATTTAAGCATGAAGGCAAATTCTGTTGATGAATTATTGCGCTATTTGGATGGCGTCGTTACTGTCGACCGTGAGATCGTCACGGTTCGCGACGAGCCGACGCTGCGGGAGAAAATCGATGGACTTGTGCAGACGGCCGTGTTTGGCGAAGGCCTCGTCCGCGACACAGCTCGCTGGCTCATCTGGGAGATCGCTCAGGGGCTGGGCATCTACCCATCCTCGATCCATCAGTTGTACATGGCCATCGGCGGCGGCGACGTGCCGGCCAATTTCACCGTCCCGGCCATGAACATCCGCGCCATGAACTACAACTCGTCGCGGGCCGTCTTCCGCGCCGCCAACAAACTCAACGTGGGCGCGATGTTGTTCGAGATCGCCCGCAGCGAGATCGGTTACACCGGGCAGCGGCCGATGGAGTACACCACCAGCGTTCTGGCCGCGGCCATCAAGGAAGGGTTTCGTGGCCCGGTATTCATTCAGGGCGACCATTTCCAGATTTCGCTCAGCCGCTACAAGAGCACGCCCGATGCCGAAGTGCAGGCCGTGAAGGACCTCATGGATGAGGCCGTCGCCGCCGGATTTTTCAATATCGACATCGACACATCGACGCTGGTCGATCTCAACTACCCGACGCTGGATGAGCAGCAAAATCTGAACTACACCCTTTGTGCTCGCCTGACCGAGTATGTGCGCGAGCTTGAGCCGGACGGCATCACAGTCTCCCTGGGCGGCGAGATTGGCGAGGTCGGCCACAAGAATTCAACCGTCGAGGAACTCCATGCCTTCATGCAGGGCTACCGGCGCGAGTTGGCCGATGGATTACCCGGCATCTCCAAGATTTCCGTGCAGACAGGCACCAGCCACGGCGGCGTGGTGCTGCCCGACGGCACGTTGGCTCAGGTGAAGGTGGATTTCGACACCTTGCGCGATTTGAGTCGAGTCGCCCGCGAGGACTACGGCCTGGGTGGTGCGGTGCAACACGGCGCGTCGACCTTGCCGCCGAGCGCGTTCAACAAGTTCCCGGAGATCGGCACGGTGGAGATCCACCTGGCGACCAACTTCCAGAACATCGTCTTCGACTATCTGCCCAAGGAAGTAGTTGATGAGGCATATGCCTATCTGCGCGAGCACCACAAGGACGAATGGAAGCCGGGCAAGACCGACGAGCAAAGCCTCTACTCGGCGCGAAAGCGCGCTATTGGCCCGTTCAAGGCTCAGTGGTGGAACCTGGATGAGTCCCGGCTGGCCGAGATCGGCGGCGTGTTGCAAGAGCAGTTCGAATTCCTGTTCGACCAGTTGAACGTCAAGGGAACGCGTGAATTGGTGGAGCAGGTGACGACGCGCGTTGTAATTCATCAACGGAGGCCGATCGCAGCGGCCGATGCTGTAGCGGTCGAGGACGTCAAAGACCTCGCCGACTAACGTTTCGCGTCTCCGAGATTGATCAAGTCATGGAAAGAGCGGCGGCTTCGTGCGAGCGCCGCTCTTTCTGTTCCGGGAGGGTCATGGACGATTCGCGAATCGATCGAGCGCGTTGCCTATCGTGGTTGGGTGGTATCTTGCTGTTCGCGGCGCTGACTATAACTGGTTGTACAAGGGGGAGCGGCCTAGTACCTACCATTACGCCGGAACCGATCGTGCCGACGCGCACGACCATCGCGCAATCGGTTGCTCCTGCCACGGAGACACCGGCGCCGCCGTCATCACCCACGCCCGAAGTGCCGGTTATTCCTACCTTGTCGGCCGAACGGGCCGAGGCGCTCAGCCGTATCGGCCTGGCCGGGGCGCTCGCGGATGTCGAGTCGTCGGCCGCGCTGGGGTTGCGCTCCGGGCATTTCACCTTCTGGCGCACGTGGGACGAATTGCCGGCGGTGCCGGAGCTGACCACGTGGCAGACAGTGCGGCTGGGGCAACTGGAGGAAAACATGCGCTGGCCGGCCAATCGCGAGGTCGTGGCCAGGACGCTGACCGCGCATCCCGGCTCCTTCTGGCTGATCGGCAACGAACCGGACGTCAT
>JRYC01002401.1_pt1 | contig 15204 bp, 16 predicted proteins | sample 235301 | NCBI WGS metagenome assembly JRYC01 (sample SAMN03074211, study PRJNA261470) | activated sludge metagenome | biome: Common Effluent Treatment Plant; feature: Wastewater; material: Activated sludge; isolation source: activated biomass of a common effluent treatment plant treating...
TCCCTTCTTGTCCCGGATCTCTTTTACCACCCGCGGCTCCATAAGCTTTCCCTCGTTTGCCAATGCCGCTGCTGCACGCACCATCTGAAGCGGCGTTACCGCGATGCCTTGCCCAAAGGAGGCGGTAGCGTAATCAATCGGATACCACTGGTTCTCCGGCCTCAGATCCGGGCTTGCTTCATCCTCCAGATCAATATTAGTAATTTTACCGAATCCAAAATCCTTGATGTAGGACAAAAGACGGTTGTCTCCAAGCTCTCTCCCCACATACACCATTCCGACGTTTGAAGAATACTGCAGCACCTGTGTCATATTGATGATTCCGTGATATTCGTTGTTCCATGTGCGGATATTGTATCCTCCCACCTCNNGTGGTTGCGGCTGTTACTTCTTTTTCTTCAAGCCCCGCACTCATGACGAGCGCTTTAAAAGTCGATCCCGGTTCGTATGACGATCCGACTGCAGGATTTTTGTAGAGCTCCTTGTCAAACGATGCATAGCTTCTGGGGTCATACGACGGGAATGTCGCCATCGCCATAATTCCGCCGGTTTTGGGATCCATGACCACGATCGTGCCTTCTTTCGCGCCATACCTGCTCATGCCTTCTGCCAGTCTTTTTTCCACGATCTGCTGAATGACGCGGTCCAGCCACAATACCAGCGTTCGCCCGTCTTCCGGCTCAATGCGCTTGGCATCACCGATAAGAATAGGATTGCCGTGCGCATCTTTCTCAAGCTGGATAATGCCGTCTTTTCCTCCCAGTTCCCGCTCATATTTTCCTTCCAAACCGAAATACCCCTGATCATTGCCGTTTACATCAAGTCCCACAAATCCCAAGAGATGCGCTGCCATCGAAGCTTCGGGGTAGTACCGCTTGGGTTCTTTTTCAAATCCCAGTCCCTCAAGCTCAAGCGCCCGAAGGCTGTCCGCCAGCGGCGACTCTACTTTGTGGGCAAGCGGCACCCAGGCGCGGTTCGGATCAGACAGCTGCTGAGTGAGAGTCATCGGATCAAGCTCCAGGGGCTTCGCAACGGCGGCAACAAACGCATTGATATCCGTAATACGACGGGGCTCCGCATAGAGAAGAAAGGCAGGCTGATTTATCACCAACGGACTTCCGTCCGAAGCAAGGATGGATCCGCGTGTCGCAGGGAGCGTGAACTGCAAAAAATACTGCGAAGCAGCTTCCAAGCGCAGGTTGTCAGCGGCTATAACCTGCCAATAAAACAACCGCAGAATAATAAGGCCGCAGGCGACCAGAAGAGCGCTGAAAACGAACCAGGCGCGAAGCATATCCTTTTATCGTACACTATGCTCGAGGGCAACGGGAAGCTCTGCGGGGTTAAGCGTCAGACGCTGGTTTTTCGTGGGCTCACGAAAACCAAGTTCTTTTGCTTTTTCTCCGACGGCAAGAAGTGATGAAGATGATGCAACCTTAGTCGAGAGTGATTCGTTTATCGCAAGCTCTTTTGCAATAGATGCTTCCACACGGACGAGATTTTTGCCAAGACCGGCAAGTTCATTTGCGACGATAATTTCCACTCCCACCAGAAGAAGGGCTATCACCGGCAGTAGTCGTATAAATATTTTTACCAATCGTCTCATACGTTTTTTCTGCCACCCGCATCTTTGCGCTTCGTGCGCGCGGATTGCGGATCGCTTCAGCATCTGTCGCCACAATCGGTTTTGTGGTTATCAGCCGCCATCCGCTTTGTCGCATGAACTGTTTGACAATGCGATCTTCCAGTGAATGAAAACTGATAACAACCAACCGTCCGCCGGGAACTAGCAGTTCCTGTGCGCGGGCAAGTGCAATTTTTAAAGAACCCAACTCATCATTTACGGCTATCCGTAAGGCCTGAAATACCCGGGAAAGACGTGCAGGCGGTCCTCCGACTGCAGCTTTCAACTCATCAACTGTTTTTAAGGGACTTACCGAACGGGCGCGGATAAGACCATGAGCAATGCTCCGAGCCAGCTCTTCTTCACCGTATCTTGCAATAATTTCATATAATTCATCCTCGCTTAACCGGTTTACCAGTTGGGCAGCAGTGTCTCCTTCGCTTGCGTTTAACCGCAAATCTAATGGAGCACCGGTAAACCGATAACTGAATCCCCGCCCGGGTGTATCCAGCTGATGGCTTGATACCCCAAGATCAAATAAGATTCCGTCCACATTGTTAATGTTGTGCGCGGCGGCAATCTGCGCAATATCCCGAAAATTCCCGTGTACCAGTTCGTAGCCACTCTTCCCGGCAAATCTCTTCTGCGCTTCCTCTATCGCTTCCCTATCCGTGTCTATGGCAAGAAGTCTTCCCCCGCGTCTCAGTATCTCTTCGCTGTGTCCTCCTCCTCCCAGGGTTGCATCTATGTACATCCCTCCGGGGCGGACGTTCAGTGCTTCAATTGCTTCTTCTAAAAGTACGGGAGTATGGTATGCGCTCATACTCCTCCTCCGATCCCCTTGGCGTACTCTTCCCAGCGTGCCTTGTCCCAGAGTTCAAAATGGTCTCCCGCACCTATTACCATTACCTCGCCTTTGATTCGGGCGTACTCCTTAAGTAGGGCAGGCACCAGAATACGACCTATTTTGTCTACCTCGACTTTTTCGGCTCCCGCAAACATGTATCTTCGGATGGCTCGCGCTTTTTCGTCTGTTACGGGTGCTTCCAGTTGTTTTGCCGCTTCCCTCTCCCATGACTCAGGATCAAATCCGAAAATACAGACATCAAATCCCCGTGCCAATATAATTTGCTCTTTCCCCAGCTCTTGCCGAATCTTTCTCGGGAGCGTAATACGGCCCCGATCGTCGAGCGCATGGTCATATTCCCCAAGGAATAACTTCATGCCCGAACTTTACCACATCTTCCCACTAATATCCATAATGTCCCATTTTTCACGGAATGTCAATAGGGATTTCACGACACTTTCCCATGCAAGGTCGTATAATAAAAAGATGGCCAAGACGACGTTTATATTGGTACGGCACGGAGAAACCCATTGGAATGCCAAGAAGAAGCTGCAGGGACAGGTGGATATTCCTCTGACTGCCAAAGGCAGGCGGGAAGCAAAAGCCGTAGGCGCCTATCTTCAGAAGCTTCCCATCGACGTGGTTTACTCTTCTCCGCTCAAACGGGCGTATGATACTGCGCACGAGATTGGTAAACATCAAAACAGAAAGCCTATCACTGATCCGCTTCTTTTGGAACGGGCCTTTGGCACCCTGGAGGGTATTTCGTACGACAATCTATGGAAAGAGTATCCGCGGTTCGGCTGGCCTATGGCTCTCTTATATCCGTGGTACGCGCCGAACGACGCCGAGCTTCTCATTGACGTAGAAAAACGATCGGCGGAATTTGTGAAAAAAGCGGTATCCCAACACCGGGGAAAGACCATCGTAGTCGTCTCGCATGGAGTAACCTTGCGGACGCTTATCACCCATCTTCTTGGCATGCCGCGATCATTCAACACGGACTATGCCATGAAAAATGCATCAATCACGCTTATCAGATATGAAGAAGATGCGGAAGCAGAACTCCATCTCTTAGGCTCAACCGCTCACCTCAAAGAAAAACGGCTTAAAGCGCAAAGTCGCCGGTAAACTGGCTGCGCGTGCCTGCGGTATCGGTAAACTCAAGAACGACCGAGACGCTGGTCACACCCACATCCGGCTTACAGACATTTCGTGAACAGGTTCCCAGATACAGTTCGCGTTCAAACTCATCCTCGCCGGCTACTTCAATCGGCTTGCTGCCTGAATTGACGCCTTTGATAAGCCCCTGGCTTTCGTAGGTCACTTCGTAGCCCACGGTAGAGTATTTACCATCAAGCCCTGAGACAGCAATCACAATGGTGTTGGCTTTACTTGCACTCTCTGTCACATCCACCTGGACTGAGGCATCCACCGGCGCCAATTCCTCAACGACTTCTTCTTCTATCACTACCTCGTCTGCTGCGGGAGCACGCATGGCGTTATACACTACAACACCGGTGATCAACAGAAGAACCGCAAGTCCACCGACTATCCATTTCATATTGGCGTTCATTGTTTTATTCATGCTTCCTCCTTATGAAAGCTTCCCCTGAAAATATGTTGTCAGGTTTTCAACGTTTACCCGGTCCTGGGTTGTCGTATCCCGGTCCCGGACAGTGACCGAACCTTCTTCAAGGGTAGCATAATCGACTGTCACGCACCAGGGAGTTCCGATTTCATCCTGAGACAAATAGCGCTTGCCGATATTGCCCCTATCATCCCATGCAACGGCAAAGTTTTTCTTCAGTTCTGCATAAACGCTGCGGGCCTTTTCCACAAGCTCGGGTTTATTGGCAACCAACGGGAACACCGCAATCTTCACCGGTGCTAATGAAGGAGTGATTTTTAAAACCACACGCTTCTCTTCTTTAGTGTATGCCTCCGATAAAACCATTAAGAACAAGCGGTTAATACCCACCGCAGGCTCTATCACATGAGGAACGAACTTCCTGCCTGTCTTCGGATCAGTATAGGTTAAGTCAGCTCCCGAATGTTTGGCATGCTGACTCAGATCATAATCCGTGCGGTACGCCACCCCCCACAGCTCCTTCCATCCGAACGGAAACTGGTAGTCCAGATCATACGTATCTTTGCTGTAGTGACTTCTTTCTTTATCCGTATGCCTGCGCCAGCGTACATTTGTCTCGCTAATGCCCATCGTTTTTGTCACAAACTCCCACATCCGCTCTTTCCATGTCTTCATCAGCTCTTCCCACGGTGTGACCTCGGGGTCAAAAAAGTATTCTATTTCTCCCTGTTCGAACTCCAGAGTCCGGAAGACAAACTGCCCGGTGGTAATCTCATTCCGGAACGACTTACCGATTTGTCCCACACCAAACGGAAGCGTCACCCGATTGGAATCAATGATATTCTTGAAGTTGGTAAAAATACCCTGCGCGGTTTCCCCCCGCATGTACAATGTGGATTTATCTCCCTCTACGACGCCCAGCTTTGTTTCAAACAATAAATTAAATTTCTTGGGCGGTGTCAGCTCGTTTCCTTCCGGGCTTTGTATCTTGTGACGCTTTATAAACTCCGCCATCTGCTCCACCGTAAGATCTTCGACTGTCAGCGCGTCCTTAGGATGAAGCTTTCCCCATTCTTCAATCAGATGATCGGCGCGATAACGCTTGTGAGTCACCTTATCTTCAACCAAAGGATCACTAAAGGAACCCACATGGCCCGAAGCCACCCACGTGTCAGGATGGAGCAGAATTTGCGTATCTATTCCCACCATGTCGCTTCTGTCCTGAATGCAGGCTTTCCACCACGCGTTTCGGATGTTGCGCAACAATTCCGCTCCCGCAGGACCGTAGTCATATGAACTCATCAGTCCGCCGTAAATTTCACTCGTTGGGTAGACAAACCCACGGCGTTTGGCAAGCGCGATAATTTCTTCAAGTGTTCCCATATTTCTGCATTAAAAAACCCCCACCACAGCAACGTGTGGTAGGGGCCAAGTATGACTCGGCGGTTCCACCCTACTTGTCCGATCTTTGTCGGACCTGCTTCATTCTTCCTTGGCTCCCTCATGCCATTGAGATCATCGCCGTTCGTTATAAATGAGTGTAGCGCTCCCCCTCGCTTGCTGTCAAGCAGTCACACCGCTATAATAGCGCGAATGCGACAAGAAATAGATAGTTTTGGTTCGGTTGAAATTCCAGATGGCGCCTATTGGGGACCACAAACCCAGCGGGCTATAGAAAACTTTCCCGCCGGCGAGCGCATGCCCCGTGAGTTTATCCACACACTTGCACTCGTAAAACAAGCATGTGCACTTGCCAATGAAGAGTGCGGTGTTCTTTCCTCTGAAAAAACAGCACTCATTGTTCAGGCATGCAAAGAGATAAGAGAAGGCCGCTGGGATGATCAATTTCCTCTTACAGTATTTCAAAGCGGCTCCGGCACGCAAACGAACATGAACATGAATGAGGTCATAGCAAATCGGGCCCATGTCCTACGTGGCGGAGCTCTTACAGACCGGGGAAAAACTTTTCACCCCAATGATGATGTAAACAAATCTCAATCCTCAAATGATGTGATTCCTACAGCCATGCATATAGCCGCACATGCTGCGATAGACAAGCAGGTTATGCCTATGATTGACGAGCTTCATGAAGTGCTCAGCGTAAAAGGTAAGGAATATGATGGCATAGTCAAATCCGGCCGGACACACACGATGGATGCAGTCCCTATGACCGTCGGGCAGGAATTTAAAGGCTGGCGATCCCAGCTTCGGATAACCCGCCGCACACTGGAAGAATCCCTTCATCCTCTTACAAGACTTCCCATCGGAGGGACCGCAGTCGGAACAGGGCTTAACACGCCGCGCAAATTTGACGAAATTGCAACCGATCACATAAATGTATTGGCGCAAGGTTCATTTTTTCCCGATTCCAACAAGTTCCACTCCATTGCTGCACATGGCGCAATGGTCAAAGCTTCCGCTGCCTTAAATGCCGCTGCTGTTGATCTTTACATGATTGCAAAAAATATCCGTCTGTACGCTTCAGGCCCACGCACAGGCTTAAGAGAATTTGTGTTACCCGCAAACGAACCGGGGTCTTCTATCATGCCGGGGAAAGTAAACCCTACCCAGGCGGAGGCGCTGATGATGGCATGTATTGATGTTATTGGTAATCACTCCAAAGTTACCCTGGCAGGAATGAACGGAGAATTTCAGCTGAATGTCGCAAAGCCCCTCATTATTGCAAAAATTCTTGAGTCCGCGGATATACTCACCAAAACCGGAATATCCTTCGGCAAACGGAGCCTCTTGGGACTTACCATTAATGAAGACGTGCTAAGAGCCAACCTTGAAAATTCCCTTATGCTCGCAACCGCTCTTGCGCCACACGTCGGCTACGACAAAGCTTCAAAAATTGCCAGCTATGCCCAGCTGGGAAATATAACTCTTAGAGAAGCCGCAGAATTCTATGGCGTTTCCTCCGCTGACTTTGATAAGTGGGTTAATCCCTCACGAATGGCCCGAAGATAATACTCTTGTATTGCGGATAAACTTAGGCGTACGCAACTGTCTTTCCGTAATGTCTTCTATAAATGACTGCAGTTTTTCTCCGCTTAACACTTTTCCGTGGGGCAAAAATCCCAGCTGCCACAAAAGCTCCAGGGCAAATTGCCGGGTCTGGACATGTAGCGGATCACGGCCTTCTTCCAGTCCGGCAAGAGTCTGGATGAGAAAGGTGTAGACTTCCCGGTGTTCCTGTTTTTCGGCTACCAGCACATCAATCAGCTCGCAAAAAAAATAAGCCGCTCCTACTTTTTGCAGATCATTGCGGATGCCGCCATACGCAGCAACCGCAGCTACCTCTGATATGCCGTCCATACTTTTGCCCTGATGGATAAACAGAGAAACCCGGGAGAACACTTCCAAATGAGGAGCTCGCCTGCTTCCTACTCTGCGTATGCCCTTGGCAAGCAGCCGCAACTTACCATACTCTTTCGTAAATACCGTGAGAATGCGGTCAGTCTCACCGACATTTTTTCGCTTGAGGATTATCCCTTCGGCTTTGTAGGGTGCGTGGGCCATGCCGCGTCAGAAGGTCAATTCAGTATCGCTTACCAGCGGGGCAAATTTGCGTCGTTCTTTACCGCCCATCTTTATCGTCCACTCCTGATCCTCAGTACCCGGCTGCTTTTGGATAAGCAGGTGGTATTTGCCGTCTTCAGACTTCACCGGCGACGTGTAGGTCAGCTCGAGACGCGCGCTGCTTTTAGGATTGACGACCAAAAATCCTTCAAAGACTGTTTTATTCAGACTCTCATAGGTATCCATAGGCATTGCCTGTGCATCTTTGGGTGATTGTGTGCCTTTGCTTTCAACAAGCGTGCTGCCTTTTGGCACATACACACGCACCCAATTGCGAAGCGGTGCATTCAAACAGAGTCCGCCGCTCTCAAGTCCGCAATCTGAGCCGGCATACGGATTATCATAGACAACAGACAGTTTGGTTGTGATGGTGCCGTCATTATTGACGGTCGTGTCTTTGGTGATTTCCTCGCTGACAAACATGTTGGACTTGGCACCCGCCATGTTGCTGTTTACCACCATAAGGTAGTCCCATCCTGCGTCTTCTTTGTATTTAAGAAGCGTTGCCGTTTCTGTGGCTGTCATGACGCGTCCGCCCATGTTGAAGCTCTCAACCCCCTGCTGCGCTGCCGGGTCATGAAGGTAGGCTAAGACATGCTTCTGGTTGATTTCCTCAAGAAGCATCTGGAACAGCTTACCCCAGTACTGTGACGGGGAGACTCCCAAGGCTTTTTGCATGATGGACTGCAGAAGAACTCCGATAATATCTTTGCGGTCAGTGCGTACATAGTTAACGGGCCGGGTTGAATAATCCTCCAGCTCGTACACGGCTTTCGGACAGTCACAGCGCGGGTCTGTCTCTGCACTAAATTCACGGCCGTATACCGTCATCGGTCCCAAAATCCGAAGTGCTTCGACCAAGACATGCGTGTCGACTGCGAATATACCGTCAATGGCTTCCTTGCCGCCCACAGTCTGGTAAATTTCTTCAAACTTCTGCATGGACTCCTTAAAGTCAGGAGACAGATTGCTGTCCCGGATATGCAGATTAAAGACATTCTTGTGGAATGTCAGAATTTCGCGGGGAGCAGGGAATGTTTTGCTTTTTGCTTCATCAAGCGCATAGATATCATCTGCCTTTTCCAAGATCGGCTTGCCCCGTTGGAATCTAAACTGTGCGTAGGCCGTTAAAAATCCTCCAGTGGACCGGAGCTCTTTATCGTTCTGAAAAAGCACAAGATACCGCTTATCTGAAGGTTCACCCAGCATCTGCGGAAGGTTTATGAGAAGCGGTTGTGCGTTTACGAAAAGATTGGCTGCGTTATCAATAACTTCCCTGGCTTGGATCATCGGTTCGCGAATTTGCTGCTTGCCGATACTCTTTGGGTACCGGTTGGGATCAATCTGATCAAGCTCATTTCGGAGCGTATCAATGTGCGTGGCCATTTCATTGATCTTCGGCGTCAGCGCACTCATGGTCTTCACAGCCGTCTGAAGACGCTCATCTGCAGAGCCTGAGACAAACTTACTGTCTCCCTGCAGTCCCAGAAGATCCGCATTGGGCTCAAGCGCCTCAATAGCATTATCAGCGGCAGCAAGTGCTGCGTACCCGGCATTGATACCATGAATGCCGTCTTTGATGTACCAGCCCAGCACGGGAACGACAGCCAAAGGTTTTACTTTGTTGTATTCAGCGGATAACTTATCAAATTCCACACGGGTTGCAGCAAGACGGTCTTTGGTCCCGGGAAGATCCTGGTTTTTGATGGCATCAGCAGCTTGTCGCCCTACTGTGGCCACCTCCCGCGCCTGGGCAATAACCCCGCGCATCGGAAGAAGCATAAGACCGATAACTACCAAAAGCACAACAACGATTCCCAGCGGAATCAAAATGATTTTTGGGGAAAAGCGCCGTTTTTTCTTAACTTCGACCTGAGGTACCGGCGTAGCAGTCTGAACTTCTATACGCTTAAGCTCGTCGGGCATGTGTTTATTTTGAGGATTTGCAGAAAGAATGTCAACCCCAGCCATATATGCTTATACAGCTGCTGCGTTGACAATGAGAGGGTGCGTGACAATAAACTTTTCACCACGAAGATACGACCAACTGCTCAGAGTGAAAGGACCGTTTCCTCCGATAAGTCCCATATCCAAAGACCCCACAACTGTGCCTGTCCGTATGTAGTAGGGAAAAGGGAAGTTAGAAATCATACTCTCGGAGTAATACTCTCCGGTAAAAGGAGATTTCCCTTCGCGGCTGAGAAGCGCTCCTAACTCCAGATGATCTGCCAGCTCGCCTATTATTGCTCTCGTACCGGGAATTTGCTGGGCCTTCCGATGGGAGAGGGTTTGTATTTGTATCAACTGCTCCTCAAGTGTTTTTCCTGCACTTCCCTTAAGAATGCCTCCGTCGGGATCAAATGCGACTTCCGCTCTTAGCGAACGTGTGCGCCATGCAGGACTACGCTCATCTAGCTCAAACACATTATTCGCAGCTGCATGCTTTTTTATAAGAGTTCCCAGTTCCTGTCCCGTTAGCCAATAAAATGTCTTGCCTTCATGTGAGAGAGCTTCACGTTGCGCATGGGTGAACCCCCAACCGCCTTTTTCCTTATTCCACGCGGAATAAAAATGCTCCCTCTGGGCTTCCTGACGCTGCTCGTCGCCGCCTTTTCGTCGTCTTTCCAGCATATGCGGGGCATAATAACAACAAAAAATCGACGAGTCAACCCCGATTCAATCGGGGTCAACCCCGATTCAATCGGGATCAATGTTTACACCGCACCTTTGCCGGAGATCATAGCCCAGGGGCTCTTAAGAAGAATAAGGATATCCCCTACCAGAGATTTTTCGCGGACATATTCAGCATCCATTTTAATACGCTTATCAAAGTTTACTTCACTTCGCCCTGACACCTGCCACCTGCCGGTGATGCCCGGCTTCGCCGAAAGCACTTCCTTCACCAGCTTTTTCGTATGCGGATACTTGCGCTGCTGTTCCACCAGCTCGTCCGGATAATACGGGCGGGGACCCACCAGGCTCATATCTCCCCGCAGAACATTGAAAAACTGGGGAACTTCATCAAGCGAGTGATTACGGATAAATCGTCCCACTTTGGTGACCCGGGGATCCTGTTTGAGTTTATAACTGTTTTTCTTATATTCATTGTAGAGCTTTGCCATCTTGGGATCTTTTCGCAGAAGTTCATGGGCATTGACCACCATGGATCGGAATTTAAACAATTTGAAGTACTGCCCGTCCCGCCCCACGCGCTCCGGTGTGTCGGCAAGAATCGGCCCTTTGCTGTCAAGTTTTATTGCAAGAGCAACCACTGCGCAGACCGGCAGAAAAAAAGCAATCAATACAAGACTGCCGAAAATATCAATAATGCGCTTAAAAAAGAAGTACCACATAGCAGCTCTCAGGTAAGATGATCGTGCTCTGTACCGTTTAAGCTCTCGACGAGCTTTTTGATTTTAGGCACGGAACTTTTTTTACATACCATCACGACATCGTCCGTTGTCACAACCAGCATATCATCACAATCAATAGCGACGAGCATTTGCTTCGTATAGTTGTATACCAGGCTGTTTTTAGTATCACGCACCATCACATTTCCCTGCGTCACATTCGTATCATCGGACTCCTGCAGCGCTTCTTTGAGCGCTTCCCATGCGCCGATATCACTCCACTCGATATTTTCTGAGATGACGAGTGCATCTTTTGCATCAAGCTTTTCTAAGATGGCATTATCAAAGCTGATCTTCTCAAGCGTCGGATAAATTTCAGCCAGAGTTTTTTCAAATGCATCCGTCCCCCATGCGGCGGCGATTTTGGACAGTCCCTGGGCAAGATTGGGGGCAAAGGTCTCGTACTGCTTCCACAAAAATGCCGGGGTAGTCACAAAATATCCGAGATTCCATGCATGATGACCGCTTGCAAAGTATTTCTCTGCGGTTGCCCGGTCAGGCCGGTACTGAAAGTCTGCGAACGAATGAAATTCAATACCGTTTTTTTCGATGACTTTATCGCCATAGGAAATCCATCCCAGATTTTCACTTGCAAAACGGGGCTTTTGTCCGATGAACACAATCCTGTCCGGATTTTCTTTCACCACTTCCCCTGCGGCTGCAAGCAATTTCCGGAACAGCGCATCGTTTTTCACCTGATGGTCGCTCCACAAAATAACCATGGGCTCATCCGGCGACTGGTGAGCCAAAATCGCGGTGATTAGTCCGACTGCCGGTCCCACGTCACGCACTTCGGGCTCACCGATCACGTGCTGGGGAGAAATTTTGGAAAGCTGATCACGGACGATATCGACGTACGACTTGCCGGTGGAGATATACAGGTCCTCCCATGCAAAATCCGGCTGGAGACGCTCTGCCGCAAGCTGGAGCGTTGATTTGTCGCCGATAATCTTTTCAAACTGTTTTGGGGACTTCTTGCGGGAAAGCGGCCAAAGCCGCGTGCCTACTCCGCCTGCGAAAATAACTGCCTTCATAAAGATATATAGTGTTGATACAGTGCTTCTGCCAACTGCGTAAACTTCTTCGTAAAGACGGATGTGCTAAAGCGCAGAGCATTTGCCCGGCAGGCTGCACTGTCAAAGCGCATCCGTCTGCTTTTGGCAATCGCGTCCATAAGCGATTTTACACTCTGCTTGTCAAAAAGAACGCCGGTCTTCCCTGGAACAATAATTTCTCGGGCTGCGCTTTTTTCAAACGCAATAACCGGCTTTCCGCATGCCTGCGCTTCAACCATTGCGATTCCGAAGTCTTCATCCGCTCCATGGATAAATGCGCGACAATTTTGATAATAGCCAAGAAGTTCTGCGTCTGTCAAATGGCGGGTGACAAAACGGGTCGTCCCACCCGCACGTTTCATAAGCTCTGATTTCTGTCTCCCATCGCCTATCACAACCAGCGGAACATTGAGCTTATTGCATGCATCAATGATGATATCCAGACGCTTATACCCGACAAGCCGGGACACCGCAAGGTAATATTCTCCCTTCACAGGATCTTTGGCAGGACGGAAACGGTTCGTATCCACGGGCGGATACACCACCTCAGCGTCCCTTCCGTAATATTTCTTAACCCGCGAAGAAACGCGATCCGAGATGGCAAGATAATAATCCGGCCGGGCCGCAGCAATCCTGTCCCATTTCCTCAGCAGGCCGCTTAATACTCCCAGTCCCCACTGCGCAGGGGCGCTGAGTCCTCCCAACCCGGAATTGGTTTCATATGTTTTTTTGCCGCTCCACAGATAGCGTGTCGGGGTAAGGCAATAACAAAGATGCATGGTCTGCGGCTTGGTGATAATGGTTTTTGCTTCGGCAGAAGTGACGGAGATTACCAGATCGTATTCGTCGAATGAAAACTGCTCAAACGCCAGAGGTGTTGCCCACGCAAACAATTCATGCAAACGCGCTGCAAAGGGAATCCTCTGAAGAAATGAAGGGCGCACATCAAACAATGAAGCCCAGGGAGCTCCTTTCGAGTCATACAGCGCGGTATACAGAGGTGCGTCAGGCCAGATCGTATGAAGTGCCGTAAGCACCCGCTCAGCTCCGCCGTATTTGGTCACCCGATCATAAACGAGCGCTACCTTCATATATAGTAAGAGTCTTTTCTGCCATGACGCGCCAATCATACTTCCCCGGCACAGCTTTGTTTCCCGGCTTTTTGTATTCAAGCGCCCGGACTAATGCGCGGGCGATATCGTCTGCATCGCGGGGATCTACATATGTTGCTGCGTCGCCCAATACCTCATGAAACACCGGAATGTCAGAGCAGATAACAGGTGTTCCCGCGGCAAGCGCCTCAAGAGCGGGAAGCCCGAATCCCTCCATAAAAGACGGGAACACCAAGGCCCGGGCATGAGCATACAATGTAGCAAGCTCGCGGTCATTTGCCGGTCCGAAAAAGATAACGGAACGTTTCTTTTTCATGCCCGCCACCACAGTACGCAACCGTTTATAGAAAAAATCATCCTTCCCCACAAGCACCAGCGGGGCAGTACCCGGCACCTTTTCAAACGCCGCAAGCAGACCTTCCACATTTTTATGCGGATAGGCATTGCCGACATACAGAAAATACGGAACTTTAAAGGGTGGCGTACGGGCGGGCTTGGCAATTTTTTTGTCCACGCCTTCATGAGTTACGGTAATCTTCGTTTCGGAAACCGGAAAATGATCCAGAATCTCCCGCTTGGTCGCTTCAGAAACTGCGAGGAGAAATCTGGCATGCATAATCCCCCAGCGTACGATCGTGCGGTAACCCCACCTTCGGAACTGGTACAGGATCCAGGGAAGCGTGCTTGCCTTGCCTGTATCAAAATGAAGGATTGTCAGATCATGGATGGTCAGCACAAAAGGGCCACGATAGAAAATCGGGACGTTAAAATACGGCACGTGCAGAAGGTCCAGGCGGGCTTCGGAAAAAATAAACGGCATGCGCAACTGCTCAGTCACCGTATGCCAGGGCACCTCTGCCAAAACCTTCTGCCAGCGGGCATTGGGGAGCCGGAATATTTTAAAGCTTTTTTCCCTAAGAAATACGACGTACTCGTTTGCCGTATCAATCGCTCCCAGCTCAGCAATAAGATTGCGGATGTAGCGGCCCACCCCTGTCTCTTCAATCAGTCGTGCGTCTATTCCGATACGCATAGCTAGAGTGAAAATTTCTCAAGAAGAAAAATACGGAATGTATAAAACGCGTTGACGATCCATGTAAGCGGGGCCGGGTAAACAGCTGCGTAATGTTTTTTGTAAAACAGCCAGTTGTATTTGTGAAAAAATACTTCCGTGACAACCCGACGCTTGCGCAGAATATTTGACCGCCCGCTTTGTTTCTTTTTATGCAGGATAGTAACGGTCGGATTGTACATAATCTTCCATCCGGCTTTTCGCATACGGTAGGCCCAGTCAATATCCTCGCCGTACATAAAATACTCCTCATCCAAAAGTCCCACCTGCTTCAGCACTTCACGGCGCACCATAAAAAATGCACCGACAATACAATCCACTTCATGGATCGTGTCAAAACCTTTATACCCCTGGTGATATTCGCCGAACAGTCTCGTTTTCGGAAACAGTTTCTCCAGTCGGGATAAGTACGTAAACGCGACCCAGGGCGTAGGGAATCCGCGGTGACAGGCGGGATCGATATCTCCATTCGGCAGCAGCAGCTTACAGGTCGCGGCTCCTGCCTTGGGATTTTTATCCATAAACGCAATCATCGTCGCAAGCGTTTTGGGCGGCACTTCCGTATCGGTATTCAGAAGAAGAATATAACGGCCTTTTGCCCGCCTAATGCCGGGATTATTCCCTGCCGCAAATCCGATATTTTTTTTGTTGTTGATAAAAATAGCCCGGGGGAATTCTTTTGTGATCATCTCTATACTGCCGTCTGTGGATCCGTTGTCACAGACAATAACTTCCATCGTGTACTTTCCCAGCTGAGAAGCAAAAACGGTTGTAAGAGCGGTGCGGGTCAGATCGACCGTGTTGTAATTGAGGAAAATGACTGATATATCAATGGGTTTTTTCATACGTTTTCTTCCACACCGCATCAAGCTCCCGGGCTATCGCATCCCATCCATAGTGCGTCTCGACAA
>JRYC01010043.1_pt1 | contig 15133 bp, 15 predicted proteins | sample 235301 | NCBI WGS metagenome assembly JRYC01 (sample SAMN03074211, study PRJNA261470) | activated sludge metagenome | biome: Common Effluent Treatment Plant; feature: Wastewater; material: Activated sludge; isolation source: activated biomass of a common effluent treatment plant treating...
GGTAATCGAAAGCTTCACCGGCTTTCGATTACCCACAATTTCTAGCTGTGATATCGGCTCCAATCTGGATGTCGGCCAATCGTGACAGGCCGCGCCAGATGACCAAGTTGCCTGGTGGCGGATCTTTGGCTCTCGCCAGATAGCCACCGAGCCGGGCAAGTTTTATCAGGTAGCGCGCGAGCGTCTTTGAGCCTGTTTTCTCTCCTGCATCCTTGATCATGTGGTCAAGCAGGTAAATCTCGGCGTCGGTGAGAGCCACACGCGCCGGTGCCTGCGGTGCAGTGCGCGCAAGCATCGTCAGCCAGAACACGCGCCAGCTCACAATGCAGTAAAGCGCGATCAGGTTGGTCAGGCGTTCTGCCGTTCTAAGTTTCGCATCCTCGGCGCGGCATCCCGATTTCAGGATCTTGTGGAACGTCTCGATCTTCCAGCGCATCGAGTACCAGTCGAGCTTTTCGACGGCCTCTTTGCGCGATGACACGGGCAGGTTGGTCAGCAATTTCCAGTCTATTGCCTTCCTGTTCTTGGGTGAACCGCGCTCGCGGGCATGGATCACGATGAGTTCCTGTGGAGGGTAGTGCTTCTGCTTTCCGATTGGCGGTAATACGCGGATGCGCGCGTATCTGATCTCAAGCTCGGCAACGTTGATGTCGCCCTTGTCGTCACGCACCTCGATGCGATGAACGCCCTTGAGCCTCACCTCTTTCATGGCGTCAGCGACCGTGTGTGTGCCGTCACCGGCAAGGCGGTCGACGCAGGTGCGTACCAGGAAATGTGTGCCGGAATCCTGGACCGCACAAAACAGTTCGAAGATGTCGCTCTCGCGATCACCGATGTGAATGCATCTTTCCGGATCGGCCAGAAGGTCTGTCGACTGCTTCACATTCTCAAGCCAGCGGTAGCTTTCCTTCTCCTCGATCGGGATGCGAGTCGGATTGACCTTTCTCTTGAGCTCTTTCGTGCCCTTGAATTTCTTGCGCGTCCAGAACTTGATCGCCGCCAACCCAAGCGGCAGACCCGATACCGTGACGGCCAGGCTCGAGTGCATCAAGAGTCCACACACCGTATGGGTTCGCAGGCGACCGGCTTTGTCACGGCCGCTGTTTATTGCTTTCGTCAAGCCGATGGCATGCGGGCTTTCGCGCTGATAGGAGAACTCCGTCGTGTCGTGTAGGACCAGGACAAGGCCGTCGGTTGCAGAAAAACGATCGCGTGTCGCACTGAGATGCCCAGCCAGAATATCGGCTTCGCTGACGCGATCGTTGGACAAGAAGCGATAGGCGGCCTTCGTATTCGCCCAGTCCTGGCAAACGAATGGGATGGAGCCGCCGATAGTGCGGCCGATGCTATTCAGGAGCGTTACGAAGCGCCGTTTCAGCCGCACGTCCTTGAACAAGCTCGCGGAGCACTCTTCCTCAACCCAAGTATCAATGTTGCCATCAAACGCGCACGCCTCATCCTTCGTCGGCGATGCCGTCCGCATCAGTGCACCCCTTCCTTCTCGAATCAGGTGCTCGAAAAGGAATCACAAACGAGTCGTGGCGTTCAAGTCTTCCGTCCGATTTTGTGGGTAATCGAAAGCTTCACCGGAGGCTTACCCAATCTCTTCAGAAATGTCGCCGATCTCTCAGGAAGAAGGCGGTCGATATCGCCAATTACAGGCCCTTCCGTGCAAATCCACTGGACTTGTCCGGCACGGCAAGCGTTGCTGTTGTCGTGACAGGGCCGGTGTCGCAAAGGATGCCGTCCAATAACCTCGCCCGATCAGCGAGGCTTCAGGTCGTGCCGGCATCGCGACAGGCGCGGTGCCCGAGACTTGGAGCCCAACCATGACCGCGAAATCACGCAAACCAGCCAATCCTGCCAAGCCGCCTGCGAGGCGTAGTGCGGCGCCTGAGAGGCCGGCAGCAACCAAGAGCACCCGCCGGGCCAAAGCACCCGAGCCTCCTCCTGTAGCCATCGCTTTGAGCAAACAGCAGCTGTGCTTGGATCTCCTCGCCCGCCGCGATGGCGCGACCCTGGCGGAGTTGATGTCCGCAACCGACTGGCAGCCGCACAGCGTACGGGGCTTCATGGCGGGCACCGTGAAGAAGAAGCTCGTCGGCTTCACGATCATAATCGTCGTGTTCAACCAGCCAGACGCTTCAAGAGACGCTTTGCATTACCGCGATTGAAGGCGATCTTCTGTGCTTCTATGAGGATTGAAGCTTGTTCTAGCATGTCGTTGAACTTCGAAGCTGCGGGCCTTGGCGCATAGGGGAAAACGCTTCCGAACAGAGTGCGCCTGTGATCCGCGAACGCGAGCAAGCTCGGGATAGCCATCGGTCCTGAGGTTAGTGCGGTTTCGAAATAGAACTTTCTGAATTTCACAAGCTCCTGCGCCGCAGCCTCCTTGCCGTGGCTGATGAGTTCCGCGACGAGCACTGCGCACATGACGACATAAGCATATGGGAGAAATCCGCCAGCATGGGAAAGTATGATCTTGGTATCCTGCTGCCCGGTCGCCTCGTTGTAGGCCAAACTATTGAAAACACGGGCCTGCGTCGGGAACATTGTGAGTGTGTGGGCAAAGGTAGGCAATCCAGTCTCCCCCCACTTTTCGCCTTCTAGCTTTACCTGAGAGTAAGCGATGTGCGGCTAAGTCATTGAAAACTGGCTGGGGCGGGAGGATTCGAACCTCCGCATGGCGGAATCAAAATCCGCTGCCTTACCACTTGGCTACGCCCCATCGCGGCCCGACCCCTCAGGGCCGGTGCGAAGCGAGCGCACCATAGTCAAGCGTCTGCCGCCGGGCAATCCCGAACACGAGGCTAACCACCCGCCAATGCACAAAAATAGAAATTTCAGGCCGGCATGGGGGTAGCCCGAGGCAATGAAATGGGCCTGGCGCCGCTCGGCAGGGGGGATGAGGCTTAAAAACCGGATGGGAGCGTGCCTCAAGCCCGGTCTGTGAAGAGTTAGGGATGCGCTTGTGGCACGGGTTGCGGGCGGCGCGAGGCAAGGCTATAAGGACGCCTCGCTCGCTTCGGTCGGCCTCGAGCCGGTGCCGTCGCGGGCTTTATTCTCTAAGATTACGGCTGACGCGGCTTAAGCTGCAGCGGCAGCACGGGTGGCGAAATACAACCGGCATGTCCCCCATGTCGCGTGTCACCTGATGGTCGGGCGGAGCGTAGCGCAGCCTGGTAGCGCACTTGCTTCGGGAGCAAGGGGTCGGGAGTTCGAATCTCCCCGCTCCGACCAATACTTAGAACTGTTCATTCCGACTCTTGATTTGAGGCCCATTCCGACCCTTGTTCGCGGTTTGCGCTGACGCGCATCCACAGCAGCCCTGTTATTGTCTGCCTCAGCCGCCGCAGTTCTCGCCTAACCTCTCCATACTGCGCCAAGGTCCCGGTCATTTGGTGCAGCGCTCTAGCATCTACTCCGGTAACAAATTGGCGGATTATCGGCTTGACGAACCCAAAACAAAAAATGCGCCCCGCGCTGCCGGGGGTTGGCAGCGCGGGGCTTCTCGATTAGCAGCAGACCGGCGGCGCTGATCGGATCTCAAATTACGGCGTTGAGAGCCAGTGTCGCTGCAATCGCGGCTACACGGCATCGTGCCTTGCCGATCGTGCATCGTGGCTTTACCGTCCTCGCTTCAAAGACTTGCACAGATCGAGTCGCAGCGAGGAAGGAAACGCCACCATGTCTGAAGCGCTCTACCGCGACGCCCAACGCGCGCTGCAGGACAAATTTGAAACCCGCAAGCTCGCCGACACGGTCTCACAGGTGATCGTCCATGACACGCTGACCGACGAGGATAAGGCGTTCATCCAGTCGCGTGACTTCTTCTTTCTTTCGACCGTCAATTCAGACGGCTGGCCGACGGTTTCCCATAAAGGCGGCGCGGCTGGAATCGTGACCGTGCTCGATGACAGGACGCTGGTGTTCCCGAGTTTTGACGGCAACGGCATGTTCCTATCGATGGGCAATATTGCAGCCAGCCATCGGATCGGCATGCTGTTCATCGATTTCGAGAAGCCGCACCGCACCCGCGTGCAGGCAACGGCTGAACTTTCGGAAGATCCGGAATTGCTGGCGATGTTTCCGGGCGCTGCACTCGTAGTCAAAGCGCACACCGAGCAGATTTTCGTCAACTGTCCACGCTACATTCACCGCATGAGCCGCGTCGAAAATTCCAAGTATGTCCCCAATGCGCAAGGCAAGGCGCCATTGGCGGTTTGGAAGCGCATCGATGCAATCCAGGAATCGCTGCCGGTATGCGATCAGGGCCGTGCCGATAAGGAAGGTGGGCTCATCTCAATCGAGGAGTACGACGTCCTATTACGTGAGGGTAAGGCCTGAACTCGTGCGGGGGTCAGGCTGAGATTGTGGCAGCTGGATAATTTTTGCGCCTCAAGCCTTGCCGGACTTGGCATGAGCATCGACGACAGCAAGTGCGGCAGAAGCGATGCGGCACAACTCGCTGTCGGCGCGGCTCGTCAGGATGACAGGCGCACGGGTTCCGAGAATCAGGCCGGCGCACTCTGCTTTTCCAAGATAGACGAGTTGCTTGTAGAGCATATTGCCTGCTTCGAGATTAGGCACGATCAGAATATCAGGCGAGCCGGCAACGGGTGACGTGATCCCCTTGATGCGTGCGGCTTCGGCCGNNCTGCCATCTTGGACAGTGATGCTGCTTCTTGCGTGCCGGGAATCGCGGGATTGATCGATTCGACTGCGGAAAGCACGGCAACTTTTGGCAATGCGATGCCGAGACCATGCGCCAGATCAACCGCGTTTTGGATTATATCGCGTTTGGCCATCAGATCAGGCTGAATATTGACAACACAGTCCGCCATCATCAACGGGCCGCTGTGCCCCGGCACATCGAACGCGAAGACATGGCTGGTGCGCCGGCCGGTGCGCAGACCTTTCTCTTTGTTGACGACGGCTCCGAGCAACTCGTCGGTATGGAGACTGCCTTTCATGATCGCGGCGGCTTGACCTTCGCGAGCCAGGGCGACTGCAGCGGCAGCGGCAGCTTGTGGATTGTCAGGCGTATCCTCAAATGACATCCCCGAAAGCGAGATGCCATTTTCAGATGCAATGCGCTCCGTCAGGGCCCGCGGGCCGACAAGCGTTGCCTCGATAATCCCCAGTGAGTGGGCCTTGGCGGCTGCTTCGAGCGCGTTGACACTCAGGGGATAGGCGACCGCAACCCTCGCGCCACCCAGCGCTACGGCATCAGCGATGAGTTTGTCGATGTATGGATATCCGCTCATACTGATGCCCTCTTCTCAACGTTTCCCCGCCGACGCATTGGTCGACGCACCACCAGTTCTGCTGCCTGGTCGTTCGATCAGGCAGGCGTATCACAGAATCCGGTTGATGTGTCGAACTGTCGGCTGGAGAATATGCGCCAGAACTACGGCTCAGGTCGTCAGAGCGGACAACAGATCGCGTGAAATACGGTCGGCGAGTTTGCGCATGACGGCGTACCCACTCGCTGTGTCGGTTGAGAAATACCTGGTCAATGCGTTGCCGCTTATGGCCAGAACTGTCGTATCGTCCAGGCAGGAGGCGGTTGCGACGCGGCGGGGCTCCTCACCGATCAACGCAGCCCAGCCGAACGTCTCGCCAGCCTCCATGATCGAGTTCGCAGCTGATGCGCGATTGCCGACACCAATCGAGAATCGCACGCTGCCGCTGACAATAACGAAAACATGCAGCGCCGAGTCGCCCAGCCGATAGATGTCATCACCTTCTTCGTAGCGGAGTTGATCGGCCATTTCAGCAAGCGCCGCGATGGCGTCCGGCTTCAGCCCCTTGAACAGGCTTGCGCCGCTCAGAACCGACTGTGCCTTCATCTTATCGACCATTGCTTGCTCCATATGTCCGGCAGCGGCCGGTCTTCCAATTCCATACTAAACTGCCGTGTCGGCTTATCGTAATCGCTGATTGGCGTGCGAAAACTCAACCGAACTTGTCATAACGAATGAACTCGGCCGGCAAGCGCGCTTCCATAATCAACATGCGCAAGGCGCCGTCCACCATTGGCGGTGGGCCAGCAACGAAGCCGACCATGTTGTCGTAACGTCCCGCCATATCGCGGGCGGCGACCTCGTGCACGAATCCACTGGCGAGACGAATCTCGGGATGGGCGGGATGGGTCGACTGTGGTGGCTCCTCGTGGGAGAGCGCAATCGTCACCTCAAGATTGCCATCGGACCGGCGAACCTGCTCGGCGAACTCCGCAGTATAAAAACAGTCATCCAGGGTTCGCACGCCGAAGTAGATGTGGCCGGTGTGTGCATTCAAGTAACCATTCTTGGTGGCGTGATTGGCAATTGACATCATGCCGGCCACACCGGAACCGCCTGCGATGCAGACGAAGTTCTTCTGTTCGTCGGGGCGGAATGTTGCGCGACCAAGAGGGCCCATGATCTTGAGCGGCTTGCCGGTGACGTCCGTTTCGAACAGCCAATCTGAGAAGCGTCCACCAGGCTTGCGCTTTACGACGAAGACGAGCCTGTCGGTGCTCTCTGCGTGATTGACCATCGAGTAGGCACGCGCACCGACAACATCCTCGCATGTAACTGCCGCGAACTGACCCGCAGCAAACGACATTGCGCGGTCGAGTTGCACTTCAAAGTGGATCACATCATGGGTGAGGCGGCGCGTTTCGTCGATGCGACCGGAATAATCAGCGGGAAGTTGTGCAACGCCGCTCAAAGGCTCGACCTTGGCCGGCACGCGCAGGACACAATCGCCATCAGCGTGGGCTTGGCAAAGCAGAACTTCGTTCTTGGCCCGTTTGACGTAAGCCAATCCTGGAGCCTGCTCCCAGACGATTGATACCTCGCCTTCCATCACACGAGCGCGGCACGTTCCGCATGTGCCTGTTGCGCACTCATAGGGAAGGCCAAGGCCTTGCTTCAGTCCCGAGTAGAGCAGATTTTCCGAAGGATCGCCTTCAAACTCGGCGATGCCTGTCTTGCTCTGGACCGTTACTTTCATGGCGCACGAGATCTCATCAGTATGTTTGGGCGAGCCAGTGGCGCACCGATCTGTCGGGGTCCATCACTGATCGGCTGAGCGAAGTTAAGCTCAGGCGATCAGTGAATTGGAATGGTCAACAATCAAGATTTACCGAAGAAGGAATCGTCGTCCATGTCGTCATCGTCGTCGAAGTCGTAAACGATCTCTTCCTCGACAAATGCCAGGATGTCGTCGTTCTCCTGCTTGCATTGATAGGTCTTGAGATCCTTCTCGGTCTCAGTGCCTTCCTGAGCAAGTGTCTCCAAGTTCCAGGCCCACAAATGCTTGGTGCAGGTAAGGACGCAATTGGAAACGACGCCCGATTCCTCAAGCGGCTCCTCCATGTGCGGGCAAACGGGCGGCATTGCCGCAAAGCCAGAGCCGTAGTTGGCGATGACGATTGGAATGACGACGGCGATACAAAACTTCTTGAGTGAATTGGGCGCCACGTCGGATGCTTTGCAGACCTTGATCCAGCTCATCTTGGATGCTTTTCCTTCCTCGCCCTTGGTGGGCGGTCCCGATTATTTTGTTTTATGTGCGTCACAAGCGGAGCCTACACTAACACGCTGAGCACGGCCACGTATGGCGCTTTCACGCTTATCGCAGCCTTGTTAGCTGAAGTGGATTAGCTGCCTTTCGCCAACGCCGATCGGCAATCTGATATGCCAAGCCCCGCTACAGCCCGACTTGCTCAACGCTTTGCTGTTGCCACTTGAGCGGCCCGTGCGGCTTGAGACCAACTACCCGCACGTACCCGCTCGCATGCAAGCCCAATCTGGCAAGTATGCAACCGCTATCTCACAGCGGCCAATGTGAGCCCTTATCGAGACGACGGTTGTCGAGGCGTACTTCGCGTTTGACGAACTTTGCCTTGCCATCCTCAAGCTTGAACGTGTCGTGATACTTGCCGACCAGGAATAGACGGCTTTCGCCTGCATCAAGGTGCGAGTTCACACCATCAAGCATGTTCTGATAGATGACGAAGGAGCTCACCGCTGTCGCGCTCGACAGATCGTCGGCAACATCCACCGCATAGACGGATGTATGGCGGCGCAGGGGGGAATGATCCGTGTTGTGTTTGGGAAGCAAACGAACGAGCGTTTCCATCTCCTTGCGCTTGCCCTGCAGATAGATCATGTCCTTATTGATCTCGGGGCTGAACGAGGAAATCCTGTAGTGAAAATCCTCTGCGCAAAGATCGAGCCAATCTTCCCATTTCTGGTCATCGAGGGCCATGGTTGCGCGGTAGATGGTGTCGCGAACCACGGACGCCGCATCGTGTCCGTTCTTATGCATGGACGCATCTCCCATTTCGTAGAGCGATTGATCGCTTTTGGTGTTTCTGGCGTTGGTCTTGTGATCGATCTCCCGTTACAGCCTTTGCCGCGCCCGCAAACAATGAAGCAGGATGATTGCTGTCGAACGGTGAGAACGGGGCGGCGCAATGTCTCCGCCGCCCCTGAGTTCATTTGATTGCCTATTCGGCGGCCTGAGCCGACTCGCCTGGATTGCGCTCTTTCCAGGGCTGCTCGGGATCGTTGGGCAGACGGTTCGTCCAGCGACCCCACTCGTCGTAGTAGTGACGCATACCGACTTCGTCGTGGATCGTCTGATTCTCGTGGCGCCCGTGCAGGATCTGGCGACGCTCGGTATTGGGACGCATCGTCGTGCCTTGACCAGCGACACCAATCAGATCTTCGTGGAGGTTGCGGCCGAACGGACCCCAGATGGAGTTGTGGTGATTGATGCGCGTTTCACGCTCTTCCGGCGTATCGCGTTTCAGACCCAGTCCACGGAACTCGATCATGACTTTATCGGGACCAAGCGGCGTGACGATGTCACAACGCAGGGCTGAACCACGCAGGTTGAAGTTCATGCCAGGGAACAGGTCAACCATGTACCACTGGTTCGGTGGCAGATGCGGGAAAGACAAGTCACCACGGCTCTCGAAGCCCTCATAGTTCTCGTAGTTGACCTCGAACGTGCCAACGACGACGTGCCCGTGCTTGAACGCAAAGTTCTTGCGCGCGAAGTAGGCGTCGTTAAAGCCCGTAACGCGGTTATGATAGTGCATGAAGTCGTGATAGAACTCGCTGTTGGTGTCGTGCCACAGCTTGTAGTTCGTATCGATGATCGCCTTGTGATAGTGGAAGACCTCGAGCGGCTCTGCATCAATGCTCTTGCGCAGGCACTCGAATGGCTCGCCAGCCCAGTCCTCAAGGCTGATCTCGGGATTGTCGTCGAGGTTGACCCAGACAAATCCGCCGAACTTAACTTCGCAGCGCAGACGCCGCAGGCCGACGTCTTCTTTGCAGAGACGGTCCTGATAGCCCTCTTTCTCACGCGCCACGTAAACGCAGTTGCCCTTCATGTCGAACTGCCAAGCGTGGAACATGCAAGTGATGCGCTTGGGATTGCCAGAAGGCTGTCCCTCAAGGAAGCTGCCTGATGGACGCCGCTCCAACAGCATGCCGCGATGTGGGCAGACGTTGAGAAATGCGCGAATCTCCTTGTCGGGGCCGCGTGTTACGATAATCGGCTCGCCGGCAATCGACATGGTGCGGAAGCTGTATGGATCGGGCAATTCCGATTCATGGCAGACAGGCACCCAAACGCGCTTGAAGATTTTCTCCTGCTCGTCGTTGAAGATCTCATGGTCCGAGTACACCCGGCTATCGATCCATTCGCCATTCTCAAGCTTGGGCTTAGCGAGCCATTGGTTATGATTCCTCGCTGGCATTCGTCTACCTCCTCCTGGATCCGCATTGCTGTTTTGGCGGATTACGTTTGGAACGCGGTTATCGCCGCAGTCTCGTCGACTTGTGAAAATTTAGGCGCCATTTGCCTGACACCGTGCGCTACCTAGCCGCCTCGCACGCACCGACAGACCCAACGAAAATTGGGCTGCTGCGTGAATTCTACGGGCAACTGTGCCACATCGATCATTGATGGAAACAATCAAAATTCCCTATCACGTGATCGAACCTACTAATTACGTCACACGCTCAAGCCGGGTTAACATCCATGGGCAAAGGTGTTCCCGGAAGGCTGGCGCTCACTTGGCGAACACACTGAACAGACTGCCAGCAGACTTATGAATGAAATGATGCAAAGCCGACTCTAGTAAGGGTCGACCCAAGGAACATGTCACTTCGATAGGTTGAGAGTATCACTCCATCAACACGAACGATTTTACAATGTCCGGTTTGCATCGTGCCATTATAGCTGCGACAAGTTGGCATGATCCCGTAATAGCGATCGGGTCGATGCCCGTTAACGTTGCAGCACACGATACTGAGCCCGCAGACCTAAGGTCATTGGGCTCGCCTGCAAACGTCAGAGGGAGTAATCAGAGAAACACCAAGTAAAAACAAATAATTAAATGCTTTGGCAACGGTACGAAAACAAGATTCCGGTCAACAGCATCGCAAGACCAAGAGGCACCGTTAAAGGTCCCGGGTTCAACTGCACAGCTTCGGGAGGAAGCGCAAATGCGATTTCAAGAAACACTTGGCGTCGGTACGGCTGCCTTGGCGGCCCTAGTGGCCGGAACGCTATCGGCTCAAGCCGAGCCAAACTTCGGCAAGGCCGGCGAGAAGGTCAGCCTCGTCGTTGGATATCAGCCCTACTACACGGAATCCTGGTCCGGCGTCGTCAACAACGGCAAGCAGTTCTGGAAGAAATATCTGCCGGAAGGATCGGTTGCGGAGTTCCAGGTCGGTCTCCAGGGCGCGATCATCGTGAACGCCATGACCGGTGAAAAGCAGCACATCGGTTATGTCGGCGATATGCCGGGCATTGCCGCAACGTTCCGCAATCTTCCCGATCGCGGCGGTACAGATATCCGGATCGTCGCCGCTTTGGGAACTTCCAAGCAGCAATGCAACATTTTCCTCGTGCGCAACGACGCGCCAAAGTTCGACAACGGCGTGGATGCTGTGAAGTGGATGGCTGGCAAGATCACCTCGTCACCACACGGATCGTGCACGGACCGGTTTGCCCGTATCGCCTTTAAAAAGGCTGGCATTGATCCGGGCTCCTACCTCAATCAAAACATCGAGGTCATCACCACCAATTTCCGCGCCGGCAAGCTCGATGCATCGGTGATCTGGGAGCCGACCGCATCGAAAATCGAGGCTGCTGGCCTTGCTCGGCGTGCTGCATCGGGTGAAGATTTCGACGCGCTCGATGGTGGCCTGCTCATCATGCTGAACTCGCTCATTTCACAGCGCCCCGACGTTGTGAAGGGCTGGCTCAAGTCCGAGCTCGATTCTCAGCTCTTCATGGCCGACATGAAAAACGCTGAGGAAGTATCGAAGCTCGCAGAATCTCAGACAGAAAAGATTGACCGCAAAATCCTCTGGTCGTCGCTCTATGGACCGCCGGAGAATACCGTCAAGGTACAGTTGGATTTCACCATCAACGACCGCGTGAAATCGCTGCTGACTGATGCCACGGCCTTCCTCTACAGCCTTGAAAAGAAGCCTGCTGCGGCGGAAACGATCCGTCCGGGCGGCGTCATGAACGAGTTTGCCGAGGAAGTGCTCAAGGAGCGCGGTCTGACGTCACCAATTGGCGTCATCAACGGTCATCCCGTGTCAGCCTTCAAATAGGTAAACGGGTTAGCAAGCGTGGACTAGCCCCGGTGGCTAGCCCGCGCTTCCTTCCAAGCATGCAGCTGGCATTTCGTCAGCAATGTTTGACCGGGAATGCATCGGGACTCTCATCTCGATGATCAATTTCGGCGCAATACGTATTTGCGCGAGCATGACAGAAAAATTCACCCTCTCCTGAGGCAGGGATCGATATTCCATGACAGCTCTGACTACATCCGATACCTCGCCTGTAAGAATTCAGGCGCCGACGGGACTCGCACTCGTCTGGTACCGTTTCAAGAAGTCGCTGACCACTCCGGCACCTTATCTTACGGTATTGGGAATTTTCCTCTGGCTCTTCCTTTATTGGTTGTTGTGCGAGGGTTTGAAGCTCGATCGCTTTGACAAAATTCCCGGCCCCGTCGCGGTCGCAAAAGACTGGTTCTCGCGTACGCCATTCCAAGGCATCTCATTCTTCACCGAGAACTACTACAATCACATCTATGTCAGCTGCCGCCGCATTCTAATTGCATTCACACTCGCAACCGGCATCGGCGTTCCTCTCGGACTTTTCATGGGCTGGTCCAGAACCGTCCGCGATTACACCTTCCCAATTCTCGAAATCCTTCGACCCATTCCAATTCTCGCTTGGGTGCCGCTCGCAATCCTCATGTTCCCAGGCTTTGAGGGCCCCGTGATCTTCCTTGCTACGCTGGCCTCGCTGTTCGTTACGACGCTCAACACGATGCTCGGCGTGCAATCTATTGATGAAGCTTACTACCGCGCAGCCGGTTGCCTGGGATCGTCGAATTGGGAAATCTTCAAGAACGTGGTCGTACCGGGTGCTTTGCCTTTTGTCTTCACCGGCCTTCAGATCTCCATTGGCGTCGCATGGTTCTCACTGGTTGCTGCTGAAATGGTGTCTGGAGATCATGGCCTTGGCTACTTGATCGTCGACTCATACGTCAACAGCGTCACCGTGCCGATGGTGATCGGTATGATCACGCTCGGCTTCGTTGGATGGTTCACTTCAGTGCTGGTGCGCATCGCTGGTAACCGGCTGATGCAATGGCATGTCAAGGCACTCGCCCTGCAGGGCCGCTGAGTGACCACTCGCCCAGGGAAACAATTCAAATGAATGATATGACGATGACCTCAAAACCCGCAGCCACCTCACCGCCTGCAGCCAAGTCTGGCAACGGCGGGCCGATGGGCGGATCAATTTCGATCCGCAACGTCACGAAGATCTATGATCCCGAAGGTGTCAACGTCTGTGCCGTCGACGATTGCTCGATGGAGATCGCAGCAGGCGAAGTGTGCATGATCGTCGGGCCGTCAGGTTGCGGAAAGACGACGCTGCTCAATGCAATCGCTGGTTTTCACTCCATTACATCAGGTGAAATACTTCTTGATGGCGAGTTGCTGTGCGGCCCGGGCAAGCCTAAGGCAACACAGGGCGCCGATCGCATGGTCGTGTTCCAAAACGGTGCGTTGTTTCCGTGGAAGACACTGGTCGAGAACGTCGCCTATGGACCGATCGTTCAAGGTCGCATGGGAAAAGCCGAAGCACGCGAGAAGTCATACCATATGCTTGCGGAAGCCGGACTTGGCGATTTCGGTGACAAGTATCCCGGCGAAGTTTCGTCTGGTATGGCCCGACGCGCCGAGATCGTACGTGCATTGATCAACGAGCCGAAGGTTCTGCTGCTCGACGAGCCATATCGCGCCATGGACGCGCTGACAAAATCGATCATGCACGAGTCTCTTTTGGAAACGTATGACCGTACCAAGGTGACGATCTTCTTCATCACGCACGATCTGGAAGAAGCGATCTTCCTTGGCGACAAAGTTCATGTCGTCACCACGCGCCCTTGCAGTTTGAAGAAAACCGTCGACGTGACGATCCCGCGTCCGCGCACCTACGAGAGCCTCTCTTCTGAAAAGTTCCGTGAGCTCATGGCAGAAGTGAATGAGGCCGTTCACGAGGAAGCAGTGAAAGCCTTCCAGGCAGGCGAGCGCGAACTGGCCTAGTACACGGCCTCGCGGCATTCAACACAACTGATTTATTGCCGCGTGTAAGCGGCCCAAAGAAACGGACGAAAATGGCGAACGTTGCACAAACTAACACAGCTCCATCTGTGGTCCGGCGCAGGTCGAAGTTTGCGAAGATGATGGAGAACCCATCGATTTGGCGAGGGATGCTTGCCATCGCAATCTTTCTTGTCGCCTGGGAGTTCGGCTCGCGCTTCGACGAGTGGTTCGGCAAGGAGTGGACGCTGCCATTCATCGGCCTAATTCCGCCACCAACGGCCGTCTTCAAAGCCTGGTTGGAGGTGCTGCCGCAGCCAGGTTACTGGGATAGCTGGTTTCAGAGCTTCAAGCGCGTCATGACGGGCTTCATCGCGGCAATGATCCTCGGCATCCCCTTCGGACTTGCTCTGGCGGTCAACAAAAACTTCCGCGACCTCTTTTTCCCACCGTTCGAAATTCTGCGTCCGATTCCGCCACTGGCATGGGTGCCAGCTTCGCTGATCTTCTGGCCCACAAACGAGATGTCGATCGCCTTCGTTACGTTCCTTGGCGCATTCTTCACGATCGTCATCAACGTGCTCGGCGGCGCACGCACAATCGACGTGCGCTACCTTCGCGCCGCCCAGTCGATGGGCGCCACGCAGTGGGACTTGTTCTCCAAAATCATTCTGCCCGGCACGCTACCCTCAATCTTCACCGGTGCAGCCGTCGGTATGGGTATCACCTGGGAAGTGGTGCTCGCTGCTGAGATGATTTCGGGTGGCGGCACACAAGGTGGTGGTGGCCTCGGCTTCTTCATCTGGAACTCCTACATGGGCGGTTCGCTCGAGCAGGTTGTGGTCGGCATGATCTCGATCGGAATCGCGGGATATCTCTCGTCGAGCGCAATCCGGTGGCTCGGTGACACAATGATGCCGTGGCGTCGCCTGTTCTGAACTTCAGGCCGATCCTTTCAACCGACGGACCACAGCAATTCATTCGAAATCGAGAAAGGCTTGAAAGCCAATGGCAGCACCACAAACAAAGGGCAGCGAGGCGGTCGATCCACACACGGTTGGCAAAAGCCATCTGCAAGTCCAAAACATCTCCAAGTCCTATGGCGACGAATGGGATATCCAGCACGTCATTTCGGATCTCTCTCTCGACATTATGCCCGGCAAGCTGACGGTGGTTGTTGGCCCATCGGGCTGCGGTAAATCCACACTCGTCAATCTGATTGCCGGTTTTGAAAAGCCCGACTCAGGACAGATCCTGCTTGATGGCAAGCCCGTCACGGGGCCTGCCAAAGACCGCATGGTGGTCTTCCAGGAAACCGCACTCATCCCGTGGCAAACGACGTACCAGAACGTCGTGTTCGGGCCCAAGCTCAGAGGCGACCTCAGGGGCAAGGCCCTTGACGATGAAGCCAAGCGGCTGCTGGTGAAAGTCGGGCTTGGCGAGTTCATGCATAAGTATCCCCTGCAGCTCTCGGGCGGCATGCA
>JRYC01002400.1_pt1 | contig 15096 bp, 18 predicted proteins | sample 235301 | NCBI WGS metagenome assembly JRYC01 (sample SAMN03074211, study PRJNA261470) | activated sludge metagenome | biome: Common Effluent Treatment Plant; feature: Wastewater; material: Activated sludge; isolation source: activated biomass of a common effluent treatment plant treating...
TATGATCGCCTACATACACGGTAGACTCGTGGGGAAGAAGTTTTGTTATGGATTTCCAGACAGTGAGCCCTCCCCAACCGGAATCCATAATACCTATGGGAGATGCAGGAGAAGTCTTCACAAGACGGTCTGCTTGGTCAGAAGTGCCATCCATAAGCCGATGATGGCAAGCACAATGGAGATGATCCAGAACCGCATAACAATTTTGGGTTCGGACCACCCCTTCTGCTGAAGCCACAGGTGTAACGGCGCTGCCGCGAATGCTTTTTTGCCGGTGAACTTTTTGCTCATGAGCTGGATAAACGACGATGTTACTTCGGCCACGAATACTCCCCCGATCACCACAAGTGCCGGCGCTTTGCCCAGAATAAGTCCCACGACTGCAAGCGTGGCACCGAAGGACAATGCCCCGACATCACCCAAAAAAATACGTGCCGGGTACACATTGAAGTACAGGAATGCCAGGAGCCCTGATATCCATATCGCAAGAAACAGTGAAATGGGCGTATCAAGAATCGAAGCGGAAATAAACCAAAAGGCACCCAATGCAATCATAAGAGTCCCTGACGCAAGCCCGTCCAGTCCGTCAGTAATATTAAATGCATTGGCAAATGCAATGATGACAAACGCCGCAAAAGGCACAAACCACCATCCCATCTGAATAACGCCGATAAACGGAACATGAAAAATGCTGATCTTCAGTTCCGCCGTCAGCCAAAAACTGACAATAAGCGCCAGGACAATCTCAAAAAACAGCTTATGCCGCAGCCGCAGGCCGAAAAAATCCCGCTTGGTCCACGTAAATGTTTTTTTAAGATCATCATACAAACCAAGAAGTCCGAACGATATAAACGTAAAAAGAATAATCTTAAGCTCGCTTGCCATGGGATACACCGAAGTTATGGGTATCCAGAAATACCGCATCAGAAGAAGAGCGATCGGAAGCATAAGGGAAGTAAGGATAATAATAAGCAGCCCTCCTCCCACCGGCGTTCCCGCCTTGGACTTGTGATATTTATCAAAAATAGGGGTTCGCTTGTTAAAGGCATCGCGGGTCACCTGGTTCATCCGCTGGAACCGCCACTTATACAGAAGCTTGATAAACGGCAGGTACAGCAAGCTGTGAACGAACCATGAAAAAAGCAGTAGGCCTAAAAGAAATTCCATAGGTTAAAATGCTCCCAGATACGGCCCGAAAATAATACCTGCTACTATCAGCGCTCCCGCGGCAGTCAAAAGCATCATGCCGGCGGCGACATCTTTGGCTACCTTTGCTTCTTCACGCCATTCGCGGGTAATAAGATCAGTCATGGATTCAAGCGCGGTATTAAGCATTTCCACTACCAGTCCCAGGATGATCGTAAAAACGATAATAAGCGTTTCAACGGAAGAAATGCCCAGGTACCATGCAAAAAATAAAGCGGTAGCCGAAAGTACTATATGGACCCGGAAGTTTGGCTGGGTACGAAATGCCCAAACAAGGCCGGCCCAGGCGTGTCTCAGTGATATGTGGTGCGAAGTCAGAACCTTTTTCATAACACAACCTTTCAAGTATACGGCGATACTACTTAAAACTCAAACAAACCCGATCAGTACCCCCGCGTAATACGCCTTATCGTTTCAACAACCCACGGGAACACATACAAAGGAGAGGTCGGCAAATCCTGTGTATGCAAAAAGCCCATTTCCCGGCCTCCGAATCCTTTTTTGAACTGAGAGAATCCCCACCACGGATGCTTCGGTTTGTTCTCAGGCGCAACTCCCCAGAAATTGTACAGCGCCGCTCCCCGTTTTTTTGCTTCCAGCATAGCCTTCCACTGCACATACACTGAGACAGGCACCTTGGAATAGACGGAGGCGCCGTGGTGGTAAATAGCCTGATTCCCCACAAACAGTATAAGCGCACCCGAAAGAAGTTTCTTTTCATGGTATCCCAAAAAAAGAAGCGCCCGGCCGGTCGGAGCAAATGCTCTGAACTCTTCCGTGATTCCCTGGTGAGGCACAAATTTCTGCCGCGTGGCTGTCTTTGTATACAATTCTAAAAATTCTTTTATATCCTTCTGATCTGTCGACATGCGCACCTGTACGCCAAGTTTTTCCGCCTGACGTATTTCGTATCGGGTTGTCTTGCGCATATGTAACAGAAGCTCATCAGGAGAGGGCNNCCATCGCGTGGATGGGGGCAGAACGATATCCCAGACTGCCAAAAAGCGCTGTGTGAGTCCCGGTATCTTCAAGCTGCGGACTGACGCGCACGAACCAGGCATTCTCCTCTTTCGCCCGTGTCTTCAAATATGCCGTGATAGTCCTCCACAGAACAGGTGTCGCTTTTTCCAGCACGGGGCCATGCCTGACATGCAGAAACGGACCTCTCCGCGCCGTGATTTTTGCAATCTGCATGCCTCCGATCATCCTGTCGCCCTCAAAAATACCGATCCGCCACAAAGAAGATCCCAGCGCACGCACCACTTCCCCCCAACTCCATGACTGAAACAAGGCTCCGGGCGCCCAACGCAGCATATGCTCATCCCACTGAGTTGAAGAAACTACCTCACGGAAGGTTACTGCCATAAATGTATTGTGCCTGACTTTGCCGGCTTACCGCACGAGGGAATGAAAAAGCATCGTAATCAAAGACAAAAGAATTGAGCCGATGATAGCCGCCGTCCATCCGTCGACATGGAAACCGGGTGCAAGACTTCCCACCAGCAAAAGCATGAGCGCATTGATAATAAATGCAAACAATCCCAGGGTAACAACCGTTAACGGAAGGGTAAGGATAAGAAGCGCAGGCTTAACCAGGGCATTCACCAATCCTAAAATAATTGCTGCAATAAGTGCCGAACCGAAACTTTCGACAATTACTCCCGGAACGATGTTGCTGACGATTGTGAGAGCAAGCGCACTTAAAAACCAATTGGCAATAATAACAAACATACGTCACCCTCCTTTATGAAATGTCTTCTCATATCGTACAACGGTAGACTCTCCGTGTCCAGCCAAAAGAGCGGTAGCCTCAGGAAGAGCCAAAATACGCTCTACGGACCGGGCAAGATCCAGCGGGCGTGAATACGAAAAATCCGTTCGCCCCATTGCCCCGCCGGCAAACAGCGTATCGCCCACAAAAGCAGTACCCGACCTTTTATCGTATAAAACGATGCTGCCCGGAGTGTGCCCCGGGCTATGAAATATTTCCAGACTGCTTTCACCTACAGATATATTATCCCGGGTAAGAGGTGTCACCTCGGCAGCAGGATCAATGTCCGTATGACCCAAAAAATGCTCTGCTGTTTCTTTCATCCGGTCAATAAGAAATGCATCAAGCGGATGGACGAAAAAGGGAACGGTATACGCAAGCTGAAGCGCGCGGGCAGCCATCACATGATCAAAATGTCCGTGTGTTGCAATGATTGCCTGAGGATCCGCGCTCAAACGCGTCAGTGTATCCATGATGTATTCCGCATCATCTCCCGGATCGATAATAAGTGTTTTACTCGTGGCCTCATCGATGAGAAGGTAACAGTTGGCAGCCATCTGCCCCACGCGGAGTGTTGTAATTTTCATCAGTCGGTAAAAACCTGCGTAAACATACGCCCGTCTGGTCCTGCAGTAATAACACCGATGCCGATACGGCCGAAGTTTTCCTGGAGAATATTTGCCCTGTGTCCGTCGCTTTTCATAAGCCCGTCGTGGGCTGAAGATACATCAGGGGCATACGCCAGGTTTTCTCCGGCATACAGAAAATCAATCCCCGCCCGGTCAAGGCGGTCTCCCGCATCATTCCCCTCCGGATCAAAGTGAGAAAAATACCGACGCTCAAACATATCTCTGCTGTGGGCACGGGCGACCTCCCGCAGCCTCGCATCAAACATCAGGGGACGCAACCCCTGCGCCTCCCGCTCTTTATTGACGAGGTCAATCATCGCCGTCTCACTTGCCTCATCAACAGCAAGCTGAGATGTCTCGGGCGCAACATCAAGCGCAATACGCTCGCCCGAATTGGGCTGAACGGTTATAAACCGAAGTGCATTTTTAGCAGCGTCATTTACAGAATTGGTAATCGGTGCTGCAAACTTTTCCGCTGCGGCAATAAGACGGCTGCCTACATATGAATCGCTGATATCCTGACGTATGGAGCCGCGCAGCGGCAGCGCCATAAGCACCAGAAGGATAAATGTCGCAATCAGAATACCATTTCCTGCGGAAAGAACGCCTCCCAGCCACCTGTTTCCTTTTGAGGCCACAAAACGTTTGGGCACACGGGATAACGCCAGGGAAAAAAGCTCCGCAAGAATAATCTCTGCAATAAACGCAACGGCTATATATCCCAGCACATTCGTCCACATGGGACTTAAGCCAAATTTCTCCCGCAGAAACTGTCCTACCGGTGCATGAAATCTGATAGCTAAGAGCAAAGAACCGAAAAACGCACCCAGCGATCCCCCAAGATGAACCATGCCGCGCGTCAGGCCCTCAGAAATGTGATACACCACAAATATGATAATTCCCCAGTCAATCCAGTTCATATGTTTCTTATGAATGTAAACGGATAAGGCGCACGATTGTTTCAGCCTGCGCCTGTCCTATGCGTGTCGGCAGATTGATAATATGCGCAGCGGCTCTCTCCGCGTTCGGACAGCTTCCCGGCGTATAGCCCGCTTTCCCTTTATCCGTTCCCGCCGGGTCTATAACCTGATGATACCAGCTTCCCAGCAGTATTCCATTACGCTTCGCCGCAGTGCGAAGCGCGGTGGGATTGGATACTTCCAGGGGGAACCGCAAGTAGACGGCGCCTCTGCGGATTTTTCCATAGAGTCGGGCAATCTGTACGCGGGTAGTATTATATGCGGATAATTTCGCAAGTTGCCCCACAAGAAGATGCGCAAGCGCATTGGGATACCGGGCAGGAAAACCGGGAGGCCGATCTCCCCGCTTCTCTTCTTTATATACCGGAAAAGAAAGAAGCCCCAGCTTTTGCAGCAAAACCAAAACAACTTTTCCTATCCCCAACACGTTGTAGCTGGCAAGAATACAGGCGAATGCAACCGGATGAAAAAGCTGCTGGAAAATCCAGAAAAATCCCGGCATAGGCAATTCCTCCTGATATTTTTTCAATCTTATCCCTTCAGCGCTACATTCCGGGCCGATAACTGCCATTCCGCCCCAGACGCTTGAAAGCACCTTATCCCGCCCGAAACTGAAAAATGCTCCGTGTCCGAAGGATCCGACTTTTTTCCCTTCATAAGAAGCCCCCAGACTGTGAGCACAGTCTTCAATAAGAATCAGCTTGTGTTTTTTTATGATCTCCATAATCCGGCCCATCCGGGCAGGCACGCCGAAGGTGTGCTGCACAACGACAGCTTTGGTTTTTGAGGTAATCTTTTTTTCTAAATCGTCGGGATCCAGGTTGTACGTCTTATCAATATCAGCATACCGGGGGACGGCCCCGCGCCAGCGGACGCTGTTGGGGACAGCAACGCACGTAAATGCCTGAATAATGACTTCATCACCTTTCCCGATTCCGAACGCCCAAAGCAGCGCAAGAAGCGCTGAGCGCCCGCTGTTGAAAGACACGGCCGTAGCACCGTTGTACTGCCGCTCAAACCAGGCTTCGGATCTGCGTATTGCATCACCCTGTTTCCATTGCCACGGAGTACACAATAGTCCCAACGCACGAATGACATCATCTGCCTGGGCATTCGGAGAAAGACTTGCCGATATGACACTCATAATTTTTTCAAAACCAGACCCGCTTCTTTGCCTTTAAACAATACCGTATCGCCTTTTCGGACAATGCGCCTAAGCTCCCGGGCAGCATCACCGGATGGAAGCACCTCCACTGAAAGTGCCGGCTTTTCCTGCTTTACTCCTTCGGCAAAATCTTCAACCCAGCTGGGATTGGTGAGAATTATCCGGTCGCATATAAGCGCAGCGTGCCGTCCCACGTCACGGTGACTGGATCTGGCGAATGCACCCAGTTCAATCATGGGCTGAAACACCAAAATCTTTTTCCCCGTTTGTTTTGCCAGCACATCAAGGGCGGCCTTGGCCGCATCAGGATTGTTGTTAAATGTGTCATCGATAAAAAGGGATCCGTTGATACCTTTCACCACCTGAAGAACCCCCGCTGCGGGGCGGATGGCAGATGCGGTGCGGCACGCTTCCGCAAGACTCATACCTGCCGCGACTGCTGCTGCAACAGCAGCAAGAATATTGCTCACCTGATGAACACCTACCACCGGCGCAGCCACTGCTGCATGCTTTTCTCCGAGTCTCACCACAAAAGAAAGCACGCCTTTCTCTTCATGAATGGCATCGGCAAAAAATGTCTTACCTGTGTCAGGTGCTGCACTGCCGTTTCTTGTATACCACCAGACTGTTTTACCATCCCGCTTAGCCCACGTCCCCATGGTGCGGACCCGTGCATCATCAGCGTTAAGAATTGCGATATTTTTTCCGCTCAAACCCGCGATAAGTTCATACTTTGCCTGCATGGTGTTCTCTATGGAACCGAAAAGATCCTGATGCTGGGCATTAATAGCAGTCACAATACCGATCTGGGGCCGGACCATGGCAGCCATTGTTGCTATCTCTCCTTTTTTGTATGCTCCCATTTCAACGACAAACACGTCCTGTTTTTGTAGCGATGCAATGACCGTCTCGGCAATACCGATTGGCGAGTTTTTACTGGCCTGCGTTTTGAGCGTATCGTATGTTTCTGACAAAATTGCCGCCAGATAATCCTTCACGGACGTTTTGCCGAAACTCCCCGTTACTCCTATGGCCAGAAGATTCTCTTTCGCATCCAGTGCTTTTTTAGCCCGGGCAATTCTTTTCCGGTGCACGGCAATAGTGGGAAAACTTAAGCCGCCGACAATAATTGCCGTGAGCGGAAAGTGAATCAGCTGTGCCACCAAAAAACGAAACAGCCACGGCCCGGGAACGAGGACAATACATGCGATAAGACCTGCAAACGTGCCGCCGGTTAACAGGGCGCCCTTGGGAGACTTGGGTGGCATGCGGAAAGCGGGAAAAACTACACGCTGAAATCCGTTGACAGAAAGATGGATACCCATCCGGTCAAAGCGGTATTCCTTGATAAACCACAGTGCTGCATACGCAAGCGTATTGCGGACAAACCACACTGTCCACAGGGCAAGCAGTATTGTGAGAATAATATTCATAAATTTTTTATAAATTGCTCAGTGCGGTCGGCAAATACTTTGGGATTATTGTAGGGAAGACCGTGACCTTCTTCTGCAATAACCGCAAGGGTGGCACCCGGTATGACTGCCTGCATCTTTCGGGCCACAGCAAGCGGCACCATCCTGTCCCGTTCTCCCCACAGAAGCAGTGCGGGGACCGATAGCTCCTTCATTGCGGCAACTAAATCATCCCGCACAACATTTTTAAACGTTTCTTTCATCGCACCCTGTGCTTTCAGGTATTCACCGCTCCCTGCTGCACGATATAAAAATCTGCGCGCCGCAATAGAAAAAAAACTCAGCGGAGGAATGGCAAAGAGTATATTTCCTGTTTTCGCAAAAAAACCAAACACTGCTGTTTTTATCTTTGCTGCCGGTGAAAATCCGGGAGTACCCGTCAGAATAAGTGCAGAAGCCGAAGTAGGATAACGTCTGGCAAACTCCAACGCCACCCGCCCGCCGAATGAATGACCGATAAGGAGCGGTTTTTGTACGTTATTCCTGGCAAGATACGTGCGCAAAAATTCGGCATAATCAGACACATGCCACGGAACGCGGGGCGCCGGCTCTTTTCCGAATCCGGGAAAATCCAAACTCATCACGTGATAGCCGCGCCGCGTAAATTCCTTATGAAGCGGGGTGAAACGGTCCGCAGATAAATTCCATCCGTGAAGAATGACGACATCCTGTTTTTTCATACGAAGCCTTGCTTACAGTTTAGTTTTGAACGCATCACGGGCAGCGGAGGAAGATTTTTTGGTATTGGGCTTTACTTCATACCCGGGACGCGCGTAGCAAAATGAATCTTCGGGAAGGTCCTTGTCCAAAATCACGCCCGCACCGATAAACGATCCTGTCCCGATTTTTACACCCGGCATAATACTGGCATTCACTCCCACGCGAACCCCTGCACCGACTACGGCCCCGAATTTTGTTCTTCCTGTATTTACTTTCTTCCCGCCAATAACGGAATATACTTCACCGTCATCAAGCCGTAAATTTGCAAGTTTTGTTCCCCCTCCCAAACTTACATCCCCCGCAATCACGCTGTCTCCGATATAGTTACTATGAAACCAGCTCTTATCTCCCACCCAGCTTCGTGTTATATCAGTGTTAAATCCCGTCACGCATCCCTCGCCGATGTAGCTTTCGCGGATAATATTGTTATTGCCTATAATAGTCCCTTTGCCGATGTAGCAGGGACCGATAATTTTGGTATTTTCAAAAATACGCACGTCATCTTCTATTACTACCTCCCCTTCAATAACAACATTTTTTGCGATAACCACATTGCGGCCCTTTTTGCTTCTGAGCTCCCCCAGAAAATGAGGCAGCATATCTAAAATATGCCAGGGATACTTCAGCGGCTGCCACGGCCCGCTGTAGGAAAACACGTTTACCCGATTGCTTTCCAGATATCGCGACACTCCTACTTCATAACGGTCATCACGCTGTGTTGTCACCCCGCGTATGACAGAAGCAAGCTCCCCGATATCAGGAAAGAAATGGAACATGAGATTGACAAGGTCGCTGGGTTCGCGGCCTGCACCGGGTTTTTCCACAATCTCCAAAAGCCGTTCGCCATCAACACGCAGGTAGCCGACATCAATATAGGAATCCACTTTTTTGCCGACGACAAACGCCACGCCGTCTTTTGTGTGGGCAAGAATACTCTCATACAGCCCTTCGTCAACATAATCGTGGGCATTTAAAATTACGACAGGGCCTGCTTCCATCTGCTCTGCTGCCAAAAGAATGGCGTCACCCATGCCGCTGGCTTCGTGCTGCTCAACGACCGAAACAACGGCACCGGGAAGGGAAAATGATTCAATAGCTCCGCGGTCCTGCGGTGCCGCCACGACGACAAATTTTTTTACCCCTGCCGACAGGAGCCTGTGCATCGTCGTAAGAACCAGGGGCTCGCCTGCAAAGGCAAACAGCGACTTTGAATACGTAAGCGGCCAGAAGCGTTTTCCTACCCCGGCTGCCAAAATAAGTGCGGTTACGTCTTTCATGTATTATTCCTCATTTATCCGCTTAAGCTGCGCCCCCAATTGGGACAGGCGTGTCTCAAATGCTTCGTATCCCCGGTCCAGATGTTCAATGCCATGAACATACGATTCTCCTTGTGCGGCCAGTGCGGCCAACACAAGCGTAGCGCCCGCCCGCAGATCCGTGATGTTCACCACCGCATTATGCAGATGAGTAGGCCCTGCTATGCGGATAGCCGGATGAAATCCGGGCACACGGTCACTCCAATTGTAATTATAAAACACTTCCGGATTTTCGACAGGCGGATCAAAAAATGAAATATCCGCACCCATTTTCTTCAGCTCCGGAACGTATGAAAATCTGCTCTCAAATACTGCTTCGTGAATAGTCGCACTTCCTTTGGCCTGCGTCATAAGTACCGCCCAGGGCGCCTGCCAGTCGGTCATAAAACCGGGGTGAGGTGCGGTTGTGACATCAACGGCCGTAAGCGCTCCGCCGGATGCGTATGTGGTCGTTGCCCCTTCCACCTCTGCTGTACCTCCTGCTTTTCTAAACGCATCAAGAAAAGCTTCCAGGTGCTCATGCTGAGAATTCGTTATCGTGATGCGTCCGCCGGTCACTGCAGCTGCTATTGCAAATGTCACCTCTTCATTTCTATCCGGCATGATGGAATACGCCCCCCCATGAAGCGACGGCACGCCTTTAATCGTTATCTCCCGTGTATCACTCCGGGTAATCTGTGCCCCCATGCTATTAAGAAGTGCAATAAGATCATCAATTTCAATCTCCTGTGCAGCATTCCGAAGCACCGTCGTCCCTTCCGCCAACACTGCCGCCAAAATCAACGTCTCCGTGCCGGTATGCGTATTTTTCGGAAACTCATATGTGACACCGGTAAGTTTTTTTGCGCGGGCATGAAAATATCCATCCTCAGAGTGATAGGAAATATCAGCGCCCATTTTCACTAATCCTTCAATATGCCGGTCAATGGGGCGCGCACCTATGCGGCATCCGCCGGGGTTGGGAATGATTGCCTCACCCCGTCTTGCAAGAAGAGGACCCAGCACCATCGAGGATGTTCGCAAACGTGCGCCTAATTCAAGAGGAACCTGAAAACTATCTTTACCATCCCTCTCTATACGGACCGTATGCTCATTAAAGATCACCTTGCGTCCGAGTCCCGCAAGAAGCTCACCCATCAGGGCGACATCGCGGATAAGAGGAACGCCGGAAAGGATAAGCGGCTCATCGGTAAGAAGCGAGGCAACAAGCGCTTTGAGCGCAACATTTTTTGCTCCGGCAAGAGCAATTGATCCCACAAGCGGCGTACCGCCGCGGATGACAAAAATATCCATATTAAAATTCTCCCACCCGGACAACTTCTTCTTTCAGTGTGACACCGAATTTTTCCTTCACGCGGGCCCGTGCCTTCTCTATTAATGCTACCACATCCATGGCGGTTGCCTTGCCGGTATTGAAGATAAAATTAGCATGTACCGGAGAAATCTGTGCNNATTCCGGCATGATCAACCAAAAATCCTGCTGATTTTGTGTGGTTAGGCGTGGCCGCCGCTATCGCATCTGCTTCAGAAATATTCTGGAATGCGCACCCCGCACTGGCGATACCCTGCGGCTGCGTTTCCCTGCGGTAGGAGATGCTTTCGTTGGCAATGGCCCACAGACGCTCTTTACTGTCACGCTGGAGTGCAAAAACAACACTGATAAGCGTGTCGCCGGTTTTTTGGATACTGCTTGTGTCATAGGCAAACTGAAAATAAGATTGCGGCACAACGGCTTTTTCGCCTTTGGGCGTCAGGATTGTCGCCTGATGCACGGCGTCACCGATATATCCCGTGGGGTGTGTCCATTTGGAATTCATATAGACGCCGCCGCCCACAGTTCCCGGAAGACCCAGGTGCATCTCAAGCCCCACCAATCCTTCTTCCACGGTAAACCGGACAAGCTTGTTTATGATGACTCCGGAATCTGCCTCCACATAGACAATCCCCTGTGTTCCTCCTGCGCTCTGACCGCCTTTCATACCGCGGATAGCGATATTGCCGGTCATGTTTTTCACGACCAGGCCGCGTATCCCTTTGTCTCCGATTAAAATATTCGTGCCGCCGCCCAACACAAAAAGAGGTATATTGTTTGTTCGTGCGGTGGTCACCGCAAGGATAAGTTCTTCTGCAGTTTTGGCTTCATAGAAAAAGTCAGCAGGCCCTCCGACCTTAAATGTCGTAAATCGGGCAAGGGGTTCATTCCGTCGAAGGCGATCTCCCAATGCTGCTGTTAGTTTTTTGTCCCACAAGTCATTCATAATGTTTTTTTAGTGCGTCAGCAAGATCGCGTACCCAACGATACATGCTGCCGGCTCCCATCCCAATAAGGATATCACCCTCATGCACGTTTTTGAGAACTTCTGCTTCAAGATCGGTATATGTTTTTGTAAATGTGACGTCTTTATGATGTTTTGCGATCTCTCCGGCAAGCGCCTCCCCGCTTACTCCTTCCATCTCATGCTCACGGGCGGATGCATAAATATCACAGCAGATAACCCTGTCGCTGTGACCAAAGGCTTTGCCAAACTCCGAAAACAATGCTTTTGTACGCGAATAGGTATGAGGCTGAAAAATCGTTACAATTCGCTTCCTGGGATACCATAACCGCACTGCGGCAAGCGTTGCTTCGATTTCTTTGGGATGATGGGCATAATCATCATAGACGGCTACACCCGCAGTTTCCGCAATTTTTTCAAACCGGCGGCGCGTCCCTTCAAATGACAACAGTCCTGCGCGGATTTCCTCCCAGGATACGCCCAAAGCAAAACAGGCCGCTGCAGCCGCAGCGGCATTTGCCACGTTGTGCCGGCCGGGCACTTTCAGCACAAACTCTCCCGCATCTACTCCCTGCATGCTGAGAGTGAAAAATGTCCGCCCCTCGCCTACACCCACGTGAGTAATCCGCACCATCGCATTCGGGGAAAATCCGAATGTGAGAAGGGCATTCCCGCTGCCAAGAAGCGGCCTGCTTGCCGGATCATCGGCATTGGCGACAAGGGTGCGCATCCCTTTCTGCCGCTCAATTAACTTTTTAAATGCGGCGACTACCTCCTCCTCAGATGCATACACGTCAGGATGGTCATAATCGACATTTGTAACAACAAGAACATCGGGGCGCTGCCACAAAAATCTGGGCGTAGTATCGTGACCCGGGTCAGTTATGTATTCATCCGCTTCTGCAACAAAATGCGGCCCTTTTCCTGCATACCCTGCAGCTCCCAGGCCCACAATTGCTCCGCAACCTATTGCATACGAAGGATCCTTGCCTGCGTGAGATAGAACAGCCGCTATCATTGCGCTTGTTGTGGTCTTTCCGTGACTGCCTGCTACTGATACCTGTACATATTCCGCCATTGCTTCCCCCAATGCTTCTGCGTGGGGCATCACCCGAATTCCGGCTGCTTCCGCCGCCGCCACTTCCTCGTTGTCCCGCCCGCCGTGAGCCCCGGTATATACGACAACATCCGGATATGGCTTTTTGGTTATCCGGTCTTTTTTGAAACCGGGCAGTACCGTGATGCCTGCTTCCGCCAGCTCTTCATCCGTCGGAAATATTTCTTCCACGTCGCTGCCGGTCACACGGCATCCCCGCTGTTTTTCCAACACCGCAAGCGCGCTCATGCCGACGCCTTTAATGCCCGTAAAGTGAATCCATTTTTTCTTTTTCATACGTTTTGCTTATATCCTACAAAGGCCATCTGCTCTCCGAATTTCTCAGGAGTATCCGCACGGTAGGAAAAATAACGATCGGGATGTGAGGCAGTACAATCAGGGGAGACAGTCACCGCTTCTTCTTTCACCCCGGCGTTGCTCAGCTGCCGGCGGAGTGCTGTTTCCAGTGAGAGATATTCCTTGCCCTCCCTCACAGACACGACCGGAGGCTTACTGGGGAATGTACTGAGAAATGCCTGCGCGCGGTCAGAAGGCACATTGTAACAACAGGATTTTATATGTGCCCCGATATGTACCTGCATGCGCTGAGGATCAGCTCCCAATGTAATCATTTTCTCAATAAGATGAGGGACAATGCCGCCGACAGTCCCTCTCCATCCGGCATGAGCGGCTCCTATTATTTGTGCTTTCGTATCAACGATAAGAACCGGTGCACANNACGAGGCCGTCTGCATCGGCAATTACTTTGCCGCGGTTTGCAGCGCTTACCGGAATTACTTCTGCCCCGTGTACTTGTTTCGCGACGATAAGGTCATCCGGGGAAAATCCTAATGCCGACAGAAATGCTGTCCTGTGATTTGTCTCACGAAGATCCCCGTCTGTACGGGTGGAAAATGCAATACGCCATGGCGTGTCATTGGGTTGCTGCATGGGCTTTTTTAAGATCTGATAAGGCTGTGCGGACAGCTTCGGTATCATTCCAGGGATACTCCACCTTACCCCGGCACATACTTTTTTCATGACCCTTGCCGGTAATCATAACCACGTCCCCGGCCTTGGCAATCCGGAGTGCATGCGCAATCGCCTGGGCGCGGTCGGGAATTTTGATAACCGTCGGTCCCGGGGCAATCCCCTCGGCAATCGCATTTATAATGTCATCCACATTCTCGGTACGGTAATCCTCTTCCGTCAGCACAATATCATCGGCCCAACGGGATGATGCCTCTCCCATAAGCTGCCTCTTAGCTTTATCCCGAAGCCCGGCACTGCCAAATACATGGATGAGCCGCTTGTGCGGCAGTTCACTTGCAGCCTTAAGCGCCCGGTCGATTGAGTTGGGCGTATGGGCAAAATCAACAACTACGGTAAAGGGTTTTGTCACTACGGTCTGCATTCTTCCGGGTACGCCGCTAAAGGTACTTAATGCTTTCTTCGCGGCCTTCACATCAATGCCCAGCCCCACGGCTGTCGCCATCGCCGCAAGCGCGTTGTACATATTAAATTCGCCGATCAGCTTTAAAGAAAACGGATATGATTCGGGCGTCACTAACGCAGAACGGTGGATCCCGTACGTTACCGTCCGCTTGCCGGGAATCTTTGCTTTCACAATACGATACAGCTCAGCTTCATCGCGATTGACGATTGCGACTTTGCTTTTCTTAAGAAGACCGATTTTGATATTGCGGTACGCCTCAAGGGTCCCGTGCCAATCGAGATGCTCATGCGTCACATTGGTCAAAACACCCGCAGCAAACTTTATCCCCAAAACGCGGTGCTGCGCCAGGCCATGGCTGGTAACTTCCAGCACCATATGCGTCTCTCCTGCTTTGAGCGCTTCAGCCAGGTAACGCTGGACATACCAGGCATTGGGTGTAGTGACATGGAAACCCGTATCATAGGACTTACCTGCGATAACGGCATGAACCGAGGTAATCATCGAAGCCTTGATCCCGGCTTCTTTGAGGATCTCGTAGATAAGCGTCGTGGTGGTAGTTTTGCCGTCGGTTCCGGTAATCCCGATAACCGTGAGCTTGCGTCCCGGGAATCCGAACCAGATGTTGGCGAATATGGCGACTAGTAAGTGATAGAGCCCTTTGAGGCTGCGGAGCATTGATCTATTATACCAAGATTAGCCTCGGGCTCCAAACTACTGCGGAGGCAGGCCCCAGTAGGAGAAAAGGTCCGTAGCTATCGTAAAAAACAGCGGTGCGGCTGTTTCTGAGCCCCACGGCGAGCTGGTAGGCTCCCGAAGGGTGACGAGCATAACAAATTTGGGGTCATCTGCAGGTCCCCAGCCCACAAACGAGGCGATGGTCTTGGTCGCATCATAATGGCCGGCGACCGGAATCTGCGCCGTGCCTGTTTTCCCTGCGATCCGGTAGCCTTTGGGCTTCGCCCATTTAGCCTCGCCGTTATCAACGGTTGAGACAAGCATTTCCGTTATC
>JRYC01004362.1_pt1 | contig 15013 bp, 14 predicted proteins | sample 235301 | NCBI WGS metagenome assembly JRYC01 (sample SAMN03074211, study PRJNA261470) | activated sludge metagenome | biome: Common Effluent Treatment Plant; feature: Wastewater; material: Activated sludge; isolation source: activated biomass of a common effluent treatment plant treating...
TCCATGTCCATGGCCTGGCCGTAGTGGCCTTCGATCACCACGGCATAGCGGGCGAGAGTGAGAATCTCGCTGTCGTCGAGCACGAAGGCCGAGCGCTCGGCCCGCGAGGTCGGCACGTTGCGCGTCGGCGTGCCCGGGTCGCTGCCGTAGATCATCTTGATCATCTTGGCGCCGAGCTTGCGGCCGACGATCGGGGTCTTGCCCTGGTCCTCGAGCAGGGGCTTGAACACCTCGTACTCGTCGGGATCCACCGCACCCTGCACGACGTTCTCGCCGAGGCCCCAGGCGGCGTTGATCAGGACGATCCTGTCGAAGCCGGATTCGGTGTCGATCGAGAACATCACGCCGGAAGCGCCGATGTCGGAGCGGACCATGCGCTGCACGCCGACCGACAGCGCCACCATCAGGTGGTCGAAGCCCTTGGCGTTGCGGTAGCTGATGGCCCTGTCGGTGAACAGCGAGGCGTAGCAGCGGCGGCAGGCCTCGAGCAGTGCTGCCTCGCCGCGCACGTTCAGATAGGTCTCCTGCTGCCCGGCGAAGCTGGCGTCCGGCAGGTCCTCGGCCGTGGCGCTGGAGCGCACGGCCACCGCCACCTCGTCCTTGCCGCTCCGCCGGCAGAGCTCGCGATAGGCATGGCGGACCTGCTCGGCGATCGCCGCCGGCCATTCGCCGTGCAGGAAGGCGCTGCGGATCGAGGCGCCGGCCTCCGCCAGCGGCAGCTTGCCCGACGCCGCGTCGGCGAGGACGGAGGCCACGATGTGGGTCAGGCGATTGTCGACGACGAAGCGCCGGTAGGCCTCCGCCGTGGTGGCGAAGCCGTCCGGCACGTTGACGCCCCAGGCGCCGAGGCCCGAGATCATCTCGCCCAGGGAAGCATTCTTGCCGCCGACCTGAGGAATGTCCGCGCGGCGCAGATCCGCCAGCCAGACGACATACGTCTCTGCGGTCATGGCAGCTCCCCGAGCTCGTATCCGGTCCGTCAAGTCTAGAGACGCCGGGTCCGCTACCCGCAATGAGCTAGATCAAATCCGCCGATGGTCGACCGATAGACGGCCGCGGCCGATCAGGCGATCCGCACACCCCGCTGCAGGGCAGCTTCGTCGAGATGGTGCAGCTCGTCGAGCAGCCGCCAGCGCAGCGAGCCCGGCCCCGCGACCCCGGTGGCGGCCCGCTCGGCCGCGGTGGCGTAGGCGGCGAAGGCCTGGGCGGTGGCGTGCAGCGCGTTGGCCTCCACCGCCAGGAAGGCGCCGCAGATGGCGCTGAGCGCGCATCCCGTGGCGGTGACGCGGGTGAGCAGCGCGTCGGAGCCGTGCACCGCCAGCGTCGTCCTGCCGTCGGTGACGTAGTCGACCTCGCCGGTGACGCCGACGACGCAGCTGTAGTCGATGGCCAGCTCGCGGGCGGCGGCGCGGGCGACCTCGACGCTGTCGTTGCTGTCGACGCCGCGCGTGCGGCCGCGCTTCTCGCCCTGGAGCGCCAGGATCTCGGAGGCGTTGCCGCGGATCAGCGCGGGGCCGAGGCCGGCGAGCTCGCGGGCGACGTCGGTGCGGTAGGCCGTGGCACCGCAGCCGACCGGATCGAGCACCCAGGGCTTGCGGGCGTTGCGCGCGGCGACGGCGCTGCTGCGCATGCCGGTGACCCAGGATGCGGACAGCGTGCCGATATTGATGACCAGGGCGTTGGCGATGCGGGTGAACTCGGCCGATTCGTCGGACGAATGCACCATCGCCGGCGAGGCGCCGATCGCCAGCAGCGCGTTCGCCGACAGATCCATGGCGACGAAGTTGGTGATGTTCTGGACCAGGGGGCGCTCGGCGCGGATGCGCGACAGGGTGGCCCAGACGTCGGCGGCGTGGTCCAAGCTGCTCTCCTGACCGGCCTGCGACCGGCTGCCGGCACGGCGGCGCGGATGCGACGGCGGCCATGGATCTCGGCGACCGGGCGCCGGGTGTCAACGAATGGCGAGCACGGCATGGCTGCCGCGGGCGAGCAGACGGCCTGCCGTCCGGCGGCGCAGCGTCAAAAACTCGCCGCAGGGCCGGCCGAGGGGCGGCTCCGCATGCGGCTGCGTGCCCACCCCGGCGCGGTCCCACGATGCTTGCCAAGAACGGGGCGGATCGTTAGACAGCGCGTCATCTCTCACGCGGGCTCTCCGCCGCTCTGTGGCGGATTCCGGTGCTCGGCCGTCGACCCGGCTGGGCCAACGCCCGCGGTGGCTCAACCGGAAACGGACGGATCATCAATGCCTTTCCCGACGTTCACCATGCGCCAGCTCCTGGAAGCCGGCGTGCATTTCGGCCATCAGACGCGGCGCTGGAACCCCGTCATGGGGCCCTACATCTTCGGCCAGCGCAACGGCGTGCACATCCTCGACCTGACGCAGACGGTCCCGATGCTGCACCGCGCCCTGCAGGCGGCGCGCGACGTCATCGCCAGCGGCGGCCGCGTGCTGTTCGTCGGCACCAAGCGCCAGGCCCAGGATCCCATCGCCGACGCAGCCAAGCGCTGCGGCCAGTACTACGTCAACCACCGTTGGCTCGGCGGCATGCTGACCAACTGGAAGACCATCTCGCAGTCGATCAAGCGGCTGCGCGAGCTGGAGCAGCACCTGGGCGAGGGCGCGCAGGGCCGCACCAAGAAGGAGCTGCTGCAGCTCACCCGCGAGAAGGACAAGCTCGAGCGGGCGCTGGGCGGGATCAAGGACATGGGCGGCCTGCCCGACCTGATCTTCGTCATCGACACCAACAAGGAGTCGATCGCCGTCGGCGAGGCCAACAAGCTGGGCATCCCGGTGGTGGCCGTGGTCGACAGTAATTGCAACCCGAACGGCATCCGCTACCCGATCCCGGGCAACGACGACGCCAGCCGGGCGATCAACCTCTATCTCGACCTGATGGTGGCGGCCGTGCTCGACGGCATCCATGCCGAGATGGTGGCGAGCGGCGCCGACCTCGGCAGCCGCGAGGACGTCGAGGAGGAGGAGCTGCCCGATCTCACGGCGGTGACGCCGATCGAGCCCGAGACGGCGCCGGCCGGCGAGTCGGCGCCGAACTGAGCGTCGTCCGCCCGGCATCACCAGCACGCGAGCATCGGACCGATCATGGCTGAGATTACCGCCGCCCTCGTCAAGCAGCTGCGCGAGCAGACGGGCGCCGGCATGATGGACTGCAAGAAGGCGCTGGGCGAGACGTCCGGCGACTTCGAGGCCGCCGTCGACTGGCTGCGCAAGAAGGGCCTCGCCGCCGCCGCCAAGAAGGCCGGGCGCGTCACCGCCGACGGTCTCGTCGGCATGCGGCTGGCCGGCCGCGAGGGTGCCCTGGTCGAGGTGAACTCCGAGACCGACTTCGTCGCCCGCAACGAGGTGTTCCAGGCGCTGGTCCGGCACATCGCGGATCTGGCGCCGTCCGCCCGCGGCGATGTCGAGGAGCTGCGCCGGACGACGATCGCCGCCACCGGCCGCACCGTCGCCGACGAGGTGACGACCGCCATCGGCGTCATCGGCGAGAACCTCGGCCTGCGCCGTACCGCCTATCTCGCGGTCGAGCACGGCCTGGTCGCCGGCTACCTGCACAACCAGGTGGCCGTCGGCCTCGGCAAGCTGGGCGTGCTGGTGGGCGTCGAATCGACGGCCGAGCCCGCGAAGCTGGCCGAGCTGGGCAAGCAGCTGGCGATGCACATCGCGGCGGCGAACCCGTCCTCGGTCACCACCGAGGCGCTCGACCCGGCGCTGGTGGCGCGCGAGCGGCAGATCTTCGCCGAGCAGGCGCGCGCCTCGGGCAAGCCCGACAACATCATCGAGAAGATGGTCGAGGGCCGGGTCCGCAAGTTCTACGAGGAGGCGGTGCTGCTCGAGCAGGTCTGGGTCATCGACACCGACAAGCGCGTCAAGCAGGTGGTCGAGGCCGCGGCCAAGGAGCTGGGCACTCCGGTCAGGGTCACGGGCTTCGTCCGCATGGCGCTGGGCGAGGGCATCGAGAAGCAGGCCAGCGATCTCGCCGCCGAGGTCGCCAAGATGACCCAGAGCTGATCCGCACGCCGGCCGGACGGGGGGTGGCGATGAGTACGGAGACCGCAGGCCGATCTCGGTACCGTCGTGTTCTCCTCAAGATGTCGGGCGAGGCGCTGCTGGGCGACCGGCAGTTCGGTCACGACCGCCGGGTGCTGCAGTCCCTGGCCGACGAGGTCAAGACGGCGCACGCGATGGGCGTGGAGATCTGCCTCGTCATCGGCGGCGGCAACATCATCCGCGGCACCACCATGGCCGCCACCGGCGTCGAGCGGGCGACCGCCGACTACATGGGCATGCTGGGCACGGTGATCAACGCGCTGGCGGTGCAGAGCGTCATCGAGCAGGGCGGGCTGCCGACGCGGGTGATGTCGGCGATCCCGATGTCGTCGGTCTGCGAGCCCTACATCCGCCGCCGCGCCATCCGCCACCTGGAGAAGGGCCGGGTGGTGATCTTCGCCGCCGGCACCGGCAACCCGTTCTTCACCACCGACACGGCGGCGGCATTGCGCGCCGCCGAGATGGGCTGCGACGCCCTGCTCAAGGGCACCCAGGTCGACGGGGTCTATTCGGCCGACCCGAAGCGCGATCACGGCGCGCAGCGCTTCGAGCGGCTGAGCTATCTCGATGTGCTGGCGAAGGACCTGAAGGTGATGGACGCCTCGGCGATTTCGCTTGCCAGGGAGAGCAGCATCCCGATCATCGTGTTCTCGGTGCATGCGCCCGGCGCATTCGCCCGTGTGCTGCAGGGTCAGGGGCCGCACACGATCATCACCGAGGAGAAGCTGCCATGAAGAGCGAGGAGCCCGACCTCGACGGCCTCGGCAAGCGCATGGACGGCGCCGTCGACGTGCTGCGCAAGGAGCTGCAGGGCCTGCGCACCGGGCGCGCCAGCGCCAGCCTGCTCGAGCCGATCATGGTTCCGGCCTATGGCAGCGAGCTGCCGCTGAACCAGGTGGGCACGATCAACGTGCCCGAGCCGCGCATGCTGTCGGTGCAGGTCTGGGACCGCGGCATGGTCAAGGCGGTCGAGAAGGCGATCCGCATCGCGCCGCTCGGGCTCAACCCCGCGGTCGACGGCACGCTGATCCGCGTGCCCCTGCCGGAGCTGAGCCAGGAGCGACGCAACGAGCTGGTCAAGGTGGCGCACAAATATGCCGAGCAGGCGCGCGTCGCCGTCCGCAACGTCCGCCGCGACGGCATGGACGGGCTGAAGCGGATGGAGCGCGACGGCCATGTCTCGACCGACGACGTGGATCTCTGGAGCGACGAGATCCAGTCGCTCACCGACACACACATCCAGACCATCAACCATCTCCTGGAAGCCAAGGAGAAGGACATCACGACGGTCTGAGGGCGCGAGACGGACTTGTCACTCCAGCCCCTGGCGCGCGATGGCGGCGAGCCGTCGGTCCCCGCCCATGTCGCCATCATCATGGACGGCAACCGCCGCTGGGCGCGCTCGCGCGGCATGCCGCCGGTCTATGGCCACCAGCAGGGTGCGGAGGCGGTCCGCCGGGTCACCGAGGCGTGCGCCAAGCTGGGGGTGCGCTACCTGACGCTCTATGCGTTCAGCTCGGAGAACTGGGCGCGGCCGCGCGGCGAGGTCGGCGAGCTGATGAACCTGCTGCGCCTGTATCTGCGCCGCGAGATCAGCAATCTCGACCGCAACGGCGTGCGGGTGCGGATGATCGGTGAGCGCGACGGACTCGACGCCGACATCCGCGACCTGATAACCGCCGCCGAGGCCCGTACCCGCGGCAACACCCGGCTCGACCTCATCATCGCCCTGAACTACGGCTCGCGCCGCGAGATCGTCAGGGTGGCCCGCAGGCTGGCCGCCGAGGTCGCCGCCGGCACGCTGAAGGCCGAGGCCATCGACGAGGGCGCGATCTCGGCCCGGCTCGACACCGCCGGCATTCCCGATCCCGACCTGCTGATCCGCACCAGCGGCGAGCAGCGGATCAGCAATTTCCTGCTCTGGCAGCTGGCCTACACCGAGCTGGTGTTCGTGCCCGTTCCCTGGCCCGACTTCGGCGAGGACCACCTGCAGGGCGCCCTCGCCGAATATGCGCGCCGCGAGCGGCGCTACGGTGCGAGCGCCGGCTGAGCGGATGGATCCGGCGCTGGCCAGGCGGGTCGGCTCCAGCCTCGTCCTCGTGGCGGCGGCCATGCTGGCGCTGTGGCTCGGCCGGTGGGTGTTCGCCGGCGTCGTCGTGGCGGGCGTCCTCGTCATGGCCGACGAATGGGCGAAGCTGGCCATCGACGTCGACGCCTCCACCCGGATGGTGCTGCGGATCCTGTGCGGCATCCTGCCGGCCATGGCCGTTCTCGCCACGGCGCGTCACGACGCCATCGACGGCGTGCTTGCGCTGGTCTTTTTCGTGCCGTTCGCCGCCGCCTGCATGGCGCTCTCGGCGGGCCGCGGATCGAGTCGGGCCGCCTCGGGCATCCTCTATCTCGGCTTGCCCGCGATAGCGCTGGTGTGGCTGCGCGATCGCCCCGATGGCGCGTCCCTCGTCCTTTGGCTGCTGCTGGTGGTCTGGTCGACCGACGTCGCCGCCTATTTCGTCGGCCGTGCCCTGGGCGGCCCGAAGCTGGCGCCGGCCATCAGCCCCGGCAAGACCTGGGCCGGCCTGGCCGGGGGCATGCTGGGCGCGGCTCTCATGGGCGCGCTCGCCAGCCGGCTGGGTGCGGCCGGCGCCTGGATCAGCGGCGCCATGGCCCTGCTGCTGGCGGCGGTGGCGCAGGCCGGCGACCTCTTCGAGTCGTATATGAAGCGCAGGGCCGGCGTGAAGGACAGCGGCACGCTCATCCCCGGCCACGGCGGAGCGCTGGACCGGCTGGACGGCCTGCTGTTCGCGGCCCCGGCCTATGCGGTCCTGGTGGCAGCGCGCATCGGGAGCGCCGGATGACCTCCGGCCCGTCGCCGTCGAGCCCGCGCTCGGTCACGATCCTGGGCGCCACCGGGTCGGTCGGCGGCAGCACGCTGGCGCTGCTGGCCGAGCAGCCCGAGCTGTTCCGCCTCGAGGCGGTGACGGCGGCGACGAATGCCGTCCGGCTCGCCGACATCGCCCGCCGGCACGGCGCCCGATTGGCGGCGATCGCCGATCCCTCGGCCTATCGCGAGCTTCGCCAGGCCCTGGCGGGCACCGGCATCGAGGCCGCCGCCGGACCCGAGGCGCTGATCGAGGCTGCCCGGCGCGACGCCGATCTGGTGGTGGCGGCGATCGTCGGCGCCGCGGGCCTGGCGCCGGTGCTGGCGGCGATCCGCCGGGGTGCGATGGTGGCGTTCGCCAACAAGGAATGCCTGGTCTGTGCCGGCACCATCCTGATGCGCGAGCTGGCGCAGAGCGGCGCCCGGCTGCTGCCGGTGGATTCCGAGCACAGTGCCATCTTCCAGGTGCTCACCGGCAACCGCCGGGCCGATGTCGAGCGGCTGACGCTCACCGCCTCCGGCGGACCGTTCCGCCGCGCCGGCCTTGACGAGATGGAGCGGGCGACGCCGGGCCAAGCCATACGCCACCCGATATGGTCGATGGGCGCCAAGATCAGCGTCGACAGCGCCACGATGATGAACAAGGGCCTGGAGATCATCGAGGCGCATCATCTGTTCGCCATGCCGGAGGAGCGGATCGAGGTGGTGATCCACCCCCAGTCGGTGGTGCACAGCTTCGTGACGTTCAAGGACGGCTCGACCCTCGCCCAGCTGGGCGAGCCCGACATGCGGGTGCCGATCGCCTACGCCCTGGCCTGGCCGGCGCGGATGGCCTCGACGGCGCCCCGGCTGGATCTCGGCCGCGCCATGCGGCTCGAGTTCGAGCCTCCGGACCTGCGACGGTTCCCCGCCTTGTCGCTGGCACGTCTCGCCTTGCGGCAGGGAGGTGCGGCCCCTACTATTCTCAATGCTGCCAATGAGGTCGCCGTCGCGGCCTTCATCGCTGGCCGCATCGGCTTTCTCGACATCGCCCGGGTGGTCGAGAGCGTTTTGGGCAGCTGTGCGATCCTGTCGCTCGCCAGCCTCGACGAGGTCGTCGAGCAGGACCGCATGGCGCGAGCGGCTGCGACCGGCCAGGTGGCCGCGCTCGCCGCGCGGAACGCCCCCCATACCCGGCACGAGGCCAGTGCATGAGCATTGTCGCTACCGTCGTGCAGTACGTGGTTCCCTTCCTGATCATCCTGTCGGTGGTCGTGTTCGTGCACGAGTTCGGCCACTACTGGGTGGCGCGGCGCAACGGCGTGCGGGTCGAGACCTTCTCGATCGGCTTCGGGCCCGAGCTGTTCGGCCGGTTCGACCGCCACGGCACGCGCTGGAAGGTCAGCGCCATCCCGCTCGGCGGCTACGTCAAGATGCTGGGCGACGCCGACGCCACCAGCTCGACCGTGGAACTGAAGACGGCGGCGGACCCCGAGAGCTTCCCCGGCAAGAGCGTATGGCAACGCATCGCCATCGTCTTCGCCGGACCGGCGGCCAACTTCGTCTTCGCCATCGTCGTCCTGGCGGCCCTGTTCTCGCTGAGCGGCCGGCCCTTCACGCCGGCCGAGGTCGGCGCCGTCCAGGAGGGCAGCCCCGCCGCCGCCGCCGGGCTGCTGCCGGGCGACCGCATCGTCGGCATCGGCGGCGATCCGGTCGACAGCTTCGAATCGCTGCAGGGCATCGTGCGCGAGAGCTCGGGCGAGGCGCTGGAGTTCCATATCGAGCGCAACGGCCAGCCGCTGGTCGTCTCGGTCACGCCGGCGATGACCGAGATGACCGACCGCTTCGGCAACACGCACCGCATCGGGCTGATCGGCGTCAGCCGCGCCGAGGTCGAGTATCGCCGGGTCGATCCGCTGACCGCCGTCTGGGAGGCCACGCGCGAGACCGGGCGGATGATCGTCGGCACGCTGGCGGCGCTGTGGGAGATGGTGATCGGCAGCCGCGGCACCGCCGAGCTGGGTGGCCCGCTGCGCATCGCCCAGATGTCCGGGCAGATCGCCCAGGACGGCCTGGTGCCGGCGATCTGGTTCGCCGCCGTCCTCTCCATCAACCTCGGGCTGATCAACCTGTTTCCTATCCCGATGCTTGATGGCGGGCATCTGCTGATGTACGGCATCGAGGCGGCACGTGGTCGGCCGTTGACCGAACGGAGCCAGGAGATCGCCTTCCGATTCGGCCTCGCCATGGTCCTCAGTCTCATGGTGTTCGCCACCTGGAACGATCTAGTGCACCTCAAGATCGTCGAGTTCGTCTCGAACCTGATCTCGTGAATCGCCGGCCAGAACGACAAAGGGACAGGAATGCGGCGAGCGTGGCGGTGGGCATGGTTCGCGACACTGGTGTTGATCTCGGCGGCCTGGGCCGACCGGGGATATGCGCAGACCGCCAATGACGTGGTCAGGCAGATCCGCATCGAGGGCAACGAGCGGATCGAGCGGGCGACCATCGAGAGCTACGTCGCCCTGAAGCCGGGCGACCGGTTCACCCCCGAGGGCCTCGACCAGTCGCTGCGCAACCTGTTCGCCACCGGCCTGTTCGACGATGTCAGAGTCAGCCGCGACGGCAGCGATCTCGTCGTCGCCGTGGTCGAGAACCCGATCATCAACCGCATCGCCTTCGAGGGTAACAGCCGTCTCGACGACAAGACGCTGGAGGCCGAGATCCAGCTGCGGCCGCGCGTGGTCTACACGCGCTCGCGCGTGCAGAACGCCGTGACGCGCATCCTCGAGCTGTACCGCCGCAACGGCCGTTTCGGCGCCAGGGTCGAGCCCAAGATCATCGAGCTCGACCAGAACCGCGTCGACCTCGTGTTCGAGATCACCGAAGGGCCGGTGACGCGGGTCAGCGGCATCACCTTCATCGGCAACGAGCAGTTCAGCGACAGCACGCTGCGCGGCGTCATCCAGACCCGCGAATCGGCCTGGTACCGCTTCCTGACCAGCGACGACACCTACGACCCCGACCGGCTGAGCTTCGACCAGGAGTTGCTGCGGCGCTTCTACCTGGCGCGCGGCTACGCCGAGTTCACCGTCGTGTCCGCCGTGGCCGAGCTGACCCCCGACGGCAACGCCTTCTTCATCACCTTCACGGTCGAGGAAGGGCCGCAGTACAATTTCGGCGCCGTCGCCATCGACAGCCGGCTGCGCGATCTCACCAACGAGCAGCTGCAGGAGTTCGTCCAGGCGCGCGAGGGCACCACCTACAACGCCGATCAGGTCGAATCGACGATCCAGCGGCTGACCGACGAGGTCGGGCGGCTGGGCTACGCCTTCGCCCAGATCGATCCGATCACCGACCTCGACCGCGAGGCGCTGACCGTCGGCGTGACCTTCCGCATCGAGGAGGGGCCGCGGGTCTATGTCGAGCGGATCGACATCCGCGGCAATGTCAGGACGCTGGACGAGGTGATCCGGCGGGAGTTCAGGCTCTCGGAAGGCGACGCCTTCAACACCGCCCTGCTGCGCCGCTCGGAGCAGCGCGTCCGCAACCTCGGCTTCTTCGAGACCGTCGAGGTGCGCACGCTGCAGGGCAGCGCTCCCGACAAGATCGTCGTCGACGTCCGCGTCGCCGAGAAGTCGACCGGCGAGCTGTCGTTCGGCGCCGGCTTCTCGACCTCGGAGGGCGTGCTGGGCGACGTCCGCCTCACCGAGCGCAACCTGCTGGGCCGTGGCCAGGAGATCCGCGCCAACTTCACGGTGTCGCAGCGGCGCCAGGAAATCGACTTCAGCTTCACCGAGCCCTACTTCCTCAACCGCGACCTCGCCGCCGGCGTCGACCTGTTCTTCCGCGAGACCGACTTCCAGTCCGAGGCCTCCTACGACGAGACGGTGCGCGGCGGAACCTTGCGCGCCGGCTACCCGCTGACCGAGAACCTGCGCCACGCCGTGCGCTACACCCTGCGGCAGGACGACATCCACAATGTCGACGACGACGCCTCGGTGTTCATCCAGGCCGAGGAGGGCGAGCGCCTGACCTCGCTGGTCGGACACACGCTGACCTACGACCGGCGCGACACCCGCTTCCTGCCGTCCGCGGGCTACCTGCTGCGCGGCGACCAGGATCTCGCCGGCCTCGGCGGCGACAACAAGTTCCTGCGCAACGAAGCCAGGGTCGACTGGTACTACAGCCTGGCGCGGGACTGGGTGGTCAACCTGGCGGGTGCCGGCGGCTTCATCCATGGCTATGGCGGCGAGGACGTCCACCTCAGCAACCGCTTCTTCCTCGGCGGCACCTCGTTCCGCGGCTTCGAGTATGGCGGCGTCGGCCCGCGCGACAGCGATACCGACGATTCGCTGGGCGGCAACCTGTACTACACCGGCACCGCCGAGCTCCGCTTCCCGCTGGGCCTGCCCGAGGAGCTGCGCATCTTCGGCCGCGGCTTCACCGATGTCGGCACGCTGACCGAGATCGACGTCGACGGCCCGACGCTGGAGGACAGCGGCAGCCTGCGCGTGTCCGCGGGCATCGGCTTCTCCTGGCTGTCGCCGCTGGGACCGCTGTCGATCGACCTGGCCCAGGCGCTGGTCAAGGAGACCTACGACAAGACGGAGACGTTCCGCGTCTCGTTCGGAACGCGATTTTGAGGTCAATGAGGAGCCCGATGTCCCGTATCGCCCGCCGTCTGCGCTTGACCTTGTGCGTGCTGGCCGCGCTTTCGGCATCCGTCGCGGCACCGGCCGTCATGGCGCAGGACAAGCTGCCGCCGGCGGTGGCCGTGGTGGTCGACTATGCCCGCATCCTGCGCGACGCCAAGGCCGCCAAGGCGATCCGCACCCAGATCGACGCCAGGCGCAAGGTCTACCAGGACCAGATCGCCAAGGAGGAGAAGCGGCTGTTCGACGCCGACAAGGAGCTGGCCAAGCAGCGCAGCGTCCTGTCGGCCGAGGCCTTCGCCGAGAAGCGCAAGGCCTTCGAGCAGGACGTCGGCGGCGTGCAGCGCATGGCGCAGGAGCGGCGCCGCCAGCTCGACCAGGTGGCGGCCGTGGCCCTGGCCGAGGTGCGCAACAATCTGGTCGAGGTCGTGGGCACGCTGTCGGACCAGCGCGGCTTCAACCTCGTGCTGCCGAGCTCGGCCGTGCTGCTGTTCTCGCCCAAGATCGACCTCACCGACGAGGTGATGGCGCAGCTCGACAAGAAGCTGCCCACGGTCAAGGTGCCGGACCGGGCGCCGGAGCCCCCGAAGACCAAGTGATATGGCCGACCCGCGCTTCTTCCGTCGCCGCGGGCCGTTCTCGCTGGGCCAGCTCGCGGCGATCGCCGAGGCGGCGGAGGCCCATGGTCCGGACGACGGGCTGTTCATGGACGTGGCCACGCTCGCCGACGCCGGCGCCGACCATGTGACCTTCCTCGACCGGCCGCGCTACCGCGAGGCGGCGAGGTCGACGCGCGCCGGCGCCTGCGTGACGCGGGCCGAATGGGTGCGGCTGCTGCCGGCCTCGACCGCGATCCTGGTCTGCGCCGATCCGGCGCGCGGCTACGCCCTGGTCGCCAGGGCCTTCTATCCCGACGAGATCCCGGGCGACACCGACTGGACGACGCAGCTCGATCCGGCGGCGCATGTGGATGCCACCGCCTCGATCGGCGGCGGCGCCCGGATCGATGCCGGCGCGGTGGTGCAGGCGCATGCCCAGCTGGGTGCCGGCTGCCTCGTCGGCGCCAATGCCGTGATCGGACCGCATGTGCGCATCGGCGCCGGCTCGCGCATCGGCGCCGGCGTCACCTTGAGCCATTGCCTGATCGGCGCGCGCGTCCTGATCCATCCGGGTGCCCGGATCGGCCAGGACGGCTTCGGCTTCGTCCCCGCCGACCCGCCGCTGAAGATCCCGCAGCTCGGCCGGGTGGTCGTCGAGGACGACGTCGAGATCGGCGCCAACGTCACCATCGACCGGGGCAGCGGCGGCGACACGGTGATCGGCCGCGGCGCCAAGATCGACAACCTGGTGCAGATCGCCCACAACGTCGAGGTCGGGCCGGGTTGCCTGATCGTCGCCCAGAGCGGCGTCGCCGGCAGCTCGCGCCTCGGCGCCGGCGTGGTGCTGGCGGCCCAGTCGGGCGTGATCGGCCATCTGACGATCGGGGCCGGTGCCCGGCTCGCCGCCAGGGCCGCGGCCACGCGCGACCTGCCGGGCGGCGGGGACTATGCCGGCGCGCCCGCCGTGCCGGCCACCCGCTGGCGGCGCGAGGTCGCGACGGTCAGGCGGCTGGCCAAACGACCGGGGGGAGAGGATTGATGAGCCGCACCATGCCGGAGCCCGGCACCGTCCTGCCCGACATGGGCTATGCCGACGTGATGCGGGTGCTGCCGCATCGCTATCCGATGCTGATGGTCGACCGGGTGATCGAGATGGTGGCGCACCGCTCGGCGGTGGGGATCAAGAACGTCACCATCAACGAGCCGTTCTTCCAGGGGCATTTCCCCGGCGATCCGATCATGCCCGGCGTGCTGATCATCGAGGCCATGGGCCAGGCGGCGGCGGTGCTGATGGTGGCGAGCAACGGCAGCGATCCCGTGGGCAAGTCGGTCTACTTCATGTCGGTCGACGAGGGCCGCTTCCGCCGGCCGGTGCGGCCGGGCGACGAGCTGCGCCTGGCGGTGAAGCTGCAGAAGGCCAAGCTCGGCGTCTGGCGGTTCGAGGGCCGGGCCAGCGTCGGCGGCCAGCACGCGGCGGAAGCGGTGTTCAGCGCGCGTATCGTCGAACGCTGACGTGTCGACGGCCGTCCATCCGACGGCGGTCGTCGAGCCGGGTGCCGAGCTCGCCGACGGCGTGGACGTCGGCCCCTACTGCATCGTCGGCGCCGAGGTGCGGCTCGGACCCGGCTGCCGGCTGGAGAGCCACGTCGTCGTGTGGGGTCGCACCCGCCTTGGCGCCGGATGCCATGTCTTTCCCTTCGCGGTGCTCGGCCACCGGCCGCAGGACCGCAAGTTCGACGGCGAGGCCTCGGAGCTGGTGGTGGGTGCGGGCACCGTGGTGCGCGAGCACGCCACGCTCCATCCCGGCACCGCCGGCGGCGGCATGGTCACCCGGGTGGGAGCCGGCTGCCTGCTGATGGCCGGTACCCATGTGGCGCACGACTGCCAGCTCGGCGACCATGTGGTGATGGCCAACGGCGCCACGCTCGGCGGGCATGTCAGCCTCGGCGACTGGGCGATGATCGGCGGCCTCGCCGCCATCCACCAGTTCGTGCGCGTCGGCCCGCACGCCATGGTGGGCGGCCTCTCCGGCGTCGAGAGCGACGTCATCCCCTATGGCTCGGTGCTCGGCAACCGGGCCTGCCTGTCCGGCCTCAATACCGTCGGCATGAAGCGGCGCGGCATCCCGCGCCACGAGATCATGCTGCTGCGCCACGCCTACCGGGTGCTGTTCAGGGGCCAGGGCGCCTTCGCCGACCGGCTGGACGCGGTCTCCGCCCTCTATGCCGCGCAGCAGCGGGTGATGGAGATCGTCCGGTTCGCCTCGGCCAGGTCGCGCCGCTCGCTCTGCCAGCCGCGCGACCGCAACGGCGGCTGAGGAGCAGTGGTCGCCCTCGGCATCGTCGCCGGTGGCGGCCCGCTGCCGCGTCTGGTGGCGGCGGCCGCCACGGCACGCGGCCGCCGGATGTTCACGCTGGGCCTGAACGGCATCACCGACCGCGACACCAGGGTCGACCGCTCGGTGCCACNNTCGATGCGCTGCGCCGGGCCGAGGGCGGCGAGGTGGTCCTGGCCGGGCCGGTGCCGCGGCCGCGCCTCGCCGACCTGCGGCCGGACTTCCGCGCGGCGCGCCTCCTGGCCCAGGTGATGCTCGGCCGTATCGGCGACGACGCCGCGTTGCGCGCGGTGGTCGCCGCCATCGAAGGCGAGGGCCTGCGGGTGATCGGCGCCGACGCCGTGGCACCGGAGCTGGTGGCGCCGGCGGGTGCCCTCGGCCGCGTCGCGCCGGACGCCTCGGCGCTCGCCGGGCTGCCAGCCGGCATCGCCGGATGCCGCGAGCTGGGCGATGCCGGCCAAGCCGTCGTGGTGCGGGCCGGCGAGGTCGGCGGACGGGAAG
>JRYC01017756.1_pt1 | contig 15005 bp, 15 predicted proteins | sample 235301 | NCBI WGS metagenome assembly JRYC01 (sample SAMN03074211, study PRJNA261470) | activated sludge metagenome | biome: Common Effluent Treatment Plant; feature: Wastewater; material: Activated sludge; isolation source: activated biomass of a common effluent treatment plant treating...
GATCGAAAAGCGCTCTAGAAGTCCGATCGGCTGAGATGGAAGCAGCAATGCTTCCATCGAAGTCGTGAATCGGTCTCTCAAACAAAGAATTGGAGCAGGCTATATTGGTCAGACATGTTTCAATCAATCTACCTCTGACCTGATCCAATGACCGACAGCGCTTTCGAGCAACGTGGATGCCGGTTTGTGTGAAGAAAGCGCATCTGATTAAGTAGCAAAAGCCCCCATTCCCTTTATCGGAACGGGGGCTTTATTTTTTTGTCCGCACATCTGCCTTGTTTCAGCTTCTCGGCCCGAACAAACACACTGTGTTCATGAGGCGAGATTGCTTGCGCAATTCCAATAAGAATGCGATCCGCGCGACGCAAACGAGATGCGAGGCTGGCTATAGCCTTGAAGATCAATGGTAGCAGTCGGTTGATTTCGCGTTCAACAGAGTCCCGATAGCGTTCAGAAGATCCTTTAAATCGTAAGGTTTTTTGAGGAATGCAACATGCGTTGGATCCAAGTAATCGATGCTGCAATTGGCGTAACCGCTGGAGATGATGATATTCCTATCAGGGCGCAGCGCACAAATTTTGCGGGCAATGTCCGGGCCAGAAATTTCGGGCATATTCATATCAAGAACGATCACATCAATTTCATCTTTGTGTTTTGTGAAAAGATCCAGAGCCTCGATGCCCTTCGACGCGGTTAGCGTTCTATATCCAAAAGACGTTAGGTACTCCGCAACGATAGTGAGGAAGCTTGCTTCATCATCCACGATCAGAATTGTTCCTGACACAACAGCAATACCTTTGGTTGAAGCGGCAGATGCCAGGAGTTCGGACCTGTCGGTTGTGGGCAAGTGAATCGTAAACGCTGTGCCGGCGCTGGGCTTACTTTGTACTTCGATTGTACCTGAGTGTACCGAAATCGTACTTTGAATAACGCTAAGACCAAGTCCAGACCCGCCCGTTTCAGATTTTGTGGTGAAGAACGGTTCGAAAATACGATCCAAGTATTCCGTTGCTATTCCTTGACCATTGTCACTCCAAACAACGCTAACATAATCGGATTGTTCGGCATCTCTGCCCAGCGGCGGTCCACTTTCGACGACCGAAACGTCGATGCGTCCTGCCCCTTCAATCGATTGAATAGAATTGAGGCCGAGATTAATGAAAACGCTTTGAAGCGCAGGTGCATCACCAAGCACCACGCGCCGGGAAGCATCGAGCGCGCAGTCCACTTCTATATTAATGCAACGATCATGGGTGCGGCGCAAAACCTCAACTGCTTCTTCTATAATTCTCAGAAGATCTAGCGGTGTGTGCGCGATTTCAGTGCGACGTCCAATCGCCAGCAGTCGATTGGTCAACGAGCTAGTGCGTTTTACAGCCTGTTCCACAATTTCAAAGTGTCGCCTCTGCTCATTCAACATATTGCTGCCATTGGTCGTCCCGGCTTTGATCAATTCACAAGCGCCCGAGATGATGGCTAGCGCATTGTTGAACTCATGGGCCATCCCTCCTGCCAGTAATCCCACTGCGCGGAGCTTGTCACTAAGCATCAAGCTTTCCCGTAATGCATGTTCTTCGGTGACATCGCGGAACACGACTATGGCGCCGCCGATTTTGCCATCGGGATATCTGATTGGCGCAGCTGCGTCAGCAATGACACGCGATTCGCCAGTGCTGCTCTTCAAGGTCGTTCCATTTTCCAACCCTGCAACGATGCCTGTGGCGAGCACTTTCGTTATAGGGCATTCGATAGGCATCCCATCGCTTGAACGGTATAGCTGCAGAAATTCTTCGACCGGCCGACCTTGAGTTTCTGGAAGGTGAAGGTCGAGCATTTTCTCCGCGATCGGGTTCATGCTCTCCAATCGGCCTTGCGCATCAGCAACAATAACCGCATCACCAATAGAGTTCAGTGTAACGCGGGAGCGTTCCTCCGCAGCCATGAGTTGCTCTTCGCGCAACTCCGCTCGCTTCAAACTTGGACGAAGAAGTCCAATCCAGGAGCTCCAGACAGAGATGAGTAGCACAGCCAGAACCGACATCTCCATAGGTGCGCGGCCATTCACGATCTCGTCGTGAAGCTGGGAGAGGTCATCTTTCTTTTTCTGTAAGGGATCGAGTGCAGCTCCAGACTTCAGAAGCACCGCGTCAATCGAGAGCGGGCTTGTGTAGCGCGCTTCCAACAGAGGTGCAGGAGTCGAGGCAAGATTATTTACGTGCTTCTGCACGGATGGCTTCACGACCCCGCGCATAATCTCCGACAAACGTTCCTTATAACGCCCGGCAAAAAGTTGCTCGTTGATCTTAGCAACACTCTCGCCGATACGGCCATCAATGGATTTGCTTTCCTCGAGCAGCTCCTTCAGTTCGGATTGAACCTTGGCTAATACATGCGGTGGCAGATCTTTCATATCCGGCAAGCGCACGAGTTCGTCCGAAAGAGTTGCAATTCTGCGCCAAACTTCAACGCTCCTGGAAACAAGCAAGTTGAGCTCTTGAACGCTGCCATCGAATCGAGCGGCCAAGAGTAGATAGACAGCGGCGAGCATCACGTAAACGGTAATACTGATGTATGCGATGATGCCTGCTCTATATGTGGAACCACCTTTCACGTCGACTAGTCTCACCTCAATCAGAGAAGATTGACTGTAGCTCCGTCACCAGCAGCGAAGCATACTCCTCAGGATTAGGATCGTCAGCGCGCCAGAATGCTTGCGCGATGCTGGAAATAGAATTCAGCTGCAACCTCCAGCGTTCGGAGTTGAGATGAACCTTTTCCATCTCGTTCCAACTCTTCATTGAGTTCGCTGAGCATCGGTCTACTTCATCAAATTTTATATCTTTGACGACCGGGACTCCGCCTTTCCTGAGTCCGAAATTGCGCAAGGCATTATTAGTCGACAATGCGCGGATCGCAATGTCTTGCCCTGCACGCATCGATGGTTGTGCGAAATATGTGAATGCCAGCACATCGAACGACCAACTTACAAAATTGCTACCCGGAGCCATCGTGCAGACAATATCTGGATCGTTGGTCAATGCGGGCGCCGCGAAATCTCCTGTAATCGTCATCGCAGCGTTGCCCTCGCGAACGTGCGATAGGACGTTGTTCCACGATAAATTTTCGTAATCACCGTTGGTGTATTGCTTCAGCGCAAGCAGTGTTTGAAATGCCTGTACATACTTGGCTTTAGTCCAAGCATCGCCCCTCGCACCAAGCAGCAGTTCAAGGAATTCCTGCTTGTCGAGACCGTCGCTCATAATCGAGACGAACAAAAAGCGCAGTTGCCAACGCTGTTCCGACATCGCGAGGGGTATATATCCGGCAGACTTGATCTGCTCCGACTTGCGAATGAAATCAGACCATGATTTCGGCGGCTCGATGCCTAGAGTATTGAAAATATGTTGATTGATGATCGCAATGTTCTGAGTGTGGATGACCAAGGGCAGCGATGTGTACGATTCTCCGTCAGAAATTATTCTGATGATTTCCGGTTTCAGAATGTCGCTCAAATTGTCAGTTGTGGCGTCAGGCGTGATGGTGCGAATAATCTTCGTTTCCACCATCGATGTGAGCTCTTCCCCGCCGATCCAGAACACACCGTCGGGCGGTGCATCGATAGAAAGGCGTTGCGCAAAAGCTGACCTGATACCGTAAAAATTGCCTTCGATATGGTGCTCACTCCAATTTGCACCAGCCGCTGTGACGGACTCTTTTAGGTAATCCAGTGCCGGCGCTTCGATATCAGTCAGCCAGAGATGCATAAGATCGAAATTGGGACGGCGGTCTTCGTTGGAACCAGACGTTGCATGGTTCTGTGCGATCGCAAGAGGCAGCGGACAAAGCACTAACAGCAGAACTATCAGCAGCGATCGGAGCCTCAAATCCATCCTCCTTCGATCTCGGTCGAATTGCCGCTCACACGCGCTGATTATATTAGGTNNACCACCTTCCCAGTCATGGAGAAGATTGAGCGCTGCCAATTGAGCAAGGGCCGTATATCGATTTTAGCGGCTGCGATTCCTGGCTGCGGCCGAAGTCTCCCAGCAAAATTCACTGTTCAATTTATTCAAAGACATTGCATTAATTGGGATTCTTGCAACGTCTCTACCTCCTCCGCTGGAATAAGAAGCCGTGATGTTCTGCCATATCCAGTGCGCAGTTCAATCTCGAAATAGCCGCCCATGCGCGTAGCGAAATCTTCGACCTTACTCAGTCCAAACTTGTTTGCATTAGACCTCCCGGCGTTTAGCGCCCCTGAGGATTGCAGGTCGGCATCAGTGCTGGTGGCTCGTCTATTGTCGTCGATTTCAATGCAAACAAATTGTCGGTCATTTCGAACCTCGTCACGAAGCGATATAGCTATCGAGCGACCATCCCGATCGGCAAGTTCTCGGCTGGCATCAAGCAGAAGATTCATCACAACAACTTCAAGGCCGAAGCTGTCGACNNAGTATTGAGCACTGCGTCGGCATCAAGAATTCGTTCCGACTCCAAAGTCGGAGTCTCGAAGAAACTCAGCCGCCCCACAATTTTCGAAGCGTTCTTTACGGCATTGATTATTGATGTTGATTTTTCTACGACATTGGCCGAATTATCGGGGTGCAAGCGCAGTAGTTCAGCATAGCCTAGACCCACACCAAGCACGTTGTTCATGTCGTGCGCTACGCCCTGAGCGACGAGTTGAAGCGCACGGCATTTGAGGTTGGCGTTCAAGGCTTGAGCGAGGCGTTCTTGTTCCTCAGCGTCTTCGACGGTGACGGCCCCTCCAAGGCGCGTAGCCGCGCGGGGATTTATCTCGGTGACGGTGGATAGGCTCGCGGCGGAGGGGGTCGCTATATTCCGCCTAACGATCCAAAAGAACAAGGCAGCGATAAACGACGCGTATCCCATAATTCGCAGGGCACGCAACCATGCAGCTTCGCGCAGATCGGTCGCCTGAAGCATATCGCTAGAGAAGCAGACCCGCAGAATGCCTGCACCGATCTTGCGGCCTTCGTATACTAGACCGGTATAGTCACGCGTTATCTTTTCGTCGCAATGCTGGTTCTGATCACTGCTTGTGCCTTGCCGATCGACCAATGGGCTGCTGGGGAGGCGTGCAGCAATGGTCACTGAGCTGACGCCAGGTGCAGCCGAAAGCGATTGCACAGCTGCGCTTATTGCTTCTCGGTCCTCGCGTGCCAGTGCTTGAATAATGTTCGACTGGAGGCCATCAACGCGCTGCTCTATATCGTGTAGCGCGCGACCGATGCGCTCCTTGCTGGCGATGTATGATTCAAGCCCATATGCTGCCCCCAATGCTGCCAATGTCGCAATTGCGAGCTGAAAGGCGATCCGCTTCCGGATGGCACGAGTCGATCTTGCCTGTGTCATGTCGTGCAATGCATCAATCGGATTTGCGGAATGCATTGGCGGTACTCGACTCAATTTAACGCGGATAACGTGTTCACCTTTTTGGTGCTTTGAATTCTAATGCCGCGATTCGGGGGCGTCACGACAAAAGCACGCAGAATGCCGGACTAAAGTAGCCAAAAGAAAGAGTTCGACCAGCTGTAGCTTAGGCGAACCGCTACACCATCAAAGCCAAACGGCAAATTTCCGGGTTATAGGTCGTTCTCTGAAGCGCAGACTTGGTGGCGCCCCTTCGCTTTGGCTCGGTAAAGCGCAGCATCCGCCAACTCAACGATCCGCGTGGGTTCATCCAGGTGTTCGGGGATACATGTTGCAGTCCCAACGCTGACGCTGACCAAGCTTGGCACGCCACCAACCAAATGCGGTATCGCCAGCGCGTCAACCGCATCAATGACGCGTTGTGCGATGGCGATTGCGCCAGCTTCGCACGTATCGGGTAGTAGGATCGCAAACTCTTCGCCACCAATCCTTGCGCTAAAATCCAGTGGTCGTCTTGGCATAGATTGGATTGCGCCCGCAATTGAGCGTAGACACTCGTCGCCCGCGACGTGGCCGAACGCGTCGTTGAACGCCTTAAAGTGATCCACGTCCATCATGAGTAGAGACAGGGGTTCCTTCTGTCGAATTGCATTGCGCCAATAAGACTCGAGTGTTTCTTTGAAATGGCGACGATTGGCGAGATTTGTCAGCGGGTCCTGACGTGCGGTTTGTTCCAATGTCCGCACGAGCTTTTGCGCGATGAAGCGATCGCTCATTTCGCTTGCCAGAAGTAGCCCGACATCCTTGACGAATTTGAAGTCGAGTTGAGTGAAGCCGCCCTGTCCGGCGCCCGCGATCAGAAAGAATTGAAGGCCTCGCCCTGCAGCGTCGAGCGGCATCATGACCAATTCTTCGAGCGGTTCATTCTGTAGCAGCACCGCCACGCCGGGTAGATCTTGCATCAACTCGTCGCGTTTCACATAGCGCGGAATACGATTGCCCCAGAGCTTTACTTCAATCTCTGTAAGCTTGTAGTCGTGCGTAAGTGAAAAATCAGACCCGCTGCAATCCAGCAATATGAATTCCTGGTCCATTCGACAAAGTAGTCGCCAACTCGCGACATTGGCGATAAAGCGCCAGGATTTGCACACCGTAGCCAGGAGCTGCATAATATCGGATTGGGAGCGCACCCGCAAAATGAGCTCGCGTAGCGCTTCGTATCGAGCGTTCAGCGCGATGCTGCTCACCACGTCCCCGGCTGCTCCTGCATTCTGTTCCCAGCAGTTGTATTTATCGGGAATCACTGACCGCACTCCCGCTTGCGGTACCTTCGATGCGTTCGAGCGGAAACCTGCGGTAGCCACTGTCGACGGGTACATCATAGGTAATCGCATAGGTATTGAACATGTCAGCCAACGAGACAATCGAGATCAACTCGAGAATCATCTGCTCGTCGAATCCTGCATCAATCAGAGTCTGCCAGTCCTTTTCTCTGACATTGTTGGGCTCACTAGCAATCTTGAGCGCAAACTTCAGGGCGTTACGCGTTGCTACAGGTAATGGGGCGCTGTCGAGATCTTCTGCGAGCGCGATGAGGACTTCGAACACAAGGCCTCGATCAAGTGATAGTACCGCATGAGCGTGTGCACTCGCGCAATAAGGAGAACCATTGCGAACCGATACGAGAAAGATAACGAGCTCCTTTACAATCATCGGGAGCTGCCCATTGACGAGCGTATTCTTCACGTGATTCCAGTACGCGCTTGCCATCGGCGGCTTACTGCCGAGGCTTTTCAACCAATTCGGCAGATCGTAGGAATTCGTTGTGTTGAGATAGTCGGTGTAGATGAGGCGAACCGCGGGCGTTGCGTCTTCGAATTCGACAGGGGTATAGCGCTGCATTTCTTTTACTCGCGAAGAATGTTCAGGTCCCTACTCTTATTGCGCATTCACATTGGAATTCGTTGAATCTGGATCGGCAAGTTTGATCGATATTCATGAGTGCCGGTTTAACTTGTCGTGCAGGAATGGTGCGACCCGCTCCCGTTCGTATCCCGCCCCGTCCGGATATGAGCAGGTCGCACCCATGGCCGACACTCTCACCCCTCGAAAAGAGCGTCTCGCCAATCAAACCGATAAAATTCCTCATTGCACTCGTGCAACCGGGCTTTCTAGCCGCAAATACACCTCACTTGGTGGTGCAGGTCGCCCGAAATAGTAGCCCTGTACATAGGTCACGCCCTTATTTCTCATAATATCGGCTTCGCACTTCGTTTCGATGCCCTCAGCCACGGTTGCTAACTTCAGATCGCGGGCAATTCTCAGAACCCCGACAATGACCAGCCGGGATCGGTTGGATGAGTTTAGATATTGTATGAATGATCGATCGAGCTTGATGCTGTCGATTGGAAGCGTATGGACATAAGCAAGCGACGAATATCCCGAGCCGAAATCGTCAACCGAAATCTTCACACCCATGTCGCGAATTCGGTGCAGCTGCCGCAATAGTTGTTCTGAATGCGATAAGAGCACCGTTTCCGTCAATTCAATCGTCAGTCTCCTGGGATAGAGCCCGGTTTCCTCCAAAGCCCGTTCGACTGATTGCGAAACGTCAGACGCCATAAACTCGACCGCGGATGTATTGACTGCCACCTCGACGTTGGGACTTTTCGCCAAGATTTCGCGACAGGCTGTTTCTAAAGCCCATTTTCCGATTTTGACGATGGCTCCTGTGCGCTCGGCTGCTGGAATGAATTGATTGGGATGAATGTAACACTTAGAAGGGTGCCGCCACCGGATAAGCGCTTCGAGTTGAGCGACCTCAAGCGTTTTGCTGGAGAGGATCGGCTGATAGAAGAGTTCGAACTGATCGTTTTCAAGGGCATCAAGTAGCGTATTAGCTACCGCGATTTCATCACCCTGGGCTAGCAACCGCGGGCACTTGTGATTGGTGAAAACACATGCGCCGGCAGAATTGGTGCCTGTAACGGCCTGCTCAGCGTGAGCCATGAGTGACTGCGGTGATTCAGATCTCTCAGCAATCTCTACTGTCCCAATCAAGCAACGGACATTGAGCCATTCAGCATTCTCTGGTGATGCCAACTTCGATCGCATTTTTACGGCAAGCGCATCAGCGCCACGTTGGCCAAGATGCTCTTTCTGTATGACAGCAATTCTGCTGTTGCTAATTTTTGCAATGACATCCTGACCGGAAATCAGCGGCGTCAAGCAGTTCACGATCTCATCGGCGAATTCGGTCTTCCAGGCGGTACAAGCGGGGTAGGGTGAATTGACCGCTGGGACCATGTCCACGAGATGGAACGCGAACGGTGCCCGGTTCACAGCGTGGTTTAATAGTTGTTCAAGCAGATGCTGGAGCCCACATATGTCGAGCACCTTAGCCATTCCTATCTCCGCGTAATCCAGTTCTCTTGATGGTCGCGGAACTGCCGCTCGGGCCATCTTGCAGGGCACGGCGTTCAAAGGATGTTTCACTCCGATGAGTTCAGCACCCTTCGTTTTCGAGGATAACAATTTTGGTTTTTTAGTGTAGCTATCTATTTTGCTCACGCAGTTCGCAAACATGCTCACGCATTCAAGTAATTTCTAAAGTTTTAAATAGATCGAGTTTCTGTAAATCGAATTTTGCTAGATTTATGACTTCCGCTGCGCCTCTTTGCTTTTAGCAATCCGATATCGGTGCCGGCGATACACTGTGCACCATTCCCGCAAGCGAGCGATTGGGTCTTTGGCGAGGCGACCGGCAGCAATGTTACCGGTGCATGTTCGATTGGCGCCAGCGCAGTTCGCCTTCAAGCTTTTTCGACGCTACCTCCAATGTTGAAAGAGAGTTCCCATTCAGCCGGAAGCTGGATGTTTGACACGATGATGCTCAGTCAGTTCTGAACACCTATCAACATAAAGCAGGGCGAGCATAGTCATGCGATCGTTTTGGCAGGTTGCCAGGGCCAAGTTGCCCAGTCGTGGTTCCAATACAACTTGATCACAACAGGACATCCAACAGCGGTTATCGGCCGTCGGTAGCTCAAATTCGAACGCATGAAATCTTGTGAAGCCCGTCGGTTGCAGTGGGCCGAAACACAGCAAAGGGTGTCCGGGCGGCAGCTGCAGGTTGGACCTTCAGCGAAGCCCGAACTCCCTATCTTGTATCGTTTGCCTCAACGGGCGACTGCAAATCTAGATAGTTGATAAGCTCGTTGACGAGAGACGACGTGAGGCGGTCGACAACATCTGCTCCACCAGGTTCGACAAATTCGAGCAAAAATGCTGCCTTCGCTCGCAGCTGCGCCAAGCTGTGCGCGGTTTTTCCCGCGGCAATGCTGGCCAAATTTGCCGTGGCCTCGGTGATTTCGTCAAAGCGGCGCTGGAAGACCTGTTCCTGCTGGGGCGTCAATCCGGCAGTTGCTTCAAGGTCATTCCTGGTGTTCTTCAGAAGAAGTCTCTTGAGCTGGAGTAGTTCCAACTCCGAGGCAAGTTCGATTAGATCTCGCGGTTCATCATTCCATTGAATGCTTTTTGTAAAATTATTGGCGTGCCCGTTCATGTGCACTTCGTTGATGGCAACTGCACGAATACCCTTAGCCATATGAATAACTCCCTGTTCGCGCGGCCGAACGCTTTAACAATCAAAAAGGCCCCGGCTCAGAACGCGGCTCGAAGGCCGCACACAAAGAACGGTCATTCGAACAATTCTCGGATGACGTACTTGAGTGTTCGCGAAGCTCTAGCGGAGTGCCGAATTATTGCGGTCTATTATTAAATACGATCCGAAGAATCGCTTCTGCGTATATGCACAATGTCCTGCAGCCGCATGTTAGATACAAGGATTTGATATGCTAACTGCATTCGCAATCTTGCGAATTGCTATAAAGGATAGAGTACGCGAAATGGGCTTTCGTTCAGCGTCAGAAAGCAGACCAGACACAGCCTCACGCCGTGCTTGAAAAATAGGCTGGAATACATTCTAAAATTGTACCGGTATTTCACGCACCAGTTTTATTAGCGAGTATAGATTTAACTCGATGAATTGCCTTTAATCGCCTGAGCGAGGACAGAAAATTCCACGGGCTTGGCAAGCGCAATGATGTCTCCAATTCCCGAAATTGCCCCGACCGATTGGCATAGTCGGATCATTTCTTCGCCTCTACCACTGAGCACGATCAGTCGGATTTCAACGCCTGTCGAACGCGAATATTCCCCCAGCCACTGCGCCAACTGCAAACCGTTGACGGCCGGCATCTCGATATCAAGAACAACAATGCGGGGGTTTAGTTTTTCGCATCTAGCGGCGAACTGTGAAGGGTCAGTAACAGCTTCTGCCTTCAAGCCAATTTCATTCGCAACTCCAGCAACATAGCTGGCGAACTCCGGATCGTCATCAACGGCCAATACATCAATCTGGGGGGGGCTGCTGGCCATCTTATTGCGCATGCTCAAAGCATCATCGCCGACTTCGCAATTTAACTTAGTACCCCTCGCATCATTGCGCAAGTCGGGTTGATTTTTGAGAGAAGTCATTGGGTAACCCTGATGATAGACTGCCCGGTAGCAACCGATTACGGTCGCAAGCCGACCCGCCTTAGTGGGAGGAGTATGACCGCAGAAGATTCAGGTTCTCGCCTATGACCAATGCGACAGAACTCTACCAGCGATTCAAGTCTCAGTTCACTACCACGCTACGCGAGTTATGCAATCAAAGAGGCTCGGTAAATCAAGTATGCCGCGATTTGGGGATAAATAGGCAGCAATTCTCTAAATATCTATCGGGTACGAATTTGCCTTCGGCGTTTATGCTTCAAAGATTGATCGTATATTTTTCCGTTGAGCCAAGTCGTTTCTTTCTGACGAAATCCAACCGCCCATTTCGGGACCGATATCGCCAACAAAAAAGCGACCGGCTTCCTGATATTCCAAGCGGCTTTTATCTGGAGCATACGCTTGTGCCGTCGCAGAGGCTGGAGAACCTCGAGGTAGCGCTGTGGCGATTGGATAAGTCCGACATTCGTTTCCATTGCAGCGGTGAACTGCCGGCAATCCGTGTCGATAGAAAGAGCGTCTTCGACAGCCTCGATGGTGAGATCGGATTGTTCGGCAAATCATTCAAGCTATCCGCTGAATGCACGGCGACCGGGCGTGGCGTCGTTTATACGTTGGCACATATTCCGTTTGCACCTAACGATCTACTTGGTGCGCGTATCGTTGGTGGAGACGGAGAGACATTGCCACAGTGCGGTACGACACTCTTCCGCTACATCGGCACTTCGATCGAGGTCGCTGACGTGCTTCAAAATCAGTGTGGCCGCAAGGTTGAGCGCGACCTCAACGAACGCTCTCAAGCGGCGTTGGCGACCATCAAGGATAAAGTGAAGTCGGTTATGAGCGTGACGATGCCTTGAATGCGGGGCTCAGGTCAGGCTGATTGTGCACTGCACGCAAATTCTTCAACGCTAGTGATGGGCGAAGTGGCATCGTCCACTGAAGCAGGCAACACCCGTTTTATTGAGGTGGGTTTCGCGGAAGTGATTAACGACGCTGGTTGGATTACGAGCGCTCGAGTTGGCGACTGTCAGCGGGCAACTAGCACGCCCTCATATTCCCCTTATTATGCACCCGGTATCATCAAATCCATCATGGTCCTGTGCTAACGACCGCGACCATTCGATTCCCAATTCTTTGAAAGCGCGAGCCGCCGCACTGATGTAGCGCCCCTCATGCCAGATCAGGCTGACCTTGTGTCTTGGCAATGGTTTGGTGGCAACGAGTTTCTGGAATCCCTTGCAATTCACGACAAGCTTTTCGGGAAGAACAGTGGCAAGAGTGCCCAGACGAACGATTTCGACAATCGCATTTAGTGAGTTCGATTCCATCACAACCTGCGGCGCAATGTTCTGTTCGTAGAAGTACTCGTCGAGCATCCTCCGAAGTGCGAAGTCGGAATTAAGCAACCCAAACTGAAGATCGCCCTGTTCTTCAGGAGTGATTGGAAACTGCCGGCCCGCTAACTCATGTCCGTCGCTGACGGCGAATGAGAGTGTGTCTTCAAGCAACGTAAATGAGGAGATGCCGCTCGATTGCTTCAGTACGGATGCCGGCTCGCTGAAAGCGATACCAACGTCAACTTTTGCATTTGCGACTGCGGCTTCAAGTTCAATTTGCGGCAGCTCAGTTGCAGTCAGAAGAATTCCTGGGAAACGGCGGTTGAACGCCGCCAGCAGGGAACACGTCAGACAATTCGTAATTGGTGTCCACGCAAGCCGGAGTACACCGCGCGACAAGTCCTGCACGTCTTTGATCGCTCTCGTTCCCGCACTCAGTTCACTCAAGGCACGGCAAACGTGTGAGAGGTAGATCGCACCTGCATCGGTAAGTCTTACGTTGCGCCCGGCCCGATCGATCAGTTGAGAATCGAGTGTTTCTTCGAGTTGTTTGATCTGTTGTGAAAGCGTGGGTTGCGAAACGTTGAGTGCTTCTGCGGCTCTTGTGAAGCTGCCGTGCTCATGGATCGCTCGCAGGTAAAGCAAGTTGCGAGGCATCAGCTCATTGCGATCCATAGTGACAACCTATGCGAAGCATCAAAACTACGACTTAGACTAATAACTCATTCTGTCGGACTATCAAGATCGAGGAACGAAGGAAACGTCATCCTTCTAATAGAACGCTTCTATTACCAGAAGCTACGCGGCCATAACGTGTCGTGCAGTCGAGCCTGCTCGACCTTAACTGGGAGGACGTGACTACGATGAGTTCGTCAACGAGAGACAAGGTGATGCGTCACCTCGATCTAGTTGGGTATCTTCAGCCAGCGATTCATATGCCTCAGCATGCGCCGGCTCCCGACCAAATCGACAATGAGCATTTCCGCGCATACACGCGCAGCTCCCACGACGTCGGCGGNNTGGCTTGGCGCGGCGTATGGAACGCGGAAGAGCGCCGTCGCAGACAAAACGTGGATGTTGGGCAGACGATTTACCTTGGGCTTCCCTACTATGGCCGATGGCTGATGACCGCCGCTCTCATCTTGGTTGATAAGCAATATGTTCGGCTCACGGAGCTCATCGACAAGATCGACGAGGTCAAGAAGCGTCACGAAAGCAAGGGGTAGGCAACCTAATGAGCAAGCCGCATTACGATAGAGAGCACCACGCCAAGATCGCAAGTGGAGTAGGTGATCCGCAGTGCTTCAAGGGTAAAGCCGGGAAGCCAAAGTTCAAGGTTGGCGACAGGGTTCGCATCAAGAACCTGCCCGACATCTTTTATACACGCTGCCAGATGTACGCGCGCGGCGCAGAAGGAACGGTCGTGAGGTTGGTTTACGAAAGTCCGCCCGCAGAGGATGAGGCTTGGGATAACACCGAGAACGTCGAGTGGTTCTATAGCTTGGTATTTAACCAAAAAGATTTATGGCCCGAATATCCAGGCGCTTTTGGAACAGATACTTTGGAGACGGAACTTTCGGAGCGTTGGCTCGAGCCCGCATAAGCAAATCTCGTATGAGGACGTTTAGCGAGTTCAAGAAAATAGGGCGAGGAAATGAGCAAGGATAAGAGTCACGACCACGATCACGACCATGACCACGACCATGGCGGACATAAGGCTGCGCCAATGGTCGAAGAAGTCAGCATGTTCGAGATTCTCGAAACAGCCGTACGTGAGCTTGCGATCGAGAAAGGACTATTCAGCGCTGACGATCATCGCCGCTGGATTGAGTATGTTCACACGCTTGGCCCCCTGCCTGCAGCACGCTTGGTGGCCAAAGCATGGCTCGATCCGGAATACAAAAAGCTGGCGATTGAAGACGGTGTGAAGGCTAGTCTTGCGGTAGGGATCGACTGGGTCAACAGCATGCCAACTAAATTCGGCACCCCCAGCGACTACTGCAATTTGCGCGTCATGGCTGATACGCCAACATTGAAGCACGTCGTAGTCTGCACATTGTGTTCTTGCTATCCACGTCCGATTCTTGGTCAATCGCCAGAATGGTATCGCACTCCCAATTATCGCCGTCGCTTGGTGCGTTGGCCACGTCAAGTTCTAGCTGAATTCGGTCAAGTCGTACCTCCCGAGATCGATGTGCGTGTCGTCGATTCAAACCAGAAGACACGATACATCGTAATGCCGGTCCGGCCGGCTGGCACGGAAGGGTGGACCGAGGATCAGCTTGCAGCAATCGTGACAAGAGACTGTCTGATCGGCGTCGCTGTTCCCAAGCCGGGCGTGACGGCGAACGTAAAGCTTCCTGTCCGCAAGGCCGTGAATCCCGTCCATCATCACTAGTGGGTAAACCAATGGTCAGCTCGAATGACGAAACTGAAATGCAACCGCTGAATTTGGACACAACGCCAATTCCGCTGCTGCAGAAAATTCACACTGAGGGTCGGGTGTGGGCTGATTTGGCGGCACAGTACGGAGTTACAAATCCCGACCCGCCTTGGAAGGTCAACGTCGAAGGCATTTGCGACGCATTGGCTGAAGAAAATTGCGCACTGCCGGCGCTTGAGCGTCGATGGGAGGAAGATGAACTCTCTGAAACGCTATTTGCCGACATGCCATTTCCAGAAAGGCAATTGCTGGCTCTGGCTCACTCCATGATC
>JRYC01011918.1_pt1 | contig 14840 bp, 13 predicted proteins | sample 235301 | NCBI WGS metagenome assembly JRYC01 (sample SAMN03074211, study PRJNA261470) | activated sludge metagenome | biome: Common Effluent Treatment Plant; feature: Wastewater; material: Activated sludge; isolation source: activated biomass of a common effluent treatment plant treating...
CAGGCCGCTGAAGTAATCTCCGGTTTCAAAGGTGAGACGATACACGCCCGCAACCAGCGGCGTGTTTGCCGGCATCAAATCGCTAATGCGGCCGTCGTCATTCGTCGTGCCGCACGCGAGTTCCTGCCACTCGTCGAACTCCGTGCGCTGCGCTAACGTCACAATAACCCCGGCTGCCGGACGGCCTTGCGAGAGATCAAGTACATGAGTTGTGATGGGACTTTTCATCGTTGGATCCTGGTTGCTGGTTCCTTGTTGCTGGCTGCTCGTTGCTTGTATCACTACCGACTCTAAAATCCACAAGCCTTACGCCATCTGCCTTGCCTTCAAAATCTTCACAAATGATTTGCCGCGAATCTCTTCCAACGTCAAGTCGGTGGCCAGCGCTTCCTCTTCAGTAATTGCGCCGCAGTTGAGGCCGCGCAGAAAGAAATTCAACAAGCCCTGCCCGGTGGCGGCATCGTCAAACACCGCGCCGAGCAGCGTGGCTTGCGCCGCTTTTTCCACAAACGTTTTGAGTCGCGCTGAGGCGGCAGCCAATCCTTCCAAAAAGAAATTGTACACCGCCGCATATCGAATGGGAATCTGCGAGGGATGCAAATCCCAGCCTTGATAAAAACCGTGTTTGAGCGAATGCTCGATGTGGCGATAACCCAAACGCCAGGCCGCATGCACCGCCGCCTGGTTTTCGCGTTGCTGGGCCTCGGTTAACGTGCTGCCGGCTGCTGCGCGATGCGGCCCGACAGGCATGACATTGGTTGCGCCGTCAGACAACCAAATGCCCGTGCCGCCCAGCGCCACCGTCATAATGTGTCGCGCGAAATCACACGAGGCATGATCCATGCTTTGATAAAGTGCGGTGATGTTGCATGCCGCGGTGTAATCATAAACGCCAAAATGCGCGGCGATGCAACGGCCTTCTGCCGCAGCCACGAACGCCGGCAGGCCGCATACGCCGTGAGAGTTGATCATCGCTTGCGTGGTTTCCACCATAATCTCGAGTTTGAGCGCGCCGGCCGACAAGCCGTTGGCCGCTTCGAGCCATTGCAGCGCGCGCACTAACGCAGACACCTGCTCCGCCACGGTAATCTTCGGCAATGTCACAACGAAATTATCCGGCAACCTCCCTCCTGCTTTTGAGAGCAACGTCGTGATGAACAAATCCAGCGTGCGCAGGCTGCGGTTTCTCAGTTCTTCCGTAAGCGGCTTGATGCGAATGCCGATAAATGGCGGTAATGTCGCCGCGCGCATGCCGGCAGCCATTTCTTCCGCAGCGGCAACCGCGTGGCCGTCTTCTTCGGCGTTCGGGCGATTGCCATAGCCATCCTCAAAATCAATGCGTAAATCTTCCACCGCCTCGCGCTTGAGTTTTTCCAGCACGCGCGCATAAACGGTGTACGCCAGCCACGCTGCGGCGTTCGTTTGTCGCACAGCTTCGGGGTCTTGCTGAAGCTGTTGTTGCAGGCTTTTTGTTTCAATTTGACTCTCGGGCAATTTTTCGGCGCCGGTGAGTCCGAGAATTTTGGCAAAGCTCGCAAAGTCCGGGGCATACTCCTGCAGCGTGCGCAAGGCGACTGCGCCCAGCTTGGGCGCGGCATCAGCCTTGAACAATTGCGCGCCGCCATAAACTGTGTGCACCGGCTGGCGCACACTGGACTCGCCAGGATAGTGTTTGGTAAATGCCTCGTTGGCTTGTTGCAATTCACCGAAAATCGCCGGCAAAGACTCCGGCGTGAGGGAAGTTTTCATGGTATTCGTCTCGTTAATGCGTGTTCATCCGTGGCCAAATCATTTCGTTGCGGCCACGTGCCGCGCAAAGAAATCCGCGGTTCAAGATTTTGTTATGCCGTCAAGAGCTTTTGCAGCCGAAGCTTGGTAATTTTAGCTTGCTCCGCTGCCGCGATTTTCAATTCAAGCTCCGGATCATTCGGCAAACGCTGCTGCAACAGCGCCAGCATCTCGCCCGCGCTTTTGCCGGTGGCGCAAACAATGAAGATAAATCCGAATTTTTTTTCGTANNTCTGCCAATGCGTGAAGAATGTCTTCCGCAGCGCCTGCCACGCCCGCTTGCTCACCCTCCGACCATTGCCGCGTGTTCGCGAATTTCGCACGCAGGCTGGTTAAATCGCCGATTTTGGGATGATGCGAGAATGCTTCGCGCCAATCCTGCGGCGCAAGGCTTTGCCAAATCTCTTCACCAACAGCAAAAAGCTCAGCTTCACTGTTAAACGGCCGGCGCTGTGCCATCATCTCTGCCCAGCGCCTCGCGCCGCAGCAGCGGAGAAGCTCGGCAAGGGCGGCGTCATGCGCAAGGTTGTTAAAATATGCTAAAGTCATTTACTCTCGCTGCAAGTTGTCCGCAGAAAACGCAATCCGGAATCACAAGGCATGAGGCGACACACAAAGCTTACGGCATACTGAATGCCAAAATGCGCGTCGAATATAAATTGCAGCGGCCGCAAAGTCAAATCCCTATGGCCACACGACAATGCAATGCATCGAAAAACTTTCATGCGGGAGGTTGAAAAATCGGAGAGGTGAATTCATTTGAATCGAGCGCCCGCGGAAAAAAGCAGGCTATGCCCGGTCAAATTTTAATAAAGCACATGCCGAAGTCAAAAAGAGTAACGCACTCCCATTGACGGGCCGCGGCGGCGCGGCAGAACTTCAAACATGAATTTTGAGGCCAACGCGTTTTTCTCCGGATGGGGATAGAGCAGATAGCTCACTAGCGTGCCGCTCACCGCGCCCACCAAAACGTCGCTGAGATAGTGTTTGTTGTCGTGAATGCGGNNGACATAAGCCGCCCAGCCGTAGGCAACGCTGAACGAGACGGCCTTCCATTGCGTTGGCGACAGCAGCGGCAGGTCGCGGCCTTGCCGAACTTGGCCGTCGATAAAATCGCGTGTTTCCAGATAAAGAAAAGTCGAGGCGGTAAAAACGGTGGAGGTGTGGCCGGAGAAGAAGGACTGCGTATCAGAGCCATCCGGACGGTAGCGGTTGAAATTGCGTTTGGCGAGATGAGTAACGACGGTGTTAAAATAAAACGCCTGTTGAAAGCGGAACAGCTTGGCATAGCTCGAGGGTGAGTAATCGTGTCCGGTAAGCGCATCGAGCAAAACCATTCCTGCCAGGCGGGCGCGCACGGCTAAGGCTTGATAGTAGCCGGGGCTAAGCGATCCCAACGACGCCCTGCCGTCGCGGCGCGACCACTCTTCGGCAATCTCATGGTCGAAAGCCAGCGGCGGCATGGGTAAACCACGGCCGGCCTTCTGGCGTTCGGTCAGCAGGCTTGCAGCAAACACCGGAAGCTGCCATGTGTTGACGCTTGCTCGTGCGCCTGCAATGAGATTTTTGTAGAAGGGCGCGTTTTGCGTTTCGTTGGCGGTGAAATGATCAGCCGGGGTTGCTGGTATTGAAATTTTTTGTTGTTGCGGAAGCTGGGCAAGGGCCGTAGGAGCGGGAAGCGTGCACGTCGAGGCAAGAATGGTCAGCACTGTGATGGAATTTCTCATGTGATCTCACGATTGTATAAAACGCTTGTTGCTACGCGACTGAACCTGTCGCCGCCCGATTATGAACATGTGAATTTTCCAGTTCTTCATACAACTTTTCTCCGGCCTCGCAAGCTTCCTTCTCCGGAAACCCGGTTCAAGCACAAATCATTGCCCACCACAGCGTTGCTTAAAATAACGGGCATTCTTAATGAATCTCCGCGAAAATTCCAAGAAAAAATTTTTTTGCTCACCGCCCTCTGGTGCGCTGATTATCCCTTGCATGAAAGGCAAAAACTTTGGAAATTGTGACCAACTCGTAACATGTTAATCACAGAGAGAAAAACAGTGAAGATAAAATTGACGAATCGTTTGGCCAGGGCCGGCGCTGCCGCGATCGTGCCGGCAATTCTTTTCATGTGTCCAGCTTTGGGCGTGGCGCAGTCCAAGACCAGCATCTCCGGCTGGCTGCGAGTCGGCACAGAGTATACCTACAACGAAACCTACAGCGAATCGTTTTATCGCGCCAAAGTGCAATTTGAGACCAAGATTGATGATACATTTGACGCTCAAGTCGATATTCGCGGAGAATCCGACACCCACGAAATGGAATTGCGCGAGGCCTTTCTCACCGCCGATCTCGGCAAAGCCATCGATTTGGAATTCGGGCACAACAAAAAACGTTTTGGCTACGAGTTTCAGAAATCAAAAGAAAAATTGAAAACCGTTGACCGGACGCTGCTGTATCAATATCTCGAGCCTCTCGGCTTGGTCGGGCGTGAATTGAATCTGCGCTATCATCGCAAAGCAAGGCCGGAGGTGCGCCAGGTCGGCCTCTCCGCCAGCCTCGGTTACAACGAGGCCAACGATTTCTCGTTGATTGGACATCTCACGCGCCTGAACACGCTGGGCAGCTTTGCGCTGGGCGGAAGCGGCACGGTTAAACTCGACAAGATTCAAGATGGCACCCAGACGGTGTGGAGCACGGCGTTGGAAATGGTGCGCGACACGGATGCGCATCATGTCGAAATCGAAGGCGTTCTCGGTGTGGATCCGCTTGCATCAGAAGTCGAAAAAAAAGTGGGCGATGGTAAAAATGTTCATTTCCTCGGCGGCAAAATGCTGTATGCGCATCGCCTGAAAACCTCGAGTCGCCTGTTCAAAGCCGTTGAGCCGGTGCTGGTCGCGAGTTTTCTGGCGCGCGATCTTGATGCGATTGGCCGGAATACGATTTCCACGCTGGCCGGCTTGAATGTCTACGTCGCCCAAAATGCCAGGATCAGCATGAATGTCGATCTCCAACTCACCAGCACGCCCGCGGATTACAGCGAGCGCAGTTCAGTGGGCAGTAACGGCATCCTGCAAATGGAGTTGCAATGGTGAGCGTGAACGTAAAAATTTTCAGCCTGCTGACGGCTTGTGTTGTAATCGCGCTGCAAGGCTGCTCCAAAATCCTCGATCCGGAAGAGGCGAACAGCTTTGGCTTGAAAAAAGTTGAATTGCAACTGACCAGCGAGGATTTTGGCACGCTCAACAGCAATGTGTTCGCGCGGCTGCAAGTGCCGGGCGATCTCAAGCTCGAAGGGAAACGCTGGAATGTCAAAGTGCGTTATTCCGGCCAGACCTCGATCAACAATACCAAGAAATCAGTGACATTTGAATTTCCGGAAACCCAGCGCTATCGCGACCATCGTTATTATGGGTTAAGCGCGCAATTCGGCGATCCCACGGGACTCAATCCGATCGTCGGGTTTTATGCCTTTGCGCAGGCAGGCCTGGCAACGCCCAACGTTGAGCCGGCGGCGTTTTATGTGAACGGCGAGTACTGGGGACTCTATTTCCTGATCGAGCCGATCGATGAGGATTTTTTCGTTCGGCGCGGCCAGCGTTTGGGCTCGTTTTATGAAGCCACGCGCGCGCATGCGTATTTATCGTTTGCCGGGGGCTATGATGTGCGGCTGGGTTTTGAAAACCAGGGCGAGCGCGAAGGCTATTTCGGCGATTTGGAAGAGATGATTCGGGTTCTCGACGAGTCAAGCCCGGAAGAAATGCCGGCGCGCCTGCAGCCGTTGCTGGACGCGGAAAACTGTTTGCGCTATCTGGCTGTCTCCGTGCTTTTTCACAACTCTGACGGATACATCAACAACTATCGTTTGCATAAGAATAATCCGGAAGATCCGTTTCAGATCATTCCGTGGGATTTGGATCATCTTTTCGAGATTCATCCCACGCGCAGCACAATCTTTGGCGAGAAAAAATTCAGCGAAAATCTGCTCAAAGCAAGAGTCCATCGCCAGCGCTATCGGGAAATACTGCTCGAGTTGATGGACGAGACCTTGCGCGTGGAACGGCTGGATGAGATTCTCGATGAAACGGCGGCGCAGATCGCCGCAGCGTTGGCACAGGATCGCTTCCGCGGCGGAGATGCCTTTGCCTATGCGGCGCAACGCAAAGAAATGATTCGCCAGTGGTATGCCAAGATTCGCGAAAACTTGGTGTTGTTGGAGTGAATCAACGCGGAGCCGCAAACCCACTATTCTCTGCCGCCTGCCGTTTCACTTTCTTCTCTGACTGTCGCCAGAATCATAGCACGAACCGATTAATGAAAAAGTATATCGTCTTCTCCCTCCTGCTGCTCGTCGCTTGCAAAGGCAAATCACCTGTCGATCCGCCGCCCGATCCCGATCAACCCAAATTCAAAGTAACGGATTTCTCCGCGCCCGAAGCGTGCGCCGGTTGCCATCCCAATCATTATGAAGAATGGCGTACTTCAATGCACGCTTACGCGTTTGTCGATCCGGTGTTCTTTGCGATGAATGCCGCCGGTCAACAGAAAACCGGCGGCCAGCTCGATCAATTCTGCACCAAATGCCACAGCCCGATTGCGAGCTTGACGGGCGAAACGCCGCCGTTCTTTGATCCCGCCAGCCTCTCGCCGATTTCAAAGCAAGGCGTGAGTTGCGATGTTTGCCACACCATCACCAAAATCAACGAACCGCGAAATGCGGAAATCGAGTTAAGACCCGGCCGCACGAAATATGGCTCGCTGGCGAATCCTGCGCCCAACCCTTTTCATGATTCGCAATTCAGTGCCCTGTTTGACCGCTCAGAATTTTGCGGCGGTTGCCATGAAGTCCAAAATCCGCTCGGCACAAATGTCGAAGAAACGTTCAGCGAATGGAACGCCGCCGCGCTGGCCGGCATGTCGTTCGATTGCCAGGATTGCCACATGCCGACTTATGCCGGCGAGGCCGCCGTCGGTGGGCCGCAGCGCGCTGAGGTGCATCGCCATTACTTCGTCGGCGTTGATGTGCCGTTGGTGGATTTCCCCGGCGCGGATATTCAGCGCCGTGAATCCGAAAAATTGCTGCAAAATTCTGCGACCATGGCAGTGACCAGTGCCACCGCCGTTTCAGCCGGCGACACGTTGCGCGTGCACGTGAGTATTCTCAACAATAAAACCGGCCATCATCTGCCCTCCGGCGTCACTGCGGAACGGCAAATGTGGATTGCCCTGAGCGCGCGCGATCAAAACAACAACGTGTTGTATGAAAGCGGCCAGCTCGACGCCAACAGCGATTTGATGGATCATCACAGCGAGCTAAATCCCAATGCCGATCGCGATCTCACAATTTTTCGCCAACGCATGTTCGGCGTTGACGGCAATGAAGTTTTATTTTTCTTCGAGGCCAAAACCGTCGAGAACAACATGATTCCATTTCTGGCGACGAAGACAGCGACTTACAAAATTCCCGTGCCCGTAAATTTAAGTGGAACGCTATCGCTGGAAGTTGCTCTCAAATTTCGGAGCTTGCCACCGTATTTTCTGCGCGAGCTGGGTTTGGGCGACTTGGTTGCGAAAGTGCCGATTGTCGACATGGCGCAAGAGAGTAGGCAGATAAGTATTACGCCATAGGCATTCCAATAGCCCCCAAAGCCGTTGGCTAGCGCTGCTGTGCCGATACTGATTTCAGATTGATGATTGTGGATTGTGGATTGCCGAAGTTACGATACTCGAATGGATCGATAACTTGAACAATACGATCACCACAAATTGCCAGGCTTAGATTACGAAGACAATCATTTCTAAAAGGAGGATGAAACACATGAGAGCCGCCCGGATATTTTTCTTTTTTACGATCTTCTTGATTGGAAAAACCATGCCTGTTGCCTCGCAATCTTTCGGCGAGATTCATCGTGTTGATCCTCGCATCAACCAGTTAATCCCGGCCAACGCCAAACTGGAAAAGCTTGCCGAGGGCTTTGAGTGGACCGAAGGCCCGCTCTGGTTGCCGCAGGAACAGGCGCTGGTTTTCACCGATATTCCCAAGAACACAATTTATAAATGGAAACAAGGCGAGGGCATCAGCGTTTATTTGCGGCCCGCGGGATATGTTGGTGAGGATCCGCCGGGCTTTGAGCTGGGCGCGAACGGATTGAACTTGAGTCCCGCCGGCGAGCTGGTAATGTGTGATCACGGCAATCGCTGCATCAGCCAACTCAACACACAGAATTTTACCAAAAAAATTTTGGCCGATCGCTTTGCAGGCAAACGCTTGAACAGCCCGAATGACGGCGTGTTCAAATCCAACGGCGATTTTTATTTCACGGATCCGCCGTATGGCCTGGCCGGCTTGAACCAAAACCCCAAAAAGGAGTTGCCGTTCAACGGCGTTTATCGTTTATCAAAAGAGGGTGAGCTGATCCTGTTGACCAAGGAACTGACGTATCCCAACGGCATTGCTTTCTCCCCGGACGAGAAAACGCTTTATGTTGCTCAATCCGATCCGGATAAAGCTATTTGGATGGCATTCAACGTAAAAGAGGACGGCACGATTTCAGATGGCAGAATTTTGTTCGATGCCACGCCGTGGGTGAAGCAGCGTAAAAAAGGATTGCCGGACGGCTTGTCCGTTGATGAATCCGGCAATCTCTTCGCCACCGGGCCGGGCGGAGTGATCATTCTCAGCCCGAAAGGCGAGCATTTAGGCACAATCGCAACCGGCGAGGCGACTTCGAATTGCGCGTTTGGCGACGATGGCTCGGTATTGTATATCACGGCGGATATGTATCTTTGCCGGATAACGTTGAGTACAAAGGGGAAAATGTGAAAACCGACTCATTTTTTAATCGCTTTTTTCGCGAGTTTCCCGGCGCGTTGTTCACGTTGATCGGGGAAGATCCGCGCAAGGCCAAAAGGTACAAATTCACTTCCATCGAGGTGAAGGAGCAAGCCTTTCGCTTCGACGGCCTTTTTCTGCCAAAGACGAAAGACGATCCGATTTATTTCGTCGAGGCGCAATTCAAGAAAGAAAACGACTTTTACGCCCGTCTTTTCGGTGAGATATTTTTGTATTTGCGGCAATATCGCCCGCTTAACAACTGGCGGGCGGTTGTGCTCTTTCCGCGAGAGACGGCAGATCCCGGCGTTCATCAGCATTATCAAGAGTTTTTTGTGAGCGGCAGGCTGCAGCGGCTTTATCTGAAACGTTTGCCCAAAAAACATTTAGAAAAATTCCCTTTGAGTTTGTTTCAGATCATATTAGATTCAGAGCAGAACGTTGCGTCGACGGTTCGCAAAATTGTTCGCCAGTTACCCGACCAGTTTCCTCAAGCTGATGATCTGGAAAAGGTCGTCCCAATGCTGGTCAGTTTATTGATGGATAAGCTTCCCCAACTCTCGTTAAAGGAGATAAAGAAAATGACAGAGCCTTTATTTTCCAACATCAAAAAATCGCGCGCCTATCAAGAGATCGCCGAGGAGGTTGAGCAAGAGCTTACACCGAAGATTGAGCAAGAGCTTACACCGAAGATTGAGCAAGAGCTTACGCCGAAGATCACACGTGATATTGCGAAATCTCTATTGCGCAAGAAAATGAGCGTCGATCTCGTGGCCGAAGTTACCGGCCTTTCCAAGAAGGAGGTTCGCGCGCTGAGCAAGGAATTGTTCGGCCACAAAAATTAGTTTCACACCCTCGCGACAATTCTGTTGCGCCGGCAAAAATCCCAAGCAGGATTTGCGCCTGAAAGCGTCGCAACACGAATAACTCCATCTTGTGCACATCGCGCCGCCTACTGCGGAGATGCCATGCCCTTAGTCGTTGCCCTCGCCGGTATTCTGTTTCTCCTCATTCTTGTCATTCGCCTTAAGCTGCAAGCGTTCACTGCGCTTTTGCTCGTGAGTTTGCTGGTGGGCGTCGCGGCGGGCATGCCCTTGAATACCATTTTGGATTCCATCAAAAAAGGCATGGGAGATACGTTGGGGTTTGTGGCCGTCGTCGTTGGCTTGGGCGCCATGTTCGGCCGCATGCTGGAAATTTCCGGCGGCATCGAACGCCTCGCACGCGGCCTGCTGGAAAAATTCGGCGAATCTCACGCGCAATGGGCGTTGGCGTTGACCGGCTTCATTGTGTCGATTCCGATTTTCTTCGACGTCGGATTTATCCTCATCGTGCCGCTCGTGCACGGACTCACGCGCAAAACCGGGCGTTCCCTGCTGTATTATGGCATTCCTTTGCTCGCGGGACTCGCGGTAACGCACTCGTTTGTTCCTCCCACGCCCGGGCCGATCGCAGTTGCTGAGTTGTTGCACGCCGATCTCGGCTGGGTGATTCTCTTCGGCCTTCTTGCCGGCATTCCCGCAATGATCATCGCAGGCCCTCTCTTCGCCAAATATCTTGCCAAACGCATTCACGTCAACGTGCCGGATTATTTTGATTTGCAAAGTTCAATACATGATCGCGAAAAAGATTTGCCCGGGCTTGGCGCCGTCGCGGGCATTATTTTCATTCCATTGTTTTTGATACTACTGAATACCATCTCGAGCGCGGCGCTGGACGAAGGTATCTTGCGCGAAGTTCTGGCATNNTGCTGGCTTTTTACATTTTCGGCACCCGGCGGGGATTTTCCTCAGAGGAGGTGCAGAGTCTGGCGACCAAGGCACTGGAGCCGGCGGGCATCATTATTCTCGTCACCGGCGCCGGCGGTGTATTCAAACAAATTTTGATTGACTCCGGTGTGGGCAAGGTTTTAGGCGAGATGATGTCCGCCTCCGGCTTGCCGCCGCTGTTACTGGGTTTTCTCGCGGCCGCCATTATCCGCATTGCGCAAGGCTCGGCCACGGTGGCAATGATCACCTCCGCCGGCATCATGTCTCCCATCGTGGCAACGTTGGAGTTGCAGGGCGCAATTTTGGGTTTGATGGTGATCGCGATTGCCGCCGGGGCTTCCATCGCCTCGCATGTGAACGACTCCGGCTTTTGGCTGGTCAATCGCTATTTTGGTTTGAGCGAGAAAGAGACTCTGCGTTCCTGGACGATAACCTCGACCTTGATTGCTGTGGTGGGATTCGCAATGGTTTTTGCGATATCCTTGTTTGTGGCATAACCGCCACCGCATTCTGATTAGATATTGGCATTGCCTGCCATCGCCAACGAATCAACAACATTTTTCTTAAAACATAAGCCCAACAACTCGATCACAAAAATTCTGCAACACCGGAAAGCTTCTGGCAAAGCTTGCAATTTCGATAACTCGGCTTCATTCTTTCTGCTTTGCATGATTTCATCTGATTTTTTGCTGTGCGCGTTTTTAACTCATTTCGATGGGAGCGCAACATGAACTATAGACGCTTTGGCCGTACCAATTGGCAGGTTAGCGAGATTGGGTATGGCATGTGGGGCATGGGAGGTTGGACGGGTTCGGATGATCAAGAGTCGATACAAAGCCTGCAACGCGCGGTGGAGTTGGGCTGCAATTTCTTCGACACAGCATGGGCTTATGGCGCGGGAAAAAGTGAAGGCCTGCTCGGCCAACTCGTGCGCGCCAACCCGGAGCGCAAACTCTACACCGCCACGAAAATTCCTCCCAAGAATCTCAAATGGCCGAGCCGGCGCGAATATTCCCTCGATGATTGCTATCCGCCCGACCATATCCAGCACTATGTTGAAAGCAGCTTGCAAAACGCCGGCCTGGATTCATTTGACCTGATGCAGTTCCACACCTGGGAAGATCTCTGGCTCAACGATGATCGCTGGTTGCACAAACTAACAGATCTCAAACGGCAAGGCTTGATTCACGCCATTGGCATTAGTCTCAACCGCTGGGAGCCGTGGAACGGCGTGAAGACGGTGGAAAGTGGGGCCATCGATGCGGTGCAAGTCATCTACAACATCTTCGATCAGAATCCGCAAGACGAACTTTTTCCGGCATGCCGAAAGCATGAGGGCGCCGTCATCACGCGCGTGCCGTTTGACGAAGGCACGTTGACCGGTACATTGACAAAAGAAAGCCGCTGGCCGGCAAGCGATTGGCGCAACACGTATTTTGTGCCGGAAAATTTGCTCGCGAGTGTCGATCGCGCCGAGGCGTTACAGCCGCTTATTCCTGCCGGCATGGCCATGCCGGAGATGGCGCTGCGTTTCATTTTGGCGGAGCCTGCCGTCAGCACCATCATTCCCGGTATGCGCAAAATCAAACATGTGGAAGCGAATCTCGCTGCGAGCGAGGCCGGCCCGTTGCCGGCTGCTCTCGTCAAGGAATTGGGAAAACATCGGTGGGATCGCAAACCAACAAAATGGTCGCAATGAAATTCATTGGGATAGCCTGTTCTTCGCCTTGATATCAGCGGAACAGGCTATCCTCAAAAATGAGACGTTATGCCTTTGCCAGCTCTTCATGCACACGCATGAGCAAATTTTTCGTCGCGTGGATGCCGTCAGGCTCGCTGAGCGTACTGCCTTCGTATTCAATGCCGATATAACCATTGTAACCGGCATCGATGACAATCTTCAACATACGCCTGTAATCCGTTTGCACCTCATTGCCGGCCTCATCAAATTCGTTTGATTTCGCGCTCACAGCTTTGGCAAAAGGCATCAACTCTTGCACGCCTTTGTAACGATCGTATATTTCCGCGCAGGGCTTCTCCCACGAATTGTCTTCACGTCTCACACAAAAATTTCCAAAATCCGGCAGTGTGCCGCAGCGCGGATGATCGACCATTTTCATCACCCCTGCCAGCCATTCGCCGTTGCTCGATAGCCCGCCGTGATTTTCGACGATGACGTTCATCTCATTTTGCGCGCCGAATTCGGTCAACCGGCGCAGGCCTTCAGCCGCCAGTTTTTGCTGCTCTTCAAAACTGCCTTCACTCGCGGCGTTCACGCGAATGGAGTGGCAGCCGAAATATTTCGCGGCTTCAATCCATTTGTAATGATTTTCCACCGCTGCCATGCGCTTTTGCTCATCGGGATCGCCGAGCCGGCCTTCACCATCACACATAATGAGCAGGATGCGCACGCCTTCCCCCTGCGCGCGCGTCAACACTTCGCGCAGATAATCCGCGTCTTTCGCCTTGTCCTTGAAAAACACATTGACGAATTCGACCGCCTCGATGCCGTAATCATTTTTTGCAGCCTTGGCAAAATCAAGATGATCCAATTGCCCGGCAAAAATCGTTTTGTGCAGCGACCATTCCGCCAGTGAAATTTTGTACAACGGCGAGGCCACGCTAGACATGCCTGCGGCTTTTTGTTCGCCTTCGGAGCCTGAGTTCGTGCATCCCAATAAAATTTGACCAGACCATCCGGCCAAGCCAAGGCCTCCGGCAAGCTGCACCGATTGCTTTAAAAAAGCTCGACGTTTCAACATACGGTAATCCTCCTCACAGAAAAATTAAACACAACCGATGAATTGCATCCCATCATTTTTTTTGTATAACAACCTCCGCCAGCACGGGAAGATGATCAGAGGTGTATGGCCCGCCGGCAGGATCCGCAATAATGCCGTGCCGTAAAACGTTGAGACGATGATTGACAAAGATGTAATCAATGCCTGGGCGCTCGGTCGCGCGGCCAAAATCGTGAAAGGTCCAATCCGGGCCGTAATGCGGCAACCTGGAGATCTCGCGCGCATTGATCAAGCCGTGCGCTTGTGTTGTAGAATCCTGCTCCACCGCGTCTCCCACCAAAATCTCATAAACCCGGTTCGACGCGGTCGCGTTGAAATCTCCGGTCACGATTACCGGCTCGGAGACGGCCAAGTTTTGTATTTGTCGCAACAAGAGTTTTGCGCTTTCTTCGCGCGCGCGCTGGCCGACATGATCAAAATGCGTATTGAATAAGAAGAAGACCTTGGCGTCGCGCTTGTCCTGGAATTTTGCCCACGTGACGACGCGTGTGATCGCAGCATCCCACCCCACACTGCCAGGTTGTTCCGGTTCCTCAGATAGCCAAAATGTGATTTGTTGCAAAACTTCGAAACGGTCTTTGCGATAAAGAATGGCGGAATACTCGCCCTGCTCTTTGCCATCGTCGCGGCCCACGCCGAGCCAGGCGAATTCCGGCAGCAACGCGCTCAAATCATCCAATTGCTCTTTCAGCGCTTCCTGCACGCCGACAAGATCGGCGCGATGAAATTGTATGGTGTTAGCCACCAAGGCCTTGCGATGGGGCCAAGCGTTCTCGCCGTCGCTGGGATTGTTGAAGCGAATATTGAAGCTCATCACGTTGAGGGAATTGGGCGGAGTAGGTGCTGGCGCGGTGTTGCACGAAACGAGAAGAAAAAATGCCCCGCTAAAAATCAATGCTCGAGAGTAAGTTTGCATATCGGATTCCGACAGAGTGTGCAGCTATTTTTGTTGACGAAATATAAAAACAGAAAGGCGCAGTTGCAAATGTCTGAGCAAAATTAAACCTCGTCGCGTGCCGAAAAAAGATTTGCATTATTCTCCAAGATCGCTATCATGATATGACGAAATTTTCATCATCACTCAGCGCGATCACCCCGGTTTCTTCGAGAACCTTAGCGGAAGGAGCAGGTTATGGAACAATCCCACCGGATCACCATGTTGGGCACGGGTTTGATCGGCATGTTTTACACCATGACATTGCACGGCCAGCGCAAGCGAGATCGCGTACACACGGTTTATTCCCGCAGCGCAGCGCGGGCGCAACAGTTTGCCGCAGACTGGAACATTCCCAAACACACCGCCAATCTCGCCGAGGCCATCAACGATCCTGAAACTGATTGCGTGGTGATCGGCCTGCCTAATCATCTCCACGAAGAAGCTGTGAGCCTGGCTGCGCAAGCCGGTAAAGCGATTCTCTGCACCAAACCTCTTGGCCGCAACGCCACAGAAGCGCAGCGCATGCTTGCGCTAGTTGAACAAGCCGGCGTATTTCACGGTTATCTCGAAGATTTGGTTTATACTCCGAAAATGTTGAAGTCGCTCGATTCCATTAAGAAAGGAGCACTGGGACAGATTTTGTGGGCGCGCTCGCGTGAAACGCATCCCGGGCCGCACAGTGCCTGGTTTTGGGATGCCAACGAAGCCGGCGGCGGCGC
>JRYC01008848.1_pt1 | contig 14782 bp, 12 predicted proteins | sample 235301 | NCBI WGS metagenome assembly JRYC01 (sample SAMN03074211, study PRJNA261470) | activated sludge metagenome | biome: Common Effluent Treatment Plant; feature: Wastewater; material: Activated sludge; isolation source: activated biomass of a common effluent treatment plant treating...
AAAGCCGTTTATCGCGAATGCGCGGATATCATTGCCGAGGAATTGGATCGTGTCATGCCCGCGATCGTGAAGCTCGTGCAAAATCATCGCCGGGAAGCGACGTGAGTTTGTTGCAGCGGGTTTTACTGTCGCGCACGGACCGCCTGGGTGATGTGATTTTATCGACGCCCGTAGCCACCGCGATCAAGAAGGCATTTCCGACTGCTGAAGTTCATTTTCTCGCGCGGAATTATACCGCCGATATTTTGGAGATGCATCCCGCGGTTGACGGCATCATTCGCATTGATGAGCTGAATGAGGCTGGCGCTTTGTCAAAATTGTTGCGCCACTATTCGTTCGATGCGGTGGTGGCGCTTTATCCCCGCCCGGCGCTGGCGTGGGCTTTTGTGCGCGCGGGAATTCCGCTGCGCGTGGGCACGGGATATCGCTGGTACAGCCTGCTGTACAACCGCAGGATTTATGAGCATCGCAAACATGCCGCGCGCCATGAAGCAGAATTCAATTTGCGATTGCTCGCCCCGCTGGGCATTCAAGAGGCAAAAGTCGAGTTTCAGGTTCGCTTCGATAACGAAATTGAAGCAACGCTTGCCAATAAATTGGCGNNCGGCTCGGCGCGTGATTGGCCGCCGGAACATTTTGCAGCTTTGGCAAGGCATCTTGTGTCTGAAAAGAAATATCAAGTTGTTTTGACCGGGCATCATGGTGAACAAATACTCACACAACAAATTCAGCAATTGTCCGGCGAGAAACTGATTGATCTCGCTGGCCGTTTAACGTTGAAAGAATTGGCGGGCGTTATGCGTCGCGCAGCGTTGTTTGTGGGAAACAGCAGCGGGCCTTTGCATCTGGCGCGCATGGTGGGAACGCCGGTGGTGGCGTTTTATCCGCCGATCACGGCATGCCGGCCCGAACGTTGGGGCCCGTATGGCTGCCGCGCTGATGTGCTAATGTCGCAACAGGAAGAATGTTTTCGCTGCCGCAAATCGCAAGAGCGCGTGTGCGCATGTATGCGCGCGATCACGGTCTTGCAGGCAGAGCAAAAGCTGGGGGAGAAATTGGGGGCAGCAAAATGAAAATCGCCGGGTTGATTTGGCTCCGCGACATCGTGGACAAATTGGCTGTCAAACATCNNTTTTGTCTACAAAATTTCACAAGAAGCATTGATTCTTAGCGCTAGGAGCATGGCAGATAAAGAGAGGAAACGATATGCCCAAAAGTAGATCAAAAAAAATGCCGCCGATGGGATCCATTGAAGAGCTTATCACATTCTTCGACACCCATGATATGGGTGATTATTGGGAGCAAATGCCGACAGCCCATTTCGAATCGAATATTAAAAACAGAAGGCATTTGATTGCCATTGACGAGGAATTGGTCGGCCAACTGAATGAGATTGCCAAAATCAAAAAGATGCCGTCTGAAAAACTGGTCAACTCTTGGTTAAAAGAAAAGCTTCGAGAAACTGCGTAAGAGTCCCAAGAGTTGTCCAATTGATTTAGAGAATGGCTTGACGACTTCCAATCTCAGAAAGAAGATGATTCACATCAAAGTTGCAGGTTTATGGTATGTAGCTCTGAGTTTCGTGCTTTGCGTCCAATCACTGGCGCAAGAGCAGCAGAAGCTTTATGACGCCACGAGACCCTCAACCTCACCAATCGACTCAAGCCGGACGGCTTCCGGAAGCGCAGCGCCCTTGCGCGTTATGGTCAACCGCGCATTCAATGTCGGTGAGGAATTGACATATCTCGTGCGTTACGGTCCGATCGTCGCAGGCTCGGCGAAAATGTCCATTCCTGAAATCGTTGACGTGAAGGGCCGGCCATGTTATCATTTGTTGTGGGAAGCGTGGACGAATTCTTTCTTTTCGAAATTTTATAAAGTTGAAGACAAGCTCGGCTCGTTTATCGATGTTGACGGCATCTTCACATGGCGCTATGAAAAGCAGCAGCGCGAAGGCAGTTTTCGCGATGATCGNNGCCATTCCGCTGTTTGTTCAAGATGTCGTTTCGGCGTTCTACTACATTCGCACGCAAAAACTCGCGCCGGGTGACACGGTTTTCATCGACAATTATGACAATGGCAAAATTTTGCCGTTGAAGATCACCGTTTATCGCCGCGAGAAAATCAAAGTTCGCGCGGGAAAGTTCAATTGCCTGGTGGTCGAGCCGCATTTGAAAACGCCGGGACTCTACAACCAAAAAGGCCGCCTCATCGTTCACATTACCGACGATGATCGCAAGATTCCCGTTTTGACGACGACAGAGCTTTACATCAAAGCATTCAACCTCGGCAATGTTGTGGCGGAGCTGGAGGAGATCAAAGGGGTGGAGGGGTATTGAAAAACTACCTTCATGGTATCGTAAGCCGTAGGTAAGGAGAAAGATTATGGCAATAAATACTAAATTGAAGCATGCTTCCATAGGCGATCTTTATTTAGATCATCAAAATCCACGTCTGGGTCGGCATAATATCGAAGCCAATCTTTCGCAAGAAAAAATTCTCGATTTGATGAAAAACTGGACTTTGGAAGAGCTTGCTGTCTCTTTTCTCGAAAATGGATTCTGGCCACAAGAAGCATTGTTGGTAATCAATGAAGGATCTGACAAGAAACCGAAACTAATTGTTGTCGAAGGCAATCGTCGTCTTGCCGCACTCAAGCTGCTCTTTGAAGCTAAAAATGGAAATCTGAGCTCATCAAAGAAGTGGCAAGAGATCGCTAGCTCAGGCAGTGCAGAAGATTTTAAACGCCTTAAAGAAATCCCTTATCTTCAAGCCGACTCGCGTGAAGAAATTCAAGCATATTTGGGCTTTCGTCATGTGACCGGAATCAAAGAATGGAAACCAGCCGAGAAAGCCGAGCATATTGCGCGCCTGATTGACGAGCATGGCATGAGCTATCGACAAGTGATGCGACAAATCGGAAGCAGGACTCCGACAGTGCGCCAAAACTACATTTCCTATCGTTTGTTGTTGCAGATGGAAGAGGATGCAAGTGATCAAATATCATTACAGCACGTCGAGGATAAATTTAGCGTGTTGTATCTCTCGTTGCGGACTGTCGGGGTACAAAAGTATCTGCAAATAGATGTTCAAGCCGACCCTCAATCTGCAAAGAAGCCCGTGCCTGCGGACAAGCTCCAAAATCTCGTTGATTATGCTATATGGCTTTTTGGCAATGACGAACGCCCTCCAGTGGTTACAGATTCCAGATTTGACAGATTTGGCAAAGTGCTTGAAAGTCCTGAAGCGGTGAAATACTTGAAGCGCTCCGAGCGGCCTATTTTTGAAACGGCATATCGGCTCGCTGGCGGCGACGAAGCTGAGACAATTGAGTTGATAGAGCGTGCTGCCGACAACATTCGTCAAGCGTTGGGAACGGCGCATCATTTTATTCATTCAAGGGAAATGCAAGAAGCTGTTAAACGGTTTGGGCGAGATGCGGTTGAGTTGCTGGGTAAGTTTCCTGAAATCAAGAAAGACCTGTTGACCGGGGAAGAATGATGCTCGAAATTCCAGAGGTAGGGTTAAGACTTTCGGTAAATAATCACAATGTTGATTCTGAGGTTCTTTGTGATTGGATTGAAAGCAGTGTGCTATTTGTCGATGAGATTGTCTCTTTCTCGGATATCATAGACAGGCTGTGTGAAGCCAATATTTATCAACAGCAAGCTTTTGCTGCCGAGATCGTAGAAGCCGTTTGGGGTGAAATTCAGCGTAGACAACAATGGATAGGAAAGAGTGCGGCCATTTCAATTGAAAAGAACTGTATTCAAAGAAAGTTGAGTTGGGACCAAGTGCCTGCGCACAGTTTCTGCATGGCTGTCACCGCGGGATCATATTTCAAACGGTGGGCGCGCCAATTCGGTAGCGATTATACCGAGCAAGGAGAATTGTTTGAGCTTCTAACAATGAACGCGCTCGAAGCGCTAGGATGGCACGTCTATCGAACCGGGTGGGGGCGTGGCTCGCAAGTGGATAATTTCCAAGCCATTGTAACATCTGTTGCAGATTGCCTTAGCGAGACAATTATAAATGAGATGACAGTTTCTTTGTATGATGAAGCAAAAGATGAAGGCTTGGATCTAGTTTGCTATATGCCCTTTTCTGATTCTCGTGGTGGCAAGCCTGTTTATCTCATGCAGTGTGCCAGCGGTGAGAATTGGAAAAGCAAGTGCCAAAGCCCTAATCTCGATATTTGGAAAAGACTCATCACATTTTCATCAGACCCTCAGCGTGCTTTTGCTATGCCTTTCGCTCTTCCCGATGACGCATTTTTCAGAGCATGCAATCGTGTTAATGGCATGGTTATAGATCGTTATCGACTACTGTCAGCAGGAAAGAATGATCCTGATTGGATGCCAAGCGAGTTAAAAACACGCTTAGTGACCTGGCTAAAACCGCGCATTGAATCACTTCCGAGAGATGACATTTAGGCCAAAGAATTCCCAAGCAATGCCTCGAAAGGCGCCATCTTTTAAAGGATTGAAGCCTGCATCTGCTGCAAGCTCATATGCCAAGCGCAAAAATAAGCGTCGCGATACAAAGCACGAGATGCTTTTGCGTCGGGAGCTATGGAAAATGGGGCTGCGTTTTCGGAAAAATGTCGAGACTTTACCAGGCAAGCCGGATATAGTTTTTCCACGTGAGAAATTGGTGGTTTTCTGTGACGGCGACTTCTGGCACGGTCGGTATTGGAGTGCACTCAGAAAAAAGCTGAGGAAGGGTGCAAATGCTAGCTACTGGTTAGCCAAAATCGCAACCAACATCAAACGAGACAAGCGAAACACATTGTTATTGAGAAAAGCTGAATGGCAAGTCATTCGAGCTTGGGAATCCGACATTCATAAAACTCCTTTGGCTATTGCCCGCTTGATAAGAAAATCTCTGATTGTGCGCCATCGCAAAGGAGTTAAACGTACATAGCTAGAGGTTATCCACCACCCTATGAGATTCATTGATCTATTTGCAGGTCTAGGCGGCTTTCATCTTGCCTTGCAGCGTCTCGGGCATGAATGTGTATTTGCATGTGAAATCGATCCGTGCTTGCAAGCTGTTTATCAAAAAAATTTTGATATAATTCCTGAAGCTGACATTCGAGATGTTTCAGCAAGACAAATTCCTAAACACGACATTCTGTGCGCTGGATTTCCTTGTCAGCCGTTCTCAAAAGCAGGAGATCAGAAGGGATTTGCATGCCCAGATTGGGGCGACTTATTTGATTATGTTCTTCAAACAATGAAATACCATAAGCCCAAATATTTCATCCTAGAGAATGTTCCGAATCTCAAGTGGCATGACGAGGGTGTTACATGGCAAAGCATGGAACGCGCGTTAAGAAAGATAGGATATGATCTGGCATCAAAATGTCTTTCTCCGCATCGCTTCGGGATTCCACAAATTCGCGAGCGAATTTTTATTATAGGAAGCCGGTCGGGATTAAATGGCTTTGTTTGGCCGCAGGAAACGCATCATCCTTCGATGTCTATTCTTTCCGCTCTTGATAAAAATCCACACGATGCCCGCCCTTTATCAAAGCAAGTTATTGAGTGCTTGAAGGCGTGGCAGGAATTCTTGAAGCGTTTTCCCAAGGACGAAGAGTTGCCCTCCTTCCCAATCTGGTCAATGGAGTTTGGCGCAACTTATCCATTCGAGAGCACAACTCCGTTTGCCATTGGGCCAACGAAGCTTCGTCGTTACGACGGTAGCCATGGCTATCCGCTTCAAAGTATGTCGCCAGAGGAGATGATGAAGGCTCTTCCGTCATACGCGAGGGCTCGACAGTCTAAGTTTCCAGATTGGAAGATACAGTTTATTCGCCAAAATAGAGATTTATATCATCATCATAAAAAATGGATTGATGGATGGCTACCTCAAATATTGAAATTTCCGCCCAGTCTACAAAAACTTGAATGGAACTGCAAAGGCGAGAAACGCGACATTTGGAAGTACGTCATTCAATTTCGCGCTTCTGGTGTTCGAGTAAAAAGGCCGACAACCTCGCCATCATTGGTTGCCATGACAACTACGCAAGTGCCGATCATTGCATGGGAAAAGCGCTATATGACTCATAGAGAATGCGCAAAGCTACAAAGTATGGGCAAGTTGAAATACCTCCCCGATTCTGCAACCAAGGCCTTTAAATCTTTGGGCAATGCCGTCAACGTCAAGGTCGTTGAAATGATTGCCAAAGCTTTGCTTCCCAGCAAAGGTGTGAATCGAGGGTAGGTGAGTACGTGGCGCTTTATCACTTTGCGCAAAGTCCTTTTGAGAATTGCGTGGCATAAAACACCTTCATAGGCTATATTTGCTTTGTTATTCAAGAAACATCTTGAAATCTTGAAACGAGAACCATACATGACTCTTCAAAACCTCTACGCCAAAACCTCCGCCGGCGAGCGGCTCTCGCCCGAGGAGGGTTTGCAGCTTCTCAAGCACGGTGAGTTGCTCGAGCTGGGCGCGGCGGCGGATACGATTCGACGCGTGAAAAATTCCGAGCCGGTGGTGACATTCGTCGTGGACACCAATCCGAATTACACCAACGTTTGCAACATCGATTGCATCTTTTGCGCGTTTTATCGGCACGAAGGTGAGGCGGATAGCTATACTTATTCGGTCGATGAAATGATCCAAAAATTCAAGGAAACGGCGCAAAAAGGCGTGAGCACGATTCTGCTGCAAGGCGGCGTGAATCCCAAGCTGCCGTTCGATTATTATCTCGAATTGGTGCGGCGCACGCGCGCGGAAGTGCCGGAGATTCATCCCCATTTCTTTTCAACCTCCGAGCTTCTCGGCATGGCCGAGGTTTCAGGACTCTCACTGCGCGAGGTGCTGCAACAATTGAAAATTGCCGGTTTGAACACGATTCCCGGCGGCGGCGCGGAGATTCTTTCCGACCGGGTGAAGAAAAAAATCAGCAGTAAAAAAGGCTCGTCCGCCGACTGGCTCAAGGTCATGCGCGAGGCCCATTTGCTGGGCTATAAAACCACGGCAACGATGATGTACGGGCATCTCGAAACCGATGAAGATATTGTCACCCATCTCGACAGCATCCGCAAGCTGCAAGATGAAACCGGCGGGTTTACGGCTTTCATTCCGTGGAGCTTCAAGCCGGGCAATACGCCGCTGGAAAAAATCATTCCGACGTATGCAACGCCCACACGTTATCTGCAAATGCTCGCCTTCTCACGCATCTATCTCGACAATTTTCCCCACATTCAAGCCTCCTGGTTTTCGGAAGGCAAGAAGATCGGCCAAATCGCCCTGCACTTCGGCGCAGATGATTTTGGCGGCACGCTGGTGGAAGAGAACGTTCACGCCGCCGCCAACTTCGTCAACAAAACCTCGACGGATGAAGTGATCCAACTCATTCGCGAAGCGGGATACGTTCCGGCGCAGCGCACCACGCTTTATGAAATTTTGAGGGTATATGAAGCGTGAGTGACGCACGGCATTAAGTCGCGGCCACCCCGTTTCTGCAGATGCCAGGACACGGCTCTCACTCCAAAAATCGGTGAAAAAACTCATTTGATAAGTGTCTTCTGGATACGTGCAAAGCGACGCCATGGGGCAGGATTTTGTTCAAACCTGGGAGATAAAGAATCATGAAACGAATATGTAAAATTAGTTTAATACTCGCGCTGCTGCAAGTTACCAGTTTGCTCGCCAGCAGTGAAAAAAGCAGCACACTCGTTGCGGAAGCCTGGCAGGCCTGGGAGACGAACGATCAATCGCAAGTCGAGCGGAAGTTTTTGGCGGCGATTTCAGAAGATCAAAAAAATACCCGCGCTTATCTCGGCCTATCGTTGCTCTATGCCTATCAACAGAAGTATGAGGCTTCGTGGCAGACCTTCAAAAACGTTTTGCAAACGGAGCAAGATTATTATCCGTACGTTTATGCGGTGTGGTTGACGCCGCAGTTACGGCAAAGCCTTAATGATCCCAAGTCCGGCGCGCTGGCGCTCGTTGAAGAATTGGCCAAGATAGCGGACGCCGGGGGCGTGTTGCGCGCCATGGCGAGTGAAGTGGCGGGCGAGCATTATCAGGAACGCGGCGATCTGGCCAAGTCAAAAAAGTTTTTTGACGGTATGAACAGCATCGATGAATGGCTTGTGATCGGCCCGTTCGACAATGTCTCGGCTTGCGGTTTTGATAATGTTTATCCGCCAGAAGTTGAGTTCGATGCCGCAAAGACGTACGAGGGCAAGAACGGCGTTCCCGCGCAATGGTTCAAAATTACCGCCATTCGCAACGATCGCTGGATCGATCATCGCCATTACTTTGCCTATTTGCAGTCGGTTTTTTATGCCAATAATTTTATTTATTCCCCCAAAAAGCAAACCGCGCAAATTCGCATCGGCACGTCCGGCTCGCTCAAGGCGTTTTTGAATGACGAATTGCTGATTCAATATTTTGATGAGAACAACAACGATCTCGACACCTACATGGTCGCGACGGAATTGCAAGCGGGCTGGAATCGCCTGCTGATCAAATGCGGTTTTTCTGAGATCGATCGCTGCAATTTTATGGTGCGTATTACGGATGCGCACGGTGCGCCGGTTCCCGGTTTGAAGGTTTCCACCGAAGCGCAGGCCTACCAGAGCAAACCCGGCGCGCCGGTCAAACCGGTTGAAAATTTTGCCGAAACGTTCTTCCAAGAAAAGATCAAACAGCACCCCGATCAGCTTGAAAATTATGTTTTGCTGGCCGACAGTTATTTGCGCAACGACAAAGCGATTGAAGCTGAGTTGATTTTGCGTGAAGCCAGCAAGCGCGCGCCGAATTGCGCCATGCTTTATGAGCATGCGCTGGAGGCCTATCGCCGCGGCGAGAAGTATGATGAAATCGAAACCGTGATCGAGAAAATTCATGGCCTCGATCAAAGCGTTCCGAGTGTTCTGCAATACAAAATCTCACAACATCTTGAAAACGAGGAGTATGCCGAAGTAGAACGGCTGATGCAAAATCTCGAGCGCATGCTGCCGGCTTCTGAAACCGTTTATCTATTGCAGATGCAGCTTTACAGCAAAAAGCGCGAGGTGGAAAAGCTTCTCGAACTCACGGGCAAAGCTTATCAGCAATATCCCGTGAATTGGAGCTTTGCCTTTGTGCAAGCGGCGTTTGCGATACAAAAAACGCAAAAATACGACGACGCCATAAAAATCATATCGGCCTACGTCAAGCAACGGAACGAGGTAAATGCGCTGGCCGCGCTGGCCGACACCTATCTCAAGGCTGGCAATCTCAAAAAGTGGGAGGAGACGTACCGCCAACTGATTGCGCTCGAACCCGCTTCGCCCGGCTATTATTTTCAGATGGCGAACACCTACTTCAGCCAGCAAAATTATGCCAGCGCCGAGCAAATGCTCAACCAGGCCATTGCCATTTGCCCGAACAGTTCGGGCTACTGGGCCAAGCTCGCCGAGGTGCATCGCATTCAAAACAACCTCGAGCTTGCCAAAAACGATTATCGTCAGGCGCTGCGCTATCTCCCCACCAATTACGACGCGCGGGAGAAACTGCGCGCGCTCGAAGGCAAGCAACCGATTCTCACGCAGTTTGAGGCGCGAGATATACGCGAATTGATCAAGAATTCCCCCGGCGCCGAATCTTATCCGGATAACAGCGGGGTGATTTTGCTGTCCGATCACAAGCGTGTGGTTTATGAGCAGGGCGCCTCCGAGTCGGCGGAGGAGTTGCTGGTGAAAGTATTCAACAAGAATGCCGTCGATGATTTTAAAGAGTATTGGATCGGCTATAATTCCTTCAGCGAAGATTTGATTGTTGAGAAAGCCGTTGTGATCAAGGCGGACGGCACGGAAATCAAGGCCGACGTGGGCAACAATCAGGTCGTGTTTAAAGCGCTCGAAGAAAACGATTTCATTTATCTGAAATGGCGCATCAAGAATTTCTATCGCGGCAAATTGTCCAATCATTTCTGGGACACATTTTTTTTCAACGGCTTCTATCCGATCAAGCAGATTCGTTATTCTTTGCTGGCGCCCGCCGAGCTCAAGTTTCAGTATCGTGGTTTGCGCATGCCGGATGCGCCGGTGAAAAAAACGACCGAAGACGGCGTGATTTATCAATGGGAAATGCACGACGAGCCGGCGTTGCCTTATGAAGCCGGTATGCCTTTGCTGGAAGATATCGGCAAAGTCCTGTACCTCACCAGCCTGCCGGATTGGGATTATCTGGTGAAATGGTATTCGGATTTGGCCGCAACGAAAACACGCAGCTCTTATGAGATCAAAGAACAAGTTGCGGCGTTGTTCCCTGATCTCGATAAGATTTCAGAAGAAGAAAAAATTGCACGCATTTACAATTTCATCACCGAAAACATTCGCTACAGCAGCGTGCCGTTCCGGCAATCCGGTTTGGTGCCGCAATCGGCGCGTGATGTGCTGGTGACGAAGATTGGCGATTGCAAAGACGTGGCGACCTTATGCATTGCAATGTTGCGCGAGGTGGGTATTGCGGCACATCATGTGCTGGTGAATACCAAAGATCAAGGCCGCAACGAGAATATTCTGCCGGCCATCGCTTTCAATCATTGCATCGCGGGCGTCGAAACGAAAACCGGCATGCAGTATCTCGATCTCACCGCGAATAATTACCCGGTGAATGCCATGCCGGAGCTTGACATCGAAGGCTTTTCATTGTTGATCAAACCGGGTGTGAAAGCGCCGGGATATTTGCCGCGCGAAAGCTCGGCCCCGCGTGTGGTCGCGCGCCGGGCAATCGCAACGATTCGCGAGGACAACAGCATTGCGGTGGAAGAACGCTCGCGCAAAACCGGTTCATTGGGCGCGGCGATGCGACAGCAGTATCGCCATCTGAGCGCAAGAGACCGTGAAAAAGAGCTGGCGCAGGTTCTCAGCGAGAGTTTCCCGAATGTCAAGTTAACCAGGCTCGAACTGCAAAACCTGGACGAGCTTGCGCCTGAGGTGAATTATGTTTATCATTTTGAGGCGCCCAATTATCGAGGCCTTATCTTATGAAAGCCGAAAACATCCCTATGAGTACTGGCCCTGGGCCGACAGCTTGATTCAGGAAATTGAAGTGAAATTACCCGCCGGTTATGCCCCGATGGATTTGCCGAATGTCGTGGAGTATGCTTCGCCGATTGGAGACTACAGCGTCCGCTATTCCTTTGCGGCTGGCGCGCTCAACGGCCGACGCGTGTTGATCAATCGCAAATCCGTTGTTTCGCCGGAGGAATACGCGGATTTCAAAAAGTTTTATAACAACGTGGTCAAAGAAGACAGTCGCCAGATTTTGCTGAAGAAATCGCCGAGCCGGTAGAATGAATCGTCGACCGTGCGCGGGGATTTTTTCTGATGAATGCCAACGCACAAACTTTTCCCGAACGATGTTCGTCGGGCGGTTGTTGTTCATTTAAAATTTTTCGGAGGGTCTATGAAAAAACTGGTGCTGAGTTTGGCGCTGTGTTTAATCCAAAGTCTGGCATTGGCGCAGGTAACGCCGGCATTGCAAAGCGGCTCCAAGGCGCTGTTGTTCAACTTCTCGGGATTGGACAATCTGAATGCCAACAGCTTTAATGGTGGGATTGGAGTGAAGTATTATTTGTCGCCCTCGACGGCTTTTCGTGGCGGGCTGCAGTTTGCCTCGGCCAATGAAGACGATCCGGCAAATCCCGCCAGCGGCCAGCAGGCGCAGGATGGGGAAACCTCTGCAACACGTGGCGGCATTTCCGGCGCGCTTGAGTTTCACGGCGGGACAGGCCGTGTGACGCCGATATGGGGCCTGGGCGTCGCCTTCTCGACCACTTCGACCGAGAGGAAGAACCCCAATATTGGACCAGCTTCTGGGCAGTTCATTGTGAAAAACAGCAGGAATGGCGAACTCATCAATGGGTTGAATTTCGTGGGCGGGTCGCAAGTTGATTTTTTTGCTTTGGTGGGCGCAGAATTTTTTATCGTGAAGGAAGCGAGTTTGTCCGCGGAATATCGTTTCGGGTTCAGTAAAATCTCGCGCAAGGATCAAGAAACCACGCAAGGCCCCAACACGGCAACAACGAAGTTGGGCGGCGGCAGCGGTTTTGGCATCGCCACCGCCGGAGTCTTGACGCTGGCGATCTATTTCTAATTCAAAAGGAGGATTCCTCTGGTTACGTTCGTTGTTGTGAGGGAGAGAATATGAGAAAACACACGCAGTGGTCATCACTAGCGGGACGTTTGCTTCTGATGATCATCTTGACGGTGTCAGCTTACTTTATCAAGAATTTTGAATCGCAACCAACAGAAACAATCCCGGTCATTCCGTTTGTAGATTCGACGGCCACGGCGCCTGAAACGGACGACCTGAAGATCGTGGATCACACGCTTGCTCACGGCCAGACCTTGGCGCAGATTTTAACCATGAGCTATGTCCGGCCGGAGGATATTTTTCCAAGTATCGAAGCGCTGCGTGCGATTTTTGATCCGCGCCGCATGCGCGCCGGCACCTCCGTGCAACTCAAGCTGGATTCGCTGGGCATTTTGCACGAGCTGGCCTATCAGCCCTCGCCGGAGCTGGTGATTCGCGTGCAGCGTGACAGCACGGATAATTTCATTAGCGCCACGGATTCCCTGCATCTGCATCGAGAGACGCAGATTCTGCAGGGCGAGATCACCACGACGCTGTATGACGCCGTGCTGGCGCAGAATGAATCCCCCGAGCTGCTGTTGCAGTACACGGATATTTTTCAATGGGATATCGATTTTTTCATCGATACGCAGCGCGGCGATCGGTTCCGCATTCTTTTCGAAAAGTTGTTCGTTGATAAAGAAAACGGCCAGCGTGAGTTCGTGCGGTACGGCAGGGTTTTCGCCGCCACGTACGAGCAACGCGATTCGAGCTATGCGGCGTTTTACTTCAACGCTGATAGCGGCCGCGCGGGTTATTTTGATCGCCACGGCAATTCGTTTCAAAAGACTTTTCTCAAATCCCCGTTGAATTACCGCCGTATCTCCTCGCATTTTTCCTACGGGCGGATGCACCCCATTTTGAAAAAAGTGCGGGCGCATACCGGCGTTGATTTCGCTGCGGCAAGCGGTACGCCGGTTGTGGCGACAGCGCATGGCGAGGTGGCGGCCATGGGATGGGAAGGCGGTTATGGCAATCGCGTCATTGTCAAGCACAAGAATCATTTTGCGACGCTGTACGGCCATCTGTCACGGTTTGCCGAGAATTTGCGCGTGGGAGATTTTGTGAATCAGAGTCAAGTCGTCGGCTATGTCGGCGCTACCGGCATGGCGACCGGGCCGCATCTGCATTACACCATGTATCTTAACGGCAGGCCAATCGATCCGTTGCGCATGAAGCCCGCTTCCACAGAACCGATCTCTCCTCATTTGCGGGAAGCATTTTTTGCGCACCGTGATGAATTGATGAGACAATTAGGCTTGCTGCAGGTTAACGTGGCGGCTGCACCAGCAGTGAATTTTATCCCCAAGAAGTAAGGCAATAAAAACAGCGGCCAGCAAATGCAGAATAGTTGCAATGGTTGGCCGCTGTTTGATCGTTGCCGGGGAAAAATGAGGAATGTTAATACAGGAGGACTTTCGGCTGCGCAGGAATTAGTTTCTTGGCGTAAGCCATGCTGTAGAGCCGTTCAAGCGCTTTTTGACCACGTTCCCCCATGTCAATCGTCACCTCATTGACGTACATCTTCACAAATCTCTCACCGAGTTTTTCATCGATACCCCGGCCAAATTCCAAAGCGTAAGGAATCGACTCGTCTTGATGCGCATAGCCGTAAGCGATGCTGTCGCGCAGTCCCTGTGATAAACGGTGCGCCATGTCTTCGCCCAAATCTTTGCGCACGACATCGAGGCCCAACGGCAACGGCAGCCCGCCGCACGCCTCCCGCCACACTTCGCCGAAGTCGATCAGCTTTTTCAACCCGAATTGATGATAATTAATTTGGCCTTCGTGAATCAACAAGCCGGCATCGACTTCTCCCGCCAAAACCGCTTCGATGATGCGATCGAACGGCATATCGATATTGCGCGCATCCGTTACAAAGATATTCAATAATAAATTGGCGGTGGTCCATTTGCCGGGCGTGCCGATGACTTTGACCGCAAGCTCGCGGCGATGCGAGAGTTTTTTCGAGACGATAATCGGGCCATAGCCTTCGCCCATGCTTGCGCCGGTGCGCATGATCCAGTACTTGTCGCCCACGTGCGCCAGCGCATGCGCGGATATTGCCGTGACTTCAAGCTCGGCGCGCAACGCCCGCTCATTCAACGTTTGAATGTCGGCCATGACATGCGCAATGGTAACGCCTGGAATTTTAACCTTGCCGCTCGCGAGGCCATAAAACATGAAGGCATCGTCAGGATCGGGGCTGTGGCCAACGTGGATGATTTGATCTTGCATGAAATACTCGACTCCCGTTGCAATTTGCCCTCGCCTTTAAGTAGAAAGCATGGGCAATCGTATCGTGTGGATGATTAAATTATCAAATGTTATTCGGTGATCAGCAAAATTCCACAGGCCTACTTGATAATCCCCAACTCTTTGCCTGCTTTTTCAAACGCGCCAATGGCAAAATTCAAGTCTTCCGTGGAATGTGTGGCAGACATCATGATACGCAAACGTTCCTTGCCTTTGGGAACAGTGGGGAAGGTGATTGCCATTGCGAAGATGCCGGTTTCGAACAGTTGTTTGCTGAGCGCATGCGCGCGCGCCGTATCGCGTATCATCACCGGCGTAATCGGCGTGACGCTCTCTCCCAAATCAAAACCCAACGCTTGCATTTTTTCTTTATAGTAGGCGG
>JRYC01013970.1_pt1 | contig 14751 bp, 16 predicted proteins | sample 235301 | NCBI WGS metagenome assembly JRYC01 (sample SAMN03074211, study PRJNA261470) | activated sludge metagenome | biome: Common Effluent Treatment Plant; feature: Wastewater; material: Activated sludge; isolation source: activated biomass of a common effluent treatment plant treating...
ACCGAGGATACATCTGACTCAGTCTGCTACAATAGATACATGATCCCAAATTTTTCCCAGTATCTTGATTTTGCCAATCATCACGGCAATGCAACACCCCAAGACATAGAGAAACTGTGCGCCGATGTAACGTCGTATGGATTCCATGCGGCATTCGTCAATCCTGTCAACGTAAAATTTGCCAAAAGCCTGGGGGTCCGGGTCGGCACCGCAATCTCTTTTCCTTTGGGACAGGATGTGCCTGAAGTAAAATCCGCAGGGATTATGAGGGCCGTTGCCGATGGCGCAGATGAGCTTGATATCGTCCCCAACACCGCACTTCTTTTAGAAGATCCGTCAGGTAAAACGTATGCGCAGGAAATGCAGCAATTGTGCGAAGTGGCGAAAAAAGCCAATCAGTCAGTAATCGTTAAATTTATTCTTGAAGTCGGACATTTAAACGATGAACAGATTTCCCTGGGTGCGCGGCTTATCAAAGAATCAGGCGCCGATTACGTGAAGTTCGCGACCGGCATGGGTCCGCGCGGGGCTTCTCTCGAGGATCTTGAGTTGGTCAAAAAATCAGTCGGACCGGACATGAAGATCAAGGTCGCAGGCGGCATTGATACGTATGAAGAAGCAGAAGCATTCATCAGCGGCGGTGTCACCCGCATTGGGACCTCTAAAGCCATTGAAATTGTGACGCGCGCGCCCAAACAGGACAATCCCCGGGGCAACGAATAATTTATCCCAAGCTTGCCATCACCCAGATAAGCAGAAACGGCACGAGAAGCTGCGTATAGGGTTTTAAAAAAATCACATAGCCCCGCATTGAGGGAATGATTTTCGTTTCCGGCAAAAACAACCACGAAAGATATCGTCCAATGCTGTATATCGTCATAATAAAAATGGCTATTGTCCATGGCTGTCGACTCACCCATCCCGCCCCCACAACAAGTCCCACAATCCCCAGACACATGCCCAAAAACATACTTCTGCGCAGTCCCAGCACGGTGTGAGTATTACGCAATCCCGCAGCCTGATCGGCGGGCAAGTCGGCAAGTTGGTAAGGATAAAAAATGCACCACGTCATACAAATAAACGCAAAAATAAAGTGCCACGCCTCCGCGTTTAGCAGCCCATACCGCCACACAATAGCACCAAACGGTAACACCCAGCACGCGAACATCTGTCCGACAATATCGAAAGCAAAATGCGCTTTCAGGCGGATTGGCGGCCAGGAATATAACACTCCTATTGCATATATGGCGCTTCCCCAGGCTAAAAGGCCCAGGCGCCACGAAAGTGCGATGCCCCCGACGCTACACGCAATAAACATAATGTTTACCGCTACTGGAGAGAAGTCTTTTGCGTGGGTATGCAAGGCATTCCAACTTTTCAGATCCGTATCTTTCCCGTCAACCCGCTCATTAATGATAAAAGCAGAAAAAGAAATAAGGGTTGTTGCTGCAGCCCACCAGAAAATCATCCCATCCAGACGGGCTATATACAATGAGGCAGCAAAGACAGCAATGAGCTGAAGGTATTGATCCTCAAGCCGCAATAAAGAAATATACTTACGCATTTTTGAGNNGTCACGCCTGCCGGGTCTTTGAAGACAAAAGAAGTAGAAACCAAACGCGTGGCACCTGCATCTTTAACGACCCGGGCTGTTTCTCCGTTGATCCCGCCGTCTACTTCAATAGGCAGGTCCGCGAAATGTTTACGGATGGCCCGTACTTTTTCCAGGGTTTCAGGCAATAGCTGCTGACCGGAAAATCCCGCCTCGATAGTCATGACCAGCGCCATGTCTATTTCTTCCAAAAAGGGCTCCATCTGCTCTATGTCCGTCGGCCCGTCAATCGCAAGGCCCGCCTCAGCGCTTTCCAGCTTCGCTTCTTCCAAAAACAAGCGTGGATCATTGGATTCTATATGTGCAATCAGACGCTTAAATCCTGCATCCACAAGCCCGCGAATATATGTGTGGGGATTGGCGACCATAAGATGTGCTTCAAATGAGAGATGCGGATAAGAGGAAATAAGACGGCTAAACCCTTCGTAATCCATATATGCGGAATTGGCAACCAACGTATTGTCCAAAATATCAATCTGCACATACGATACATGAGGCGCTGCCAAGGCTACTTTTGCTTCTATTGAGGCCAAATCTTGTTCAAGAATTCCGGGAATAACATCAATCATATAGTCTTCCTTTCATAGGCAGTAATTTTTTTAAGTCTTCTTTTGTGACGCGGCTCACCCAGATAGGGAGTTTCAAGAAATGTCGTAATAAGCGTTTTTGTCTTCGCACGCGGGGTGAAATCGGACGCAATTGCCAATACATTGACATCATCATGCTGCCGGTTATGCACGACATCTTCTTGTGACACTGCCATGACGCACCGGATGCCGGCTACTTTGTTTGCAGCAATAGTCACACCTCCCGCAGAACCGCAGATAACTACTCCCCGACCCTGCGGGTCTTTGACGACTGCATGGGCTACCGCAAAGGAAAAGTCCGGAAAGTCATCATCCTTGTCATACACCCTGTTGCCACAATCCACAACCTCATGTCCTGCGTTCATCAACCATTGTTTCATCTGCTCTTTGAGGAGAAATCCGCGGTGGTCTGCGCCAATGTAGATCTTCATGAATATATCCATATTCTATGAAATAGAAAGGAAGCGCAAGAAGAAAAAACTACTTTCGCTGCTGCAGAGAAGTGGAGAGATTAGCGTATTTGGTATCAAGCGCCTGGAATGTCTCATCCGGCATAAGTCCCCTGCCCCACGCGACAGCCAGGTGCGTCCTGACGACCGCCACATGTCCGACTGCATCAAGCAGAATATCCCGCCCGAACCGTTTATCAATACGGGAAAGCCCATCGGCAATCTTGGCCGTTACATGCGTTGCACTTTTAATAACATCATCAACCAGTCGGCCGTTCTCAGCGCCATGCGCACCATCCAATGCCTCGTGGACATCCATGAGGGCGACATACGATTCCTGCCATAATTTATCTTCCTGAAAGTTTTGCATGAGCGTATTGTACCGCAAATCGCTTACTTTTTCATAAGGGACTTATACAGATCCACATAATGCGCAGCCTGATGCTTCCACGAGAAGTCTTCTTTCATCACACGACTGATCATTTTCCGCCACTCCACGGGCTTCGTGCCATAATATTCGATCACCTCCCGCATCCTGCGAATAAGTGCAGAGCGGGTGTACGGTCCAAAGACAAACCCGGTCACGCCATCTTCCACGCTGTCGGCTAAGCCGCCGGTTTTCCGTACCAAGGGTAACGTGCCGTAGCGCATGGCAATCATCTGTGTTAAACCGCAGGGTTCAAATTTGGAAGGGACGAGCATAACGTCTGATCCTGCATAAATGCGTCGGGCAAGCCGCTCATCAAAGGAATTGATAAATGCTATATTAGGATGCTTCTGTGCAAGACGTTCAAAAATCGTCACCTGCGCCTTTTCTCCTGTGCCCAGGAGTACCACTTGGCAGGCGTCTTTGGGAAGCGCTTTTATGGCATGCGCGATAAGGTCCAGCCCTTTCTGCCTGCTTTCCAGCCTTCCGACAAACCCAAACAACGGCACGTCTTTCTCGGGCAACCGCACCGCTTTTCTCAAGGAGGATTTAATCTGTGCCTTTTTTTCCAAAACGGTCTGCGCGTCATAGGAGGAAGGCAATGCGGTATCAGTTTTTGGATCCCACAGCTCCGTATCAATCCCGTTTAAAATGCCCAAAATCTTATCGCGCCTGCGAAGGAAAATTTTTCGCACGCGTTGCCCATGATAACCCCGCATAATCTNNACTGTGGTTACCACATCGGCGTATTCAAACCCTTCCGTAAGCAGCCGTATCGCACGACCAAGCGGTGTCATAAATGAATGAAACAGGGTTTTAGGGAAGCCTAATTTGAGTGTCAATGCCACACCTGTTTCCCCCTGGTACAACAAGTTGTGAATCGACAGTATGGTTTTTGCACGATCTGACTGCATCGTTTCCCGCTCCCGATACCCCACTTTACTGCGCTCTCCCACTAATAAGGGTACAAGCGCAGTGTGCCAATCGTTGCAGTGCAAAATATCATACGGCCCTCCAAGTGTTTGGGGCGCAAAAAGGTACAACTGGGCGACCGCTTTCGAGAAAAAAGCAAACCGTTCGACAATATTATCTCCGTCATACACATTAAGAAGCGGATGACGAAACAGGTAGACTGGGACTTTTGTGCCGGGAAGCAACGCCTGAAAGATAAACACCAGTTCCCGTCTGCGGTCAAAATCAATAGCCATCTGGCCCACGCAGACTGTCTTGATATGCCGCATAGATTCAAAATACGGCATCACAATGGCAATTTTTACTCCACGAGAAGAGAGCGCAACGGGCAGTGAATAACTTACGTCAGCAAGGCCGCCGCGCTTATACAGTGTTGCCACTTCGCTTGTGACAAACAGTACGCGCATATATCCATTATACGGGATAACAATGAAGAAACCTTACGCAGATTTGCTATCAAAAATCTTTTGATACATCTTTTCGTGCTCCTGCACCATTTTTTCAACGGAAAAATTATCCTCCACATGCTTGCGACATGCCATTCGGTCAATTTCTCCGATCCGCTGTATGGCATTCACCAGCCCCGCAACACCCTCCTGAGGATTGATGACAAATCCCGTGACGCCATCCCGCACGACCTCCGACACGCTTCCTCGGTTATACGCTATAACCGGCGTGCCGCATGCCATTGCCTCAATCATGACAATGCCAAAGGGCTCTTCCCACATAACGGGAAACAGCAATGCCTTTGCTCCGCCGTAGAGTGCCGCTTTTTCCTCCAGAGAAAGCTCTCCTAAGTGCACGACCGTGGCTCCGTTTACATGAGGCTTGATCTCCTCTTCGTAGTAGTGCGGGTTGCTTATTTTTCCCGCCATAATAAGCTTCATTCCCAACCTTTTTGCTGTAGCGATCCCGTCTTTTTGATTTTTGTGCGGGGCAATTGAACCCATCATTAACAGATAGTTTTCTTTCTCATCACGAAATGGAAATTCTGCAAGATCAATGCCGTTGTAGACGGTACCTGCATACTGCAAATCCGGATACTGCGTGCGTTGAGCGTCACTTATCGTGACAACAGGAGTGTTATATTCACGAAAAAGAGCCGCAAGTTCTTCAAAAATCGGCAGATGCATGACAGTGAGGATAGGAATTCCTACTGCCTTTGCAAAGGGGAGGAAATATGCTTCTCCTGCCCGCATGTTATTTATAATCACATCATAAGAGGCGCCGTGACTGAGGATATATTGCCCTACCTGAGCTAAATACACTGATTCTTTGCGTAATCCCCGGGATGACTCCTGAATCTCTCCACCTTGGGATTGTTTCGTTTTTTGGGAACCTGCGACCGTATCTCCTCCGCCAATCTCAACAAGCGAATATCCCTCTTCTTTTGAAGATCCGTGGGCTGCAATAAGAGTCACGTCGTGTCCGCGTGCAGCGAGACCTTTTGCCTGCCAGTAGGCGATGCGCTCCGTGCCTCCTTGGGCAGGTGGTGGGACAGGAAGAGCCACAGAACCGCAAATAAGAATCTTCATCGTTTACTTTTTCCCTGACTGTTTTCTCGCCTCACGGGCATACATCAGCTCAAACCGATGTGCAATCGTCTGCCAAGAAAACTTCTGTTCAACACTTTTTCTGGCGTCGCTGCCCATCTTTATACGCATCTTCTCATCATCCAAAAGCTTGTTTACCTTCTCCACAATCTCACTGCTGTTTCTAGGACGGACAAAGAATCCGTTGTAGCCTTCCTGCACGGCCAGAGGGATGCCGCCTTTTCTGGTAACTACGACCGGTGTCCGGCAGGCCATAGCCTCAAGAATGACCAATCCCAGCGGCTCATCCCACACGGAAGGAGCCACAAATACATCAGCGCGTGAATAATACGGTACCAGTTTTTTTACCCCGGCACCCAAATGTCCCACCCAATGGACATTCGTGAGCTTCAGTTGCTTTGATTTTTCTTCAAGGCGCTTTCGCTCAGGACCATCGCCCAAAATCACAATTTCTCCGTGAATTTTTTTTGCAGCTCCTACCAGATAATCGACCCCTTTGTACTTTGTGAGCTTGCCCGCAAACAATACGACCGGCTTGCCATGGAGATCTAATTCCCGATCCACAGCTTTGGCCCCTGCTTCACTATACACAAACTTATCGATATTCACGCCGCCCGGCACGACACGGCATTTTTCATGAAAATATCCTTTAAAAATTCTTAAAAACCAGTCCCGTGTCCAGCCGCTATTTGGCACGATACGTTTCGCCCGAAACATGGAGTCGTACGTGCGCTGATAATATCGCTTGTCTTTTTCAAGCGTTGGCAACTCAGAACCGTGAATCGTCACAACGAAGTTTATGCCGTAGGTATCTTTGATAAACGCACCCACCCAGCCCAAAGGAAAGGCATGGTGAATATGAATAATATCCGGCCGGAACTCTTCAACCGCCCGGATAGTCGCCCGAAGAAAGGTGTCGTATACGGTCCAAATCTCCTCATTGGTAAGCTCGGTATACAGCTTACAGTCCGGCCATTCAGGATGCCCGGTAAATGCAACGGGGAAAGGCAATGCAACGGGGTACAATTTTGCGCGTTCAATCGGACGGGTATCGGGCGCCATGATGGCAACCTTGTGACGCTTCCCCACTTCTGAAGCTAAATGCCTAGCGTATGTACCGCTCCCTGATCCCCAGAACGGGAAAGTCTGCAGGTATAAAATCCGCATACAAAAATTATACTATACTTGCATACGAAAAAGGTGAAGATAAAATAACAGATATTGACACTTGGATTGTCCTGATGCTAGGATTCCCCAATATGGCAACAGCCGAAACCAAGCTGCTAAGAGGAATGCGGGAACATCTGGACGCCGCAGTCCAAGCCATTCCTAAAGATGAACGAGATCCCCGCTTCATCACTCAAGTTAAAAAAACGCTCCCTAAAGTTCCTCAACAGCTAGCAACTACATTTCTCAAAAAAGAAGCACGCCTTGACGTTACCCTTACGCGGCACTTGGGCAATTCTGATATCGAACGTCATGGTGTTACTATCGGGAGTGAACGCCCTTCCGGCCACGCTATTCTTCTGCGGTTCTACACTCCTACAGGACTCTCGCCCGAAACGGCAGCATTTCTTTCTAACTCTCTGGCTGCCTCTGATCACTCTTCCCTGCACCGACCATCCACTCATGACACATCGTATTACGCAGCCGCTGAGATTATGACCCGGACGATGGCACATGTACTTAGTCCTAAAGAGTTTCCCTTGCCCACAGCGCTTGTCGATAAGCAGCGCAACCCCGTAGGATTCGTGATAAACACGGGAACGCTGGTTGACGGGTCAAAAGATTATAAGTGGCATCAATCGTACACTGGCGGCGATGTCGTGCGCCACTTATCAGGCAGGGGATTTCTTTATAATCCCGATCCTCATGAAGCACACCCCGCGGGCGTTGAGACTATGTATTCTCTATTGTATGAGAAGAATATAGTCCCCTACATTGAGAAAAAAGAAGATGCGACAGATATGCTTCTTTTTTCCGGAGATAATTTTTACGGATTTAACCGTATTGCGTATTTTGTTAACGACAAATAGCCGCAACCTTCTTGTTGAAGAGAATCAAACTATTTCAAAGTAGATCTAAACCTTTCAGTCAACACAAGTTGAATAAATTTCAGAAGAGCCACTTGGCGTCGCCACCGCCAGGGCTGGATCGTAAGTCTCCATAACCATTCAAGTCCCATCGTTCTCACAAAAACGGGTGCGCGTCTGATTTTACCGCTGACAATATCAAATGTTCCGCCCACAGCCATAAAAAGTACAGGACCAGAGGTCCGGCGGGCAAGCGCGTCTATAAACAGCTCCTGCTTGGGAGCCCCTACTCCCACAAACACCATCCGCAGATTGTTCTTTTGTATCCATTCAATCGTTTGTTTAATAGAAAGTTCGGCACTTTTGAGGGCTCCCTTTTCCACGATGAGTTCAGGGAGAGGCTTAGCCTCAATATGAAGACCGGCATGCTGTGCCTGCAAGCACTCTTTTGTTTCGACTGCTAATTTACCCCAACCGCCTATAAGTCCCGTCCGAACGGGCTTTTGGGCAGCATAGGCCACAAGCTCCTCAAAGAGTTCAATGCCGGAAAATCTCTGTATATTTTTTATTCCTTGCTTCTTCAGCGCCCACACGACACCAATGCCATCAGGGATTGCTATATCGGCCTGATTGAGAACTTCTGCAAAACGCTTTTCACCCTGCGCCAACACGATTTGCTCGGGATTTGGAGTGACAATAACCAGGGGCTTTTCTCCGTCTGCAAGATACTTTTGAATTTCCTCTAGGATTTTTTTCTTTGGATTTAATGTTATCGATATTCCGAGCACTTTTCCCGTATTAAATCTCATAGTTTCACAAAAGTGTTATTAATAAATAAAGATTTTACTAGCGAATTTCAAAATTGAACACAAAAATTTGAATATAATTTTCTCGACGTTCTTTCTTATTCGTGGCTGACGGTCAAAATAATAATTATAAGCTAATACCTGTATGTAGAAAATTTATTAAAATTTTCTTATATAAAACCTTAATCTTCTCTCTATAGGATTTATCGTTTTGCAACACTTTTTCGGTACAATTCTATATTTTCCAGTGCAACCCCTGTCCCCCGCACCACACACAGCAGTGGATCTTCTGCCACATGGGCCGGCACACCCGTCAGTTGCGTAACCAACGTATTGAAATTACGCAGAGTGCTTGTGCCTCCGGCCATAACAATTCCTTTGTCTATAATATCTGCAGCAAGCTCAGGGGGCGTATCTTCCAAAACTCCTTTGATAGCACCGATTATCTGGTGGAGCACCGGCATAATAGCCTCGGTTACTTCGCTGCGCGTGAGCTCCAGCATCCGCGGCAGCCCTGTTACTGCGTCGCGGCCACGCACTTCCATCGCCTGCGGCTCAATTGCGCTGGCCAACGCATCTCCTATCGTTATTTTTATATTCTCAGCCATCCGCTCTCCGATGATAAGGTTGTATTTGCGCTTTACGTACTGCGCGATTGCCTCATCAATCTTATTGCCTGCCACCCGTGCTGATTTATGAACTACGACGCCACCCAGGGAAATAACTGCAGCCTCAGTGGAGCCTCCGCCAATATCCACAATCATGTGTCCCGACGCCTGGGCGATGGGAATTTTCGCCCCGATTGCTGCCGCAAGGGGCTCTTCAATAAGATACGCGACTCGCGCACCGGCCGAAAGCGTCGCATCAAGCACTGCTCTTCGCTCCACCTGCGTCACTCCCGTAGGCACGCAGATCATCACTTCAGGTTTAAAAATACGGTTTCTTCCCACAACGCGATCTAAAAAGTACCGAAGCATGGCCTCAGTAATACGATAATCCGCGATCACGCCGTCGCGCATCGGACGGGTTGCCGTAATATTGCCGGGAGTCCTCCCCAGCATCTCTTTTGCTTCATTNNAAACAAGGCTATTTGCAGTTCCTAAATCTATTCCAATGCGCTTACTAAGGTTGTTAAACATATCAAAAACCCCTATCTCTGGCATTCTACCATATGCTTACGCTATAATAGTTTGACTCTATGAACGAGGGTGGATTTTTCTCCAAAATCAGATCTCCTTTGATATCTTTTGTATCTTTTTGTTTTATTATCGGGAGTGCTGCATTGATCATCGCTTACGGCCGGGGGTATCGGTTTGATCTGGGCACAAACAATGTCCGGCCCACTGGCCTTATTTCCGTCACGTCACAGCCTGTTGGAGCTCAAATATTCATCGACGGCACACTTCGGGCAGCTACCGACACCTCATTTAATATCGACCCCGGATGGTATACCGTAACAATCGCCAAGGAAGGTTATCAACCCTGGGAAAAATACCTTCGGGTGCAGGGAGAAGTGGTGACGCGGGCAGACGCGCTTCTTCTGCCGGCAAACCCGTCCCTGACTGCAATAACCGGCAACGGTGTCGAATCTCCAACTGTCTCTCCTGACGGCACGAAGCTTGCCTTTATTGTCCCTGTTTCCCAGCCCACAGCAACAGGAGGGGCAACCCTTGGGAATCGGGCGGGCATTTGGGTTCTGGACCTTACGAACCAACCACTCGGATTGAACCGTGATGCGCGGCAAATTGCTACAAATGCTCTGATTGCCGTAGAGCATGCGACGATGGTATGGGGGGCAGACTCAAAACAACTGCTGGTCCGCGAACAGACTACTGCTACGAGTGTTCCGGCATATTATCTGCTGGAAACAGACCGCCTCAACAACCCTCCCCTTCTTGCAGGCAACGTCTCTTCACTTTTCACTCAATGGAATTTGCTTTTTGAAACCAAACTGCACGATCAGCTTGCTACACTGGCCCCCGCGTTTACCAATATCGCAACGCAAAGCATGCGCATCATCGCCTTTTCCCCCGATGAAACCAAAATTCTCTACGAAGCCACACACGCAGCAACGCTGCCGGATAATATCATCCCACCGCTTATCGGAACCAATCCAACGGAACAAACCCGCACGCTCATCCCCCAAACACTGTTTGTGTATGATATAAAAGAAGATAGAAATTATAGCCTCGGATCTAGTAAAAACTGGGGCATTGCGTCCACCCAAAATGGCACCACCCCCTTTGACGCATATGCTTCCAGGACTGCACCCAAAAGCCTCCAGTGGCTGGCAACGTCACGCCATTTAGTGTATGCCGGAGATGAACGGGTAGAAATTTTTGAATATGACGGGGTAAACCGCAAAACCGTCTATGCCGGTCCGTTCTGGGACACATTTGTCGTCCCCTGGACAAATGCGAGCAAGCTTATCATTCTTACCAATCTTAATCCTGACGCATCCCGGGAAAATAATCTATACGCTATCAACTTACGCTAAGCTAGGCACGGCTGCCGGAGGGGCCCATGTCTGGGGATAGTATCTGCTTTCCATAAAGATCGTATCCAACCGACTGAATAGCTCCGGCCTAAACTCTACGCCTAATGGAAGACCAAACGCAAGCGCTTTGCATCCATACTTCCCGCCTTTCACAAATTCTAAGACTGCCCCGGGAGCATACGAGTCATGCGTAATGCGTATACTCCTCTCATCCCGCGTCACGTGCGTAGGATATGTGAGCGGTGACTTTCCAAAATAAACAGGCGTGCCATAAGAAGTCATCTTTGGATTTTTCTGCTTTTTTCTTTCTCCGAATGTGGCGTCGCGTATCGCTTCAAAAAATATTTCCTGTTGCGCTTCTGGAAATTCGCGGACTTTACGTAAAATATTTTTAAATAAAGGGATCATCAGTTTCCGCTCTACCTCCGTAAACCTCGCAATCGACAAAAGGCCCCTGACGGTGCGGTCCGGAGCATCTTTCATCTGTAAAGCGCTTGGAACTACAATGCTCCAGCGTTCTTCCGGACTCATTGCATGTACGTCTTCATATCTATTCATACGAGTGTATCCCCGGTAGGAATCGAACCTACATCGGAGGTTTAGGAAACCTCTGCTCTATCCATTGAGCTACAGGGACGCTTGGTCGGGGTGCGCGGACTTGAACCGCGAGCCTCATCGACCCGAACGATGCGCGCTACCAATTGCGCCACACCCCGATTCTGCTGGGTTATTGTAGCATAAAAGCTCGCTCTGGTAGTTGGGGAGGCTTTGCAGTATAATAACCCAATGAAGTTGACCTTCGGACCCCGAAACCAGGCTGATTTGCCTCCTCCCCCTCCTGATGTCGTTTTAGCCTCTCAGTCTATCGGCCGACGCATGCTCCTTGAGAAATTGGGCCTCAGATTCCGCGTAGCGGTAACCCGCGTGGATGAAGAAAAAATTACGGACAGCGACCCCCTGGTCACCCTTAAGCGCAGGGCAGCCGCCAAGGCAGATGAAGTTGTCAAAAACCCCCGCGTATACATGATTCCTGAGGAGCGCGAAACGCTTCTTATTGCAGCAGACAGCATGGCTATTGTCGGTAAGAAGATCTACGGCAAAGCAAAGGACCGCGATGATGCGAAAGTCATCCTCAAGGCCCTTATGGATCGCTCCCACACGTTTGCCACAACGGTAGTCCTCGTCCACATGAAGGGCCACACCGTAAAAAAACGATGGGAAAAAACGGTAAAAACGACCGTGGCCCTGGGAAAACTCCCCCCTTCTGAACTGGAAAGCTATGTAGGCCGCTATGATTTCACCCGTTTTGCCGCAGGATATGCATTAAATGAAACTCCGTGGGACCTGGTGACCAAAATAGACGGATCATACACCAATGTCATAGGGCTTCCGTTTGAAGTTCTTCTTCCTATCCTCAGACAGCTTAAAATTATCGTCTAATCGCAGGTCACCGGAAGCATGACGGACTGAGTGCCATCCTCTTCTTCATATATCTGATTCACGCCGGAACAGTGTTCAGGCAATGTCACATCAACTACCGGACGCGTAAAGTTTGAAACGAGAGCAGCCGTACCATTGGCGCTCGTTGTCTGCTGATCCAGCGGGGTTTCAAAACTTCCCGGATAATATGCGCTCACGGGCAGGCCATCCATGGGCCGGTCTTCAGGATCAAAGCAGGCTCCGTTTCCGTTCACGTCTTCGCACACCGCGACATTTACCGCCGTTAAGTCACAGTCCAAGGGCACTTCCCACACTCTTCCTGAAGGAATGGGGACATAATTTTCTCCGGTAGGATTTCCCTGATTATCTCGCGGACCTGTGTACTCACAGGCTACTGCATCCTCACTCTGAGTAAACGAAAGCTGATAACCTAAGATCCTGCTTCTTCCATCCCACGGGACCCCAAACACCTTCATGCCGTCCTTGTCGGTAGAGCCTTCTTCCACGATGTTCCCGTTGTGAAGAAGTTGGACATTGTAAAAAAGAAGCGGTTTTTCTCCAGTGTCCCACTCGCCATTTCGGTTGGCATCCTCAAATACATGGGTACCAATAAGAAACTGAGTAGGTTCAGATGACCGGGGTAAGACATCCGCAGACAACGAAACGCTGGGCCGCGGCTCAGCCATCCCGGCATGAAAGGCCATATATGCAGACATCCCTGCGCGGAAAACTTCGCTTAACATAATTGTGGCTTATAGTATCAGAAAGTATTCCCCACTGCAATAAAAAGATTATGCTTCCAGCCCGGCAGGAGGAGCTGCTGAGGGCTCACAGTCCAGAGCAAAGGTCACATCCACGGAGCGATATCCGATTCTCCCCAGATCTCCATTGAAATCCATACTCAAAACCCTGCACTGGAGATCTGATCCCTCCGGAACGCCAACCATCGCTCCCGCACCCGAAGGGGAAACCTCAAAGAATGCGCGGCCTTGATCATCAGTCAGACCTTTTGCTAAAGCGGCGCCTCTCTCATCAACCACGCCGACTGTAATGTTTGCCAGCGGAGAATCCTCAGAACCACACAGCCAATCTCCGTTCGTGTCCTGACAGACAGCAAAAGACCAAGGAACAACACGAGACGATTCACTTGTCGGCGCAGAGAGTGTAGCTTCTGCTGTGGGAGGAATTGCTTCCGCCTGCGGAACACATGCCTGACCAAGAAGCATAAGGGCCAAACCTGCCTGAAGACCTTCCTTTATACGCATGGAGGTATGCTATCAAAAAAGTTCTTCCGGGGCAAACAGAAGGGATATTTCTTTATTGGCAGCCTCTGCGGAATCGGAGCGATGAACGACATTTTTTGGCTTGGACTCACCAAAATCTTTACGGATGGTGCCCTCAGCAGCTTCAGCAGGATCAGTGACGCCGCAAATATCAAAAACTTTCTGTATTGCACCCTCCCCCTCAAGAACGAGTGCCACCACAGGCGTTGCCATCATATCCGCAACCAAATTTGGGAAAAAGGGCTTATCTGCATGATGTGCATACCAGATCTTGAGGATTTCTTCTGTGAGGCGAATCATTTTAAGTCCGACAAGGCGCAATCCTGCACGTTCAAAACGATCCACCACCTGGCCTATGACCTTCTTTTGTACACCATCGGGCTTGATAAGAACTAATGTGCGCTCCATACAAAAATGATACTAGAGTTTCAGCAGATTCACAAGGCCTTCATCACTCGTTTTATTCCACACGATAGACATATTGAGGGTATGCTCAAGAATATACTTTTTCAAAAGTGCGTTGATGTCCTCTTTTGTGACTTTTTCTATCATTTTGATATACTCATCAAGTGTTAAATGCTCCTCGCCATAGACCTCTTTACGCCCATAATACTCTGCTAAAAATTCCGGATCTTCTGACTTAAATGCGAGCATCGTGGCGATTCTCTTTTGTGCAATGGCCACCTCTTCATCGGTAACTCCCTCATCGCGCGCTTTTGCCAACTCAGCCATAATAGCACGTGTTGCCTCTTCTACTTTTGTCGTTGCAACTCCCGCATACATACTCCAGTTTCCTACATCTGCCCAATTATCCGATCCGGAACGGATATGGTAACAGAGCCCGCGCTTCTCTCTGATTTCTCGAAATAACCTGGAGCTAAAAGAAATTCCCATAATAAAATTAAACACGTTCCAGGCAAAACGATCCTCACTGGCACGCTTAAACGTCCGCAGCCCGATGCTCATGTGCGCCTGATTGGCATCTGCCTTCGTAACCACTTCAATATGGGGGGCGGACTGTTTTTCCTCTACGTTTTCTTTTTCGGCAGGGGCCTGACCCGATAGGTCCCCGAACCACTCTGTCACCTGCTG
>JRYC01003829.1_pt1 | contig 14645 bp, 11 predicted proteins | sample 235301 | NCBI WGS metagenome assembly JRYC01 (sample SAMN03074211, study PRJNA261470) | activated sludge metagenome | biome: Common Effluent Treatment Plant; feature: Wastewater; material: Activated sludge; isolation source: activated biomass of a common effluent treatment plant treating...
GGAAGGCGATGCCCGGCACGGTCGAGGGCACGCAGGTCTTGAGACACTTCACGGTCTTCTCGGCGACCTCGGCGGCGGACGGCTGCGTGCCGCACTTCTGGCCGGCGACGATCATGTTCGGCTTCAGCACCATGCCCTCGAGCCGCACGCGCGCGTCGTAAAGTTCGCGGAACACGGTGCGCAGCGTCCATTCGGTGACGCGGTAGCATTCGTCGATGTCGTGGCTCGAATGCTCGCCGTCCATCAGCACTTCCGGCTCGACGATCGGCACGATTCCGGCCTCCTGGCAGAGCGCGGCGTAGCGGGCGAGCGCGTGCGCGTTGGCCTTGACGCAGTTCCAGGTCGGGCAGCCGTCGGCGATGGCGATGACGGCGCGCCATTTGGCGAAGCGGGCGCCGAGCTTGTGGTACTCGGCCAGGCGCTCGCGCAGGCCGTCGAGACCTTCGGTGATGGTCTCGATCTTCGACGTCGGACCGGGCAACGCCTTGGCACCCATGTCGACCTTGATGCCTGGAATCGAGCCGGCCGCCTTCATGATATCGGCGAGCGGCGTGCCGTCCTTGGCCTTCTGGCGGATGGTCTCGTCGTACAGGATGACGCCGGAGATGTGGTTCTTCATGGCATCGGTCGAGCGGAACAGCATCTCGCGATAGTCGCGGCGGCTGTCCTCGGTCGAGTCGAGATTGATCTTGTCGAAGCGCTTCTTGATGGTGCCGGTGCTCTCGTCGGCGGCCAGGATGCCCTTGCCGGGCGCGACCATACGGGCGGCGATGTCCTGAAGCTTCTCGGTCATGAGGTTTTCCTCTGTTGATGGCGAGCGGGCCGTCGAGCCGGCGCCACCTGTCGGCAGGTGGCGTGGCCGGACCGCATCGAGTGTTCAAACAAGATCGGAGCGCATACAGATTCGCCACCGGTCCATCGGCGGACGCGGCGGGGCTCACGAGGGCTTCCGATACTCCCGTACCACGGCGCTGCCAAGGCGGCCGAAAGCAGGGTTATGACCGCATAGTGAATGACTGTGGGGAACTCAGGCTCCTATAGCACCGGGTTGGCTTGCAGGAAGGCCGCAACGAAGTGCGCATAGGTGCGGAAATCGTCGATAGGGTGCACCTCGGTCACGTCGAGGTTCTGACGGTGTGCAAGTGTCGGCAGGTCTACCTGGAACTTCTGGAAATACTTTAGAATGTGCTTCGGTCCGGGCAGAGGCGTTCCTTCAGGTCGCGTGCTGAGGTAACGCCGCACATGGGTTACGGCTCGCGAGAATTCACCTCCGTGTGCACTCGGATCGCTCCCGCTCAAATCGGACATATAGGGCGGAAGCGAGTGCTCCGTTTCGATGAGGATAAGGGCGGACTTGCGCGCGTGATCCTTACCTCCGAAATGTTTCGCCCCCATCGTGAGGCCGAGTTCGAACGGCATGTTGAACCGTGGCAAACCATTCTTATTGACCTGAGTTCGGGAAAGATCGTGTACCGAACGGTCGCATTCAGAGATTATCCGGCAAAGCTTGCTCAGGCGAGCTTCGGCTCCATCCTCCACCTCGAGAGCGCAACGGGGCAGGAACCCGCACGCCGCAATGCAGAAATGTATGGCTTCAAAGGTCTGTCTGTATTCCGAGTCAAAAGGGCAATTGATAAATACAGAATAGTTAGCACCCTTCATCAGCGCCCTTTGTTCGGAGTTTGCTTCGCATAATAATCACGAACCGAATCGTAGATCTTGCGAGTGTCGATACCAGCCTTGAATGGTGGCCGCTGTGTCAGTGCGCTCGCAGCGACCACCTTCACGTCCTTCGAAGCGCGCGGATCCTTCAGCACCTTCGCCGCCTGCAATGCAACTTGCTTGGAGGTCACAGTACTAAATGAGGCCGATTTCGCGAGTGCTGACGCAGCTAGTGTTTTCTCTGTTCGGGAAGCCGAACGATCCTTCAATACTCGCGCGGCCGATGCTGCGAGTGTCCTAGATCGACCAGAAGAACTAGTTGTCTTCTTGCTCATCGTGGCCCTCAGCGTTTATCGAACAAATATACGTCAGCTATGCATTGACCTCAAGCGCCCCCGCTTCACCGCTTCGGCTTTGCCGCCATGTCGGTGTCGGTCAGTTCGCCGGTCTCGCCGATGGCGACGCCCGAGGGGTACTTGAACGATGCGAACCGGATCACCAGCACCGACAGCGCCAGGATCAGGATGCCGCCGGACAGGATCAGCACGCCCTCGTCGGGCTTCGGCTCGTGGTTGACCCAACCGATCAGATGGCGCGTCAGTGCAGTGATGCCGATGTAGATGAGGAACCGCAGCGGCATGCGGTTGGTCTTGAAGTAGATGCCGACCATCGAGCCGATCTCGAGGTAGATGAACAGCAACAGCAGATCCTCAATCGAGGCATGGTGCTTGGCCATCAACTGTATGAAGAACGCGACCGCCGCCCACACCGTCGCCGCGCCGATGGCGAACAACCCGATCAGGTGGAACAGCTCGCTCAGGAAATTGCCGATCGGCTCGACCTGCCGATGCAATTGCTCGGTGAGCTGCTTCGTGTGGTGCTCGGGTGTCGGCATGGAGGCGCAGCCTTTCGGATGATCGCGCACGGCGCGCGGGCGACGGGCATGTTCGGCGCGAGATCGTAGGATCGCCGATCAGAATTGAAAAGGCCGCGCCGGAGGTAATCCGACGCGGCCTCTATGGTGCTTTGGTGCGGTCCAGCCGGTGCCGACGCGATGCCAATCAGATCAGCTTGGCCATCGCCACTGCGGTGTCGTTCATGCGGTTAGAGAAGCCCCACTCGTTGTCGTACCAGCTCATGACTCGGACGAGGTTGCCATCCATCACCTTGGTCTGGTCGATATGGAAGATCGACGAGTGGGCGTCGTGGTTGAAATCCATCGACACGTTCGGCAGCTCGGTGTAGCCGAGCACGCCCTTCAGCGGGCCGTTGGCCGCCGCCATGATCGCCTTGTTGATCTCGTCCTTGGTGGTCTCGCGCTTGGCGATGAACTTGAAGTCGACGACCGAGACGTTCGGCGTCGGCACGCGGATGGCGGTGCCGTCGAGGCGGCCGTTGAGGTCGGGCAGCACGAGGCCGACGGCCTTAGCCGCGCCGGTCGAGGTCGGGATGATGTTCTGGTAGGCGTTGCGTCCGCCGCGCCAGTCCTTCTTGGACGGCCCGTCCTGCGTGGGCTGGGTGGCGGTGACGGGCCGCAGGATCCAGACGGGCTATCTCTACACTTACGCATTCTGGATGGTCATCGGGCTCGCGGTCCTCCTGGGCTGGTTCCTGGTCCGCGCCTGACGGGGTCACAAGCGCATGCAGGGTTTCGGCATTCTTTCGCTCCTCGTGTGGCTGCCCATTGCCGGCGGCATCGCCGTGCTCGCGCTCGGCGATACGGCCTACGTCAATTTCTGCCAGACTGGCCGCCTGATCGACGCGCGTATCGAGGCGCTGGGCGGCGCCCGCGCCGCCGACCGCCAGGATCTCGACCTCGACTTCCAGAAGGCCGCCGCCGCCTGGACCGACAAGGCCCTCGAGGTGTTCGCGCCCGCCGATGCGGCGCCGGCCAACACGGTCGTGCACGTCGATTTCAAGGGCGCGCCTGCGGCCGAGGACGACGACGAGCCGCGCTTCACCGCCGAGAACCCGATCGAGGCCGAGATCGCCGCGCTAATCAACCTGAACGGCACCGGCTCGACGCGCGAGACCTGGCACGCCGAGTTCGCCGTCGGCGACCCGGGCTTCGTCTACAAGCCCGGCGACGCCATCGGCCTCTATCCGGAGAACGATCCCGCCCTCGCCGAGGACCTGCTCAAGGCTGTGGGCCTCGCCGGCGACGATGCCTTGAAGCAGAAGCTCGTCACGAGCTTCGACATTACGACACTCTCGCGCCCGGCGGTGGATGGCTACGCCAAGCTCACGGGCCGCAAGGATGTCGCGGCCCTGCTGGAGGACGGCGGGCTTGCGACGTTCGCGGCCGACCGCCAGTTGGTCGATCTCTTCGAGAGCTTCCCGGAGAAGCTCTCCGCGGATCAGCTCACGAAGCTGCTGCGTCCGCTGCCGGGACGGCTCTATTCCGTCGCCTCGAGCCTCAAGGCCCATGCCGGCGAAGCCCACCTCCTGGTCGGGGCGGTGCGCTGGACCTCTCACGGCCGCGCGCGCAACGGCGTCACCTCGACCTTTCTTGCCGACCGCTGCAAGGTGGGCGGCAACGCCCGCATCTACGTCAAGCCCAACAAGCACTTCGGCCTGCCCGCCGACGGCGACCGCCCGATCGTCATGATCGGCGCCGGCACGGGCGTTGCGCCCTATCGCGGCTTCATCGAGGAGCGCGCCGAGGCCGGAGACAAGGGCAAGAGCTGGCTGTTCTTCGGCGAGCGCAATTTCTCCTACGACTTCCTCTATCAGCTCGAATGGCAGGATCACCTGGCCTCCGGCGCATTGTCGAACATCGACGTCGCTCCCTCGCAGGTGCTGCTGGAAGCGACCATCGCCGAAGTGACACTCAACGATCAGCTCCGCTTCGGGCTGCGCTGGTTCTTCGAGACCCAGGCGAGTCAGTTCCGCCTCACGGACAGCGCGCTCGGCTCCGTGACGCCGCGCTTCCCAGGGTTCTCGTACTTCCTCAACATGCCGAACGTGAAGATCGCGCTCAACGCGCTGTCGGACGTGACCGACGTCAACGTCGTCTCGTCGCCCTCCATGATGGTGCTCGACAACAAGCGCGCGCTGCTGCAGATCGGCGACGAGGTGCCCATCGCCACGCAGTCCGCGGTCTCGACCGGAACGCCGGATGCGCCGATCGTCAACGCCATCTCGTTCCGCTCGACCGGCGTCATTCTCGGAATAACGCCGCGCGTCGGCGACAACGGCCGCATCCTGCTCGACATCGAACAGGAGGTGAGTGACGTGGTCCCGACGACGTCGTCGACCATCGACTCCCCTACCATCCAGCAGCGCCGCATCAAGACGACGGTCGCGGTGACGAGTGGCGAGAGCATCGTGCTGGCGGGTTTCATGCAGGATCGTGCCAGCAAGGCGCGTCAGCAGGTGCCGCTGGTCGGGGACGTGCCGTGGCTGGGGAATCTGTTCAAGGACAAGAACGACACCATCCGCCGCACCGAGCTGCTGATCGCCATCACACCGCAGGTCGTCAAGGACCCCAGCCAGATCCGGGGCATCGCCGCCGAATTCCGTGATCGCATCAATCTGACGACCCGGCCGCAGCGCGCAACACCGCCGGACCGCCGCGAGCAGGTCGATCGCGTGCTGGTGCGCTAAAGATCCGCCGCAGGATGCTCCGTTTGCCGCTTGGCGCTACCGGGTAGTTTTTCCCGTCTTTCCGGGACATTGGTCCGGCCGCTGAGAGCGATCTCGGAGCCTGAGACCAGTCTTTGCAGAATTGTCCATGTTGTTTGATCTGCATCAAATTTACCTATCAACGTACTCAAAACTGTATTATCAAAAGTACCGCGAATGCGAGGATCGGCAGGACCAAGGTAGGAGTTCCTGGATTGGCTCGGCAGCTTTCCCCTGCGACCGCTCCGACGACGACGACACGCAGCATCGGTGTACGTTTGACAGCGATGGTGAGGTCGGTCGCGGCTCGCTTTGCGGGCTGGTGGCAGCATCGCGATCTCGACGTACAGTTTGCGATCGTCGCGTCGGTTGTCGTGACGTCGTTCATGACCCTTCTCGGCGCCTGGGTCAGTGATCGCATCGTGCGTGGCGTGGTGGCCAATTCAGCGGCCAACGGAGCACTCTATCTGCACGGTTTCGTGGAGCCGCACGTGCAGGAGCTCGCCAAGGGCGGCAAGCTCTCCGCGGCGACCATCGACCGCATCGATTCCCTCTTCGAGAACCAGATGCTGCGCGACAAGATCGTCAGCATAAAGCTATGGGCTCCGGGCGGATACGTCGCCTATTCGCGCGATCATCGCCAGATCGGCCAGGTTTTCCCGGAAACAAGCGTGTTGAAGGAGGCTTGGCAGGGCCACGTCGCCACCGAGTACGATCATCTCGACGACGAGGAGAACCGGATCGAGCGGCGGCTCAATTTGCCGGTGCTCGAGATCTATTCGCCGGTGTTCGCGGCGTCCGACAACAAGGTCATCGCGGTCGCGGAAATCTATCAGATCGCCACCGAGCTGCGCAGCGAGCTGCGGGCCAGTTACGTCCAGACTGCGTTGAGCGTCGCTGCGCTGACACTGGTGATGCTGGCCTCGCTGTTCCAGATCGTGCGTCGCGGCGCCAAGACCATCTCACAGCAGAAGTCGGCCCTTTCGCATCGCGTCGACGAACTGTCGCGGAGCCTCGAGCTCAATCGGGTTCTGCAACGCAAGGTATCGGATGCCAACCGTCGCGCTGCCGAGGCGAACGAGCAGTTTCTGCGCCAGATCGGCGCCGAGCTGCACGACGGTCCGGCTCAGCTCATCAGCCTCGGTCTGCTTCGTCTGGACGCTCTCAAGCCGGGCAGCGGTGGCAAACCGAGGTCGGCGGACGCGGTCGAGCACGATTTCGGCGTCGTGCGCGGCGCACTCGCGGATTCGCTGAAGGAAATCCGCAGCCTCTGCGCCGGCATCACCATACCGGAACTGCGCCATCGCAGCCTTGCCCAGGCTATCGAACTGTCGGCCAGGATGCACGAGCGGCGCACAGGAAGCAGCGTCGAATTGAACCTCGACGGCGGCCTGCCGGAACATCTTCCGCTGCCCATCGTCATCTGCGCCTACCGCTTCGTTCAGGAGGGATTGAACAACGCGTTTCGCCATGCAGGAGGCAAGGACCAGCGCGTCACGGCTACGGCGGTCGGTTCGCGCCTGGTGCTGACGGTTTCCGATTCTGGCCCGGGCATTGCATTGACGGGTTCAGCCACGGACGTCGACAAAGGCGCCGCGGCACCCGGCACCGGACAGCTCGGACTGCGGGGCCTTCGAGATCGCATACTTGCAATGGGGGGAGAGTTTCAGATTTCCTCCGAACCCGGCTCGGGCACCCGGCTCGAAGCGGCGTTCTCTATCGAAGAATTGGGTATGAACCATGGTTGATCGTGTGCGTATCGTCATCGTCGACGACCACCCGCTCTACCGGCGCGGGATCCGCACGGCGCTGGAGAGCCAGCCCGACCTGCGCGTGGCCGCCGAGGTGGGCGGAAAGCTGGCGGTAGACGCGCCCGGCGGACCGTTCATCCTGACTGCACGGGCCGACCGTATCGACGACGGCCCCTCGGGTGCCGTCATCACCGACTACAAGACCGGCGCGATCCCTTCATCCGCGTCCGTGATCGAGGGCACCGCGCCGCAGCTGCCACTCGAGGCGGCGATCGCGCTCGCAGGCGGCTTTGCCGGCACGGAGCCTGGCAGGGTCGGGGCGCTGCGCTACATCTCCGCCACCGGCGGCGACCCGCCGGGCAAGCTCGAAGTCGTCAAATGCCCGGACGTGGCCGCTCTGGCAGCCGAAACGCTGGCCGGCCTGGCGCGTCTCGTGGCGCGCTTCGACGATGAGACCACGCCCTACGCCGCCGTTCGCCGCGCCGGCTTCCGTTACGACTACGACGACTATGCCCACCTCGCCCGCGTCGCCGAGTGGTCGGCCGCCTCTGCGGAGGAGGCATGACATGACATCCGCTCTCGCCCCCGCCATCGCCGCCGAGCTGGCGCAGACGACGCGCTTCCAGACCCAGGCCGCCGATCCGACGGCTTCCGTCTGGGTCAGCGCCAATGCGGGCACCGGCAAGACGCACGTGTTGACCACCCGCGTGCTGCGCCTGATGCTCTCCGGCACGCCCCCCGAGCGCATCCTCTGCCTGACCTACACCAAGGCCGCCGCGGCCGAGATGTCGAAGCGCGTGTTCGACAGGCTCGCACGCTGGGCGACGGCCGACACCGAGCGTCTCGCCGAAGAACTTGAGCAACTGGAGGGCGGCCCGCCCTCCGCCCAGACCATCGCTCGCGCGAGAGTTCTGTTCGCCCATGCCATCGACAGCCCGGGCGGGCTCAAGGTGCAGACGATACACGCCTTCTGCCAGGCCCTCCTGCAGCGCTTCCCATTCGAGGCCGGCGTGCCCCCCGGCTTCGATACTTTGGACGACGCTGCCACGCGCACCCTCCAGCGCGAGGCGATCGAGGATGTTCTGGCCAGCGCCGCTGATCCGGACAGTCCTCTCGCCGACGCCCTGCGCACCATGGTTGCGCACGCCGCCGAGGACCGCTTCGACGATCTGCTCCGGCAGGCACTGGGCGAGCGTGCGTGGCTGGAATCGGTCGCCAGGCTGCCCGGCGACGATGCGACGGGTGAGCCTTTCGCCGCCGCCGAAGCGCTCTACCGCCACCACTTCGCCATTCCAGATGGGGTCTGCCTGGCCGACATCGAGCAGGATATGGCGGCGCTGATGCCTCGCGCCCTGGTCGAGCACCTGATCGACGTGCTGTCCGGCGGTTCTGCCAACGACCAGAAGCAGGCGGCGCGACTTCGCCCTGTCCTGGCGGGCGCCGACGCCGCGACGCGCATTGCTGGCCTGCGCGGCTTCCTCATGAAGTCCGACGGGGATCCTCGCTCCAGCTTCATGACCAAGAAACTCAAGGAGGCCCATCCCGAGCTGGAGCAGCGAGCGCTGGACGCCCAGGCTCAATTCATCGCGCTCGACGAGGCACTCGGCGGCCTCCGCGTCGTCAACCACACCATGGCCCTGATACGCCTCGCCAGCGTCGCCATGCAGCGCTTCACCGAGGCCAAGCGCCGCCGCGCCGCGCTCGACTTCGACGACCTCATCGAGCGCACGACCAGCCTGCTCGCCGCACCTGCCGGGGGCGCCGAGTGGGTGCTCTACAAGCTCGACGGCGGTCTCGACCATATCCTGGTCGACGAATCCCAGGACACCAGTCCGCGGCAGTGGCGCATCGTCGAGGCCTTGGCCGGTGAATTCTTCACCGATACCGGCGCAGGCAGCGCCACGCGCACGCTGTTCGCGGTCGGCGACGAGAAACAGTCGATCTACAGCTTCCAGGGGGCCGCTCCTCACCTTTTCGCCGAGATGGGGGCCCACTTCGCCCGCCAGGTCGGCGCCACCGGCCGGCGCTGGCATCACATCCCGCTCGCCCTGTCGTTCCGCACCGTGTCGCCTGTCCTCGATGCCGTCGACCTCACCTTCGCCGACCCTCAGGTGACGCCCGGCGTCGCCTCGTCCGGCAGCCCTGTTCGCCATGCCGCACGGCGCGCAGGGCAGGCCGGCCTGGTCGAGATCTGGCCGAGCGAGCTGCCCGAGGACGCCGTGACGTCGGAGGCCTGGTCGCCACTTGACGAGCGCCCCGCCACCTCGCCTGTGACGCGCCTCGCCCAGCGCATCGCCGCCACCATCCGCGGCTGGATCGACAGCGGCGAGCGCCTCGCCTCCACCGGTCGCCCCGTCCGCCCTGGCGACGTGCTGATCCTGGTCCGCCGCCGCCATCCGTTCGCCGCGCCCATGGTAGCCGCCCTCAAGGCGCAGGGCTTGCCGGTGGCCGGCGCCGACCGCATCGACCTCGCCGACCAGATCGCCGTGCAGGATCTTGTCTCGCTCGGCGACTTCCTGACGCTGCCCGAGGACGATCTGGCGCTTGCGGAGGTGCTCAAAAGCCCCATCTTCGATCTCGACGACGACGATCTCACGGCCTTCGCCCCCGCCCGCAAAGGTACGCTGTGGAAGGCGCTGCTCGGCGCCTCACCCGTCAATCCCCGCCTTGCCGAGGCCGTGGAGCTGTTGCGCAAATGGCGGCGAGAGGCCGATTTCGCACCGCCTTACGAGTTCCTGGCGGCGCTACTCGACCACGACGGCGTGCGCCGCCGGCTCATTTCCCGACTCGGCCAGGAAGCCGCCGAGCCGATCGACGAGCTGCTTTCCCTCGCCATCACCTACGATGCCCAGAACCCTCCTTCGCTGCCCGGGTTCCTCACCTGGCTGCGGGACGCCAAGCGCGAGGTGAAGCGCGACATGGAGCATGGCCGCGATCAGGTGCGGGTGATGACGGTGCACGGCGCCAAAGGCCTCGAGGCCCCGATCGTGTTCCTGCCCGATACCTGCACCACGCGCTCCGGCAACCGTCCGGGCGGCCTGGTCAAGCTCCCCGGCATGGACCGGCCGCTCGATCTCGCCACGCCGTTCTGCTGGCCGGTGAAGGGCACCAGTGGGCTCGCACCCGTCAGTGCCGCCAAGGCGAGCCAAGCGAAGGACGAGACCGAGGAACGCAACCGCCTGCTCTACGTCGCCATGACACGCGCGCGCGACCGGCTCTACGTGTGCGGCTTCGAGGCACGCAAGAAGAAGCGGCCACCGGACAGCTGGTACGACCTCGTCGTCAACGGGCTCGACGGCAAGCTTACGGCGGTCGAAGATGCGCGCGGCGAGCGCGTCCTGCGCCTCGCCAGCGAGCAGTCGGTCGAGATCAAATCGAAGACGGCAAACGACTCCACCGGCCCCGAAGCGATTCCCCCGCCGCGCGACGATCCGCGCGCACTGCCGGAGTGGGCCCTGCGCCCGGCGCCGCGCGAGTCGCAGCTGACCATGCCGCTGGCGCCCTCTCGGCTCGCGCCCTATGACACCGACGACTCGGGCGATCCGATGAGCGGACCGCCGCCCGAGCGCGGCCCCGGCGACGAGCCGCCCGCCTCGCCCCCGCGCGTGCTTGCTGCGGGCAACCGCTTCCTGCGCGGCACCCTCACGCACGCCCTGCTGGAGCACCTGCCCGGCTTCCCGCCGGAGAGCTGGGCGGAGGCGGCGCGAGCTTTCGTCGCGCGGCGCGGTCTCGGCCTTTCGACCGCCGCTCGCCGCTCCATCGTGCACGAGACGCTGGCGATCCTGAAATCCCCCGACCTCGCCATCCTGTTCGGGCCCGACAGCCGCGCCGAGGTGGCGATCTCGGCGCTAATCCCGCGGCCCACCGGTCGCGGTCCGGCGCTCCGATTGACCGGTCAGATCGACCGGCTGGCGATTGCCGGAAACAGCGTTTTCATCATCGACTACAAGACCAACCGTCCACCGCCGGCCTCCGCCGAAGAAGTGGCCGACGCCTACCTCTACCAGCTCGCGGCCTATCGGCTGGCGCTCGCCGACATGTTCCCGGGCAAGACGCTCGAAGCCTCGATCCTTTGGACCGACGGCCCTCGCCGGATGCCGATACCGGACAGCCTGCTGCAGCGTTTCGAGCAAAAGCTGTGGAGCATCGACCCGGCCCTGATCGACGCCGACACGACGTGACCAAATCTTGACGTATCAGCGTCGGATACCTACTTTCCCGGCGACAATAGAGACCGGCCGCACGGACCGGCGATCGAGGAGAATGCAATGACCAATGCCGTTTCGGACAAGACGTTCGAGGATGAGGTTCTGAAGTCGAACGAGCCCGTCGTCGTCGACTTCTTCGCCGAATGGTGCGGGCCGTGCAAGGCCATGGCGCCGGCGCTCGACCTCGTCGCCCAGGAAATGAAGGGCAAGGTCAAGGTCGTGAAGCTCGACGTCGACCGCAACCCGAACGTCACCATGAAGTACGGCATTCGCGCCATGCCCACCCTGATGATCTTCAAGGGCGGTAAGGTGGCCGCCCAGCACACCGGCGCGCTCGTGCAGAAGAAGCGGCTCGAGGAATGGATCAACGGCGCCATCGCCGTCTGAGCTGCCCACCGGCATCTCTGTCCTGCAACGGAGGGATCGCCACACCGGCGATCCCTTTGTTTTTGCGAGAGCTGCGGTCGTGCTGGAGCGTTGCCGATGTCGGAGGCTGCAAAACCCACCATCGTCTGTCTCGGGGCCGGCGCCGTCGGCGGGTATTTCGGCGGCCGGTTGGTGGAGCACAACGCCGCCGACGTGACGTTTCTCGTGCGCGAACGGCGCCAGGCCGAACTCGACCGCGACGGCCTGCGCATCGAGAGTCCGTGCGGCAATGCGGTGCTGCGTGTCGAGGCGCGCACCAAGTCCGAGCTGGCGGGAGCCGCCCCCGATTACCTGCTGCTGACCGCGAAGGCCTACCATCTCGAAGGCGCCATCGCCGACATCGCGCCGGTGGTCGGGCCGCATACCACCATCGTGCCACTGCTCAATGGTCTCGCCCACATGCTCCGCCTGAACGCGGCTTTCGGTGCGCAGCGCGTGATCGGCGGCATCGTCTCACTGCAACTGCGGCAACGTGCCGACGGCGTCATCGAGCACCTCAACGACTGGCAGTTCATCACGATCGGCGAGCAGCAGGGAGGACTATCGCCGCGCGTCGAACGGTTGCAGAAGGCGCTCGCCAAGTCCGGGGTTGCAGCCGTCGCGTCTCCTGAAATCATGCAGAAGATGTGGGAGAAGCTCGTCATGCTCGCGACGCTGGCCGGCATGACGACGCTGATGCGCGCGAACCTCGGCGAAATCGCCAGCGCGCCCGGCGGCGCCGAACTCTCGGTGCGGATGCTCGAAACCAACGCTGCCGCCGCCGCGCACGCAGGCTACCCGGTCGCGCTTTCGCAGCTCGATGACTGGCGACGCCTGTTCACCGATCGCACGTCGCGTTTCACCGCTTCCATGCTGGCCGACATGAACCGCAACAGCCCTGTGGAAGCCGATCACATCCTCGGCTACATGCTGGAGCGTGTGCGCGCCGCCGGCCTCGATGCGACGCTGCTCGCGGCGGCATACGCAAATGCCAAGGTCTACGAGGCGCGCCAGCCGCAGCCCTGAGGCGTGACGCAGGCGAGCAGACCGATTGACCGGCTGAACGCGACGCGCGAAAAGGGGGCATGTATCGCACGCTCGCTCCCGACAAGATCGTCGCCACCCTCGAGCAGTTGTCGCGGCGCATCGTCGACCGCTTTCCGGGCTCCGGGCTGTCGCGCGTGTGCGGCGAACTGCTGGACGTCGCGCGAGAGACGCGATCCCGTGTCGCCGCAATCGCCGAGCCGAACTACCTGCTGCGCGGCCTCTCGTTCCTGGCAACCATTCTCGGGCTCATCCTGCTCGGCTACATACTCACCATTATCGAGGTGAAGCGCGACGCCGAGAACCTTTACGGCGTGCTGCAGGGCTTCGACAGCGCATTCAACATCATCGTTCTGATGGGCGCAGGCGCCCTGTTCCTGTCGGGCCTCGAGTCGCGCTGGAAGCGGCAGCGCGCTCTCGACCACCTGCACGAGCTGCGCTCGATCATCCACGTCATCGACATGCACCAGCTGACCAAGGATCCGAGCGTCGAGGTGACGGTGACGGCCCCTACGCCTTCCTCGCCGGTACGCGCGCTTTCCGCGCACGAGCTCGCCCGATACCTCGACTATTGCTCCGAGATGCTGTCGCTCGCCGCCAAGGTGGCCGTGCTCTACGCGCAGAGCTTCCCCGACCCCGTGGTCACCGAGGCCGTGAACGATCTCGAGCGGACGTCGGCGAGCCTCAGCCAGAAGCTCTGGCAGAAGATCAACATCATCGAGCGGCGCACGCACCCGGCCGGCACGGCCGAGTCTTCCGCCCAAAGCGAAGTCGTGCGATGGGAAGCGGCGGTGCCTCCCGGCGTCGGGACGCGGTGATCGCGACAGCCGATGACCGGCTCAGGCCCGGCGCCGGCCTTCGTATTGCTGCAGCCGCGCGCGAAGGAAGTCGATCTCGTCGAGCAGATCGAGAGCGAGCGCTATCCCCGACACGTTGAGACCGAGATCGCGCTCGAGCCGCCGCGCCTTTCTGATGCGCACGATCGAGACACCCGCGAATTGCCAGTCGGCCGGCGCCCCTCCGGAGGGCGCGACCACACCGTGCTCTACCAGCGCGGCGATCCAGGCGGCATCGACCTGGCACTGGTCACACAGCTCGGCGAGCGAGCAGGTGGGCGTCGCCGCGAGGATCTCCGCCTTCATGACGATCGTTTCCGTCATTGCCATCAGCCTCCCATGTCGGCCCGCGGATCGAAATCGAGCTCGCGTTGCATGTCCTGATAGAGCTTCCTGGCCTTGTCCGTGTCGGCAGGCGGCAGGACGATTTCGAGCACGGCATAGAGATCGCCCGGCTCATGGCCGGGGATACCCTTCCCCTTGATACGCAGCTCACGGCCCTGGAACGAACCGGGCGGGACCTTCAGCATGATCGCGCCCGTGGGCGTCGGGGTGCGCACGCTGGCGCCGAGAGCGGCCTCCCATGGAGCGACGGGCAGCTCAAGATAAAGGTCACGACCTGACACACGATAGAGCGGATCGGGCTTGAAGCTGATCTCGAGGTAGAGATCGCCGGCAGGCATGCCCGGCGTGCCCGGTGCGCCCTGCCCCTTGAGCCTGATGTGCTGCCCCTCGGTGACGCCCTTGGGAATGCGAACGTTCAAGGTTCGCTCCCTGAGTGCCACGTGGCCTGTGGCGTCGAGCTCCGGAACGCGCAGGGAGACGGCGCGCGTTGCGCCTTCCATGGCATCGCGCAGGTCGATCAGGATGCGCGCATGGTGATCTTCTCCCCGCGCCTCGAAGCGAAAAGACTCCTCCCGGTGCGGGCCACGCCTTCCGGCCTTTGCGAATAGCGTCTCGAAGAAGTCGCTGTAGTCGCCCGCCGATGCCGACCGGGCACCTGAAAACTCGAAGCCCGCATCCCAGCCAGGAGGCGGGCGGAACTCCTCGCCCGACTTCGCCGTCTTGCCGAGCTGATCGTAGGCCGCGCGCTTCTCGGGATCGCCGAGCACCTC
>JRYC01004990.1_pt1 | contig 14602 bp, 16 predicted proteins | sample 235301 | NCBI WGS metagenome assembly JRYC01 (sample SAMN03074211, study PRJNA261470) | activated sludge metagenome | biome: Common Effluent Treatment Plant; feature: Wastewater; material: Activated sludge; isolation source: activated biomass of a common effluent treatment plant treating...
AAGGACACGAAGTACACAAAGTTTCTAAAACTTAAGGTTTTAAACCTTCGTGACCTTTGTGTACTTCGTGTTAAAAATTATCACTTCGGTTGGCTCATCATCAACACCGTCCACCTGCCGCGGTGACAGACTTCATCGTTCTGGTTTTTTATTTCCACGGCAATTGTCACGGAACCTCCGCCGATGCGCGGCAGGGCTTTCGCTTCGACGGTTTCCATCTCCACATAGATCGAATCGCCGATAAAAACGGGTTTGACGAACTTCCATTCGTTGATCTCGCGGAATGCGATGACCGTGCCATCGAGCATCCCTGTTTTCCACGCGAGACCCAACGCGTACGACAATCCCAAAACTCCATGCGCGATCTGCTTCCCGAATGGAGTCGTCTTGCTGAATTCGGGATCGGTGTGAATGCGGTTATCGTCCCACGTCAGTGCGGCGAACTGCATGATGTCGGCTTCGGCGATCGTTCGTTTTTCGGTCCTTGTCTTTTCCCCAACGTTGAATTCCTCAAAATATTTGCCCATCGAATAGTCTCCTCTATCATTTATACATCGGTGGTTGAGTAGTTCCGAGCGATAGCGAGGAACGTATCGAAACCACCAAGTAACATTCAAACAGATTCTTTCTTGAAACCCGATGGTCTCGATACGTCCCGCGATGCTTCGTCTTCGTGGCGCGAACATCACACGCCACTCCGCTCAGCACGCGGAACTACTCGACCATCAAACTACACAACTAACAAACTATCCAACTACCAAAACTACCCAACTAAATTATACCCTTTGACCTCCCGCCCTTCTGCCCGTACAATACTGCCCTATGCGCGATTGGTCACTCGCCACTGGCGACCCGCTTTGCCTCACCCTCGCCGCGGATTCTCGCCTCTCCATCCCCGACTACCTCAACGATCACATCTGGGAACTCGAATTCGGCGGCGCAGAGCCTGCCTCGCTTGCGCTTCACACCACCTACGGCTTGCGCGCCAAAGCGATGCGCATCTTCCATCGTTTCAGCGAGGGCAAAAAAGCCGTCAGCGACCCGAAAGCGTTCGCGCTCTCGCCCACAGTCCGACGTTTTTACCCGAACTTCCTCATCGTCGAGTACTCGCCGTTACCCAACATTGACGTATCCACCGAATACTGGGTTCCACAATCCAACGCGGTGTGCGGGCGCGTCACCGTCGCCAACAAATCCAACGCGAATCGAAAGATCAAACTCGAACTCTGCGCGGTGCTCGTCGCGATATACGGGCAAAGCATGTCCCCTGCGCAAGCGCAGATGGTCAACATCCTCGGAGGACAAACAGGCGGACTCTTCCCCGTCCTCTTCATGACTGGCGGACCTGCGCATGGCGCGGGACCTCATCCCTCGCTTCTTCTCGACCTTGAGCTTGGTCCAGGAGCGACGCGTCAACTCACCTGGACGCAAGCCGCGACAGACCGATTGCAAACCTCCTTTGAGCTTGCGCGTCAAACGGCGGCGCGACCGTGGGAAGCCGAACGCGCGCGGCTCGAACTGCTCAACGCGAGTCAGACGATTGACATCCGCACTGCCGACAAAGAATGGGACGCCGCGTTCGCGTTAAGTCAAAGCGCGGCGTTTGGATTATTTTTCCCTCCGAACGAACATTTGCCCAACCCATCCATCGTCTCTTCGCGCGGACCTGATAACGGCTACTCGCCCAAAGGCGACGGCGCCGATTATCCCGCCTCGTGGAACGGACAATCTCCCTTCGACGCGTATTATCTTTCGGACGTGTTGCCCGCCTCGCAAGCCGCGCGTGATCTGTTGAAAAATTTTCTCGCGGTTCAAAATGATGATGGCGAGATAGACGGGAAGATCGGTTTGGCGGGTCAGCGCGGACGGTATCTCTCCGCGCCGTTGCTCGCGTCTCTTGCGTGGAAACTATATGAAAGAAATGAAGACAAAGAATTTCTAAAGCAAGTTTTCGCTCAACTGCAAAAATTTTTCTGGTCGTGGTTCTCGCCCGAATACGACGACGACCGCGATGGCATCCCGCAGTGGAAACATGTTCTGCAAACAGGCTTCGAGGATAATCCGCTGTTCGACCAATGGCACGAGTGGTCGCTGGGCGTGAACATCTCGCAAGTCCACAGCCCCGCGCTGGAGGCGATGCTCTACAACGAAGCCGCGTGCCTGATCAAAATGGCGGAGATGCTCGAAGAACACAACTCGCTCACGTTGCTTCACGAGCAAGCCGCGAAACTGCGCACGTCCATCGAGTCCACGTGGCAGGCGCGGACGGGTTTGTATCACTACCGCGAACGCGGCACGGGGTTGAGTCTCGCGGGGAAAGTTCTCGTCAGGCAACAAGGCTCGGGGACGGTGGTGACGAAGATCAAGTTCGAGGGGCAGATCCGCTTGCTAGTGGAGATCCAGACCCAAAGTGCGGCGGCGAAGCGTCCGCAGATCCGCATCCATCAATTTTCCACGAAGCCCGCCGACGAGGTCATCGAAAGCGGCGACTATCAATGGCGCAGCGGCGGCGCGATGTACACCACGAAAAAAACTTTTTCGAAGCTTGCGAAGGTTTCGGTGCGCGGACTCGGCGAGGAGGACACGGTCATCATCAGCACGCTCGATTACACCACCGAAGATCACACGCTGTTTACGCCGCTGTGGGCGGGAGCGCCAGACGAGGCGCGCGCGCAACACATGATCGGGCGCGCGCTGTTGGATGCGTCGCGTTTTTATCGTCCGTATGGCGTGCCTGCTTGTCCTTCATTGACTCAACCCGAAGCGGAGACCGTTTCGCAATCCGTTCACCTGCCGTGGAATTTGTTCGTGTGCGAAGGCTTGCTGAGGTACGGATTCCGCGCGGACGCGGCGCGGCTGTTCGCGCACAACATGACGGCGGTCATCCAAAGCCTGAAACTGAATCGCGCCTTCCACGCGCGTTACCACGCCGAACGCGGCACGGGCATCGGCGAACGCAACGCCCTCAGCGGACTCGCCCCCGTCGGCTTGTTCCTGAACATCCTCGGCGTGGAGATCCTCTCGCCCACACGCGTGAAACTCGAAGGCGAAAATCCCTTCCCGTGGGATGTGACGATTCAGTTCAAAGGTCTGAAAGTGATTCGGGGGCAAAAGAAAACGGAAGTTGTGTTTGCAAACGGCAAGTCTGTGACAGTGGGAGGAGGCGAGTCGGTGGTGGTGGAGGTATAGCAAAGAGCTATTCAAAAACTGGTAATAGATCTTTTTCTTATCGGCGTTTTGTCAGGCGGACTCAAGCAAGATATAACTGATAAAATATCAATTATGGCGACAGAAAATCGCAAACTCAAAGTCTTTCTTTGTCATTCACAAGATGATAAGCCAAGAGTGCGCAAGCTATATTCGCGTCTAACGGATGATGGCTTTGATGTTTGGCTTGACGAAGAAAAACTTTTACCTGGTCAGGATTGGGATTTAGAAATTCGGAAAGCTGTTCGTAATTCAGATACTGTGGTTGTATGTCTCTCTAAAAGTTCGACTACCAAAGAAGGATATATCCAGAAAGAGATACGTTTCGCTCTTGATGTTGCAGATGAGAAACCAGATGGGACAATATTTTTCATACCTGCTAGATTAGAAATTTGTGACGTTCCTAATCGGATAAGCCGCTTTCAATGGGTTGATATATTCGATAAGTTAGGGTACTCAAAATTAAAGGAGTCCTTGCGAATTCGCATGGATGACTTGAATATTCGTTTTGACTCAGATGAAATCTTACCAAAGGATACTAAAGACACTTTGATAATTCCTATATTGGGACCTATTGACAGTGGTATACCTCTTCCAGAAATAGATTTTGATGCGGAATCTAAATATGACCAACATGAAGAAGGATATGTAACCATTGCTCGGAAATTATTGCCTAAAAAGGAAGATGGAAAGAATCTGTTTGCGCTTGAAGTAAGAGGTGATGGTTTGATTGATGCCATGATTAGTGAAGGGGATTTTGTGGTAATGAAACCTGCCAATAAGGCTCGAAATGGAGAAATGGTGGCGATTTGGTTTCCAAGAGGCAAAGAGGCTACACTCAAATACTTCTTCAAAGAAAGAACTCGTTATCGTTTACAACCTGCTAATCCTGCTATGAAACCTGTTTTTGCAAGACTTGATGAGCCTTTAGAAATTAAAGGTAAGGTTGTTATGGTTGTTCGCAATATGGAGAAGTAACAACTTGTCATCTCGCAACTATCCTGTATACTGTTGATGAAGCGAGGTTTCCATGAACGACATCAAACTGCTCGTCTTTGCCGTTGTGCAAGAACAAGATCACGATACCGCCGTGCGCGCGTTGGTGAAGTTGAATGTGCCCGTCACATTTTTTGCCAGCGCGGGCGGATTCCTCGGTCGGCGCAACGCGACGTTGTTGATCGGTCTGCGCGAGGGACGCGAGGAAGAGGCGATCAAATCACTCGAAGAATCCTGCCGCCAGCGGATCGAATACCTCACGCTTCCGCTCGAAGGTTCGCCATTGCCCATGCCCGCGCCTGTCCCCGTCACCGTGGGCGGCGCGACGATCTTCGCATTGCCTGTGGAACGATTTGAAGAGATTTAACTGCTTTCAACGCCGTCCTCGGCGTTGAATATGCCGCCGAGGACGGCGGCATGAGCAGATAGGAGTTATTCCATGAAAATGATCATCCTCATCCTCAAAGATCACGAATCGGACGCGGTGACGCAAGCCCTCACCTCGGCAGATTACCGCGTGACGCGCGTCGCATCCACGGGCGGATTCCTCCGCAGCGGCGTCGCCACCCTCCTCCTCGGCGTGGACGATGATCGCGTCGACTCTGCCATCGGGCTGATCCGCGAGAAGATCGGCAAGTCCAACTCGGGCGAAAAACGCGCTACAGTGTTCGTTGTCCCTGTGGAAAGATTCGAGCAGGTGTAAGATTTTTGAACCACTGAGACACGGAGACACAGAGATTAATTTTTTCTCCGTGACTCGGTGTCTCCGTGGTTATTTTTTATGAGGCATTAATGAAGAAACATCTTCACATTATTTTCGCAATTATCTTTGCCATCTCCCTCGCAGCGTGCGGACTGCCCACAGGAAGCGGAGACAGCCCCACGTCCGCGATTGAACCGACTTCATCGGGCGATCAGGTCGCCACAGTTGTCGCGTCCACCATGCAGGCGTTGACTCCCAGTTCTCCCGATTCTCCAACCCCGCAACCAGCAGGCTTACTTCCTCATTCATTGTATTTCGTCAACAACGACACCGCAGGCATCGCGCAAGTTTTTCGACTCGAGCCTGACGGAAAGACGTTGACGCAAATCACCTTCGAGCCAAGCGCCGTCAGTTCGTATGATGTTTCGCAAGTGGATGGAAGCGTTGTGTACGTGTCGAACAATCAAGTGTTGCTCATCAATGCCGATGGTTCGGGTCGGCGGATGCTTATGGAAGGCGGACCGATAGACGAGAATAATCCGTTTGTAGAAAGAGTGAGCAACCCCGTGTTTTCTCCGAACGCGCAGACGATCGCGTATGGTTACAAAGGTTTGAATCTCTATGCGGTTGCCAGCGGCGTGAACAATCTTGTGATCGAGAATCAAATTAAAGATAGCGGTGGTGGGTTTTTATTCCCAGAAGAATTGTATGCACCCAACAAATATTCGCCCGACGGCACAAAATTGCTCATCACGCTTGGTTATTACGAAGGCGCATCGTCGGCGATCTATTATCCTGCGGCAAATTCGCTGGTGCGCCTCACCAACGATGCGGGCGCGCACATCTGTTGTAATGAAGTCGGTTGGACTCTCGACAGTTCAACGTTATATTCAGCCAGTTCCACCATCGGCATGATCCAATCGGGCATGTGGCGAGTGGATGCGTCGAGCGGCTTGGTCACCACATTGATTTCGAGCAATTATGAAACCAGCTCGTATCAATACGCGTATGCGCCGCATCTCGCGCCCGATGGTCAATTGTATTTTTTCTTCCACACCGCCAATACCGAATTCAACGCGCGCACGCCGTTACAACTCGTCCGCTCGGATGCCGATGGTGTGACAGACCGAACGGTCCTACTACCCGAAACCTTTGAACTGATGAACGAAGCCCTCTGGGCGCCCGACGCCAGTTTTGTCATTGCAGCGCTCGCGCCATCCGATCAAATTTATCAGGGCGGCTCGCTCGAACTCTTTTACACGCACGCCGAGGCAGGCTTCATCACCCTCGCGCCGTTCGGTCAGCAACTCAAATGGGGTCCGTAAAAATTTTCGGCGGCATCGAGGGCGGCGGCACAAAATTCAACTGCATCGTGGGAACCTCGCCCGACGACATTCGCCGCGAAGAACGCTTCCCCACCACCACCCCAGAAGCAACGCTGGATAAAGCGATTCGATTCTTCCAACAAGCCGAAGCGGATTTCGGCAGACTCTCAGCATTGGGGATTGCGTGCTTCGGTCCCCTCGACGTTCAGCCCTTTGATCAAACTCAGGGTAAACCTGCCTCGCCCACCTTCGGCTTTATCCTCCCTACGACAAAACCCCACTGGTCGAACTTCAATGTAGTCGGCAAAATAAAATCGGCATTCGACATCCCCATCGCCTTCGACACCGACGTCAACGGCGCGGCATTCGGCGAATGGACGTGGGGCGCCGCGCAAGGCTTGGACACGTTCATCTATCTGACGATTGGCACAGGCATCGGCGGCGGCGGACTCGTCAACGGCAAACTCATGCACGGACTGTTGCACCCCGAAATGGGACACATCCGCATTCCGCACGACAAGTCAAGCGATCCGTTCGAGGGAATATGTTCGTTCCATAAAGATTGTTTCGAGGGGCTGGCATCGGGTCCCGCCATCGAAAAACGCTGGGGGCAAAAAGGAGAGACCCTCCCGCCTGAACATCCTGCCTGGGATCTGGAAGCGCATTACATCGCGCTCGCGCTGTCAAACTTCATCTTGACCCTCTCGCCGCAGCGCATCATCATCGGCGGCGGAGTTTCGGGGCAGAAATTTCTCTTCCCAATGATTCGCGATCAAGTGAAAGGGACATTGAACAGGTATGTTCAATCGTCAGCCGTTGGGGAAAAGATTGACGAGTACATCGTCCCGCCCGCGCTGGGGACTCGTTCGGGGGTGTTGGGCGCGCTGGCGTTGGCGCAGATGGATGGCAAGAATATTTGATTTAGAATTTTATTTCTCAGTGAAATATTGACAAGCAGACTTTAAGACACTAAAATTTGTTCACGTAATCACTTTTCTCTTATTTCAAAAGGAGGAAAAATGGCTAAGTTAGTTAAAGACATAATGACGCCGAGAAATCAGCTTATTATCCTGAACCCGCATGACACTATTGAAAAGGCTCGTAGAATTATGCATGAGCGCAGTGTAAATAGTATTCTAATACCTCCACCAGGTTCGGGAAGGGGTGGAATTTGGAGGATTTTTACTTCCACAGACTTACTAGTAGTACTTTCGCAAGGAATTGATTTGAATAGTGTTTCCGTTGAAGAATTTGCGTCTTTTGCACGCTACTTTGCGGGTCCAGACTGGACGTATGAAAAGGCGATTGGGGAAATGGCACGAAATGGCGTTCAGCATATGCCTGTAATAGATAACGGAGAACTGGTAGGAATCATCAGTAGTCACGACTTATTTGATCATTATTAATCAGTCCAGAAAACAGGATTCGATACACTATGAAACAGCAAAAGAAGTTGTGCTTTTTTATTACATCGCCAAGAACCAACAATTCAGTGAAAAGATGGGCAGATGGCGTTCTTGCTAATGTTATAAGTCCATCTGTCACTAAACTTGGATACTTAAAGCCTGTTAGGGGAGATAAGATTTCAAGTTCCGACTTAATAACCACACAAATCGTTAACTATCTGGTCGAAGCTGATTTGGTCATTGCCGATTTAACGGAACAGAGTCCTAGCGTATTCTATGAATTAGCCATTCGACATGCCGTAAAAAAACCAGTAGTTCATATAATCAAAGAAGGTGACGATTTGCCATTTGGATTTAAAAAAGCGCACGTTATTTCAATTTCCTCTAATCTCAAAAATCCAAAGATTGCGATAAAACGATTAACAGACCAAATAGCATTGGTTGAAAAAGAGAAAGACGATTTCACTTTTATTAAAGACTACTCTGTACTTAGGAATGCCTTTACAGAAGGTATATTATCTGCATCTGATAAACAATCTTTATTCAACATATTTACAGACATGTATTCCTCTATACAGGTTATAGAGGGTCAGATAACAAAATTGGATAATAAGATCAATACCATAAGAGGCGATGTTAGAGCATTGCAATTATCTTCACTACCCTCACCTTTTGTAGAGAGGCGTTTAGCTAAATTCGAGTCAATAAAATATAAGGTTCAACAAAAACGCCTTGGTGGATCAGTGGTAAATGATAGTTAAAAAACATTGCTTTCTTTAAATCTATAATCCGTTTTGCTAATGTTTCTAGATTCTTTCCACCAGCGCACACAAATAAAAAGAGTGCAATGATGGAAAGTTTTTATAAAGAGATGGCGCAAACGGTGAGTATATCTTAGTTATCTTACGAACGTATATAAAATCAGGGCAGTCCAAATGGATATAACACTAATATGAAGGGCGCGTATAAAAAACTTTCTAAGCAAGCCTCGACAAAGAAAAAAGTTGTCAAGAAACGCGTTAAAAAATCTTTAGCAAGAAAAAACGCTAAGAAAACCTTGATACTCTACTCAGCTAATACATGGCTTGCTTATATTATTGCTGAGGATTTTTATGGCGGGGTGCATTATGTTTGGTGCACGCCCTACTTTGATCCCAATTCATCTGATAGACTTCATTACACAGTTCCCCCGTCTTCGAGTCCCTTCGAGATATATTCAGGATTATTAGAGGATGTAAAACGAGGGGACCGTCACAGTTCAAAAATTAGTGAAAACAAAGAGGGAATTCGGCGCGGCGTAGAATACAATCTAAAAGCAGGCATAATAAATGATGCTAGGGCTAAGGAGATAGAATATATTATTGAAAACGCAGATATTGGGGATTTTTCTCCTTTGATTTATGTAATACCATACGCCACCGTAAAAGATATTCTAGAGGAGGTTCCTGTTGATAAGCGCGCTAACCCACTGTCGCATGAATTTATTATTAAGAAGCTTCCTCGTGAATTTTTTGACGTCATTTTAAAACAGTAAGGCTTAGCTTAAGTAGCAATAAAAGCGGGTCATAAATGAATATCGATCCATCAATGATGGATAAGAAAAATTTAAACGACTGTCATCTTGCGGATGATGGTCGCTTTCATGTTATCTAAGTTTGCCACGCGCAAGTTTTTTCGCGGAAAGCAGATCGCGCCGCGCTTTCATCATCCATTTACGCGTGAGCGTGCGTTTTGCGTCCATACAACAGTTTGCCCTCGCGCGTAATTTGCGCTTCTAACGAAGCCTTCACCGAAACAAACCGTTCGAATTCACGCCGCGTTTTCACCAACACATCCACAGGAACTTTCATACCCCGCAAACTTCGTTGCGCGCGCACCGCTCGTTGAATGGGTTTTTGGCGGCTATTCTTTACGATCACAAGCAGATCCATGTCGCTGTTTGGCTGAGGCTCGCCCCAAGCGTGTGAACCAAAGAGGTAAATGGTTTCCGGTTGAAACTCATTCACCAAACGATCTATCACTTCTTTACGCAAAGCAACAGGTATCTTTTTCATGGCTGCTAAAATTATAGCACGTTAGGTTGTCTCACACGATTTGACAAGCAAATCGAACTTTAGATCTTTAGATCAACCCGCAGTTGAACTGCGGGTTGATCCGTCTCTATCCCAGTACAAAATTATCGATCAATCTCGTTTTGCCGATGAAGACTGCCATCGAGAGCAACGCCTTTCCTCGAATTACATCCAACTCTTCAAGCGAGTCGTAATCGGCGCAAGAGACGTATTGCGTTTCAGCCAGCGGCTCGCTTGCCAAAACCTCTTTCATCTTTCCTCTTATTTTTTCGGCATCCCTCTCGCCCGCCTCGTAGAGTTCCTTTGCCGCGCTCAACGAACGGAAAAGGATCGTCGCGGCTTTGCGTTGTTCGGGATCGAGGTACACATTGCGGCTGGACATTGCCAAGCCATCCGCCTCTCGCGTGATTGGGCAGACGACGATCTCGATGGGGAAATTCAAATCCTTCACCATCTGGCGGATCACAGCCACTTGCTGCGCATCCTTTTGACCGAAATATGCCTTGTGCGGCTGGACGGCATTGAACAACTTGGCTACGACGGTTGTCACCCCTTTGAAGTGACCTGGTCGCATCGTCCCTTCGAGCGGATGCGTCATCGCTTCGACCTCCACCCACGTTTGGTAGCCCGTAGGATACATGCTCTCCGCTGACGGAGTCCACACCACGATCTCCGACGCCGTGGACGGCGTCTCAAGCGATGAAATCAGGCGGAAATCCTTTTCAAGATCGCGCGGGTACTTGGCGAGGTCTTCCTTTGGTCCGAATTGGGTCGGGTTGACGAAGATGGAGACGATGACGTGCTTGCACTCGTCCCTTGCGCGGCGGATGAGAGAAAGATGCCCGTCGTGGAGGAATCCCATCGTAGGAACCAGACCAACCGTCCCGTCGAGAGAGAGGCGGGTTTTCCGTAGTTCATCCAGTGTAGAGAGGCTTCGCATATCCGTAACTTCCATGGTTGACAGGGTTAGAAAATCTGTGCTAAACTTAGCCTACAAATCAGTCAAAGGAGACTCAAATGGCATTCTCATACACCAACTCAAAAGGCAATACCTACTTCCTGCACACCAAAAAGTCGCTGACTTCGACAGGCAAGGAACGCACCNNCGCTCGACGCCGTGCCTGCGGGCTACACCGTCGCTGAGATGAAGACAGGCATGCTCGTCCTCAAGAAAGCGGAACAAAGCTAGGAAGACGCAGGGTTCATCGAAGTATAACCCTGTTTATTCACCGCTCAGCCCGCGGGGTTGGGCGTACAACTAAATACTTTTAGATAAAAAAGGAGACTAACATGACACGTACACTAGCATCTAAAAGACCTGAAGCAACAATGAAAGTGAGGGAGACATGCCAGCGCTAAATCGAGTTCAGCTAATTGGCAATCTGGGGAAGGATCCCGAAAGCAAGTTCACCCCTACGGGGAAGAAAGTGGCTCATTTCAGCATCGCCGTCAATAATCGCTGGAAAGGCAAGGATGGCGAGAGCAAGGAATACACGGAATGGGTCAACGTGGAAGCATGGGGTCGGCTGGGCGAGATCTGCCAGCAATACCTGAAGAAGGGAAGTCTCGTTTATATTGAAGGTCGGTTGAAGACCGACAAGTACGAAGACAAAGGCGAGACCAAGTACTTCACGAAGGTGGTTGCGCTCACGATGCAGATGCTCGACCGCAAACCTAGCGAAGAACCCGTAATGACGGTGGAAGAAGAAGCCGCAGATTACGAGGCGTAAAACAAAAATTGACGACCTGAAAGGGTCGTCAATTTTTTTAACCATAGTAGAGCGTACTTTACCAACTCAGCGAGCAAACCATGCGTATGTTCCTGTAGATTGCAAACTGATACTTGCGTGCGTGTCGTTGACCATAACGAACGGAAGTTCGACCCATTCCGCATCGCCGTTGGAGAAATACGCGCCGCCTTCAAATCCAGCGGGGACTTCAAATGTGAATTCCACTTTGCTTCCAAAGGGTATTTCGTTCACGATGGTACCTTGTTGCAACAAGGTAACGGAAACTCCTCCGAGTGGCGTTCCGAGGCTGTCAATCCCATCCTGCAATTGAGAAACATCCACATGGTTGAGCACAACGGAGTATCCGCATAACCCAGTAAAGCGGAGCCAATGCCCGTCTCGCGTAACAGCATCAACAACGGTCGTAGTGCAGGGCAGGGTAAACTCTTGTCCCCATTCGATCAGGAAGATCGTGGAAGAATTTTCTTTATCCGTTGTATTGGATGATTTATCAGCAGTCTGCTCTTCCGGCGAAGGTGTGGGGAGTCCGCTTTCGATGTTGGTATGCGTATCCTCTGCGTTGTAGTTTTGCGCGGTGTCATATTCTGAGCCGCCGTCGAGGGAATCGGTTCCCGCTCCACCGTCGAGTTGATCGTCGCCGGCTTCGCCGTTCAACGTATCGTTGCCACTCCCGCCATTGAGAGTGTCATTGCCATTGCCGCCATCGAGGTTGTTATCCGCATCATTCCCGGTGATTTGATCGTCATTGCCGGAGCCGATCACGTTCTTGAACCAGCCGTTCAATGTAAGTAATAATCCGCCCCCCACATCTTGCTGGCTGGAGTTGCCCAGGTCAATGGTAACGGAATTGCCGAACAGGCTGAAATCAAGAGTGTCTTCGCCATTGGACGTGAGGCTCAGGACGCCGGTAGCGCCAACATCGAACCGAAAGATATTGACGCCCGTGCCGCCATCGGCGGAATCACCGGTTTCATTGGTTCCTGTGATAACGATCGTGTCGTCACCCGCTCCAGCGTCAAGCGTGTCCACGCCGGACCCGGTCTTGAGCGTGTCATTCCCTGCTCCGCCGGTGAGCGTATCGTTGCCCGCGCCACCATCGAGGGTGTCGTTTCCATCTCCGCCGGTGATCGTGTTATTCAGGTTGTTGCCGGTCAACGTATCGTTGCCGTCCCCGCCGGTCACATTGTCCACTTGCGCGGAAGTCATGTTAAGCGTCAGGTTGGAGTTGACCGTCTGATTTCCGGTCAATGCCATATTAACCACAACATCGTTTGTGGAACCGGTAAATGTGAGCGTATCTGTCCCGCCGCCGACTGCTTCAGTGAGCGTATCTGCGCCCAAACTGGAATTAGTATTGAAAGAATATGTATCGTCGCCCGCGCCGCCTGTCAGCACATCGTTGCCCGCATCACCGGAGAGTGAATCATTACCAGAGCCACCGGTGAGCGTATCGTTTCCTGCGCCGCCAGCCAATGCATCATTTCCATTTCCGCCGGAGAGCGAGTTGTTCAATGTATTTCCGGTGATGGTGTCGTTGCCGTTCCCTCCGGTGACGTTCTCAACTTGCGCGGAGGTCATGTTAAGCGTCAGGTTGGAATTGACCGTCTGATTTCCGGTTGTCGCGAGATCGACTGTCACGGCGTTGGTGGAGCCGGTGAAATTAAGCGTATCTGTTCCGCCGCCCGAGGCTTCGGTAACCGTATCCGTTCCCAGAGCTGAATCGGTGTCAAAAGCATAACTGTCGTTACCAGTTCCCCCGGTTAGCGTGTCGTTGCCCGCACCACCCGTCAGCGTATCGTTGCCTGCGCGGCCGGCCAGCGTGTTGTTCCCGGCACTGCCAGTGATCGAGTTCGCGAGCGCGTTGCCCGTGCCGTTGATATTGAGTGCGCCGGCCAGTTTCAAATTCTCGACACCGGCTGCGAGCGTATGCGTGACGAAGCTATTGACCAGGTCCTTTCCGCCTCCCGGCAGCTCGATGACGATATCGCCGGCAGATTGGACGAAGTAAACGTCACTGCCCGAGCCACCCTCCATGGAGTCGTTGCCAGTGCCACCGTTCAGAGTGTCGTTGCCCTCGCCACCTCTGAGAGTGTCGTTGCCGTCGCCGCCTGAGGCAGAGTCGTTGCCGCTGCCGCCAATGATGGAATCATTGCCGAGCTCGCCGAAGAGGAAATCGCCGTCGTCGCCGCCATCGAGCGTATCGCCGTCGTTGCCGCCATGGAGCTCATCGGCACCGGCATCGCCAAAGATGAAGTCGTTGCCCGCCTCGCCATGGATGGTGTCGTTGCCGCCTGCCGCGCTCATCCTGTCATCGCCGACACCGAGGAACACGGTGTCGGCGAAGTTGGTGCCATGCCAGTCGTCGTTCAATGCGGACGCCGAGCCGAGAAGCCCCGCTTCACGCGGGTCGAAGATGGCGAGCACGATATTCTCTGGCGTAGCTCCCGCACCGCTCTCGAAGCCGACGACGAAGCGGCCGTCGGCGAGCACGGCAATGGTCGGCCGCGACTGGTCGCCGGCGGTGTCCGTGTTGACCTGGAACTCGGCGCCGTCGGGCGTGCCGTCCGCGAACATCACCTGCCCGGCGATTTCGCCGGCCGCCGTCTTCCACACCACAACGAAGCGGCCGTCGTGGAGTGCGGCGGTCTGCACCTGCTGGTCCAAGGCATTGGCGGCGCCGAATCCGATGTCGAAGGCCGGTCCCGCATCGGTGCCGTTCTGATTGTAGATGCGGCCGCGCACTTCCCCAACAGTGAATTCGAGCCACGTGACGACGAAGCGGCCGTCGGCGAGCANNGACGTCGATGACGCCGGTCACGGCGACACCCGTAGACGCGTACACGCGCAGCAAAGTGTTGTGGCTCCCCGTCTCGGCCGACCAGACGACGGCGTAGTTGCCGTTGGCGAGCGCGGTGATCTCGACGTCGCGGAATTGATCGGGGCTGCTCGTGTTCACGCCGGAGGCATCCGACGCGATCTTGCTGTCGATCAGCGTGCCGGCGATGTTGTAGAACTTGAGGATCAGCTGGCCGCCCGCGACCGAATTGTCGTTGACCGCGACGACGAAGCCGTTCTGGTTCGCGGCGACGATGGGATCGGTCTGCCGACCGGCGCCAGCCGTCACAAGGAAGCGCGGCGTGGC